>Ga0187783_10001773_pt1 | contig 15980 bp, 16 predicted proteins | sample 1015_SJ02_MP02_2_FD_132471 | JGI IMG/M metagenome (GOLD analysis project Ga0187783, IMG submission 132471) | Tropical peat soil microbial communities from peatlands in Department of Meta, Colombia - 1015_SJ02_MP02_20_MG | ecosystem: Environmental > Terrestrial > Soil > Wetlands > Peat | place... | reverse complement strand
CTGCGTCCTCTGCAGCCTCGTTCAAGGCGGCGATGCGCGGGCCGCCGGAAGTGGCAACGGCAAGGGCGAACGGCCGGTCAGGATCGACCGGCTTGCCTGCAGGATCGATCGCCTGCGCCGTAAGAAAGCGTCGGATCGGCCAGCGCGGCAGCCAGACTGAAACGATGCGCGACATGATCGTACTCCACTACCCATTCGCCCGGCCGTCCGTTGCGACAGCGTTCAAGTTGCAGATGCCATCGTGGGCGCGCGTAAAGCCCGAAGCGGTCGCGCGCGGCTTCCGCGGTGCCGATGCGCCAGCGTGTTGCCGCCGCGCTGGCTTCGAGCGTCTCCGCCGGCCGGATGAGAAAAAGCGGCAGGCCGGCGTCGCCGGCGGCGAGCTGCAGCTTTTGGCTGGTCTTCAGGTCGAGCCTGTCGATCATTCCGGCGACCGCGTGCGGGGAAGCCGAACGCAGCGCCTCCGCCATGGCCCACAGCGTGTCTTTACGGTGCGCGGTTTCGACCAGGATCAGGCGGGAGGGATTAAGGCCGAGCGCATTCAGCCCGTGTCCGGACGGTCGGCCATGGCGGCGTTGTCCATAGGTGGGAAGAACAAAGATGAAGGACAGCTGATTTATCTGCTCCCTCCCCTCCTGTGGGGGAGGGATGGGGAGGGGGGTCAGTAGCGTTGAGTCAGCTACCCCCTTGCCTAACCCCTCCCCACAAGGGGGAGGGGAACATACAGAGTGAGTTGCGCTGTTATTTGTCGACCTCCACGAGATGCGGGCGAGCAGCGCCGCGACGAAACCGAAGGCAGCCGGCAGCGCGGCGTCGGTTGCGGGCACGACCTCATGCAGCGCGCCGCAGCCCAGGCCGCCGTCCGGCAGATGGCGATCGAGCGCGGCAAGGTCGAAAGGCTGGATTTTACGCAGACCTTCGCTGGCGGGGAGAAGACGCCGCAGTTCGTGCATCACGGCGGCGCGGCGATGCGCCTGTGCGACTTTCGAATCACTGAAAAGTCGTGTTATATTAGCCACTTGCCTGTCTCAGCACCATTTCCTCGACCGGTTCCCGGCCGTGGAAAAGGGGTGTCGATGTTCGGTGTATGTTTCTGTGGAGGCAGATTAGAACAAAACAAGAACATTGCCAAGAGGGGCCGGGAGTATACCCTTGACACACGTACGCAAATGTTCTAATATGGCAACCTATGGAGATAGTTGCCATGTCAAAAGATACGCAAATTCAAAGGCTTGGGCGGCTTACCGTGGGTGAGTTTTTCGCTCGTTTCCCGGACGAAGATGCCTGCTTGAACCACATCATGGAAGTTCGGTACGGGGCGCGGCATGTATGCGCAGCCTGTGGCGTTGAAGGGACATTTCATAAGCTGGCAAATCGGCGCGCCTTCTCTTGCGCCCATTGCGGGGCTCACATTTACCCGACCGCCGGTACGATCTTCCAAGACACTCGCACACCGCTGCGCGTGCAGTTTTACGCGATCTATCTGTTTGTCACGACGCGCCACGGCGTTAGCGCGAAGGAACTGGAGCGCGTTCTTGGCGTCACCTACAAATGCGCCCATCGCCTTGGTCACAAAATCCGAGAACTAATGATGAAGGCCGATGGGTTTGCAGAAATGCAGGGCCACGTCGAAATCGATGAAGCTTATATCGGCGGCTATCGCGCGCATGGTGGCCCTGGCAGGGGCGAGAACAAGACGATTGTGCTCGGCATTGTCGAGCGCGGCGGGCGCACTGTTGCTCAATCCGTTCCGAATCTACGGGGCGAGACAGTGCACCCATTTGTTTACAAGAATATCAAAACCGGAGCCGCCGTTTCGACCGATGAGTCGCCGATCTACGACTTACTCAAGAGCGCTGGCTACGATCACAAAGCGGTAAATCACGGCAAAAAGCAGTGGCGGAAGTTCAACTATCGCCGCGACGAATATCACCACACCAACAGCGTCGAGTCTTTTTGGAAGCTATTCAAAAACTCAATTCGCAGCACACACATCCATGTGAGCGCAAAATACATGGACCGCTATTTGGGCGAATTCACTTTTCGGTCGAACCACCGCCAGATGACGAACGCGATGTTCGATCTTTTGATTTCAGCGGTGTAGTGGCGAGGCGTTTGATGGCGGCTTCAAGTTTCTTTCGATTTGCTGGACCTATGCCACGTGCCTCCTCTTGCGCGATAAACTCGCGTAATTGGCCGGTTTTCAGGGCTTCGGAAAGTGTTAGCATGGATGGAATATAGATCGACTCGTGCCTATGTGGTAGTCAGTCGGCGGCGGCGCACCGACGGGGTGATTAATTCCCGTCGGCCGCCTGTCCCGCTAGGATTTTAACGCGCGGTCCATCCGCACTGAGCATCACCTGCCTTTCGGTAGGAGCCGGTTAGGGCTCGGTTAGCGGTCATCAACCGCCGTTAAGGGGCCACGGCGTGTAAGGCGCGCCGTGGCCCAATTTCATCATTTCATGTCTTTCAAACGAGTGCTTGGCTTGCGGCCGATATTCACCAACTCGTCGAGTGATTTGGCTTCTGGGTCATCCTGCAATTCCTTCATTACAGCCCTTGATGTCGGGTGATCGTACATCGCGTATAGCGTGCGCTTATGCGGATTGAGATTCCAAATATCGGTTGATGTATCTTGCATGAGAATTCCATCCGCTTTTAGTCGGTGCATTTGAGGACGCAAACTTGATGGCTCGATCACGCGCCCGAAGCCGTCTCGGATGTAATCGCGAATTTCCGCCAACGTGCCGCCGCGCGGAAAATGATCAACCAACGCCTGTATCGCGAGTTCCTTGATAGTCATTTGGACGTACTTCTGCATAAGCACGAAGGGCGGCTGGGCCGTAAATTGATCTAGCCCTAGAGCACCGCCGATGGCAGCATTGCTAACTGCTGGCGGCAGTCCTGGTGCGACGCTCACTGTTCCTGTCACAGGTTGAGGACTTTCGACTGGAACTGTCTGGGGCTGATCTTGCAAAAGCGCCGACATCTTCTCGATCTCAGCGAGTTCTGCCTCGATAGGACGCAACTGGCCCATTAGGGCCGACATTTGGGCGGCCAAAACACGCCGGCGGCGCTGGAGAAATTGGTGGATAGTTTCGTCGGTCATGGGCACAAACCTCCCTTGACCGAAATCCAGCACTTGGTGTAGGAAGGGGGCCTCTGACAACGCCCCACACTACATAGTGTGGATTTCGGTTCGGCCCGCCAAGTGCGGGCCGTTCTCGTATCGGCGCTCGGTTTATACCAGTTCCCGCGACAAGTCTAGAGGCGTTCCGGCTAAGTGTCTGACCGATTGGGCTATTTTACGTATCCTTGAGTGATTTCAATGAATTACGTGCTTCAAGGGTACAATCCCGAAGAGGGGCAATTCATTGCCAGCAGCGCAATCGCTCGCCTTGGTTGGCCAATCGCCAACCGCCGTCGCGTTGCTTTTCGGGCTTGGGCGCCTAAACTGACGGCGTGAAAATCACCATTCGCCGCCCGTTTTTTGCCGCGAGCGCACTTGTCGCCGCGTTATGGTTCGGCGTAGCGGCAAGCCGCGCCGGCACTTACGGCGACGAACCGTGGTGCGCCGTCCATGACGAAGGCAGCGGCGTCATGACCTGGGATTGCGAATTCGCAACCGTCGACGATTGCTCGCCGGCGATTCTGGCCGGCAATAAGGGCTTTTGCCAGCACAACCCGTATTGGCAGCCGCCACCGCCACAGCCGCCCGACGATCCGCAGCCGTTATCGCTGCAACCACCAAACAGGAAATGACGCGATCATGCCGGAAGCCGACAAGGAAGGGGAACGCTACAGCCTCGATCAGCCGCAGCGGACGCCGGGCTTTTATCTGAAGGGCTCGCATCAGCTCGACTGGGGCATGAAGAACCGCATGGCGCGGGTGTTCGACCCCCGTTCGGGCCGCACCGTGATGCTCGCCATCGACCACGGCTATTTCCAGGGTCCGACCACCGGGCTCGAACGCATCGATCTGTCGATCGTGCCGCTGTTGCCGTCCTGCGACGCGCTATTCTGCACGCGCGGTATTCTGCGGTCGCTCATTCCGGCGGAATGCGGCAAGCCCATGGTGCTGCGCGCGAGCGGCGGCCCCTCCATCCTGCGCGAAGAACTGTCCGACGAGCAGATCGCCATGGATATGGACGACGCGGTGCGATTAAACGCCGCCGGCGTCGGCATTCAGGTCTTCATCGGCGGCAAGTACGAGACGCGCTCGGTGCACAATATGACGAGGCTGGTCGACGCGGGTTTGCGCGCCGGCATTCCGGTCATGGGTATCACCGCGGTCGGCAAGGCCATGGTACGTGACGCCAAATATTTCCGGCTAGCCTGCCGCATCATCGCCGAGCTCGGCGCGCAATATGTGAAGACCTATTACGTCGACGAGGATTTCGAGACTGTGACCGCCTCATGCCCGGTGCCGATCGTGATGGCCGGTGGCAAGAAACTTCCCGAACTCGACGCGCTCACCATGGCGTATAATGCCGTGCAACAAGGTGCCGCCGGCGTCGACATGGGTCGCAACATTTTCCAGTCCGAGGCGCCGCAAGCGATGATCGCCGCCGTAGCGGCGGTCGTCCACAAGAACATGAAGCCGAAAGAGGCGTACGATTTGTTCCGGTCGCTCAGTGCCAGGCGGGAAGCGGCGGAATAGCGAAGGCGTGCGAGTGGCGAATGGTGAGTAGGGGCGGCTAGCCGCACTCTATTCGCCACTCGCTATTCGCCTAGCCATAGGTCCGCACCGGTCCCGAGCTGATCAGAAACCAGGCGACCGCAGCGGCGGTGACCGCGCCGCCGAGTGCGGCGAGGACTTGCGCAATCCACGCGCCGCGCGACGCACTGAGATCTGCGTGCGCGGCAAGGACCGTTGGCGATGCCGGTGCGGCGCCGGCGGGATCGCCCTCCGTTACGGGCGCCGGAGCGTCGCGAGCCTCGTCCGCGGCGAGGTCGATAGCATTGGCTTGGCCCGGCGAAGCAATCTGCACCGTCTGGCCGCCGACCACAATTTCGCTTGGCGCCGGCACATCGTCGGCCGGGGCGGTTTGCGGCGGGTCGATATCGGCTAGCGGCGTCGTATCCGCGACCGGCAAGACATCGGCCGGCGGCGCGGCTTCGTCCGGCTGCGGTGGCTGAAGTGCCGGCGTCACCGCGATCCTCAAATGTTTGCTGCGCGCCGACCGTTTCTTCATCGCCGACTTGCTGGCGGCGAATTTTTTGTTGATCCGGTGAGCCGTTTTCGCGTGCACGGCGGTCTTGGTCTCGTGCGGCGGCAGCAGCCCCGCCGACAGCGCTGGCAGGCCGCCCGATTGAGCCGTGTTTGGGGTCTGCGCGCCGGCCATGCTTGCAATCAGCACAAGCGCGATTGCGCCGATCGCGGCCGCAGCAACAATGCGAATGCGCAGCATTGCGTCCTCCGTTACTCAAACCTGGAATAGTGCGTGCCGGCGTGGCCTCACGGTGACGCAATTGTGGAATTTTTTGCGATAATGGCGGACGAAAAGCGGCGCGGTTAACTAATCCGGCTGCCGGCGCTTCGCCATCACTCCACGTTGACGCCGCTGGCCTTGATCGGCACCGCCCATTTGGCGATTTCGCTTTTGACCAGCGCGCCGAGATATTGCGGCGTTGCCGCGTCGTCGGGCAGCCATGTCGGCAACCGTGATCCGATCGAGCACGGCCGCCATGGCATCGCGAACCTGCGCCATCACCGCACGAACAGCACAGCTTTTCACGTCGGCACAGTCTCGGCACGGCCGGTAGGCCGTGCGGCTCGCGCAGGCCAGCGGTGCCAGCGGCCCGTCGATCATCCGGATGACTTTGCCGAGCTTGATACTGCTCGCGGCGCGCGCCAGCATGTAGCCGCCACCAGGTCCCTTCCTGCTGTAGACCATGCCGGCGTTGCGAAGATCGCCGAGAATCGCGTCGAGAAATTTTTTGGGGATATTCTTGGCTTCGGCGATGTCGATTGCCTGCGACCGTTCGCCGGGCTCCAGCGTGGCAAGATAGGCTAGCGCCTTCAGGCTGTACTTACCCTTTGCAGTGAGCATCGTGACGCCGGCGTCTGGATAGATCGATACAATAATCTATAATTGCCATAGGTTATGGCATATTTGTAGCGTGATTTGCGCCGCAATGCCATGACTTTCTGGTCTAGAGGGCCGCGTGAACTGGGACTGCGCCGGACCGCGCATGTCGCGCCGCGGCGCTGGTGATCCGGCTTGCCAATGCCGCGCACTGGTTGCGAATGTCCGGAACCGCGACGATTTCCCAAAATGCCGCGCGTGTCAGCGGCCCCACTGCAAACAGCCGTTCCGACGGCACCCCGGACTTGTCGACGATCGCGCTGTCGGCGGTCACCTCAATGCCAATCCGCAGCGGATCGAGCCGCGCCTGTGCGGCATCGAGCAGGCTGCGTAGTGCCGGATTCGTCACCTTCAGCGGCACCGGGCCGAACCCGCGGCAATCGACAATCTTGTCGAGCGGCATGGTCTCGATTGCGCCGGCGCCGCGCCTGCGAAATCGGATCACGGCTTCATCGCGTCCGGATTCGACGGCGCACAGCTTAGCCGCGATCACGGTCAAGCTGCCCGACGCCAATGCACCGGCGATGCGGCGCTCGACTTCGGGAGCCATGCGATGCCGGCCGACGTCCCACCATGCCCGGGCGTGTTCGAGAAAGCTGCGACGGGCCGCAACCGGCAGCCGCTGCCAAATCTCCTGGGTAAAGGGCCTGATGCCGTCGATGATGCTGCGCCAATCGACGCCGCGGCTGGCGCCTTCATCGATCAACCGACGCAGCCAGCGCAGCAATTTCGGCATGCCGGCGCCGAATGGTATGTCGGCGCGGTCGATCGTAACCGCCTGAACGGGGCGATGGGCATGCGGCAGCAGGCCGCGCCGCGAAATCGCAACAATCTTGCCTTTGTGGCCGCCCAGGACGAGCGAGAGCACGTAATCGACCATGGTCAAGCCGGTGCCGAGAATCAGCACTTTCGAATCCGGCCTTACGCCGGCGACGGCAGGCGCGCTCCACGGATCGAGGTAATTGCCGCCGGCACAATCGACCGATGTTTCATGTCCGGTCGCAAGAACGGCGAAGTCACCGTAGAGGCGCGAACCCTCGGCCAAGAGGACCGCGACGCCGGATCGAATCTCGGCGACTGATAGGCACTCACCGCGAACGATGCGCAGCCGGCCGGGTCCGTTCTCGTTGCATAAAAGCGGCGCGATCAGGCTGGCGATGTACTCGCCGTAAATATTGCGCGGCACGAAACAATAAGGATCGCTGCAATTGGCTTCCCACGGTCCGTGGTCTCCCCGACCGCAGAGCCAGCGCCAAAAATGGTCGGGCTGATCGGGAAACGCGCTCATATTGGCGGCGCGTACATTGAGCAGATGATCGGGATTGGCCGTGATATAGGCGACACCACGCCCCACCTCGGGACGCTTTTCGATCAGTATCACGTCCAGATCGCAGGCCGAATCGCGCAGCAGATGACAGGCCAGCAGCACTCCGCTTGCTCCGCCACCGATGATGATCACACGGCTCCGCTGCGGTCGTGAATGGAACTCGCTCATTGCTTCATTTCCTGTCGTGATCAGCGACGCGACGCGCGCCGCCCGCCCGCATGCCAAGGAAGAATTTCCAGATGACGAGTTCGCGACGACATGTTTCAACCTCGTTTGTAGGATGACGCAGATAGTTCATCGCGACGCATAACAAATGCGCGATCAGCACCGCATCATAGTTGACAAAATTGGTAGAGTAAGCATTATTTTTATGATACCAGAATTTGTTCTGGCGATCCGCGGGATTTGATGGAGCAGCTTGCGCCGCGACACCAACGCTAAAGCGCCACGAAGCGTCTTCGTGGGCTCCCGGTTAGGATGGAGACTGTCCGATGACGTTTGATGTTCCGGCAACGCCAGATTATTGCCGCGGTTATTTCTCCTGCCGCCGCGCGTCGGCGGTGACCGGCGCGTGTTGCCGTCCACGCTGCTGATCGCGCTCAGCTCACCGTTTGCTTTGCAAAGGCGCCGGCTTAAGCCCGGCAGCAGGAGATTTGTCATGCCTCTGATGTCCGACAACTACGTCATCGAAATCCGGCCGAAGTCGGCGGGCCGCACCGTGCAAGCCGGCGTCGTTGTTCGTGACGGCGGCGCTTTCCGGTTTTTCGCTGCGGCCGACGCATTTTATGCGCTTGAGCGGCGGCTGTTCAAAAATCCGAAAGCCGCCGAAGAAGCCGCGCTTCGCAGCTTTGCCGCCGCCGAAGGGTAAAGCTCGAATTCAATGCCGTACTAGGCGTTCATAAAATCTCTTCGCAACAGGGAAAGGTGAAAATCATGAACCGCAGATCGTTTTTGTTGCTTTCGGGTGCATTCGGCCTTGCCGCGCCGGCGCTCGCCGCCGTCGAGCCGCTCAAGGAATTGCGCATCGGCTACCAGAAGACCTCGATTTTGCTGGCGGTGAAAGCGCAGCAGATTCTTGAAAAGCGCTTCGAGCCGCAGGGCATTGCGGTGAAGTGGGTCGAGTTTCCCTACGGCCCGCCGCTGCTTGAGGCGCTCAATGCGGCGGCAATCGATTACGGCTACACTGGCAACGCGCCGCCGATTTTCGCACAGGCCGCCCACGCCAATATTCAATACGTCGCCGTCATCCCGACGCGCGGCTATGGCCAGGCGATCGTGGTACCGGAGACCTCACCGCTGCACGCGCTTTCCGAACTGCGCGGCAAGAAAGTTGCCGTTGCCAAGGGTTCGAGCGCGCACGACCTGCTGGTGGCGGCGCTCGAAAGCGCGAACGTTCCCTGGACCGAGATCACGCCGGTTTATCTCGCGCCGGCCGATGCCGCCGCCGCCTTTTCGCGCGGCGCCGTTGACGCTTGGTCGATCTGGGATCCGTTTTACGCTATTGCCGAGCTGAAACAGAAGGCGCGGCCGCTGCCGATCGATCCGAAAGCCGAGGAACAGCACAGTTTCTTCCTCGCCAACGGCGACTTCATCGCCCGACACGGCGATATCGTTGCGGCCGTCAACGAGGAGATCGCCAAGGCGACGCAATGGGCCGGCGAGCATCGCGGCGAACTCGCCGCGCTGTTTGCGGAAGCAAGCGGCGTCGATCTGGCCGCGCAGCAGCGTTCCGTCGATCGCGCCGAATTCACCTTTGGGCCGCTGACCGACCCAATCATCGTCCAGCAGCAGGCCGTCGCCGATCGCTTCCACCGCGTCGGCCTCATTCCGGCGCCTATCGCGGTGCGTGACGTCGTCTGGGTGAAAAAACCGAATTCCTGAACGACACGTAACGAGTTGGAGGTCGCGTCATGACTTATGCGCAACGCGCGCTGGAGCTGTTCTGGTTCATTCCCGTCAGCGGCGACGGCGCCTATCTGGGAAGCGATGTCGGCCATCGACCGGCAGACTTTCACTATCTCAAGCAGATCGCGCAGGCCGCCGACCGGCTCGGCTACGGCGGCGCGCTGATTCCGGTCGGCAGCCATTGCGAAGACCCTTGGATCACCGCGGCGGCGCTGGCGACCTGCACGGAGCGGCTGCGGCTACTCGCCGCGCTGCGGCCGGGCACCGCGACGCCGACCCATTTCGCGCGCCAGGCCGCCGCGATCGACCGCATCAGCGACGGCCGCTTTCTCGTCAATTTGGTGGCCGGTGGCGACGGCAAGGAACTCGCCGGCGACGGCATTTTCCTCGCGCACGACGAGCGCTATGCGCTCGCGGGTGAATTTCTGACGGTATTCAACAGGTTGGTCGATGGCGACACGGTCGATTTCGCTGGGCGCTATGTGAAGGTGGAAGGCGCCCGGCTCTTATTCCCGCCGGTGCAAAAACGGCTGCCGATCTGGTTCGGCGGCTCGTCGGATCCGGCGCTCGAGCTGGCCGCCGAACAGAGCGACGTGTATCTCACCTGGGGCGAGCCGCTCGCCCAGGTCGCCGAAAAGCTTAAAGCGGTCCGCACGCGCGTCGCGGCGCGCGGCCGCACGGTGCGTTTCGGGCTGCGCATCCATCTGATCGTGCGGGAGACGGCGGAGGAGGCCTGGAGCGCCGCCAACCGGCTCATTGCCAACCTCTCCGACGAGGCGATTGCCGCCGCCCAGCGCAAGTTCGCCCGTGACTCCGATTCGGTCGGGCAGCTGCGCATGACCGCGCTGCACCGCGGCGGCCGGCGCGATCAGCTCGAAATTGCGCCTAATCTGTGGGCCGGCATCGGCCTCGTTCGCCGCGGCGCCGGAACTGCGCTGGTCGGCGATCCGAAGACGGTCGCGGCGCGGCTGCGCGAATATCAGGCGCTCGGCATCGATACGGTGATTGCCTCGGGCTATCCGCATCTCGAAGAGGCCTACAAGGTCGCCGAATTGCTGTTCCCCGAGCTCGGAATCGGCGCCGCAGCGCGGCTGACGCACGGCACCGCGCCCGGCGAATTCGGCGTGGGCGCCTTCGCGCCGGCCGTTGCCGCCGAATGAATCGCCGGCGGCACACGGTGGCTTCCGCCGCTGCGGGACATTTTTCTTTATCCGAGAGACAACATACGAGGACCGCGATGACAGAACTGGTCGTGAGGGCTGCTGATACGCAGAGCGGCGCGACGCGCGCCTGGGCGCGGTTCGATCTGTCGGGTTCAGCTGGCGAATTCACCGTCTGGTTGGTGCCGGCCTTGATCATCGTGTCGTGGCAGGCGGCGTGCTCGCTTGGCTTGGTCGCAGATTCGGTCATGCCTTCGCCGGCCGCGGTTCTCGCCGCCGGCCGGCATCTTACCGTCTCGGGGGAATTGCCGCGCAATGTCGGGATCAGCTTCCTGCGCGCGATCGCTGGTCTCGCCGTCGGCGGCGGCATCGGTTTCACGCTCGGCCTTGCCAATGGATGGTCGAAGATCAGCGACCGGATCACCGATTCGACTTTGCAGATGATCCGCAATGTGCCGCACCTGGCGCTCATCCCGCTCGTCATATTGTGGTTCGGCATCGACGAAGGAGCGAAACTGTTTCTTGTCGCGCTCGGCGTGTTCTTTCCGATCTATATCAATACGCTGCATGGCGTGCGCACGATCGATACGCAGCTCATCGAGATGGCCGAAAGCTACGGCATGGATTCGCGCGCGCTGTTTCGGCACGTCGTATTGCCCGGCGCGCTGCCATCGATTTTTGTCGGGCTGCGCTACGCGCTCGGCATCATGTGGCTCACTTTGATCGTTGCCGAGACGATCGCCGCGCAATCGGGCGTCGGCTATATGGCGATGCAGGCGCGCGAATTCATGCAAACCGACGTCGTCGTCCTCTCGATTCTGATTTACGCGCTGCTTGGCAAGCTCGCCGACACCACCGCGCGCGCGCTCGAACGCGCGAGCCTGTCCTGGCACCCGGCCTTCCAGAAAAAGTGAGCCGAGATGACCGTTCAAGTGCCCGTTTCGGCCTGGTCCGTGTTCGATCCCGAGTCGCGCGCGTCACGCGTGACGGGCACATCGGTCACTGTACGCGGCCTCGCCAAGAGCTTCGGCGAGACGCGCGTTCTGCACGGGCTCGATCTGCGTGCGGCGGCCGGCCAGTTTCTTGCCGTGGTCGGACGCAGCGGCTGCGGCAAGAGCACGCTGCTGCGTCTTTTGGCGGGGATTGATCAGCCTGACACCGGGCGGATTTCCTTCGGCGACTATCCGGCGGCGCAAGCACGTGAGCTGGCGCGCCTGATGTTCCAGGAGCCGCGGCTATTGCCCTGGGCGAGCGTGCTCGCCAATGTCGAGGTCGGGCTTGGCCCGGAACGCGGCGCAGCCGGGGCGCGCGAGCGCGCCTTGGCGGCGCTCTATTCGGTCGGTCTCGCCGATCGGGCCGGCGACTGGCCCTCGGTTCTCTCGGGCGGCCAGAAACAGCGGGTCGCGCTGGCGCGCGCGCTGGTCAGCCGGCCATGCCTGCTGGCGCTCGACGAACCGCTCGGCGCACTCGATGCGCTCACCCGCATCGAAATGCAGCAACTGCTCGAAGCGGTGTGGCAGAAAGAGCGCTTCACGGCGATTTTGGTCACGCACGACGTCGTGGAGGCGGTCATGCTTGCCGACCGCATCCTGCTGCTCGAACACGGCGCGGTCGCGCGCGATATCAGCGTCGACTTGCCGCGGCCGCGACAGCGCGGATCGGCCGCTGCCGGCAGGCTCGAAGAGCGCATCCTGCGACATCTGTTGCGCGCCGACCGGCGCGAGGCGCAGTGACGGTCATTCCACGCTGACGCCGCTGGCCTTAATCGGTACCTCCCATTTGCCAATTTCGCTTTTGACCAGCGCGCCGAGATATTGCGGCGTTGCCTGGTCGTCGGGCGCAATCTCGGCGCCGAGCCCAGTGAGCCGGTCGCGCACGAAGGGCGTGTGCATGGCTTCGAGCGCGGCGTCGTGCAGTTTCTTGATGATCGGCGCTGGGGCGTCTTTCGGCAGAAAGATCGCGTTCCAGGTATAGGCGATCAGATCGGGCGTGCCCTGTTCGGCGGCGGTCGGCACCTCGGGCAGCGCCGGCGAACGCTTGGCGTCGAACACCGCTAACCCCTTGACCACGCCGCTGTCGATCGGCGGCTTGGCCGTGGTCATGACGTCGCACAGATAGTCGATGCGGCCGCCTTGCAGGTCCTGCATGGCCGGCCCGGTGCCGCGATACGGCACGTGCGTGACATTGACGCCGATGATGTAATTCATCAGCACACAGCCGAGATGCGTCGCCGAGCCGGTGCCGGCGGAGCCGAACTGCATCTTGTCCTGGTTGGCTTTGACGTAGGCGACGAAGTCCTTGAAATTGCCGACCGGCAAATCCTTGCGCGCGATCAGCACCAGCGGGATCTGCGCGATCAGGATCACCGGCGTGAAGTCGGTCACGGCGTCGTAGAGCGGATGCTTGTAAAGCGTCTGGCCCTGCGCGTGGGTGCCGACGGTGGCGAGCACGAATTGATAGCCGTCGGCTGGCGCATTGGCGACGCGCGCCGAGCCGGTCATGCCGCCGGCGCCGTTGACGTTCTCGACGATGACCTGCTGGCCGAGCACTTCGCTCATGCGCGCGGCGACGAGGCGGCCGAGAATATCGGTCGGTCCGCCGGCGGCGAACGGAATGACCATGGTCATCGGCCGGGTCGGAAAATCCTGTGCCCGCGCCGGCAACGCAAAAGTCAGCGCGGCCGCCGCCAAAACGGCGATCGATCTGAATTTCATGGTCGCATCCTCCGCCGGCGAATTAGAGCATGATCCCGAAAAGTGGACACCGGTTTTCGGACAAGATCATGCTCAAATGGAAAATCTAGCATCGGCGCGATGCCGTCAATTCCGGCCGGCGCTTGACAGGCTTAGCGTATCAGCCGAGTTCGGTAATGATTTCCGGGAATTGATGCAGCCGTTCGCCCGGCCCGTTCGGCCCGATCAGCCAGTTGTCGCAATACCACGACAGCGTGCCGCTGCGCATATAGGTCGGGTGCACCACGATGTTCATGTCCTTTTCGATGTTCATCGGCTCGTCCGAGCGAACGAGCGGGCGCTCGACCAGGTCGTAGCCCTGGCCGTGACAGTGCAGCCGTTGCTCTTCCGGCCGGCCGTTCTTGCGCATGAAGTCGTTATAGGCGGCGAAGATGTCCTTGCACGGCGTGCCCGGCTTTAGGAGGCCGAGATTGAATTCGCGCGCTTCGAGCGCAAAGGCGTGCTCGTCCTTCATCTGCAGCGACGCCTTGCCGACCACGCAGGTGCGGCCGAGCTCGGTATACATGCCGCCGGGGCCGGCATCCTCGACCAACAGCGCGACCGAGTCGCCCTTCTCGATGACGCGGTTCTGGAAGTGGCGGTGACCGAATTGCGAAGGTTTGCCGGGCGGCATCGAGGCGCACAGATAAATGCCGTGTTCGCTGCCGTGACGCTGGCTGTAGCACTGGGCGATCGCGGCGATGTCGCGATCGCGCATGCCGGGCTCGACTGCCGCAAACGCCGCTCGCATGGCGCCGTCCTGCATCGCCGTCGCGCGCCGGATGAGCTCCTGCTCCTCGGGACTCTTGATGACCTTGATGCGGTCGGCCAGGTCGGAAGCATCGACGAATTTGGTGTTGGAGAAGCGGCCCTTTTGCAGATAGTCGACGACCGCAAACGACATCTGATAGGTGCCAACGAGCCCGATGGTGCCGCCGGCATAGGGCGAAAGCGCCTTCGCCGCGAGCTCCGGATCGTAGGGCGCGGTGTAGTAGCAGGAGGAGAAGCTCGGCGTGGTGAGCCACTGTTTGACACCGCGCCGCACCCCGTCGCCGCCCGCCGGCACATCGAAGACGCCGCCGAATGGGCCTTGGCTGACCAGCGTCATCAGGTCGTCGCGCGGGAAAACGACGGTGAGCGGGTAGCCGTTGTTTGCCGTCAGGTCGGTGAAATATTTGACGTAGCCGCCCATCTGCTCGACGTTGTTTTGCATGAGGAGCACGTCGATCTTGTCGCGCTCCATGGCGGCGCGCACCGCGGCCCAGCGCCGTTCGAGTTCGGCAGTCGAGATCGGCGTCTGCAGGCGTTCAGAAAGCTGTTCCATTTCATTGCACTCCTAATGCTCCACCACATTGATCATGCCGTCGAAGACGCCCTTGAGAAAGCACCGCATATTGGCTTCCACGGTCGGCAGGGCATAGTCGATATAGACGTCGCAAAAGCCGCCCTGGTGGGTGGTGATGATGACGTTCTGCATCGACCAGAACGGATGATCACCAGGGAGCGGCTCCTCGTTGAACACGTCTAAAGCTGCTCCGCCAATGCGGCCTGCTCTTAACGCTTCGACCAGCGCCGGCTCGTCGACCACCCCGCCGCGGGCGAGATTGACCAGGAAGGCGGAAGGCTTCATCGCCGCGAACACTTTGGCGTCGATGCTGTTGCGGGTCGCCGCGGTCAACGGGGTGAGCAGCACGAGGAAATCGAACTCGTCGACGACCCGCATGAGCTCGTCGCGGGAAAGGATACGGTCGAACCCCGCGACGGTCCGCGGCGCCGAGCTGACGCCGATGACGCGCATGCCGAAGGCCTTGCATTTCGGCGCCAGCGCCTCGGCGATCAGACCGACGCCGAAAATGCCGACGGTCTTGTTGTGCAGAAGTTGCGCCGGCCAGCGCCGCCATTGCTGCGCGTCCTGGGCGCGCACCGCGCCGGGCAGATTGCGGGCGAGCGCCAGCATGGCCGCGATCGCGGCTTCCGAGACCGGCGGGCCGTGAATGCCACGGACATTGGTGACCAGCACGTCCTTGCGCAACTCCGGCTGGTCGATGAGGTTGTCGACGCCGGTGCCGAGCGTCTGAATCCATTTCAAGTGCGATGCCTGCTCGATCACCCTGCTGGTCAGCATGGGCGTAAACGTCAACAGCACGTCGGCCGAGGCGATATGCGGTCCGACCTTGGAGGGGTGGTCGACGAGATTGATCGCGAGCTCCGGAAAACGCGCTTGCAGACGGTCGCGGTACTGGTTGCGCACCGCCTCTGTCAAACCCAGCAGAATGAGAAGGTTGGTCATGCGGGCGGGCACCGGCGTTATGCCGGGTTCCAGGAACGCATCCACGTCACCGGCGGGTTCAGGAGGCGTTATATCAAGGTGTCGCACGCGGCGACATCCTCGGCTAAAGTGAGCAGACGGCCTCGGGAATGGGAGCTTATCGGGAGCAAATTATGGCTATCGACCTGTCGACCGTGAATTGGTTGTATGTGGTGCTGATGGCGGTGTTCGTGTTCGTCGCCGCGTTGCTGGGGAGCCTGATTTCGTTTCGCAACCGCGTCGGCGGCGCGCTGATCGCGGCTATCCTGTTCGCCGCCGCCTATGTGATGTGGAATTATTATCCGCATCCGCAGATCCAGCTTCCGATCGTTACCTCCTACGGCTATCCGGCGACCGGCGGTTGACCTTTCCGTCGGTCCGGCTATGCGTAGGCGTCGTCGGTCGCGAGAAATGGAGCGGTCATGAACAAGGTCTATGCGGATGCGCGGTCCGCGTTGGCCG
>Ga0187783_10001772_pt1 | contig 15987 bp, 13 predicted proteins | sample 1015_SJ02_MP02_2_FD_132471 | JGI IMG/M metagenome (GOLD analysis project Ga0187783, IMG submission 132471) | Tropical peat soil microbial communities from peatlands in Department of Meta, Colombia - 1015_SJ02_MP02_20_MG | ecosystem: Environmental > Terrestrial > Soil > Wetlands > Peat | place... | reverse complement strand
CGCCGCCGTGCGACCGATGCGGTGCAGCAGCAGGCTGCCTAACGTCGGGCTTATGAGCACTGCACGAGTAGCCATCGTCACCGGGGCCTCGCGCGGCCTGGGCCGGGCCCTGTCCGGCGCGCTGGCCGCGACCGGATACCAGGTCATAGTCGACGCGCGCGACGGCTCGGCGCTGCGAGCCGCCGCAGCCGAGCTGTGTGCGATGCACGACCTGCCTGCGAGCCAGGTGCTGCCGCTGGCGGGCGATATCACCGATCCGGCGCACCGGGCGGATCTGGCCGCCGCTGCGGCCGATCTCGGCGGCGCCACACTGCTCGTCAACAACGCCGGCACGCTCGGCGTCAGCCCGCTGCCGGCCCTGGCGGATTACCCGCCTTCGGACCTGCTGTCGTCGTTCGAGGTGAACGTCGTTGCCCCGATAGCACTAACGCAGCTCGTACTGCCCGGCCTACGACGGCTGGGCGGCGCCGTCCTCAGCATCACGTCCGACGCAGCCGTGGCGGCCTACGCCGGGTGGGGCGGCTACGGCGCGGCCAAGGCTGCGCTCGAACAGGCCTGTCACGTGCTTGCCGCCGAGGAGCCGGCCGTCCGGGTGTGGTGGGTCGACCCCGGCGACCTGCGCACCCAGATGCACCAGCAGGCCTATCCAGGAGAAGACATCTCCGATCGCCCGCTGCCGGAGACGGTGACGCCCGCCTTCGTGCGGCTGATCGCCGAGCGCATGCCGAGTGGCCGGTACCGCGCCGCCGACCTGCTACCTGCGCGGTACGCAAGCGGCGCCGCCTCCGCCGGGACGACGCGATGACGCCAGCCCTGGCCGAGGCGCGTGAGCTGGACGTGGCCCTATGGCCCGAGCTGGAGGCGCACGAGCCGCCCGAGGCGCGCGGCGGCAGCCGGGCGGACGTCCGGCTCATGGTCTCCAGGACGGCGGCCGACGAGGTTAGCCACCACGACTTCGGCGCGCTACCCGACCTGCTGCTGCCGGGCGACCTGCTCGTGGTCAACAACTCTGCCACCCTGCCCGCAGCCTTGGCGGTGTCGACGACTCCGGCCCCGCTCGCCGGGGGCGGCCCGCTGACGGTGCACTTCTCCACGGCGATGCCGGATGGCGGCTGGCTGGTCGAGCTGCGGTCCGGCCGCGGTAATGCCACCACGCCGTTCGGGGGCGGGGCAGCGGGGCTCGCTCTTGAGCTGCCAGCCGGCGCCGTGCTGACCCTGGGCCGCCGGTTCAGCAGGCGGCTCTGGCACGCCAGGCTGTCCACGGCCGTCGTGCCGTACCTCATCCGTCACGGCCAGCCCATCAGGTACTGCTACGTGCGCGGCCAGTGGCCTATCGAGGCGTACCAGACGGTCTTCGCCACCTGGCCGGGCAGCGCCGAGATGCCGAGCGCAGCGCGGCCGTTCACAGCCGAGATCGTGACCAGGCTGGTCAGCCGCGGCGTGACGATCGCGCCGGTGACGCTGCACACCGGCGTGTCCTCCCTCGAGGGCGGTGAGGATCCGTATCCGGAGTCCTATGACGTTCCGGCCACGACCGCGCGGCTCGTGAACCTCACCAGGCAAACCGGCGGCCGGGTGATCGCGGCCGGTACCACCGTCGTCCGCGCGCTCGAGAGCGCCGCGCTGGTCCACGGCACCGCGATCGCGCCTCCGGCTGCACGGACAACTGTCGGGCCGGGCACCAGGCCCGTCGGGCCTGCGGCTGGCTGGACCTCGCACGTGGTCACCGCGCAGAGCGGCGTCGCCGTCGTCGACGGACTGCTGACCGGGTTGCACGAACCGCGGTCCACGCACCTGTGGATGCTTGCCGCGTTCGCGGGCCGCCCGTTGCTCCGCCGCTGTTACCTGCTGGCGGCCGAGCGCGGCTATCGCTGGCACGAGTTCGGCGACGTGCACCTTCTGCTGCCCTGAGTGCCCGCGGCGGCGCACCCTGACCGGCCGGCCAGGGGTACGGTGCCGATAGCGTTGAGATGCTATGTCCGATCCGCAGATCACCCTGCTCGTGACGTTGACCGGCCGCGACCGGCCAGGAGTCACATCCAGGCTGTTTACGGTTCTGGCCCGGCACCTGCTGACAGTTGCCGACATGGAGCAGGTGGTGATCCGCGGTCGCCTCGTCCTCGGGGTACTGCTCGCCGCCGAGCGCGCACCCGATCTGACGGCGATCCACCAGCAGGTCACGGCGCTGGCGGCGGACATGGGCATGGAAGCCGAGATCACGTTGGGGTCGCGCGAGCCCGCCCGACGGCCAGGTGCGGGACTGCACGTCACCGTGCTGGGCCGGTCGCTGCAGCCGTCGGCAATCGCTGCGATCGCAGGCAGGATCGCGGCGAGCGGCGCGAATATCGACCGGATCGGCCGGCTGGCGGACCGTCCCGTTACCTGCCTCGAGTTCGACGTTTCTGGCGCCGACCCGGTGAGCCTGCGGTCGGCGTTGGCCAGGGAGGCGGCCGAGCTGGGTGTCGACGTCGCCGTCCAGCGTGGCGGCCTGCACCGCCGGGCCATGCGGCTTGTCGTGATGGACGTCGACTCGACCCTGCTGCGTGACGAGGTCATCGAGCAGCTGGCCGCCCGGGCGGGCTGCGCGGCGGAGGTGAGCGAGGTGACCGCCGCAGCCATGCGCGGCGAGCTCGACTTCGCCGAGTCGCTGCACCGCCGGGTCGCGTTGCTGGCCGGGCTCGACGCCGCCGTGATCGAGGAGGTGCTGACCGGCGCCAGGCTGGCGCCCGGTGCCCGCACCCTGATCCGCACCCTGCACCGGCTCGGCTATCGCTGCGGCGTGGTGAGCGGGGGGTTCACGCAGACCACTGACTGGCTGACCCTCGAACTCGGGCTCGACTTCGCCGAGGCGAACACCCTCGAGATTGCGGGCGGGAAGCTGACCGGAAAGGTGATCGGCCAGCTCGTCGACCGGCCGGGCAAAGAACGCGCGCTCCGCAGGTTCGCCGCAGCAGCCGGCGTCCCGCTCAGCCAGACGGTCGCGGTCGGCGACGGGGCTAACGACCTGGACATGATCGCGGCGGCCGGGCTCGGCATCGCGTTCAACGCCAAGCCAGCGGTTCGAGACGCCGCGGATACCTCTCTGAGTGTGCCGCACCTAGACGCGATCTTGTATCTCCTCGGCATCAGCCGCGAGGACGTGGAAGTGGCCGACGCAGAGGACCAGCTGCTGGTCTTCGGCGGCGCGGTCAGCGGGCGCGGCCGCGACTGAGCTATCCGCCCGAGGGTGCCGTCTTGGGCGTCCAGTGCGCGACCAAGCTGCCCGTGCCCGGTGCGGTGCCGTGCCAGTCGGCGGACATCGCGATGACCGCGATCGCAGCGGTCGGGAAGTCAGGTTCGGTCTCCGTCAGCAGCCCGACGAGTTCAGCCGCGGCGGGATTGTGCCCGACGTACATGAGCGTGGCGACCTGCTCGCCCGTCTCCCGGATGATCTCGGTCAGATCGTCGCTGTCGGCCTGATAGAGGCGCCGCTCGACGGACAGCTCGGACTCGGCACCGAGTTCCTTTGACACCCGCTGCCAGGTCTGCCTGGTCCGCCGGGCCGCCGAGCAGAGCACCAGGTCCGGGCGCAGACCGTGGCTGGCGAGCCAGCGACCGGCCGCGGCACTGTCGCGCTGGCCCCGCGGCCGCAGCGCCCGCTCGAAGTCCGGCCCGCCGGGTAGCTCGCCCGCCTTGGCGTGCCGCATCACGATCAGGGTGTGGGCGTCGTCCATGGTTCTATCGTCCGCCCTGCGGCGCCGGGCCGACTGCCGGGCCCGGCGGACAGCCGCAATACACAGCACAGGGGCAGGCCATCAGCCGATGACCTGCCCCCAAGTGCGCTGAGCTCAGGCGATTACCTTGTCCACCGGGGTCTGCTCCGCCGTACCGCCCGCTGTGAGGCTCGTCGAGCGCCGCTTCGACACGACGATGGCGCCGACCACGATCACCACGGCCACGAGCGCCACGGCCGTCCGCAGCCCGTCGTTGTGGCTGTAGCGCACCACACTCGTGGCGACGAGCAGCGAGACCAGGTTCATCACCTTGATCAGCGGGTTGATGGCCGGGCCTGCGGTGTCCTTGAACGGGTCACCGACCGTGTCGCCGATCACCGTAGCGGCGTGCGCTTCTGACCCCTTGCCACCGTGATGGCCATCCTCGACCAGCTTCTTGGCGTTGTCCCAGGCGCCGCCGGAGTTCGCCAGGAACACGGCCATCAATACACCAGCCGCGATCGCGCCAGCCAGGAAGGAGCCGAGCGGGCCGTACCCGAACGCGAAGCCGACAGCGATAGGCGTGAGCACGGCGAGCAGGCCGGGAGTCGCCAGTTCCCGCAGCGAGTCCTTGGTGCAAATGTCGACGACGCGGCCGTACTCGGGCTTCTCGGTGTAGTCCATGATGCCCGGATGGGTGCGGAACTGTTCGCGTACCTCAAGCACCACGCGTCCAGCCGCCCGGCCTACGGCCCTGATCAGCAGGCTGGCGAACAGGAACACCACCGCGGCGCCGACGATGAGCCCGACGAGGTCGTTCGGGTGGTCGATGGACAGGGTGAAGGTACCCGCGGCCTTACCGAGCGCACTCTCGACCTGCGTCCGGAACGCGCCGAACAGCGCCGTGGCCGCCAGTACCGCGGTCGCGATCGCGATGCCCTTGGTGATGGCCTTGGTGGTATTGCCGACTGCATCGAGGTGAGTGAGCACCTGCGCGGGCTCGCCCTCGAACTCGCCGGACATCTCGGCGATGCCCTGGGCGTTGTCGGTCACCGGGCCGAAGGAGTCCATCGACACGATGACGCCGACGGTGGTCAGCAGGCCGGTGCCGGCGAGCGCGACCGCGAACAGCGCGATGGTGGCGTTGCCGGTGCCGAGCAGGAACGCCAGGTAAACCGCACCGCCGATGAGCAGCGCGGCGTAGACGGCGGACTCCATGCCAGTCGCCACGCCGGACAGGATCACGGTGGCCGCGCCGGTCTCCGAGGCATCGCCGATGTCCCGGACCGGCTTGCGGTTTGTCTCGGTGAAGTACCCGGTTAGCAGCTGGATCGCGCTGGCCAGCACGAGGCCGATCAGCACCGCGAGGATGGCTAGCACGCGCGGATCGCCGCTGTGGCTCAAGATCGAGCCGCTGACGCCCTTGAGGTCGCTGAACTTACCCGGCAGGTAGATGAACGCAGCCGCGATGACCAGGACCATCGAGATAACCGCGGAGATAAAGAAACCGCGGTTGATGGCCGACATGCCACTGCGGTCGCCCTGCCGCGGGCGGACGGCGAAGATGCCGATGACCGCGGTGATCACGCCGATCATCGGGACGATCAGCGGGAACACCAGGCCCGCGTCACCGAACGCCACCTTTCCGAGGATCAGCGAGGCAACGAGCATTACCGAGTACGACTCGAACAGGTCGGCAGCCATTCCGGCGCAGTCGCCGACGTTGTCGCCCACGTTGTCGGCGATCGTGGCGGCGTTGCGGGGATCGTCCTCCGGAATGCCCTTCTCGACCTTCCCGACCAGGTCGGCCCCGACGTCAGCAGCCTTGGTATAGATGCCCCCGCCAACGCGCATGAACATGGCGAGCAAGGCCGCGCCAAATCCGAAGCCCTCGAGCACGTCGGGCGCGTTCCCTTTATAGATGAGGACAACCAGCGCGGCGCCAAACAGCCCCAGGCCAACGGTGAACATTCCGGCCACGCCGCCGGTGCGGAACGCGATCCGCATCGCCGAGCGCTCGCCTGACTCCTTGGCAGCAGCCGCCACCCGGACGTTTCCGCGCACTGTCAAGGACATGCCATTGAACCCGGTCAACGCCGAGAAGAGCGCTCCGACCAGGAAGAATATCGATCTACCCCAGCGGACTCCGCCGGTATCCGCAGGGAGCACCAGCAACACGAAGAAGATCACTACAACAAATGCGCCGAGGGTCCGGAACTGGCGCCTGAGGTAGGCCCGGGCGCCCTCCTGAACCGCAGTGGCAATCTCCTGCATCCGCTGCGAACCCTGGCTGGCCGCCAGTACCTCGCGTACCAGACCCCCGGCTACGACAAGTGCAAGCAGCGCAATCACCGCGACCACGGCTACCCAGGCGAGGTTCCCGCCAGAAACCGTGGGCTGACCTCCCCCCAGGGCGAGGTTCTGCAACATCCGTCCTCCTTGACAGGGGATTACAAGTTAGTACCGAGCCAATGCGCTCTGCACAGTATCCGCGGCCGAAACGCCGGGCCAGGCCGCGGCCGCAGCAGAAGGCAAGCCAGAAGCCCGACCCGCGATGTGCCGGGAGTCTACGCATCCTGGTAGGCGGAGTGTAATCCGGGTGCGATCGCTTGCGCAGTCGCGAGTATTTTGTAACGAAATATTACCCCACGGGTGCTCCCGGCCGGGCCACGGCCGGGAGCTGGGCAGGGACGGCTAGTCCCGCCCGGTCACCGCGCGGGCCGTACCGAGGGCCAGCTCATCCGGATGCTTGTGCCCGCCGACGTCGTGGTGATCTGTACGTCATCGGCCAGGCCCTCGATGACTGCGATGCCCAGTCCGGCGGGCAGGCCCGCACCGTCGGGGCCTTCCGGTCCATCGCTGCTGCCCGGTCGACTGCCGATACCGGCTTGGCCAGGGTCGCCGGTCGCGCACGTGTCGGTTACCTCCACCTCGAACCGGCCGGCCAGGTCCGTCAGCGCGAGCCGGACTGGCTCGGCGGGACAGTACAGCTGATGGCCCTCAACGGCCCGCGAGCAAGCCTCGCCAACGGCGAGCCTGACCTCGTCCAGCAGCGACTCATCGACGCCGCTGCGTCTGGCCACGGCCGTCGCTACCAGCCTGGCCGTCCGGACGTGGGCAGGCAGCGGGGTGAAGGTCAGCTCTACGGTTGCCATCTCTTCTGGCCGCGTGCCTACTTCTCCGCGCGTCGCGCCGCGATGGCTTCGTCCACGGTGTCGTGGATGCCGAACACCTTGGTCAGGCCCGTGATCCGGAAGATCTTCAGAATCCGCTCCTGAGTACACACCAAATCGAGGGAGCCATCGTGCGCGCGGACGCGCTTGAGCCCGCCCACAAGCACCCCGAGCCCGGTGGAGTCGAGGAACTCGACTTTCTCCATGTTGACCACAAGCTGGTAGAAACGGTTGTTCACCAGCTCGATAAGCAGCTCGCGCAGCCGCGGAGCGGTGTACACATCGATCTCGCCCTCGACGTCAACGATCTCGATGCCGTCCTTGCTGTGGTGCTCCAGCTTCAGGTCCACAAAGCCTCCAGCTCTACGGCGGGGTAGCGGTTAGGTCGCAGCCGAGCCCACGAGTCCGCACGGCCTATTGTGCCCATGTGCCGCTGTCGCGGCGCGCAGGACCCGCCGGATACGCCGACCATGCCGAGCGGCCAGGCCGACAGTCGCAGCGCTCTCCCTGCGTGTGCACGCATGCCCTGACGTTATTCCTATACCAGATCGTCGTCGTCGGCATCCTGGGGCATGCGACACACTGGGACCGATGCCCCGATCGTCGCCGCCCGAAGCGAGCGCGCCGCCACCGCCAAGACCGCCCAGCGACCCTGGCCCTGCTCGCACGTCTCCGCAGGCCAGCACAACCTCGGTGGGTCCAGAGGGGCTGTCCGCCGCAGCCAGCACAACCGCGGGGGGTCCAGGGGGGTCGTCCCCCCAAGCCAGCACCGCGGCGACCGCCCGCATCCTGGAGGCTGGCGCCCGCGCGGGCAAGCTCACCTATCTCACCAGGCTGGCAGGTCAGCCAGGCGAACCCGCGAGCTGGCCCGCCTGGGTGCCGACCGAGCTCGTCGCCGCGCTGGCCGCGGCCGGCATTGACGCGCCGTGGCAGCATCAGGCCGAGGCAGCCGACGTGGCCTCGGCTGGCCACAGCGTCATCATCTCGACCGGGACAGCTTCCGGAAAGTCGCTTGGCTACCTGCTTCCGGCGCTGTCCGCGGTACTGGCCGGCGGTACGGCCCTGTACATCGCGCCGACCAGGGCGCTGGCCGCGGATCAGGTCAAGCTGGTGCGATCGCTTGGCCTCGATCAGGTGCGCGCGGCCGTGGTCGATGGCGACACGCCGTGGACCGAGCGGAGCCGCGCCCGGGCGCGGGCGAACTACCTGCTGACCACGCCGGACATGCTGCACCATTCGCTGCTGCCAGGGCACGCGCGGTGGAACGGATTCTTCCGGCGATTGCGGTACGTCGTGGTCGATGAGTGCCACACCTACCGAGGCGTGTTCGGCTCGCACGTTGCCCACGTACTGCGCAGGCTGCGCCGGGTCGCCTACCACCACAGCGCCCGCGAGCCGGTGTTCGTGCTGGCCTCGGCGACTATCAGCGAGCCCGATAAGTGCGGTGAGCTGCTGACCGGGCGCGACGTGCGGGCCATCCGCAGCGATGGCGCGCCGCGCGCGCCCATGTCCTTTGCGCTCTGGGAGCCGCCGCTGCTTGGCAGCCGGGGCGAGGCCGGGGCGCCGCTCCGCCGGGCCGCTACTACCGAGGCGGCGGAGTTGCTCGCCAGCCTGGTCCGCGACGGCGTGCCGGCGCTGGCGTTCGTCCGGTCCCGCCGAGGCGCGGAGGCTGTGGCGCAGTCAGCGCGCCGACAGCTCGCTGACGCTGGCGCCGACGACCTCGCTGACCGGGTCGCCGCGTACCGGTCCGGTTATCTGCCAGAGGAACGGCGCGCTCTTGAGGAGGCACTTCGGTCCGGCGAGATCACCGGCCTAGCGGCGACGACCGCCCTCGAACTCGGGGTCAACGTGACCGGGCTGGACGCGGTTCTGATGGCCGGCTGGCCGGGCACCAGGGCGGCGCTCTGGCAGCAGGCGGGGCGCGCCGGACGCGCTGGGCGGGAAGCACTGGCGGTGCTGATAGCGCGCGACGACCCGCTGGACACCTATCTGGTGCATCATCCGTCGGCTCTGCTGGGCGCGCCCGTTGAGGCGACGGTCCTTGACCCCGACAACGAACACGTGCTGGCTCCGCACCTGGTCGCGGCGGCGGCCGAGCTCCCGCTCACCCGTCGCGACCTGGACAGCTTCGGATCGGCCGGCGCGATGCCACTGGCCGAGCTACTGACCGCAGACGGCCTGCTGCGCGCCCGGGGGGGCCGATGGTTCTGCACCCGCCAGGGCCTCGGCCTGCGGACCGGTCTCCGCGGCACCGGAGACTGGCCGGTGCGGATTGTCGAGCGCAGCACCGGCAGGCTGGTGGGCACGGTAGACGAGCCCTCGGCACACTTCCTGGCCCACGACGGTGCTGTCTACAGCCACCAGGGGGAGCTGTACGTGGTGAATAGGCTCGATCTGGATGATCGGATCGCGCTGGTCGAGGCGGGCGATCCTGGTTACGCGACGATGGCCCGCGAGATCACCAGCATCGAGATAACCGCGGAGCTGACCCGGCAGAAGTGGGGGCCGGCGGCGGTGTGCTTCGGGGATGTCCACGTGACCCGGCAGGTGGTCTCCTACGCCAGGCGCAGCGCCGAGACCGGGCTGGTGGTCGGCGAGGAGATCCTCGACTTGCCGGAACGGCGGCTGGCAACCAAGGCGGTCTGGTGGACGGTGTCGGCCGGTCAGCGGGCCGCGCTCGCGGCGGCCGGGGTCGATCTGCCGGGTGCCGCGCACGCGGCGGAGCACGCAGCGATCGGGCTGCTGCCACTCGTGGCCGCGTGCGACCGCTGGGATGTCGGCGGCGTATCCGCCGACCTGTATCCGGCCACCGGCCGGCTTACGGTGTTTGTCTATGACGGCCACGCAGGCGGCGCGGGGTTCGCCGAGCGCGGCTTCGCGGCGGCGCGTACCTGGCTGAGCGCGACGGCAGACGCCATCGCCGACTGCGAGTGCGCCGTGGGCTGCCCGTCCTGCGTCCAGTCGCCCAAGTGCGGCAACGGCAACTATCCGCTCGCCAAGGGCGGCGCTGTCGAACTGCTTCGCTGCCTGCTGGGCGACGCTCCGGAGGCTGTCGACCGGACGGCCGCGGGCTTTCTCGCCGCGGACTGACTCCAGCGCCACCGACGGCGCCAACCGTAGAAATACGGCGACCCCCGTCGGGGGGGAGAACGGGGGTCGCCTTACGGACCGGCTCCGGGGGGGCAGAGCCGGTTCCGTTACTCAGGAAAGCTTAGTTGCAATTCGGGCAAGTTACCAGCCAGTCGTCCGAACCGCGAAGTCACCCCCTATGCTGCCGGACCGCGGGTACTTCCGTCGAGAGCAGTTGGAGAACTGCATCAGCTTTCTTACCAGACAGGCAGTTTCCGTCGCACGCCGGGTTGTGCCGTTGTGAACAGGATTTCAGCCACCGCGACCGGTTTCTTACCAGAACGAGCTTATCGTAACAGCTGGTAACTGTATGTGACGGTCCCAGCTCGGCCCAGGGTGACATGGGAGCACGCTGATCCATTCGGATAACGAATCCGTCACGACGAGGGGGTTTTCAAAGTCGGCCAGGGCCAGTAGAAAGGAAGCACGGACCGCTGGTCCGGACACGACAGCCAGGTACCCACGCGCGACCAGCCGCGGGAGGCGTGCCGCGGCAGGCGAATAGTGGCCGAAGGAGCGCCGATGGGCGCTGACCATAGTCCGCCTACCACGGCAGTGAAGGTGCACGCTTGGTAGCCGGGCTGGACGTGTGAGTCGCGGCGGCGCCCCTGCACCGGGGGCGCCGTTTGCTATACCCGCAGCTGCCGGCGAATTGCCGTCGCGATTGTTCGCAAACATCGCGGCATTGGGTGCGGTAGTGCGATACATCGCAACACGACGTGCGAACCCCTCGGCGGGTCATTCCTGGGATGCTAAATAACGGACGCCGGATCCTGTTGCCATTGGGCATAAGCAAGACTTTGAGTTGACAGCGCGAAGAGAGGGAGGTACTCATGGCCGGACCCGCGGTCACCCGCGTGTCGTCCAGCGCCACCGACCAGTCCATCGGCGATCTCGTCTCAGTGGCGGCCAGGGACATCTCGCAACTGGTCAGGTACGAGCTGGATCTCGCGAAGCTCGAGCTCAAGTCCGACATCAAGCGGGCCGGCATCAGCGCGGCCCTGCTCGCGATCGCGGTGTTCGCGCTCTGCCTGCTGCTGATGCTGCTGTGCTTCGCCTTTGCCTTTGGCCTGAGCGCCATCGGCGCGCCGGGCGGGCTGTGGGGCGCGTTCCTGTGGGTCGCGGTGGCAGTCGTCCTGCTGATCGTGCTCGCCGCGCTCGTGGCGCTGCTGATCGTGCGGAGGCTGAGGTTGATGAGCAAGACCAGGCGCACGCTCGCTGACGACACGTCGCTGCTGCGGCACGCCAAGTCCGCGGCCAGAACTGCGACCAGAGTCGGGTAGCCATGGTGCGCGGCGGGGCGTCGATCTACCTCACCGGGCCCTGGTCGCACCGGTCGGTCAGCGCGAACGGCACCAGATTCCACGTCGCCGAGAGCGGCGACGGACCACTGGTGCTACTCCTGCACGGCTTCCCCGAGTTCTGGTGGGCCTGGCGGCAGCAGCTCAGCTCCCTCAGCCAGGCCGGGTTCCGGGTTGCCGCGCCGGACCTGCGCGGCTACGGCGCTAGTGACAAACCGCCGCGTGGCTACGACCTGGTGACCGCAGCCTCGGACGCCGCCGGGCTCGTGCGGTCGCTCGGAGAAGCGAACGCGGTCGTCGTTGGGCACGACTGGGGCGGCCTGATCGCGTGGACGATGGCGACCTACTTCCCTAAGGTGGTCCGGCGGCTTGCCGTCGTGTCGATGCCCCATCCGCTGCGCCTACGTCCCGCCCTGCTCACGACACCCTTCGCGCACGCCAAGAGCATGGCCTACGCCCTCGGCTTCCAGCTGCCCTTGCTGCCCGAGCGGCAGCTGCTGGCCGATGGCGCACAGCGGGTAGGCCGACTGCTCACCGCGTGGTCTGGCCCAGGCTGGCCGGACCCGGAAACCGAGCGGCGGTATGAGGACGCGATGTGCGTCAAGGCTGTCGCGCACTCAGCGCTCGAGTACCACCGGTGGTATCTGCGCTCCCGGCTTCGTCCAGACGGCATCCGCTACTCCCGGATGATGCGGGCCCCGATCCAGGTGCCCACCCTGCATCTGCACGGCGCGCTTGACCCCTGCATCCTGCCGAGCGCCGCGCGTGGATCGGGCAGTTACGTGGAGGCGCCCTACCGGTGGCGTCTGCTCGAGGGAGTCGGCCACTTCCCGCACGAGGAGGCGCCCGACCGGTTCGACCTCGAGCTGCGCAACTGGCTGGTAGATCCCGAGCCGGAACGCTAGCAGTGCCCGGAGGTCCGCGCGGCGGACGCGACCGGGATCCGACCGGCCGGGCGAGGAACGCCCGGCCGCGGGACGCGCTGGGCAGGCCGCTGGCCAGGGACGCGGTCGGAACGCCGTCGCTGGCCACCGACCAGGCGCTGCCGCCTGCGCAGGCACTCCAGACCGCGCAGCGGCTGCTCGACACGGGCCGGCCGTTCGACGCCCACGATGTGCTTGAGGCCGTCTGGAAGGCCGCGCCGGACGCCGAGCGCGACCTCTGGCAGGGGCTTGCGCAGCTCGCCGTCGGATTGACACACGCGCGCCGCGGCAACGCCCGCGGCGCGGTGGCCTTGCTCCGGCGCGGCGCTAAGCGGCTGGCCTCCTACCCCGATGCCGGGCCGTACCGGATCGACGTGACCGGGCTGCGGGCGGCCAGCACGGAGCTGGCGGCCCGGATCGAAGCGTCCGGTCTCGCCGGTATGCCGGCTCCGACCCTCACGCTGTGCGTGCCGGAGACTTAGGAATATCTATCCGCCGTCCTGGCAGCCGTCCGTCGGGACCGCGGTGGAGGCGAACTCGCCCGCGACCAAGTCACTCTGCACCTCGGCTGCGGTGAGCGCATAGCCGGTGTCCTGGTAGTAGGTCGACTTGGCGAACACCACGCCGTAAACCTCGCCGGTGGACGACAGCAGCGGGCCACCGGAGTTGCCCGGCTGGATATCCGCACGGATCCCGTACATCTGGCGATTCACGGACCCCGTTCCGTAGATGTCCGGTCCGTTCGCGGTGAAGGCCCGGCCGATACCCGCCCCGGTCACCTGGAGCGCGCTCGCGTCCAGCGGGTAGCCCGCGACCGCGGCGGACGTCCCGTAGGGTGCCGTGCCAGCTAGCGAAAGCTGAGGCTCGGTCAGGTCCGGCACGTACAGCACCGCCAGATCGCGCATGGGGTCGTAGAGCACCACCAGAGCGGAAACTGGCTGCTGGCCGTTGGCCGTCACTTGCAGATTCTGGTCGACGCCGGCGACGACGTGAGCGTTCGTGAGCACATGGTGCGGCGAGATGAAAAAGCCCGACCCCTCGATGGCCTGCGAGCAGGAGGTCGCCTCGCCGGTCACCTTGACCACGCTCGCCTCGGCGGCGGTCAGCTTCGCCGACGACACGGATGGGCCCGGTGTCGGCAGCAAGATGCTGGATTCGGCGCCGAAAGCGCCGAATACCTGGGTGTACACGCCGTTTGACAGCAGGGTGCGCAGCTGGGGGAAGAACGGCAGGTCCAGGACGCCACGCGGCATGACACGGTCCACAGTGCGCAGCACGGCCGAGTTGTTCACCTGGCGGGCGACCGCGGGGAACGCGGATGAGTTGATGACAAAGGAGCCGATGAGCCAGGCCACGATGAGCACCGCGAGCACGTTCACGGTGGCGCCGCCAATGGAGTCGAGGACCGTCGCAGGCCTGGCGATGATCCGGGACCGGAGTGCGACGCCAATACCGGACGCGATCATCATGCCGATGACGGCCATGAAGAACACGACGAGGATCGCCAGGAACGCCTGCCACGTCGCGTTCTTTGCCAGCGCCCGGGCCAGACCCGGCGCGAGGTATGCGCCCGCGGCGACGCCGGCCAGGAAGCCGACCAGGCTCAAGACGCCGATGATGAAGCCCTGCCGGTAGCCCGCCACCGCGAACGCGGCGATCACTGCGATCAGGATCAGGTCCAGGAAATCACCGGGCACGTCAACAAAATATCGGCCCCGCGGCAGCGCTACGGCCAGTTGACCGGGCCGTGACGTCAGGATCCGAGCGGCGGCCAGCCAGCCGGCTGTTCCGCGGGCTCGAGCGTTGTCACCCGGCTGGCGTCCCAGGGTCGCTCCCAGCCGCCGAGTGTGAGGAGCTGGTCGAGCACTGCGGCGGTAAATCCCCACACGACCAGGCCCGCGACCCGGAACGCGGGACCGGCCTGGCCGCTCGGATACCGGATCATGATGCGGTTCGCCGGACTAGCCAGGTCGGCTACCGGCACCCGGACTACCGCCGCGATCTCGGCCGGGTCGCCGGGTGCCACCGGTACGGGCGACTGCCACCAGCCGAGCACCGGCGTGACCCGGAATCTGCTGCGCCAGATGTACAGCTCAGGCAGCACCGCGAGGACACGCACGCCGGCCGGGTCCAGACAGGTCTCCTCGGCGGCCTCGCGCAGCGCCGCGGCAACGGGGCCGCCATCGGCCTCGTCGATCGCGCCGCCAGGGAAGGCTGGCTGTCCGGCGTGATTCCGTAGCTCTGCAGCCCGCTCGATAAGCAGCAAGTCCGGCCCGGACTGACCCTCGCCGAAGAGGATCAGCACGGCAGCAGCGCGGCCGTCGGTATCCGGCGGCTGGCGCAGCTCGGGCACCGTCATCCGCTGCGCCGCCGCGGCCAGCGCGATCAGCCAAGCGGGTACGCTGTCGGCCGCGGCCGTGCCGTTGGCACCCGCCGGTGGCTGCCCGTTCCCCTCCCGGTCTTGCTCTTCTGGCCAGCTCACGAAAACGGTCCGGGCTTGACGAGCTTGCGCGCTGTGGCCGGATCCACCGGGCCGAGGCCGAACGACGGGCACAGCGCCGCGAGCGGGCACGCACCGCAAGCCGGGCGGCGGGCGTGGCAGATGCGCCGGCCATGCCAGATCAGATGGTGCGACAGCAGCGTCCAGTCCGATTTCGGGAACAGGGCGCCGACGTCTCGCTCGATCTTGTCCGGGTCGGTCTGGGTGGTCCAGCCGAAGCGCCGCGCGAGCCGCTGGAAGTGCGTGTCCACGGTGATCCCGGGCACGCCGAACGCGTTGCCCAGCACCACGTTGGCCGTCTTCCGGCCCACGCCCGGCAGGGCATCCAGGTCCTTGAGCTTGCCCGGCACGACGCCGCCAAACTGATCCCGGATGGCAGCCGACAGCCCGATGATCGACTTCGCTTTGTTGCGGTAGAAGCCGGTGGGCTTGAGCATCTGCTCCAGCTCGTCCGGGTTCGCCGCAGCCATGTCGTCTGGCGTGGGATACTTGGCAAACAGCGCCGGGGTGGTCAGGTTGACCCGCTTGTCGGTGGTCTGCGCGGACAGCACGGTGGCGATGAGCAGCTGAAATGGGCTCTCGAAGTTCAGCTCGGTGTGCGCGTCCGGATAGGTCTCGGCCAGGATCCGGTTCATCTGCCTGGCTCGCCGCACCAGCCCGAGCCGGGTCTCGTGCTGCCACTTGCGGGTCCGTCGCGGCCGCTCGGTCGTCGCTGTCGCCATACCGGTCAGCGTAGAGCCTCGCCGACCGGGCCGAGACGGGCTAGCTGCTGCCGATCCAGCCGCGCCGATGGAACAGCCAGTAGAGCGCCGCTACCGCGACCACCTCGGTGCCGATGCCGACGATCAGGAACGTCGCCAAGCTGCCCAACCGCGCGACCAGCCAGCCGAAATTCTGGCCGAAGAAGCCGGTCAGGAAGGACAGCGGCAAGAAGATCGTGGCGATGATCGTGAGCTGCTTCATCACCTCGTTCAGCCGGTTGGACACCATGGACAGGTAGGCAGACATGGCGTTGCTCAGCAAATCGCGGTAGGTGTCGATCATGTCGCTGATCCGGATCAGATGGTCATAGAGATCACGCAGGTACGGATCGCTCTCCGCGGTTGTGCCGGGGATGATCACCATGCCGGAGACCAGCGACGCCATCATGTCGCGCTGCGGCGCGACCAGCTTGCGCGCGTTGACCAGCCACCGCTGCATGTCGAACAGCTGGGCAAGCTGCTGCTCGGTCGGTTTGGCGAAGATCTGCTCCTGGAGTTCGTCGATGCG
>Ga0187783_10001771_pt1 | contig 16010 bp, 29 predicted proteins | sample 1015_SJ02_MP02_2_FD_132471 | JGI IMG/M metagenome (GOLD analysis project Ga0187783, IMG submission 132471) | Tropical peat soil microbial communities from peatlands in Department of Meta, Colombia - 1015_SJ02_MP02_20_MG | ecosystem: Environmental > Terrestrial > Soil > Wetlands > Peat | place... | reverse complement strand
TGAGGGCGTGGCGCGAGCGTTTTCTCGCCCACCGAGACGAGGCCGTTCGTATTTACGATCAGCGGTTCGTGCGCATGTGGGAATTTTACCTGGCCTGCTCCGAAATGGCGTTTCGCGAAGGCGATATGATCGTTTTCCAGATCCAAATGGCCAAGCAGAAGGGCGTTACGCCGGCCACGCGGGACTATATCGCCCGTGAAGAGGCCCGTTTGCGCGGACTTGAAGCCGGCTACACTGTACCATTACGACTCGCCGGTGAATAACCGTTTGATCTCTCGACCAAATCCAGCACAATAGACAAAGCAATATCAGCAGCTTAGGCGGTTTCAATCACGCGATTGTGAAGTCCAAAAACCAGACGTGGCTGGCAACATTCTGCGCCCTTCATCATTTCACTTGGCTGGGCGGGTGAGCGCGGACGATTGCCCCGATTTCATCGTCGGTAAGCGAATCCTGCGCCATTAGCGAAGCGGCGGCGTTGCTGATTGCAAGCCAGCGAGCGGCAACGAATGCCTTTGCTGCCTCTTCGAGCCGCCCATAAAGCGCGATGGCTTCCGCCGCCTCCTCGAGCTCCAGCATGACCCCGCTCCATGCCCATGCTCCGGGCGACGGCCCATTTGGCCGGCTCTCGCACAGCACGGCAAATGCCGCGCTGGACTTCGCCGCCAGCTCGTCGGCCGCCCATTCCCTTTGCCGCGCTTGCTCGATGTCCGTTGCAGGGTCGTGCTTCAATTGAGCGTAAGGCCCAGCGAGATTGATTGTAGCCACGATCTCATTCGCCCGGCGCCGGATGGCCGGGTTTTTGCTGTTGATGCTGACGGCGTCGTCGCTAAGTGCAAAAGCCGCAACGGCCTTGCCGGCTTCGCGGTACGCATATGCCATAGCTTCTTTGTTCATCGCTTCTTCCTCCGGCTCCTCGCTATAACACTGAATTGCGACGGCAGGCGTCAACGCTTATTTATGGGTGCGTAAGGAGTATCGAGTTTTATCCCGTCCGAATTGGTCGCGGAAGCTGCCGCGCGGGCCGGACGCATTTGCAGTATCGAAGGAGAGTGAGATGGCCTTTGATCGAACAGCGGGAGGGGCGTTTGTTTCCTGTGCGGAATATCCCGCGAAGAGTTCGAGGATCACGGCCACCCTCAATGCACTGGGCAGCCGTACGAAAAGGCGGATCGCCTTCGAATTTCTCCGGACAAGAGAAACAAATAGACCCTATGCCGCGCGACGCCGCTTCCCGCCGCCCTGGTCGATCGAGGAAACTAGAGGCGAGCTTTGTCGTAAAGGACGCCGGCGGGCAAAATCCCGCTCACACCTAACGAATGGCTGTGTAGTTGGGATCGTTATGTGATGCGGCGGCGTCCCGAGGGAGGTTGCCGGTCACGAATACGATGGCAAGCACGGCAGCAAAGACCGCTAATCCGTAAGCGATGTAATGCATGGGTTTCCTCCACGCGTTGGCCCCAGAGGCTTGAATAACGATTGTTATTAAAAGGTGCTGTGACAGATGGCACAGTGAAAAACTCAGAGAGGCGATGGGAATTCAGCGGCGATCGGCGGCCAAGTTGCTCACCAAGGACGAGGCCAGGCGGATCGCGGTAAACTTTGCGCGGTGGCCTGACTTGCTGCTGCAAAAGGATGAAAACTGATGGCTGAAGGCTGGCCGGTGCCTGGCGATGACACTCCCAGCAGAGGTCGAGCGCCACACCGAAGCAGACATCAACAGTGGCACGACGCCCGCCTTGGGTTCTTACGAAGGAGGAGGGTATGAGCGACGACAGGACGAAAGCCGATAAAGCCTGGGAGGCGAGGCAAGAGGCTGCCCGCTACCGCATCTTCAACGCCGCGACTAACGCAGTGGAAGCGACCGACGAGGCAGATGATGAAATCTATTTTGCAGTCTTGGACCGTGCGGGCAACGCTGCCGAAGCTGCTGCCGCTGAGATCACCGGGTACAAGACTTACCTCGACCTGTTAGAGGCGTTGGACGCCCGCCGCAAACAGTCCTAGGGCGGCGCACATCCCCTTCCCGGTCGATCGCGATCACTCGCCAAGCACTCGCCGCCGATACTCCTCGCGCATTTCATCCGCGATGCTCGTCCGCGATAAGCGCACTAGTTCGGCACGAACGGCGCGTTCGGGCGGCACGCGTGTTATCCACAGTCCAAACGCACACTTGTGGAGGACTCGGAACTTCACAAAATACGGTAGGACAAGAGGTGTCCATAAATTGCGCGACACGGCACAATAACGCCGCGAACGTTGGGCAGCTCGGGGGCAGTCATGCCGAGGTTCCTGCTTCTAACCAGCGCTATTATTTTGCTAATTGCAGGCGGCAGCAGCTGCACCGTGAGTACCAATGCCGACGCCGCGAGAGCGCAACCAGCCGCCAGTTGGTGCGTCATCCAACACGACAGTCGCGTTCAGCCTGCATGTTATGAAAACCGCATCGGCTGCTTTATGGCCGCCTTAGCCCACGCCAGTTCGTGCACACAGCGGCCAAGCCTAGGTCGGCCGAGCGAAGGCGCGGCGAACCAACACGCACTCAGAGTCGTCCAATTGCCAGAGCACCGCGCGGATGCTTCACCGCGCCACCACAAATTAACAGCAGATGAGCGCGATGAGCTGTTCCGCAAGTTCCAGCAATGGCGGTCGACACACGAATAGAAAGTGCCGCTCGTCGATTACCACACTACCACCGACGCCAATCCCAGCCGCCGCCCCAACCCCAGCCGCCGCCCCAACCGGGCGCTGCTAGGCATAGAGACCAGGACGCCAGGGGCGTTGCCAGCCCCAACCACCCCAGCCGCCGCCCCAACCCCAGCTGCCGCCCCAACCAGTTCCGGCGGCCGCGCCGATTACGGCCGCGCGCACCGGATGTGGGTTAAAGCGATACGTGAAATAACGGTGCCGGTAGGTGAAGGCAGTGTGGACCGGATGGCGGAAGCTGTGGCTGAAGCCGCGATAACCGAGATTGGCTCCGACCCCGAAGGTGCGCCGCATCGCGCGGCGATGCATGCCTGCAAACGAGCCGGGTGTGAGCGGCCGGCCGATGATGGCATGGGCCTTTGAGACCGTGGGCATGACACCATCAAATGTGAAGGGCAGCACTGCGAAGAGCAACGCCGTACCGATGAGGAGCTTCTTCATGAGTCGTACTCCGTACGTTGTGACTCTCCCCTCATCGTCCTCTTGGGAATGTTAACTGACGACAGGACCTCTTTTCTTTGATCCTGCTCAAATTGATTATGGCAATGGAAGTGGGAGCGCGGCGTCAAGTGTTTGCCTATGTCTATTTCGAGGAGGAGCCTGGCCGGCGATCGGCGGCGAAGTTGCTCGCCAAGGACGAGGCCAGGCGGATCGCGGCGAACCTGGCGAAGCTGCCGGAGCATCGTTTTTAGGTTCCGAAACTCGGGGTACTTGTTTGAACGCGAACATCCTAATGCAGATCGGTCTCGTCGTTTGTACGGGCCTTGGCTTTCTTTTAACCTCGTTAAAGCTGCCGCATTACGGTGTGATTGCTGATTTGATCGGCCAAATCTTTTGGCTCTACAGCTCTTATCGAGCGTGGCGCGAAGCAAACCAAATCGGAATTTTCATAAGTACGATCTGCATCACATTAATTCTGATATACGGGGTGACGAACTATTGGCTATTCGGCGAGACATTCTCTGTAAAAAATTAGAGCAAGTGACTTCCGCCCAACAGCATCACAGTCGGCACGATTGCGACCTATTCGAGCCTAAGCCCGTTAACGCCGTCAAACGATGACGCCCCGTCGCTTCCCGCCGCCCTTGGTCTGATGCACTTGCTTCGGTGCGCCGCCACTGGTGGGCCGGGAAATCCTCTGGCCGTCGGTGCGAACTTAGATTGAAGTTGTGTCTTTCCAGCACTAGGGGCCGAGGTTGTCCCGCCGAAACGATCGTACCATCCCGACAAAGGGCGAACTTTCAGACGGCGTTGGAGAAAACAATGCGCCAGCTTTTACTAGCAATCGCGACTATCGTTGCAATCGGGACGATTTCGACGATTGTCCGCGCTGACATGGTCGGTGCCGCGGCTGGAGCGGGTTCGGGCCTTGTGGTTGCGGGTCCTGTCGGTGCAGTCGCGGGCGGGGTTATTGGGGGTGTGTTTGGTCGGCCATATTGGGGACCGCCAATTGGCCATTGCTGGATCGACAACAGTTTTCGTCGCCATTGCTCGTATCATCGGCATCACTGACGAATGCCCCCGTGAGAAGGCCACGTAGTCGCGCGGCGCATCGCGGCAAACTTCGCTAAGCTGCCGGAAGCTGCATCGTGACCTGGTGCAGCTAACTGCTGTCTGCCGCAGCTAGCTGCGCGCGCAAGTGACCGACCTCCGACTCGAGCCGTTTGATATTTTCGAATAATCGGCGGCTGATGAGCTGAAGGAAGAAGAATCCGAATGTTGGGTTCTGATAGTAGAGCTGCTTGACTTGCCCATAGGTGATTTCCAGCAGCTTTCCCGCCTCCGTACATTGCAGCGTCTGCGTGCGGGTCTTGTCTGGCGAGATCAGAGCAAACTCGCCGACGACCGCACCCGGCGCAATGTCGATGCCGCTCTCGATGAGACGGCATCGTCCAGAGACGACGAAGAACAAGCAGTTGGCAGTCTCCCCTTTGCTAAATATAAACTCATCCTTGTTCATTAGCCGCGAGGAGGTAAACGGCTTGATCCATGCCATATTAAGGTCCCCCGACGCGGCCGTCTCAACCTGCTTGATCAAATTTCTCATCTCGCGCAACCGTACGATATTGAGCGGGAGCAAAAAGACGTGCAGCAAGAGTGGCGGGTAGGCTGAGGCCAGATATCCGTAGGCAATGAAGAAAATGTTACTGCCGATACCGAGAACGCGCAGAGGCACCATCGTCTTCATCCAGAACGTGACGAATACCAATGAAGCCGCAGCATAGCCCCACAGATTTGCCTGACTCATATTGAGTACGGTTAGGCTCATGTTAAGAGCTCCCGCAAGAAATCGGTTGGTGCGAATTCCTCATAGTACCGGACCGAAAGTCAACGACCCCGCGAGCACATATTCCCCGACTAAATAGGATTTCGCAAATTACGGAGGTAAAGCGGACATCGGCACGGCATTGCGCAATGTCCGCTTGTGACCCAAAGCAGACATTCGATGTTACCCCGTTTGTCGTTGGAACCGGCTGAATTGGAACCGCTGTATGGTGCTGCCGGGCGTCTGATGGTCATGCCGGCGACTCTCGATAAGCTTGAATGAGCGACCGAGCGTCTCACCAATCGAAGCAGCATCATGCCGGATGACCGGCAAACCGCTGCATCGCTCTGGTCCATCCGGCGCAAACGTTCCGATGATCACGTGCCCGCCGGCACGAACCGCGTTTCGCACGCATGCGGCGTAGGCCGCACTGTCGCTCGGATCGGTCAGGAAATGGAAGGCGGCTCGGTCGTGCCAAAGATCGTAGCTTTTATCCGGGCGCCACGCCGTCACATCTGCGACAATCCAGGTGACGTGCTGAGCGCGTGGTCCGAGCCTGTCCCGAGACGCAGTCAGAGCTTTTTCAGAGACATCGAGGACGGTGATCGAGCGAGAGCCTTCGGTAATAAGGGCATCGACCAGGCGAGACGCACCACCTCCAACATCAATAATCGACGCGTCAATACCTAAGCCGGTTGCACGAATGAGATCGAGCGAAATCGTTGGAGTTTCCTGGAACCAACTGACGTCACGCTCGCCCTTGGTCTGGTAAACGTTCTGCCAGTGAGTTTGCCTTTCAAGCGTGCTCATATCGACCGTCCACCGTCGTTAGGAGATTACCTTATATGTCATCCCTTGCCGAGGCGGGCGAGATGATCGAATAGGCTCAAGCCGATGTCTGCTTTTGGCACAAAGCGGACATCCAGACCCGCTCAACCAATGTCCGCTTTCGGGGGTAAAGCGGACATTGAAACGCCTCGACGAAAGCGCCGATCGGCGTCACGTCCCGCCGCCGAGTGCGATTTGAGCGAGCGGCGACATTCCGCCGGCGCCGGATTGCGGCAACAGCTTCGCGGCGTTGGCTGCTAGAAGCCGCCTGCGGCGCTCCTCCTCGCTTTCGTTCGCGAGCGGATCGCTCCCGCCTAGGGCTCCGCCGTAGCCGAGAGCGGTAGCCGCAAGTGGTGAATAGCCGGCGGCCATGTCACGCCTTCTTCGCCGCTGCCGGCGGCCGAGGCTGCACTAAGCCGATAGCCTTTGCGCGTTTCGGATCGCGCGCCCAAATCTCAGCGACCGACTTGTCGTAAGAGCGGGGCGGCTCATAGCCTCGCAACTCCGCGTCTTTGATCGCGCGAAAGTGGTTGATGGTCTCGTTACCCTTTGAACCGATGCCTTGCTCGACCGGCATGCCATCGTCGTTGCGCTTGAAACCGTCGCCGTAAACCTGGCGCTCGATTCCTTTTCATGGCGTTGAAGTTGCTCAAGCGTCAGTTGTGCCTTCTCATCCTCCCGCAACGAAATCGCGGGCGGATCGGCGACCTTTTTAAGAACTTCAATGAGGGACATCTTCATTTCTCCTGTTTAGGTTCCTAGAGGATGACGCCACGGCGCAGCGCCAGGCATCGGCGGCAATGGTTCCGGGGAATTCTTCGCTTCCGGTTTCGGGGGTATCGAGGTAGCGGCCGGTTCGGAATAACTCACCGGCGGGCTTCCTATTGGGTCGGTTTTCTCGGCCGACGGCATTTTTGTCGTCATTTGGGCTTTTTGCCCCTCACCGAGCCGCAGCGCCGTGACGAAGCTCGGATTGACGGCGCAGAACTCTCGGAAGGACTTGGCGAGAATATCAAACGAGGGCGATAACTTCGCATCGCCGTCGAGCGACGCCGCCGCCCCGTACATGCGGACTTCGATATCCGTCGCCGGCTCTATGACCTCGATCATTTCGCGCGATATGAACAAGTCGATCGTGCTGTTGATGTCCTGCAACAGCTTCATTTGCTCATTGAGCGGCGTGCCAGGTGTGGCGAGCGCCCGCTTTGCCATCGAAATGCAAAGCAACGCGTGCCGGTATCCAGGCGGCCAGGTCGAAATCAAATCATCATCCCTCATCGTCGACCTCGATACATTCAGCGTCGAGAACAGGCGGCGCCGGGAGTGCCGGCAATGCGGCGCCGACAGTCTTTGCCAGCGCGGCAATGCGATCGATAACGGCTTGTGTTGCTTCTACGCTCGGCGGGACATGCTCGAGTTTCACGTCGAGTTGCGCGCCCGGTGGGTCAATCAGGCTTAAGTAATACATGATGATTTTGCCGTGATCGCGGTGTTTCGGATTTGCCAAAACGTTGCGCGCCGCTGTGACCGCAATCGGCAGAACAAGCCTATTTCGGCGGCGACCTTCCTCGGTAATAGCGGCCTTCACTTCTGGAATGGCCGACACACGCCAGCCGATATATTCCATCGATCTTTGATTGTTTTTCGTTTTCGGGCCGCCGTAGCCGGCTTCGACCGCAGCAAATATCAACCGTCGCTTAATCGACGATCCAGCGTCATCGCTAAAGTAAGCGTTGACGAACTTTTGATGCTGCGGCTTTAGCGCCGCCATCTTCGGGCCGAAAGCTAAATCGTTTTCCGACGTGCTCATGACAGCGATTTCCGCATGCCGTCGTTGATCTGCTCGAGCAATGCCGGCCCCGCCTCAGGGCCGAGATTTGCCAGCAGCGCATCGATAACGATGCGGGTATGGCGCGCCTGGCGAAAGCCGGTCTTTTCCGGTTCCCCGTAAAGCGCCATCGCGGCAAACGCGACCGGACATGCTCACTTCCGAAGATTTCGGCGTCGGTCATCACATCACTCCGCGCGCGCGACCGGCAAGGTTTTCAAATAAAGCATCGCAGCGCCTCAGGTTCCTGGCCCGATCGCACCTTGCGCATAAAATCATCGTTGCCGCGCATCCGATCAAAGGCGCGCTGCACTTCGGTATGCTCGGCCTGACTGACGGGCGCGCGGTCGCGGAGTTGCTGGGCGGTAGCCGGATTGAAATCGTAGACTTTCAGGATGGCGTTGATTTCCTTGTCGCGCTCGGTGACTTCGCGTGCCGCGATTTGCTTGTTTACCCCTTCGATCGCGCTGGCCGCATCGCCGCCTTCGATATTCAGGTCGACAAGCCGCAAGCCGGCTTGCACTCTCGCCATTTCGGCACGGGCGCCTTTGTCGCCGGAATAAAGCTTGTTCAAAAACTGGGTGTTGCCCGCGAGCTCGCCGGCGCGGGCTTCCGCCTGCGCTTTTGTAAGCGGCGCCTGGCCGGCGGGACTGCCGCCGGGCTTGCCGTCGTTCATGATCGAGCCGATGCCGCCGGTGGGTTGCTTCGGTCATGCGACCGCCTCGTGTTCATCATCGTCGGCGGCAAGGGTTGCCTCGAGCCGCCGAATGCTCGCGTCGGCGGCCTCCTGAATTTGATAATCAAGGTCGCCGATAATGATCGGCAAGTCTGTGAGCCTGACGCCTGGCCGGGTAAACCCGTCGCGAAATACCCGGTCGAGAACGATGCGGATGACGCTCAAATCCAACTGCGGAAGTGGCGAGGGATAATCGCGGGATATCTCGCCATAGGCTCGATCGGCGGCCGCCTTGTCACGCGCCAGTGCAGCGACGTTCTCATAAGCCTTAATCTCGGCCGCAGCCCATGCCTGCACGCGCTGCTTGACGGCCGCGACGTCGGCTCGCTCCTGGCGCTTCCGCGCCGCGAGCTCTTGCGCAGCGATCTCGGCCTTCAACGCGGTCACAATCTCGCGGTAGGCATCGGCCGATTTGCCAAGGGTCGCGATTTCATTGTCGAGCGCCAGGATCGCCAGATGGTCGCCGGCCGCCACACTGGCCCGGCGCTTCTCCCGCAGCGCGGAAATCTTTTGCTCGATCGCGGATTGCGCCGCCGTGACCTTCGTCAACTTGGCGGACGGGTCGCCGTCCACGGAATAATCGCTCTTCATGGATTTAAAACCTCGACGTTCACCGCCAATAAGTTCTTGCCATTGCGCGGGTGCTTGGTATCGAAGGAAACCCGATCGCCCTTCCTCAGCTCTACAACGCCGACATTTGCTTCGTGCACGAAGCAATCTCCCTTGCCATCATCGCGAGCAATGAAGCCCCAACCCTTCTGCTCGCTCCAATATTTCACAACGCCAGTAATCGCCATTGCTTCATCCCTCACTCACTGCCTTCCGCCGCTTCCGCTCGTCCGCCTCAATGGCGTCCAACATCAACTTCCTCACCCACGCCGATAGCGTCACGCCGTCACGCGCCGCAGCCGCGCTCGCGTCGTCAATCAGAACGCGCGTCATCCGAATGTGTAGGTCCGTCTCGAGCGCCATGATGCGAGCAATGTCGCATCCACATCGCCGCCGCAACGCACTAGGGTCGACAAAACCGATTTCGTTACCGTGACGAGCAAATCAGCAATGCCCGTCACGTAACGCCGCGCCTATCACGCCCCGACCTCACAAAAAAGCCCCGACGGTGAGGTCGGGGCAGTTTTCTGACGCCTACTAAAAACTGAAAATGACGTCAGCGCCACAAGGCTGCACACCTCATTGGCGCGTCAGTGACGTTTTGAAGGAATTCCGGTCATCGTTAAGACTGTTTGGCCGCAAAGTTTACGAGCAGCGGCGCTGTGGGCGGTGGCTCAAACACAGCGAAGCCGCCGGCAGTGGATTGGAAGCCGACGACTTTGCCTTGTCGCCCCCTTTGCGCCGGTCCTGAACGGCGCTTGGCGGGCTGTCGAAAGGGCCGTGAAGTGGCTAGCTTCACCGTCCCGTTCGTGGTGCGCATGACTGGGACGTTCCAGTCCGATTAGGCAAGCTTACTGCGCGAGCGGTCACCGGCAATGCGGCTTTTTGACAAAAACTCAGACAGCAAAGCCGCCGAGGAGGTTCACCGCGGCGGCTTTGCCTCAGTTTGCCAGGACGCACACACCCATCCCGAGGCAGCGCGCGTCAGCATCCAAGTGCAGCCTGGGCCCGTGGCGCGTACATGACGCAATAATGGCGGGGCACTGCCGCGCTTTCCAGATGTCGCCACAAAGCTGCCCGGCGACTGCGGCGGTTTAACCGGATCAAACAAAGATTTTCGGCCAGGCCGCGAAACGGACAGAACACCTCGAAAAATCTTCCGCACCGCCGGCGATGGTGCACCCGGTAACCTCCTCTCGTCAGGCCGAAAGCGCGCAGTAACCGTGACCGCGATCGTCATCTCGCGAGGCGACATCGCGCGTAGGCGATAATGGGTAACGCCGACACGATGCATTTCCCTGGCTGCAGACCAGTGTGTCCGAACGCAAGAGCAAGCCGCTGTAGCCGATTTTTTAGATGCGTAACAATCCGATCGGCTGCCATTGGCAACAGGTTGGCAGCGGCAGCGCAGAATTCGACCGTTGCGTAAACGTTATCGGTCAGCGGGCTTTTTAACCGCATACTCACATGCAAGGCCGATGAGCTTTTTTGAAAAATTTCATGTGGCCAAAGGATAGCCAAGAGCGATCCCGTCACATGTCACACTTTGCGTCACAGTCCGTCACATGTGCGACGGCCCATACTCGACGCACCCGTCACGTCACATGTCACACCACCCTATAGGGCGTGACAGATGTGACGGTGCGACGGTCGGCTGAGAACGTCCGCTGTCAGTTGATTTGACCCTTGGACGGCGTTTCGATCGCATTTTCGTTTCGTCGCGACGCTCCCTCGAATCGTGCATTCGCCTGGATCGCCAGCGTTCGATGGGAAATATCGCCCTCAACGACAGCGGTGCCACCTAGCCTTACCCGGTTGCCATGAATGCTGCCCTTAACGTTGCCATCGATCGTCAATTCGTCTGCAAACACGTCACCCACCATTTCTCCGCCTTTTGCGATCACAACGATCGATGCCCGTAGCTCGCCTTCGACGTGACCAAAGAGAGTCACCGAGCCGTGTCCGACAATCTTGCCGACAATCGAAAGGCCAGCGCTAATTGAGGAAGCCGCATCCGGATGCCGCGGATCATGATCACGCGCAAGGTGGCTGATTTCCTCCTGCGCAGACGCGACGATTCGATCGTTATGTGACTGAGCTTCTTTAGCAAACAACGCCATGTCCCTCTCCCTAAAATGGCACTCACTGTGGGAAAAATTCCACTGCTCAGGTAGGCGATGGTTAAGATAGAAGCCGCCCGCACTAACCTGTAGCGACCGATGGTTGCGCGATTTCGATCGTCCTGCAAGACGGTCGTAGCTCGTGACAGATGTGACGGCGCGACGGTGGGCTGATAACGGATATTGAGCGAGACGGTATGTTACCGGTCTGGGCTTATGGCCATCGGCCCACCCTTTTGGTCGGCGCGGTGCACCGGCACTTTGTTGAAATACGCATCGCATGTTGGAGACAATTCCACGCGATGAGAGTTCAGGCATTTAATCACGCCTTCCCTTGAGATCATCCCACCGCAAAGCCTTCGCACATCCGGACCGCAAGAGGCTCGCAGGGCGCCTTCTGTTACATCATGGCCAACGGGCAGGCTGGCAGACGTTGGGGCTGCATTTTGCGTATTTTCCGCAGACGGGGTCCCTCCGGGAGCAGGTCGCCCTGCTACCGCCGGAGCGGCAGCAACGGGTGACGGCGGAGGCGGCTCTGAAATCTTAGCGAGAATTTCCGCGACACCCCCCTGTAGCCTCTCAATGTTGCGCCCAATCTTGTCTTGACTGTCGGTGAGCTGATCCACGATTTGCCCCAGCGCGGCGAGACTCACTTGACGGGCGGCGAGTTGCTGGACGCTTTCTCGTAGCGCGCCAAGATCCAGCGCCATTTGATGAACTTGCTCCGCGCTCGGCGCGACCGCCGCTGGCGCAGTTTGCGCAACAGGAGTCGGTTGCGGCGTCTCCATCGCGGATGACCGAACAGCACCCCTTTCGGCATCGGCTGGTGGCATCGTCCAGCCAAGCAGCTGGATCAGGTTCGCGATCATTTGCTTGGTCTGCGGCGACCAACCAAGTTCCGGGGCCTTTGTTGCGATCATGTGCTTGGCTGCCTCGCCGTAAGATTGCCAAGCCAAGACGACTACAGCACCAATACAAATTGCGATCAGGTAGCGGGTAAATTTTCCCGAACCTCGCTTCTTCGTCTGATGTTCTATTGCAAGTAAGCGATCATTAATTGTCTTTATCGCCAAAGACTCGTCATTGAGATGACGACCGATCTGCGCAAGAACCTCGTGCAAAGCCCCCGCAGGCTTCGGCTGAGGGCTTGCGTGCTGAAAGTCTTTGAAAAGAACATGTAACTGGCGCTCATCAGATCCAGCGGCAGCATCGGCTGACTGGCGTTCACCAGTTTCTATTTTCTCAAGCATTTCACGACCACGAATCGTTCGCGCGGTTCTCAACTTAGTTATTGGTTGTTGAGATTTTAATGGATTTATCGCGGCGTCATTGCGGCCGCACCACAGGTTCCACCTAAAAATCTTAGGCCTTTGAGGCTGATTTTGTTTTCGGAGTAAGCGGACACGTCTTCGCGGCTCTATGCCTTCCACACAAGCTCATCTCGGATGCCAATGAGGCCACGCGCCTGAAGCTGTTGGCGGACGCGCTTGAACTCCTCGCGCGGGCTTTTGGCATCGCGTTCCAGCACGCCCTTGCGGTAAGGCTCCTCGCGCCAGGCGGTAAGCGGCACCACTTTGATGCTGATGGGGAGTTGGAATGCTTCCGGTGCTGTCTTACCAACGTTACAAGTGCATTCGTCGAGAGCCGCGAGGGCAAGTTTTTGCCGGTCCGTGAGCTTGCGCGTAGTTGTCGATCGCTTCGTCGGCGCTTCCGCAGGCAGCACGACGAGGCTGCTGATCTCGTCGCCATCAAGATCGGTGCCGAGCGGGACACGTTCGAGCCGCGAAACGATCTCAGCTCCTTCCGCAAAATCCTTGGCAAGTTCGACAGTGACAATCACTTCGCCGGCGGCAGTGCGTTCTACTTTCAGTTGGCTTTCAACCGCTGCACTCAGGCTCGTGTGACCCCGCGGCCGGCTGCCGTCAATGCCACAGTGATGAACGATTACAACGGCGCAATCTAACTCTTGAGCGACGCTCTCGGCCGCCGCCAGATACCGCGCCATATCTTCGTCCTTCGACTCCGATCCCACGAGGCTCCGGTTGAGAGTGTCCAAGAAAACGATTCCCGGAAGAGCCTCTCCGAGTTGAGCTTTGATCGAAGCGATAAGCTCTCCCGATTTTGCGACCAGGTCGAGTGAGGCGGGGAGTAAATAGAACGGTGCACTATCAACACCGTGATGCCGGCGGAACGCTGCGATGCGAGCCGGAAAACCGTGGCGACCTTCCAGCGCAGCGTAGACAACGGGTGCCTGCTGCACTTTGTGGCCCCGATAATTCCAGCCGAGCGCGATATGCAGCCCAATATCCGCTGCCCAAAAGGACTTTCCGCATTTTGGCGACCGCGAGCCCGGTTCTGGCGATCACTTCCTTCACAAGGTAGTTACGGTTCTCACAATCGAGCCAGATATTTCCGAATGCCTGCAGGGGGAAAGCGACCGGCGGATTTTTGACTGCTCGTATGGCATCGCTGTTATGCGGTGTTTCAGGCTGATTTCCGAACTCATGTGCGCTCTCGACCGGCGGCACATCGGCGCGCGGATCAGCTTCCGCAATTTCCTCGGCGGGAAAGTAATCATCGATCGAGCCAAACACGTCGGTCGGAAAATCGATCCGTTTCATTTTTCTATCAGTAGTTTTCTCAATGCGGTCCGTTCGTCGGGCCGACGACCCGCTAGCCACGCTCGAAGCTGTTCGGGATCGTTTTGTTTCAGCACGTAGCGGAAAGCTTCGATGGTGCTAGCTGGCACCGTCCCTTGCCGCACGACGGTGTCGATGCGGTTCTGGCCGTCACAGACGGTGAGCGCGTTCGGTCCGTTCGGATCAGGAAGCTTGCGTCGCCGATTCGATTTTGTTATTGCGGTCACGACGTCGTTCCTTTCGACGTTTGGTGGACGGCTCGGGAGTTGAACCCGACGGGACGCTTGGTTCTGAGGCCGTGTCCCGGCCGCCGCAGGGTTATGAAATGCAGACGCCGCCCCTTAGCCGGGGGCGGCGTTTTCTTTCGCGTGTTCCAGATGCTGGTCGATTTCGTGCTCGAACCAGAAGTTCATGCCGCGTGTGCTGCCGCTGGCCTTGAGGGCCCGCGGAAATTTTTGCGCGGCGATCAGCCGCCTGAGATGTACGTCGCTGTAGTTGATGCCCTTCAGGTCTTTCAGATCAGGACGCGAAAGCAGCCGCGAAATCATCTTTGATCTCCGTCACGGACATTTCGCCACATGACGGGTAGAACAGACTGAGCGTTTGTTTGCTAGCGATTGTGGCGACGACGGCCGACAGAATCCGACACAATTAATTATGTCGTGCCTTCCCACTTATCGACGTGGCGCTCAAGCATTCGCACGCTAGGAGCGTTGCCATCACGTTTCCTTATGGCCCCTTGGAGTGTTTCTGCGGCTGCCGTTTTTGCTGTTCCAATCGGGGGTTTGATCTTCTTCGTTGAAATGGCCCTTCACGGCCTTGAGCTCAAAATAAAGAGCCTTGTAGGCTGACCAGGGATATTTCTCTTTCGACCCTGCCTTGCTTTTTTGTGGCGCCGAGACTGTTTTGATCAGGCGATCGATGTCTCGGTGGCTGACGAAAATCTCGCGCCTGCAGCTCACTGTGTGGCCGTCGACAGTCGGTTGCAGCGTGTCATTGACCAGAGGCAGATCCAAATCGATCACCCCGTGGCTGAAATAAAGCTGCCATTGTGGGCGCCGCCACATATTGCGATCCACGCTCTCCACATCACCGGTGATCGAACGATAGCCGGCGGCGAGATCGCCGCCCTCGCACCACTCCGCGATTTTCTTAATGACTTGCTCGGACTCCGGTTCAAACAAACGCCTATCGTGCGGGTCTTTCGGGATTTTCCCGACGGCGCGCCAATCCGGCCCATGCAGCCTAGAACCGACCACATAGACTGAATCCCACAGTCGCATGAACCCGATCGGAGGTTCGACCGCGTGCATTTAGGAAGCCCGCGACTGTAGTTCGACGACATTCGCCGGAGGCGGATCGACGATGGCGCGCAGCCTGGCCGCCCAGGCGTCGAGCGCGTGGCGCTTCTCATCAAGGTAGGCCCATTGATCATAGACTTTATGCAGCCACGGCTTGGTGTGGCTAAAGACGAGCTCGCGCACGAGGTCCGAGATTTGCGGAATAGCTGACAGGCCGGTGCGGAAGGTTCGGCGCAAATCATGCGTGACGAACGGAACCAGGCTGGCCGCCGGGTCCGCTTCGCGCAGGATTTCCATCATGCGCTGATCAAGCCGCACCTTGGCCTTGGCTAATCCGTTGAGCGGCTTTCGGCCGCCGGTCGAGGTAAACACGAAATCACCGCCGCGGAAGCGAGGCAGCGCATTCAGTATTGCCAGCGCATCGTCCGAGAGCGGCACGACGTGTGCGGCATCACCTTTCATGCGCTCGGCCGGAATGGTCCATAGTTTCTTATCAAGATCGAATTCCCGCCAGCGGGCGCCCGTGACTTCGGTTCGGCGCTGGCCGGTCAGCATCAAAATCTGGAACAACGGGCCGTAGGGGTAGCCAAGCGGCGTCGATGCTTTCCAGGCCGCCCGCAATTCAATGTCCGTAAGGATGCGCGTCCGCGGCTTGCGCGCGCCGATGATGGCTTTCGGCTTCAATCGATCGCATGGGGTTGTCTCGATACCGTAGACCAGTTGATCGGCCGCCCAGTTGTACATGCGCCGCAGCATTGCGAGCACATGGTGCGCTTGAGTGTGCTTGCCGGCATCGACGTAACGGAGGATCAAGTTGCGAACCTCGAGCGCCGAGATATCGGTGATCGGCCGCTTGCCCCATTCGCGCACCAGGACGCGGCTAACGATGCGCGCCGCTTCTTTGCCCTTCCGTTCCTTCGATACCTTGCGATCGATGAAATCCTTGGCGACCGACGCGAAGGTATGTTCATGCTCGC
>Ga0187783_10001770_pt1 | contig 16017 bp, 11 predicted proteins | sample 1015_SJ02_MP02_2_FD_132471 | JGI IMG/M metagenome (GOLD analysis project Ga0187783, IMG submission 132471) | Tropical peat soil microbial communities from peatlands in Department of Meta, Colombia - 1015_SJ02_MP02_20_MG | ecosystem: Environmental > Terrestrial > Soil > Wetlands > Peat | place... | reverse complement strand
CTGGCATACCGCGGCCCAGAAAAGTGAGAACCAGATTCTGTTAAATCGCGCCAACGTGCGTAGAATCGCGCCCCGCACAGCACAAGCCCCGTCGGGGGCGCGGGAGTCACAGGGATAATGAGTGGTTACGTTTCGCGTTTAGCTGCGTATCTCGTATTGGGTTCTCTTCTTCTTATATCGGCGGTAGCGCAGGTCTCCGCACAGACTCCCTCACCGTCATCGCTGACGCCTGAGCAGCTGCAGATCTTTCAGAACTTATCCCCTGAGCAACAACAGGCGGCTCTCGACGCCCTGTCGAAGCCTTCCGGCCAGGGCGGCACGACACCACCGGAACTTACCCCCACTCCAGAGCCGCAGAGCAGGCCACGTCGCGAGGGGACAGGTGGCGAGCCAGCCTCTAGTGCCACCGAAGAGGGCACGGCAGGTGCAGCGGGTGCTGCTCGCCACGAGCCGCGCATCGGGCCTCGCTCCACACTGTTGATCGGCGTCGAAGTGAAGCCCACGCCGGCTGGGCTGACAAGCGGCGTCGAGGCCGAAAATGAAGCCGCGATACGCCGAGAGCGACGCGAACGAATCCTCGCGGGGAATCCGTTCAAGTTGAATGGCGCAGGACAGGTCATGCTGCCATCGCTCCCACCGATCACTTTGCGCGGTTTGACCGCTATCGAAGCCGGTCAGCGGCTGAACGCCGACCCGCACCTGGTCGGTCTCAACTTCACCGTTTCGCTGCTCCCGGTAGCGCCGGAAGGCGCCGAGGCTCTCAAGCCCTTCGGGTATGAGCTGTTCACCAGCGAGCAGTCGAGCTTTGCCCCGCCCACGAACATCCCGGTTCCGACGGACTACATCCTCGGCCCCGGCGACGCCGTATTGATCGAGTTTTTTGGCAAGAAGGTCGGTCGCTATTCGCTGCTCGTAGACCGCGACGGGCAGCTGCATCTGCCTGATCTCGGACCGATCGGCGTCGCGGGGTTCAGCTTCGACCGGGTGAAGGATACCGTCGAGCAGCTCATCGCGAACCGGACGATCGGAGTGCACGCCAGCGTCACCATGGGTGCACTGCGTACGATCCACGTGTTTGTCACCGGGGATGTCAATCGGCCCAGTTCATACGTGGTGAGTGGGCTCTCCACAGTTACCAATGCGCTTTTCGTAGCCGGCGGCGTTTCGAATATCGGTTCACTGCGCAACGTGGAGATCAAGCGCCGTGGGGCGATCATCGGCAAACTCGATCTCTACGCCCTGCTGCTCAACGGCAACAGTTCAGGGGATCTGAGACTGGAGCCCGGGGATGTGGTGTTCGTGCCGCCGTTGGGGGCGACGGTCGGAATCGCCGGCGAGGTGCGTCGTCCCGCCGTCTACGAAGTTCGGGACGGGAACACCGTCGCCGATCTGATCATGCTTGCAGGCGGCCTGGTGCCGGAGGCGGATCCTCGTGCAGCGAAGCTCGATCGCATCGATGCGAGCGAGCAGCGCGTGGTGATCGATGTCGACTTGTCCAAGAACCCCGGCTTGGCCACCAGTCTCAAGACCGGCGACGTCCTTACGGTGCCGCGTGTGCTGGATGAAATGACACGCACGGTGTCACTCGAAGGTGAAGTACTGCGGCCGGGCAAGTATGCCTGGCACGAAAAGATGCACCTCACAGAGCTTCTCTCCGGGCTCAATGCACTCAAGGAAGATGCCGATCAGCGCTATATCCTGATCAGGCGCGAACACTATCCGGATCGGCGGATATCCGTTGTGTCGGCAGATGCAATTCAGGCGTTTCAGGAGGCCGATTCCGCCGCAGACCCGATACTCCTCAGCCGGGACCGCGTTATCGTCTTCCCATTGCAGAAAGACCGCGGTGATGCACTCAGTGACGTGCTTGAGCAGCTTCGCTCGCAGGCGCGCGACAAGGCGGCACCGCCCGTCGTGTCAGTGGGTGGGCACACGGCCGCGCCCGGAGACTATCCGCTCGAGCCCGGCATGAAGATCAGCGATCTCATTCGAGCGGGAGGGGGGCTCGATGCGGGGGCATACGCGCTGGACGCGGAACTCACCCGGTTCGAGGTGACGGAGGGGCAGTCCCGGCGCACGGAAGTCCTGCCGATCGATTTGGCTGCGGTGCTGAGAAAGGATGCGGCCGCTGATCTGCAGCTTCGGCCCTATGACACCTTGACGGTGAAAGAGCTGCCGGAGTGGTCCACGCAAGGGGCCGTGACGATCCGAGGCGAAGTGCGATTTCCGGGGCGATACCCGATCAGCAAGGGAGAGACCCTGAGCTCGGTGCTCAAGCGGGCGGGCGGGCTTACCCCGTACGCGTTTCCGCAAGGGGCTGTTTTCACGAGGGAGGAGATCAAGGATCAGGAGCGCGAGCAGATCGACAAGCTCGTGCAGCGGATGCAGGCGGACCTGAGCACCTTCGCGCTGCAGAGCGCGCAGGTGCCGACAGCCCAGGGAGGCAATGCCGCGCAGGCCCTGTCCATCGGGCAGAGCCTGCTGGGGCAACTGAAGAGCGCCCAACCGGTTGGGCGGCTGGTGATCAATGTAGCAAGCGCCATAGAGCATCCGGGAAACACGGAAGACGACGTGCAGCTGCGACCGGGAGACACGCTCGCCGTGCCAAGGTTGCGTCAATACGTGACGGTGATAGGCGAAGTGCAGAATCCCACCTCCCATATCTGGAAGCACGAACTCGCCAGGAACGCCTACATAGAAATGAGCGGCGGAACAACACCAAACGCGGACAAGGCGCGTATCTATGTCGTCAGGGCGGACGGGAGTGTCGTGCCGATGGCTTCGGAAAGCTGGTTTCGTGCAGAGAATGGCGTCATACATACGGGCGACACCATCGTAGTCCCGCTGGACACCCAGAAGGTGCCACGGCTGCAGATGTGGCAGGCAGTGACCACGATTCTGTACAACATTGCGATTGCGGTTGCGGCGGTCCACGCCCTGTAGGCCCGCACAGTTGCCGATGGATACTCCTAGTACGCCATTGAATCAGCCATCCCCGCCCATGTGGTTGGCATTACTGGCGCATCGAGCACTTGTCAGTGTGATCGTCTTGACGTCAACGGCGGTCGGCGCTGGGGCAGCCTACATGACCACACCAGTATACCGCGCGACGGTTGTGGTACTTCCTGCTGACTCCAGGACGGACGTGCCCTCTCTCAGCGCGGCGCTTGGCAGTCTCGGGGGCCTTGGGTCACTCGTGGGACTCGGCATTGGTGAGCCCGAGAACACCGTAGAGGCACTTGCTCTCCTTAACTCTCGCGACTTCGCTGAGTCTTTCATTCGTGACCACAAGCTGATGCCGAAACTGTTCCCAGATCGGTGGGACCCGGCGCGCTCCACTTGGCGCAATGACCGCTGGTCTTCTAATCCACCGACACTTTACGACGGCTATCGAAAGTTCGACCGGAAAGTCCGACATGTATCCGAAGACAAGAAGGCGGGGCTCGTAACCTTAGAGATCGATTGGACGAATGCGGCTGAAGGAGCTCAGTGGGCTAACGAGATGATCCTACGCGTCAACGAAACGATGCGGCAGCGCACAATCGCAGAATCCGATGCATCAATCGACTTGTTAACCGGTGAACTCCAGGTCGCACGCACAGTAGAACTACAGGATGCGATCGCACGCACAATAGACACTTACATAAAGGCACGTGCCCTGGCCAAAGTGAGACGCGAATACGCGTTCAGGATCATAGATCCTGGCGCAGCAGTCGGACCAAGGGATTACATCAGACCAAACACCTTCTTGTATATCTTCGGTGGAATTTGCGCCGGCGTACTCTTCGCGATCTTGACTGTCTTTGTCTTGGATCTTGCTGTTGTATCCAAGAGACCCCGTACGATTTCGAGCACGACCTCCGGCCGCGCCGTGGGCTAGGGCCCGTATGCGCGGACGGAAAGGCCTCGTCGACACGGCGATTTTCCTGGGCCCAACGCTGGCAACGGCGGGGGGACTGTACTGGATCAGCACGGGACGCGCGCAAGGGATTACGCCCGACGTGAGCGTGCCTTTCCTGTTGTTTGTCCCATGGCAGACCCTTGGCATCACGGTGGTCAAGTGCGGCGTCGATAGTTGGATTCTTTCCCGCGCCTCGAGTTGGCGCGGTCGGACCCTGATCCTGATGCCGCTCGTGATGAGGAGATACGTCCCACTGGCCGGAGCAGTTGGACTGCTGCTAGCACTCCGATTGCCACTAGTCGAATCGATCGTTGCCGCTTTAACGGCGTTAATCGATGCTATTGCTTTGGTACTTTCAAATGAGATGGCGGCGCAGGGTCGGATTCGGGGATCGGGCGCGGCAAATTGGCTGAAGTACCCCTTGTTTTTTCTGGCAATGGTTGGACTCGCAAGCCTAGTGCACGTAAGTCTCGAGCTCCTCCTTAGTGCCTTTCTCGTGACGAGTGCCCTACGTCTCATCGCTCTACTCCTGATGCGACCCGCCGGCGTCACTGAAGGGAACGAACGACCACACACGGTCCGACTTGCAGCTCAACAGGTGCTCAATTACGGCTTATTCAAGAACGATCAGCTAGCGGTCGGCATCCTCAATCGGGGTATTCAAAGCACGGACGCGCTATTTGTGTACCTCGCCAGATTCCCAGAACTTGTATCGGCCGTGGTAACTTCGGTAGGGCCACTGTTGTATCCGCGTCTATACCCTAGCAAGGGTGCCTCGGACTTCGGTGCACGGATGACACCCACCTTCTTCGCAACGGCGACAATCGTCGTAATCGCCGCTGCCGTGTATGGATTGACCGCAGGAGGCACGCTAAGCGGTCGACTATGGGAGCTGTTGCCAGCAGTGACGTGTCACGGATTGCTTGTCATGCCGGTGAATTTCCGTACCTATTCGTTACTGCGCGAAGAGCATGACCGAAAATTGCTCTTCGGACTGGCTGGCTCAAACGCGATAGGAACTGCAATTGTCGCAGTAGCGGCGGTGTGCTTCCCGAGATTACCGCCAGACATACTGTGGCTGACACCACTTCAGCAAGTCTTCTTCCTGTGGGCGACGCGAGCCGCCAATCCGCCCGCCAACAAGACGTGAATGTGCTGCGAGTCTTACTCCTGATCCCGAGCTTCTATGGATTTGCCTTGTTTGGCGCGGCCTATATGTTGTACCCGTTCGGCAGCGGAATGTATGAGGATCCAGTGCCGGAGCTCCATATCATCTGCGCTCTCGTCGTCCTGACGTTCGGACTGGCAACAGCGTGGTTTTTTCTGAGGTATCGGGAACGCGCACAAGCGCTTTGCACGGCCCACGGCGAGACCAAGGGGCCTTCTTGGCTGTTGACTACAGTTCTGCACGTTATTGGTCTGGTTGGAATACTGGAGTACGTCCGGTCTCTTGTGGCGCACTTTGGATCTGCGGCTGACGTAGCACTGCGCCTAATCTCGTCCAGCGTGGACGTGCGAACAGCCGAGGTGACGTCCATAGGCACGCAAGCTAGCTACCTCGGTTGGATAGCGATTTGGATCGGGCTGTTCACCGAACAACGTGGCTGGAAGAGATGGTTCCTGGTGACGATGGCGATCCTGCAATTTGCCGCCAACCTGCTGTACATCGACCGCACTCGGCCGATGTGGATTATGTTTGTTTGCGGTCTTCTTCTAGCTGTGAAGCATTTAAACAGGCTTAACGACAAACGTATCGCCGCTGCCACTTGCGCGACTCTCGGTCTCTTCCTCACGCTGTTCGTGGGTATTGGCGCATGGGTCGGCAAGATCGACGTGTCGTCGGACGGCATTCGCGCTTCTGCTGATCCAGTTTACTTTTACACTACAAGCGGGTTTGCGTATTTGAATCGAATATTGGTAACGGAAGAGCCAGATGGAACGCTAGCAAGAAGCCTATACCCATTCTGGAATGGGGCGGCACGTATAGGCGTTGTTGATCCTCCTCCTCCCCAAGTAAACGAGTTTCTGTCTACGCCGCGGCCTACAAATGTAGGAACCTTTCTCGAGCCGATGTACCGCGATGGCGGAATATTGTTAGTCGCGGTGGGCGTCTGGGCCCATTCTTTTGGATTCAATTGGATTGGCTTGGCGCTACTTCGACGTCGGACTGCGATGTGCCTTTGCGGTTGGGCGGTTCTGTGCTTTGTCGACGCAATTGCGTTCTTTACGCCCAAATATACAAATACACCTACATGGATCGTGGTTGGTGCAGCCAGTGTGAGTTTGGTCTTGGGCGTGACCACAAAGGTATCAAGTTCAGACAGGGTGTGTGCGTAGACCGTTGCGGACTGCGGAAGCATGGTTTGTTGAATGAAGCACGCAAAGGCACCGTCGATTCTCATTCTGACGCGGTACGGCGCCCAGGGCGCGAGTAGTCGTGTCAGATTGCTTTCCTACAGACAATGGCTAAGCGATAGTGGATTTTCGATCGAGATACAGAGCCTGCTGCCGGATGAGTATTTGAGGGGGCTCTATCGCATCGGAGAGCGACGGTTGCTCGAAGTTTCGCGAGCATTCGGGAGGCGGCTGCTCTACCTACTTAAGTCTGGACGACCGGGGTTGGTCTGGCTCGAGAAGGAGTTGTGGCCATACGCGCCGGCTGGAATTGAGACGTTGATGCTTTCCAAGGTGCCGTACGCGATTGACATTGACGATGCGATATTCGAGACCTATACGTCGCACCGCTGGCGGATTGTGCGAACCCTCCTGGGTGGGAAGATAGACCGTCTCTTTCGAAATGCGAACTTGGTCACCGCAGGAAATGCGTACCTCGCGAATCGAGCTGTAGCTGCGGGTGCAAGCTGGGTGGAGATTTTGCCCACAGTGGTGAACCTGGACAACTATGCAGTGGACGATCCACGGGAAAGAGATGACTTCACGGTTGGCTGGATCGGGTCGCCTGCGACCCAGGGATTCGTGAGGTCAGTCGCGGGGGTACTCTCGCGAGTAGTCAACGGCGATCGCAGTCGCTTCGTTACGATCGGCGCCCATTATCCCGAGAGGTTGTTCGAGCGCCATGAACAATGGGAATGGAAAGCGGAAACGGAAGCTCGCGATATCGCCTGTTTCGACGTGGGCATCATGCCACTGGTCGACGCCCCATTCGAACGTGGGAAGTGCGGGTACAAATTGATCCAGTACATGGCGTGTGGTGTACCTGTGATCGCCTCGCCCGTCGGCGTCAACATAGAGATTGTGCAACACGGCGAAAATGGCTTTCTCGCGGATGGCGATGATGAGTGGGCGAGAGCGCTCACGACGCTGAAGGGGAATCCCGATCTAAGGAGAAGGATGGGTGCAACGGGCAGGCGACTGGTGGAGCGCAGGTACTCTATTCAGGCGACTCGCGGCCTGGTGGCGCGATGGTTGATGGAGGTTGCAGCAGGCGGCCGAGCAAAGAGGATCGACAGAAAGTGTGCGGAATAGCTGGCATCGTTGATTTTCGCTCGCGCTCTCAGATCGTGAGGCGGCAGGTTGAAAGGATGAATGCCTTCTTGCGTCACCGTGGGCCCGATGGCTGCGGCGTTTGGTCCGATCCAGGGGGTGGCGTGACGCTTGGACACACTCGGCTCGCCATCATCGATCTGACGCAAGATGGCCATCAACCGATGATGTCCAGGTCCGGTCGCCTGGTGATCACATACAACGGCGAGGTCTACAATTTCAAGTCGCTGCGAACCGAGCTGGAGCGATCCGGCAGATCATTTCGCGGACTGAGTGACACGGAGGTCATTCTCGAAGCGGTTGAAGAATGGGGTCTGCTCTCGGCCGTTCAACGGTTCGTCGGAATGTTTGCTTTTACGCTATGGGATGGCAAGACGCGACAGCTCACCATGGTGCGCGACCGCGTCGGCAAGAAGCCGCTTTACTATTCCTTGTCCCGTGGACGTCTAATATTCGCCTCGGAGCTCAAGGCCCTGACCACTGTCGACGGGTTCGATACGACGATAGACCAGGGCGCACTCGCGCAGTACTTCAAGTTCCACTACATACCCGCTCCGCTGAGCATTTATCGCGGCACGAGTAAACTTCTCCCAGGGAGCGTTCTCACAGTCGATTGTTCCGGAGAACCGCCATCTCTACGGACACCGATCCGATACTGGAGTCCGACGACGGTGCTTCACTCCGCTCTCGAAGCCCCATTTAGCGGAAGCGAGGAAGACGCCTTTCAGCAGACAGACTATTTGTTGCGAGATGCGGTGAAGCTGCGAATGGTATCGGATGTTCCTATCGGAGCGTTTCTCTCTGGCGGTGTCGATTCGTCCGCCGTGGCTGCCCACATGCAGAGCATTTCACCGATTCCGATACGGACGTTCAGCATCGGCACACTCCAGGGAACATACAACGAAGCGCAGCACGCGTCGGCTGTTGCGCAACATCTGGGAACCGACCACACGGAATTCTACGTGGAGCCCGCCGATGCGATGAAAGTCATTCCCCGGCTGCCTTGGATTTATGACGAGCCGTTCGCCGATTCATCTCAGATTCCGACGTATCTAGTCGCTCAACTGGCGCGCCGGGAAGTCACGGTCGGTCTTTCGGGAGACGGCGGCGACGAAGTGTTTCTCGGATATAACCGGTATCTTCTTGCTGACAGACTAAGTTCAATGATGTCTCGTATTCCGGATGGACTTGCGCGATTCGCAAATCGCGCATGCAGGCGCTTCTCGGCCGCACAGTGGGCTCGCCTGCTGGACGCTCTTCGTTGGGCGTTACCGGCGGAGCTTCGAGACTCCAAGGCGGACGATAGGCTCGTCACCCTCGCAGGAATGTTGGCATCAGAGTGGCCATGGGGGATATACGAAGCCCTCACCCGTCACTGGACCAACCCTCCGCTGTCAGAGAGCCTACTCTCGCAAGGAGCACTGCAGGAGCTCGAGCAGCATTGCCCGGAGGAGACGTCCGGCTCGTCCAGTGGATGGAGCACTCTCGTCCGTGACATGTCTGCAGCGGACCAGAGCACCTATCTTCCTGATGACATCTTGGTCAAGGTCGATCGAGCCTCCATGGCGGTCTCACTGGAGGCGCGTGCTCCTCTTCTGGATCACCGATTGATCGAATTCATGGCGAAATTACCGGTTTCGATGAACATCAGACACGGCGCCGGAAAGCGTCTGTTGCGTAGAAGCCTTTACCAGTTCGTTCCGCGAAGTCTGATAGATCGACCCAAGACCGGCTTCGGTATACCAATCGACCATTGGCTCAGACATGAATTGCGGGAATGGGTTGAGGACTTGATTGCGATTCCTAGGCTGACGGCCGAGGGCATTCTTGATCCGATCGCCGTGAACAGTGCATGGAAGCGGCACCTGTCCGGAAGCGGGCAGCAGCATCATCGACTATGGAGTGTCCTGATGTTCCAATCCTGGCTGCAGAACTCCCGGGCAGCTGCGCTACAGAGCACAGCCGCGTGCGCCTGAGGAAGCCTGTGTTCTACTCAGCCATGAGTCCCCCGTTGCGCGAACTGGCGAGCAGCGCCAGACCTACGGTCGCGATTCTTGCCAGCTACTCGCCGTCATTGTGGAATTTTAGAGCCGACCTGATTCGCGCACTCACGCGTCGCGGCTACGGCGTACTGGGCTGCGGACCTGCGCACCCCGGTGCACGTGAGATTTTACGGTCGTTGGGCGCTGACTTTGTCGAGCTGGGGCCGGAGCGTACCTCGCTAAATGCGTTGCGCGACGTGGTGTATTTCCTACGCCTGCATCGCCTGTGCCGCGTCGTTCGTCCGGCCGCCGTCGTGGGCTATACGGCCAAGCCCGTGATCTGGGGTAGTTTGGCCGCCCGGCTGGCTGGGGTGCCTCGAATCGTAGCGATGATCACCGGTCTTGGCTTCGCCTTCAATTATTCGACCAGCTCACGTCCGCACTTGGCGCGTCTCGTGGTACAACTCTATCGAATCGCACTTCGGGCTTGTCACTCCGTTATCTTTCAGAACCCCGATGACCAGCAGGAGTTCCTCACGAGGGGTTTGGTGAAATCGGGGTCCACGACGTTTGTCGTAAACGGTTCCGGCGTCGACGTGCATAAGTTCTGTCCGACCGTACTTCCTGATGAGCCTGTATTCCTACTCGTGGCGAGGCTCATCAGAGACAAGGGAATACGCGAGTTCTGTGACGCTGCTAATCAGGTGAAACGCGTGTTCCCCAAAGCGTGCTTTCGCATACTCGGCTGGTTCGAGGACAAGGACAATCCGGGCTCGATCTCGCGGGACGATCTCAATCGCTGGTGTGGCGAAGGAATTGTCGAGTATAGAGGCGCAGTAGACGACGTGCGCTCCGAGATGGCTGCGGCGCGGATCTACGTCCTTCCGTCCTACTACCGTGAGGGAACGCCGCGAACGGTTCTCGAGGCGATGGCGATGGGCAGACCCGTGATTACGACCGATGCGCCTGGCTGCCGCGAGACCGTGCGCGATGGCTGGAACGGTTACCTGGTGCCGCCGCGAGATGCAGAGGCGCTGGCGGCGGCCATGCAGAAATTCCTGGTGTCTCCGGAGCTGGCCGAACAGATGGGGGCCAATAGCAGGTTGCTCGCAGAGTCTAAATACGATTCCGGCAGGGTCGCTGAGTCTGTGCTCACCGGTGCAGGCTTCTGAAGGCCAAGCGATGACCAAGCGCCTAGTCGATCTTGTCTGCGCGGCAACATTGATCCTGCTGCTCGCGATTCCGTTCGCGGTGTTGGCTTTATCTGTGCGCATCCTACTCGGGCGGCCTGTGCTCTTCCGTCAACTGCGGCCAGGTCTGCACGCGCGACCATTTGCACTGCTCAAGTTTCGCACAATGATGGACGCACGGGACGATCACGGACAACTACTGCCGGACTCCGTGAGGCTGACGCGGGTTGGAAGATTGTTGCGAAGAACCAGCCTGGACGAGCTGCCAGAGCTGTTCAACGTCATCAAGGGAGACATGAGTCTCGTTGGGCCTCGTCCACTGTTGGTGGAGTACCTTCCTTTGTACAGTCCTGAGCAGGCTCGGCGGCACGAGGTACGACCTGGTATCACCGGGTGGGCGCAGGTGAACGGACGCAACGCGATTTCCTGGGAGGAGAAGTTCAGGTTGGACGTCTGGTACGTCGACAACAGATCGATGCTGTTGGATCTCAGAATTCTATACACGACGGTCTTGAAGGTGTTTGCTGCCCAAGACATCACGCAGCCTGGCAGTGCTACGGCAGATCGCTTCAGAGGATCATCCTCGTGAAACGACTACTCGTGGTGGGTGCGGGCGGTCACGGAGCGGTGGTGGCGGACGCCGCCTTATCCACGGGAGACTGGGGAACAGTGGCCTTCGTTGACGATCGAGCCGCCGAGCTTGTCACACCTCTCGGCCTAGAGGTCGTCGGAACCACGAAAGAACTTCCCGGCCTCGTCGGTCAATATGACGCCGCGGTTGTGGCTATCGGCGATGCGGACATACGGCTTCGAGTTCTCGAAGCGTGCGGCAAGCTGCGTTTCCTGCTACCGGTCATTGCCCATCGCAGTTCGGTTATCAGCCCGTTTGCCACATTGTCTCCCGGTTGCGTGGTCTTTGCCCAGGCTGTCGTGAACCCAGGGGCCCGGTTAGGACGGGCCTGTATCGTAAATACCGCAGCGTCGATCGACCACGACTGCGAGCTGGACGATGGGGTGCACGTGTGCCCAGGCGCTCACCTCGCGGGAAACGTCCGGGTTGGAGCGAGCACTTGGATCGGGATAGGCGCGGTGGTGCGCGAGGGTATCACCGTCGGCAATAACGTGGTGGTTGCCGCAGGCTCTGTTGTTGTGAAGGACGTCGAGTGCAATGTCACAGTCATGGGAGTACCTGCCCGGCGCAGGATGTGATCGTGATCACAACTGATGACACTAATGGATCCACGCGGCCCCTATCGGGGGTCTGACGCCTGAATTGCGGCTCTGCGCCTCGCCTCATCGGACTGATCGATCCCTCAGCGCTCTTGGCGGTCCTGGATCTGCAGACGGCCATATGGTCGGGGCGCGGCTCCACATCGCTGCATGACCGAATGGTCTGCATTTCAAACCGGACGGTGACCGGGCGGTGACCGGGAGAGGAGCGGGAGCGCGCCGTGTGAAGGCCCGCCTGTTCGGCGTCTCATTCGGATTCTTCAAATCCCGCTAATGAAACACGATAACGCCGCCGCCAATCGCAACGGCTCTCTCCCTATATAAATCACTAAGCACATCACGGTTTTACGTTCGACATATCCTGCAAAATTCGCCCCGGAAGCGAGGCGTTGCTCGTAATTGACTAGTAAGCCTCTTGCGCTTCGAAACTCAAGCCGCCGGTGCGTTTCGGTCTCCCGATCGCCTCGAGGCAGGTCGGCTTCGGTGAATCAGGGAGAGTGAACGTGAGACAACGCAGTGGACATGCGCGCGGTCTGATGGAGGGATTCGGTGCAAAGCCCTCCGTAGCGGCCGCCGGGAAGTCGGCGGTTTCGAACAAAACAACGCCCGCTCGGCCCGGGACCTGAGCATGAGGTCCGCAACTCTTACTGCAAGAGCTTTGCGGAGCCCCACAGAGCTCGTCGCCTTCCCGACGTGGCCGCAGTTCTCCAGAGAGCAGATCGAAGGTGTCGCGGGGGTGCTGCGATCCGGCAAGGTGAACTACTGGACCGGAAATGAAGTGCGAGAGTTCGAGAAGGAGTATGCGGAGGCTAGCGGAACCCGCCATGCAATTGCGCTCGCAAACGGAACGGTAACGCTGGAGCTCGCACTATCACTGCTGGGCGTAGCCGCTGGTGACGAAGTGATCACCACGCCGCGCACGTTCATTGCCTCCGCGAGTTCCATTGTATTGCGGGGCGCGAAACCTGTTTTCGCCGACGTAGACCGCAACAGTCAGAATATTACAGCGCAGAGCATTGAACGCGTGCTTACGCCGCGTACCAAAGCGATCCTCGTCGTGCATCTTGCCGGCTGGCCGTGCGATATGGAGCCAATCATGGCGTTGGCCCAGGCGCACGGGGTAGCCGTGATCGAAGACTGCGCTCAGGCACACGGTGCCGCTTACCGAGGAAAGCCGATAGGAAGCTTCGGAGCCTTCGGCTCATTTTCCTTCTGTCAGGACAAGATCATTACCACCGGCGGCGAGGGGGGCATGCTCGTTACTGACGACGAGCAACTTTGGTCGCGCGCATGGGCGTACAAGGACCACGGAAAAAGCTACAACGCAGTGTATCTTCAGGCACACGGTCCTGGGTTTCGCTGGGTTCACGAGGGCTTCGGCACGAACTGGCGGATGACGGAAATGCAGGGAGTATTGGGTCGGCTCCAACTAAAGCGACTACGGGAGTGGATCGCGCGAAGAGGGCACAACGCGAGGATACTGATCGACGGTCTGTCTGACCTCGATTGCCTGAGAATTCCCGTCCCACCTGCTCACGTCACTCACGCGTACTACAAATTCTACGTCTTCCTCGATCCTAAAAGGATCGACAGGGCATGGACGCGAGACCGCGTGATTAAGGAAATCAATGCACGAGGTGTGCCCTGCTTTTCCGGGTCGTGCTCGGAAGTCTATTTAGAGAAAGCCTTCGACGGTCATGCTTCGAGACCGCTGAACCGGCTTCCCAATGCAAGAGAGCTCGGAGATACGAGCCTCATGTTTCTCGTGCATCCAACCCTGACGGACAGCCATATGGCAAGCACGGTAGAAGTTACTCGGGAGGTGCTGCGATTTGCGGCCCGGCGCTGACGATTCCGATGCCAGGGTTGGCGGGCGGATGAGCTCCACCCCGCCGTCTGACGGAACGCGGCCCGAGGATCCTCAGCACTTAGCAAGCGCATCGCGGTTTCCGTGTTGTACATAGTCAGCAACAATTCCCGTCTCCGCAGCCCCGAGGCCCGTTCCTGTGGCTAAGCCGCGCGATATGAGCATGCGGGGACGCGTAACCGCGCTGATACGCGCCGGCCTCAGTCGTCTCTTCGCTCTACCTCGACCAGTCAAACGCGTCATCATGGTAGGCGCCGACCTCGGCACCATCCCCTTGGCCCTCTGGAGCGCCATCACGCTCCGGCTGGGGACCTTCGACCACGGACCAGACGTCAGCCTGTGGCTGTATGTCATCGCCCCGCTCGTCAGTGTCCCGATCTTTGCCCGGCTGGGTCTGTACCGCGCCGTATTGCGCTACATGGCGGGCCGAGCCGTTACCGCCATTTACGCCGGCGTCGGTGGTTCGGTCGTCGCGACCGCACTGCTCGATAAACTCGTTTTGGTGTCGGTCATCCCCGAATCTTCCTATGTGATCTACTTCATGATTGCGATGCTTTACGTCGGAGGCAGCCGGACGCTGGCGCGGCATGTGTTTGAAGTAGCCGCGGCTCCGAGGGACCGCGTGATCATCTACGGCGCCGGGGAGTCCGGCATCAGTCTGGCCATAGCTCTCAAGAAGAACGGCGGCTACCGGCCGGTCGCATTTCTCGACGAAGACCCGGTGCACCAGGGCACTGTGCTGCACGGTCTCGAGGTGTTCCCGCCCGGGATGTTGAGATCCCTCATCTCACGGTTCAATGCGAGGCGCGTGTTGCTGGCCTTGCCCGGCGCGCCGCGTACCAAACGGAGTGCGATCATCCAGGAGCTTCTCGCGCTCGGCTTGCAAGTGCAGACCATGCCGGATCTCAGCGACATCGTCGCCGGACGCGCAAAGGTGGACGAGCTTCACGATGTCGATATCGCCGATCTGCTGGGGCGCGATCCAGTGCCGCCGCGCTCGGACTTGCTGGCCGCATGTATTGCCGGCAAGGTCGTCATGGTGACAGGTGCGGGCGGGTCGATCGGCTCGGAGCTGTGCCGTCAGATCGTGCGGTTGCACCCCGAACGGCTCGTGCTGGTAGAGACGTCCGAGCTTGCACTCTACAACATCGAGCGCGAGCTTCGTGACGCATGCAAGGCCGATACCAGCTCGCCGGAAATCGTTTCCCTTCTGGGAACCGCGACACTGAAGCAGCGCATGCGCGATGTGATGCAGACTTTTGCAGTGAACACGGTCTATCACGCCGCTGCGTACAAGCACGTGCCCATTGTGGAACAGAACGTCATACAGGGCATCCACAACAACATCATTTCTACACTCCACGCGGCGGAGGCAGCGGCGGACAGCGGTGTGCAGACCTTCGTCCTCGTTTCAACGGACAAAGCGGTAAATCCCACTAACGTGATGGGCGCTACCAAGCGAATGGCGGAGCTCGTGCTGCAGGCCTTGCAGCAGCGCGCCTCCTCCACGAAGTTCTGCATGGTGCGCTTCGGCAACGTACTCGACTCCTCCGGCTCGGTGGTGCCGCTGTTTCGCGAGCAGATCCGCCGCGGCGGCCCGGTCACCGTGACTCATCCGGATATCACCCGCTACTTCATGACAATTCCGGAAGCCGCGCTGCTTGTCATCCAGGCGGGCTCCATGGCGTGCGGCGGTGAGGTGTTCGTGCTGGACATGGGGCAGCCCGTCCGCATCGCCGATCTCGCCAAGCGGATGATCCGGCTCATGGGGCTGACCGTTCGGGACAAAACCAACCCGAAAGGAGATATAGCAGTCGAGTACACTGCGCTGCGACCCGGAGAGAAACTCTACGAGGAGCTACTGCTCGGGGATAATGTGAGGCGCACAGAACACCCTATGATCCTGCGCGCTATGGAGCAGTCGCTCCCGTGGCAATACGTGCGCAAAGTGCTGGACGAGTTGTTTGCCGCCACAGACAGCTTCGACGCTCGGCGGGCTATCGGTCTGCTGCAGCAGGCGGTCGCGGAGTATCGAGCATCGTCCGTGTTGGTAGATGTTGTAACGACCCGCCGCATCAAGCTCGGGCTTGAGGTGGATAACGTGACGGAGCTGGATTCGCGGCGCCAAACGACGGCTGAACCTGCATCCACGCATCATGAGCCGGACCAACCCTTCGTCACGTCCGCGCACGTCGCCCGACGGTATTGAGATGGGCTCATGCCAGAGCGCCGCCGAAACTCCCGGCACAGGTGCGGGTGGCTGCTGTAGCCGCAGGCGAGCGCAATCTCGGTGATGGAGAGCGTCTCTCTCGCGGCAAGAAGCCGTGCGGCCGCCTCAGCACG
>Ga0187783_10001769_pt1 | contig 16019 bp, 11 predicted proteins | sample 1015_SJ02_MP02_2_FD_132471 | JGI IMG/M metagenome (GOLD analysis project Ga0187783, IMG submission 132471) | Tropical peat soil microbial communities from peatlands in Department of Meta, Colombia - 1015_SJ02_MP02_20_MG | ecosystem: Environmental > Terrestrial > Soil > Wetlands > Peat | place... | reverse complement strand
CACATGATCACCAGGCCGCCGACGGCGCCGGCTACCTGCTTCTCGAAGGTGGAGTACGTTGGCAGGCCCTGCACCAGGTTGTAGGCCGTGGATGCTGACAGAACCATGACCAGCCCGAGCGCCAGCAGCAGCAGCGTGCAGCCCAGGATGAGGTAGTACGAGGTCAGCGGCCGGTCGAGCAGCGCGCGCCAGTGCGCGAGGCGGTCCCGCAGGCTCGCGGGCTGGCCAGGATCCTCCTGGTCTGCCTGCTCCGCCTCGCCGCTGGTCCGCACCCGCCACTGCTGACCGAGCGGGACGCTCACCTCGATGCCGCCAGCCGCGCCACTGCCGCCGCGAACGCATCACCCCTGGCCGGGTAGTCGCGGAACATGTCGAAGGACTGCGCCGCCGGGGCCAGCAGTACTGTGTCCGCGGCCCGCGCGAGGAGCGCCGCCTCCGCCACGACAAGATCCATGGCTCCAGTGTCGGTGTCCGCGACCTCCGTGACCGGGACATCCGGCGCGTGTCGCGCCAGAGCCTGCCGGAACCGGTCCCGGTCGGCGCCGAGCAGGACCACGCCGCGCAGCCGCGGCAGCGCCCTTGATACCAGCTCGTCAAGATCAGCGTCCGTGCCCCGGAACAGTCCTCCGGCAATCCACACGATTGAGGGAAACGACGCCAGGGACGCGGCCGCCGCGGCCGGATTGCTGGCCTTGGAGTCGTCGATGTAGGTGACGCCGTCCAGGTCGCCCACCTGCGCTATCCGGTGCGGTTCCGGGCGGAATGCCGCCAGGCCCGCCGCAATCGCCGCCGCCGGGTCGCCGTACGCACGCGCCAGTGCGCCGGCCGCCAGCGCGTCCGCCACGTTGTGCGGCGCCGCCGGCCGGACCGCGGCGACCGGGGCCAGCCTGGCAGAGCCGGCGAACGCGCGGTCGGTCAGCCAGCCGTCCGCCACGCCAAGCTCGCCCGGCCCTGGCTCACCGAGCCGGAACGCCACCCGGCGCGAGACGCCGGCGGCCGCGGCGGCCATCGCCGCCGAGCGCGGGTCGTCGGCGTTGCAGATCGCGATCGTGCCGGGCGCGAAAATCCTGCTCTTCGCCGCGACATAGGACTCGATGTCGTCATGCCAGTCCAGGTGGTGCGCCGCAATGTTCAGCACGACCGCGGCCAGCGGCCGCACGGTGGAACTCCAGTACAGCTGGAAGCTGGACAGCTCCACCGCGACGACCGGGTAGGGCTCCGGCTGCGTCACCGCGGTGAGGATCGGGGTGCCCACGTTCCCCGCGGCGATGCTGCGGTGGCCGGCCGCGGCCAGCATGGCGGCGAGCATCCGGACGGTAGTCGTCTTGCCGTTGGTGCCGGTGATGGCCAGCCACTGCTGGCGGCTCCCGTCCGGCAGCACCGGCCGCAGCCGCCAGGCCAGCTCCACATCCCCGACCACCTCGACGCCCGCCGTGACCGCTGCCGCCAGCAGCGGCGTGTCCGGGCGCAGGCCAGGCGAGGTAACCACCAGGTCGGTCCCGGCCGGCACGGCAGCGGCGGGGCCGAGCCGGTCGGCACCGAGCCGCACCCTGACCCCGGCGCGCTCCAGCCGGGCGGCGACGTCCCGCCGCTCGGCATCGTCGCGCGAGTCCAGCGCCGTGACCTGCGCGCCGTGGCCGGCCAGCAGTTCGGCCACCGACTGCCCGGTGATGCCAAGGCCGACGACGCAGGCGTGCTGACCGGACAGCCAGGCCAGCTGCGGGTTCGCCGCCGAGGCCGTGGTCACGTCTGCAGCCACTGGGCGTAGAACAGGCCGAGCCCGAGCGCGATGCACAGGCCGCAGATCAGCCAGAACCGGATGACAATCGTCGTATCGGACCAGCCGAGAAGCTCGAAATGGTGGTGCAGCGGCGTCATCTTGAACACGCGCCTGCCCGTTGTCTTGAACGAGGCCACCTGGATGATCACCGACATCGTGATGATCACGAACAGGCCGCCGAGTATGAGCAGCAGCAGCTGCGTCTTCGTGCAGATGGCAAGGCCGGCCAGCACGCCGCCGAGGGCCAGCGAGCCGGTGTCGCCCATGAAGATCTCCGCCTTGGGCGCGTTCCACCACAGGAACCCGAAGCAGGCGCCGAGCACTGCCGCGGCGACCACCGCGAGATCGAGCGGGTCCCTGACGCTATAGCACTGCGGGGCGATGAAGTTGGAGCAGTCGTTGCGCTCCTGCCAGATGCCGATCAGCACGTAGGCGGCCAGCACCTGCACGGTTGCGCCGGTAGCCAGCCCGTCCAGGCCGTCGGTGAGGTTCACCGCGTTGGAGAACCCGGAGATCAGGATGACCACCCAGATCACGAACGGCAGCACGCCGATGGTCGGTCCCCAGTCGCGCAGGAAGGACAGGCTGGCGTCCGCCGGGGTGATCGCAAAGCCGTTCGGATGCTGCAGCACCTCGACTGCGAAGATCGCGCCGACGACGGCCTGCCCCGCCAGCTTGGCCCCGCTGCGCAGGCCGAGGCTGGTCTGCCGGTAGATCTTGATGAAGTCGTCGATGAAGCCGACGATGCCAAGGCCGGTCATCAGCAGCAGGACGAGCGCCCCGGACACCGTCATGGGGTCGCTGGTGGCCAGGTGGCCGATGACGTAACCGACAAGCGAGGCGAGCACGATGACCGCACCGCCCATGGTCGGCGTGCCGCGCTTGGTCTCGTGCGTCTTGGGGCCCTCGACCCGGATGGGCTGTCCGTACCCCTGCCGGCGCAGGAACCTGATCCAGAGCGGCGTGCCGAACAGTGCCACCAGCAGGGAGACCGCGCCGGTGACGATGATGGTCTTCACCGGGCCGCTCCCTCCCTGCCCGGCAGCGCCCCGGAGTCGGGAAGCGGACGCTCCCCGGTGAGGGCGAGGGCGACCCGCTCGAGCCCGATCGAATGCGATGCCTTCACCAGTACGACGTCGCCGGGCCGGATCCGGCTGCGTACGGCTGCGACCGCGGTACCTACGTCGGGCACGTGCACCAGGTCACCGGACCAGGACGGGACCGACTTGGCGCCAGCCAGCATCGGGGCCGCCTCGTCGCCTACCACGATCAGCGCCGCAACCCCGGCGCGGGCAGCCTGTGCGCCCGCCGCCTCGTGCAGTTCGTCGGCTTCGTCCCCGAGCTCGGTCATGTGCCCGAGCACGGCGATGCCGCGGCCGGCCCGTGCCATCGTGGCCAGGGTCGCGATCGCCGCCTGCACGGCATCCGGGTTGGCGTTGTAGGCGTCGTTGAGGATGGTGACGCCATCGGGCAGCGCCGTTACCTCCATCCGCCACCGGCTCCTGGCCACCGCGGCCGACAGCCCGGCGGCGATCGCGCCCGTTTCCATGCCAAGCTCGGCTGCCAGCGTGGCAGCCGCCAGCGCGTTGGTGACGTGGTGCTCGCCGTGCAGCCGGAGCTGCACCGGCGCGGAGCCCGACCTGGTGACCAGCAGGAAGCCCGCCCTGCCGAGCTCGTCGCTGCGTACCTGCTCGGCACGCACGTCCGCGCCGGCCGACTGCCCGAACATGACGACCCTGGCGCTGGTGCGCGCCGCCATGGCCGCGACGCGCTCGTCGTCGGCGTTCAGCACCGCCACGCCGCCGGCCGGCAGCGCTGCCGGCAGCTCCCCCTTAGCCACCGCCACCTGATCCAGGCTGCCGAACTCGCCAAGGTGCGCGTGCCCGACGCACAGCACGGCGCCGAGCAGCGGCGGCGTGATCCTGCAGAGCTCGGCGATATGCCCGATCCCGCGCGCCGACATCTCCGACACCAGGTACCTGGTCTGACCGGTGACGCGCAGCGCGGTCAGCGGGTGCCCGATCTCGTTGTTGAACGATCCCGGCGGGGACACGGTCGGCCCGAGCTGCTCGAGCAGCTGGGCGATGAGGTCCTTGGTGGTGGTCTTGCCCGCCGAGCCGGTGATCCCGACGATGGTCAGCTCCGGCAGCCGGTCTACCACCGCCCTGGCGAGCGTGGCCAGTGCGGCAGGGACATCCGCCACGATCAGCGCCGGGACGCCGACCGGCCTGGTGGCAAGCACCGCCACCGCGCCCGCCGCCGCCGCGGCGGCGGCGAAGTCATGGCCGTCGGCCCTGGTGCCGGGCAGCGCCGCGAACAGTGCGCCCGGCTGCGCTTCCCTGGAGTCGATCACGACCGGGCCGGTGACCGTGGCCCCCGGATCTGGCACATCGGCGAGCGCCGCGCCGGTGAGCGCGGCAACCTGTGCCACCGACAGCGGGATCACGCATCCTCCGGGAAGTCCGTGGCCACGTCGAGTGGGTCCTGCGGAGCCTGCCAGCCTGCCCGTGCCTGCCAGCGGTCCGAGCCGCCGGATACCGTCGCATCCGCTGGTGAGCCGAGCCGCAGCAGCGCCTGGGCGGCCACCTCGCGATCGTCGAAGGGAATTACCGCACCCCCAACGTACTGCCCGCGCTCGTGGCCCTTGCCCGCTATCAGCACCACATCGCCCTTGGCGGCGCTCCGGATGGCCAGCGCGATGGCGCCGGCCCGGTCCGGCTCCACGATCACGTGCGCCCTGTCGGCACCGGGCACCTCAAGCGCGCCCTCGACCATCTCGGCCAGGATCGCCAGCGGATCCTCCGACCGCGGGTTGTCGCTGGTGAAGATGGCCTGATCGGCCAGCCGGGCGGCGGCCGCGCCCATCAGCGGCCGCTTGCCCTTGTCCCGGTCACCGCCACAGCCGAGCACGATCGTCAGGTTGCCCTGAGTCACCTGCCGCAGCGCGGTGAGCACGGCCTCGACCGCGCCCGGCTTGTGCGAGTAGTCGACCAGCACGGTGAAATCCTGCCCGCGGTCGACGCGCTCGAGCCGGCCTGGCGGGCCAGCGCATGCGCCGATCCCGGCAACGGCGACATCCAGCCCGACTCCGGCCTCGACCAGCGCCACTATCGCGCCGAGCGCGTTGGCCACGTTGAACTGGCCGGGCAGCGCGATGGCCACGTCGGCCTCGACCCCGCCCGGCCCGATGACCCGGAAGGTGGAGCCGTCGGCGCCGGAGCGGATATCCGCCGCGCGCCAGTCTGCCGCCTGCCTGCCCTCGGTCGAGAACGTGGTGATCGGGATCGGGGCGGTGGCGGTGAGCTCGCGGCCGCGCTGATCATCGATGTTGACCACGCCGGCCCTGGCGTAGCGCGGCGTGAACAGCTCCGCCTTGGCCGCGAAGTACTCGTCCATGCTGGCGTGGAAGTCCAGGTGGTCCTGGGACAGGTTAGTGAAGATGGCCACTTCGTAGTGGGTGCCGGCCACCCGGCCCGCCACCAGCGCATGGCTGGACACCTCCATGGCGACAGCGCCGACCCGGCGCTGCGCCATGACCGCGAGCAGCGCCTGCAGGTCGGCTGCTTCCGGCGTAGTCAGCGTGCTGTCCAGCACGGCAGCGCCGACCCTGACCTCCACGCCGCCGATCAGCCCGGTGGTGTACCCAGCGGCCCGCAGCCCCGACTCAAGCAGATAGCTGGTCGTGCTCTTGCCCGCGGTCCCGGTGACGCCGATCAGCAGCAGCCGGCTGGAGGGGTCGCCGTAGATCCACGACGCCACCTCGCCCAGCCGCGCCCTGGGGTCGCCGACCACGAAGACGGGCAGCCCGGACCGGACAGCCGCGTCCCGTCCGGCCGGATCGGTAAGGACCGCGACCGCGCCCGCGGCCGCCGCCTGCTCGCAAAAGCGCGCCCCGTGCACGCTGCTGCCGGGCAGCGCCGCGTACAGATCGCCAGGCCGGACGGCGCGAGAGTCGTTCGTCACCCCGGTCAGCACCGCGCGGCCCGTCTGCCAGGCATCGTCATCGCCAGGACGCGAACTCGAGGACCGCAGGCCTAGCAGCGCCGCCAGCCCGGTGAGCGGGCGGGCCGGTACGCGTTCTGGACGAGGAGCCGCTGGCACGGGCTGAGGTTACCTCCGTTCACGGGGCCGTGAGCCTGATGTAGGGCGTTCTGGCGTAGTCGGGCGGGATCTTCATGGTCTGCAGCGCAAACCGCATCACATCGTAGAAAGCCGGCCCGGCAACCTCGTCGCCGAAGTAGTACTTGCCCTTCGGATCCTGGATATTGACGGCGACTACCAGCTGCGGGTTGTCTGCCGGTGCGATGCCGATGTAGCTGGAACCATACTGGCAGAGGCAATTGCCCAGGTCAGACACCTGTGCCGTGCCGGTCTTGGCAGCCACTGTATAACCGGAAATGAGCCCGTAGGGCTCGCCGGCCTGGGCGTCGACCTCCGGCACCTGCTGCAGGATCGTCATCAGCTCCCTGGCGGTCGTGGCCTGGATCACCCGCCGCCGCGGCGAGGGGGGCGCCGGGGTATAGGCACCGGCGGCGCTGACGGTGCCGGCGATAAGGGTCGGCTGGACCCGGACGCCGCCGTTGGCGATGGTGGCGTAGACGCTCGCCATCTGGATAGCGGTGACGCCGACGCCCTGGCCGAAGGAGAACTCGAACGGGTCGTCGCCCCAGTAGTCCGCGCTGCCGGGCCTCGGCACCAGGCCAGGGCTCTCGCCCGGCATGCCGAGGCCGCTGGCCGAGCCGAGCCCGAACGCCCGCAGGTAGTCGTACTGCTCTTGCGGGGTGATGTGCTGGACGACTTGCACCATGCCCACGTTGCTCGAGTGCGCCAGGATGCCCGCGATGGTGTAGCGCACCGTCGGGTGCGGCTCGGCGTCGTGGAAGGTGTACTCGTTGTCGACCTGGATCTGGTACGGGATCGTGTACGCGCTCATCGGGGTCTGACCACCCTTCTCCAGGGCGGCAGCCACGGTGATCGACTTGAGCGTGCTGCCTGGCGCGAAGACGTTGGCGGTGCTGATGTTGACGGTATCGGCCACGTTGGTCACGTCTGACGGGTCGTAGGTCGGCCACTGCGCCATCGCCAGGATCGCGCCGTTGCGCGGCTGCATCACGATGATCGAGCAGTTGCGAGCGTGATAAGCGGCCACCCGCTCCTTGCACTCCTGCTCTGCCGCGAACTGGATGTCGGAGTTGATCGTCAGCCGCAGGCTCGTCGCCGGCACGACCGGGTTCAGCTTGGTGACCGTCAGCGGGATTGGCTCACCATCCGTGCCGACCTCTACTTCCTCGGTACCGTCCCGGCCGGCCAGCAGCGAGTTGTACTCGTACTCCAGGCCCGCCTCGCCCACCAGGTTGCCCTGCTGGTCAGTATTGGTGAAGCCGACAACGTCGGCAGCCAGGTCGCCGCTGGGGTACGACCGGGAGTAAGTCGGCGTCAGGGTAAGCCCCGGCAGGTCCAGGCTCGCGATGCGGTCGGCGGTCGTCTCGGCGACGTTCGTGGCCAGCAGCGCGTACTGCGAACGCGGCGAGTTGAGGTTGAGCAGGCCGAGTATCGTCGCGGCCGGCTCGCCCAGCGGGCCTGCCAGCCTGGCGGCCACTGCGGCGCGCTGGCCAGCCGGAATCTGCTCCGGGTCGGCGATGACTGAGTCGGTCTGCACGGTCATCGCCAGCACGGCGCCGTTGCTCGTGGTGATGGAACCGCGCACGGCAGGGATCGAGATCCTCGTCATGCGCTGCTGCTCGGCCGCCTCCGCGTACCTGGCCGACTGGATGCCCTGGATCTGCACGAGCCGCCCGGCGAACACCGACATTACGAACGCCAGTGCCAGCAGCGTCAGGTTCAGCCTGCGGGCCGGGCTCGCGCAGCGCAGTTCCGGCCTCGGCTGCGGCGGCCGCTGGCGTGCTGGTGTGCCCCGGCCGGACATCCGGGTCTGGGTGATCCTGGTGGCCCCGCCCTGCCTGATCCGTGCGCCGCCCGCCGGCCTGCGCGCAGGCCGCGAAGGACCGCGCGGGCCGCCTGGCATCGAGCCGGCCGGACGGCGCCGGCCGCGTGCGGGCCGGCGCCCGTCCCCGTCCTCGTCGAAGCCACCCCCGCCGTTCGAGTCCGCCCCGCTCCCGCCACTGTTCACCGCGCACACCAGGCCGGCGTCGCGGCGCTTATGCTGGCCGCGCGCTGAGCAAGCACCCGGTGCTCGCGCAGGTCGAGGAATTCCAGCCGCTGCTGCGGCCGCATGCCGAGCGCGCAGGCCTCTTGCTCGATCCTGGCGGGTGTGGAGTCGGAGGCCAGTTGCTGCTGGAGTTGCTGTTCCTGGAGCGACCTGGCGTTCGCGGTCTGCTGAAGCCTGTCAATCTCGAAGCTTGTCGCTCCCAGGGTCGTGTTGATCACCAGCAGGCAGATCAGCCCGCCGCCGAGCAGCGCCAGGACCAGCAGCACGAACGGCATCCGCCCCGCTCCGCCCCTGGCGGACGCAGTGCCAGCCGCTCCGCCCCTGGCGGACACGGTGCTGATGCCCCGGCTCCTGGCCGACGTCCTGGCAGCCGCGCCGGGAGCGGAGACGCCAGTGCGAGCGGCGACCGGCCGCGCGGGCACGGCCCGCAGGTACGCCGCGCCTCCGCTGCCTGCGCCTGCCCTGCCACCGGGGCGTCCGGTCCTGGTTGCCTCCCGCGAGACGCGCTCGGGGCGCCGGGTGCCTTCCCGCGCGGGGGGCCGGGGGGTGTCGCGCCGACCGTCTCGTATCCCGCCGGTGATCGTGCCGTTCATCGCCTTAGCTCGCCCCTCCCTGAGGTACCCGGCCTGCCGCCAGGTACCGCCGATGCCCGCCCAGGGCCGCCTGCAGGTGCTGTCGCGTCCGCGGAGGTCATGCCGCGAGCCTGATCCGCTCGGCAGCCCGGAGCCTGGCGGGTGCCGCACGGGAATTCGCCGCCGTCTCGGCGGCCGTCGGCCGCTCGGCGCCCCTGGTGAGCAGCCGGAACTGCGGCCGCGAGGACTCAAGCGGCACTGGCAGCCCTGGCGGCGTCGTGTCTGCGGCGCGTGCCGCCAGCGCGCGCTTGACGGCGCGGTCCTCCAGTGAGTGATAGGCCAGGGTGACGATCCGCCCGCCAACGGTTATCGCGTCCAGCGCGGCTGGCAGCGCGCTGTGCAGCGCATCCAGCTCGCCGTTTACCTCGATGCGCAATGCCTGGAACGTGCGCTTGGCCGGGTTACCTCCGGTACGCCTGGCCGGAGCCGGTATGGAGTCACGTACGATCTCGGCCAGCCGCAGCGTCGATGTCAGCGGCGAGCGAGCGCGTTCCCGCACGACCGCGTCGGCAATCTGCCGGGCGAAGCGCTCTTCGCCGTATTCGCGCAGCACCCTGGCCAGCCGGTCGGCCGGGTAGGTGTTGAGCACGTCCGCGGCAGTTACTGGCCCGGACTGATTCATCCGCATGTCCAGTGGCGCGTCCCTGGAGTAGGAAAAGCCGCGGCTGGCGTTGTCAAGCTGCGGCGAAGACACACCAAGGTCGAACAGCACGCCCTGGACGCCCGATCGGCCAAGGTCGGCCAGGATCTGCGGAAGCTCGTCGTAGACGGCGTGCACCAGCGTGACCCTGTCGGCGAAAGGAACGAGCGTCAGCTGGGATTCCGCGATCGCCGCGGCATCGGTGTCGATGCCGATCAGGCTCAGGCCAGGATGCGCGGACAAGAGTTCACGGGCATGTCCGGCCCGGCCCACAGTCGCGTCGACCAGTACCGCGCCAGGGGCCTCGAGGGCGGGCTTGAGCAGCGCAAGAACCCGGTCAAGCAGGACCGGGTGGTGACCGGCCGCAGCCGTTTCCATCGCGCCCCCTCGGATGTGCTGCTGGCCGCCGTTTCCGCGGCGGCCACTGTTTCCTGGTTCCAGCTGACGCGGTACCGGCGGGCCCGCGCATGATGCGCCGGCCAGGTCCCCATCCGCGCCACTGCACTGACGGGTTCGCGGTCCGCCTGACGCCGGGGAAGTGACGTCAGCCGGCCCCTGAGCCCTCCAGCACGGGTGGAGACCTCGCCGGGCATCCGCCCTACAGGACTCCTGGCAGCACCTCCTCCGAAGCGTCGGCGAAAGCGTCCTCCTGCTGATCCAGGTAGGTGGTCCAGGCCACGGCGTCCCAGATCTCCAGTCGCGTGTTCGCGCCGATCACCACGCAGTCGCGCTGCAGGCCCGCGTACTCGCGCAGGCTCGGCGGGATGGTGATGCGGCCCTGCCTGTCCAGTTCCTCATCCGAGGCGCTGGCGAAGAACACCCGGCTGTAGTCCCGCACCGCCTTCGCCGTCACCGGGGCGGTCCGCAGTGCCTCGGTGATCCGGCCGAACTCCGTAGCCGGGAACACGTACAGGCAGCGCTCCTGGCCTTTGGTCAGGACCAGGCCCGCGGACAGCTCCTCGCGGTACTTGGCGGGAAGGATCAGGCGGCCTTTCTCGTCAAGGCGAGGCGTATGGGTGCCAAGGAACACCGCCTCACCTCCCCAGTCCCCACCCGGCGCCATTTGCGAGGCCACTGGACCCCACGGGTCACCACTGTACTCCACTATCCTCCACCGTCAATCGCGAAAGGCCCTTGCTGGGCGCTTGCCTGACCTGATAGCGCAGGTCAGCGAGGTGGGGTGAAGTGGAGGCATGAACCGTCTCGGTGCCCGGAGTCGGACCGGACGTGCCTGCGAGGCTGGCCAGCGCCGCAGCAAGGCGCGCGCCATGGCGGCGAAGTCACCGCAGTGTTACCCCGCCGATATGGGAGCGGCATCGCCCGCCGGCCATACAAGGACGTACTGTCTGAACGCACGGTTTTATCGCTGCTGAACGGTCGCCGTGCTGGGTAAGACGCGGATATCGCACGCGAAGTGGGCGCCTGGAGGAAATACGTGGTCACCCAAACGGGGCAAACCGCCGACCGCACGCTCGACGAACTCGTAGATGTCGCGCGGCAGGTGAGCTCTGCGGTGCAGAGCGTTATTTCCGGAAAGCCAGCGGCCATCCGGCTGGCTCTGACCGTTCTGCTGGCCGAGGGTCACATCCTGATCGAGGACGTGCCAGGCGTCGGCAAGACGATGCTGGCCAAGGCCCTGGCCAGGTCGATCGACTGCTCGGTGCGCCGGGTCCAGTTCACCCCCGATCTGCTGCCTAGCGACATCACCGGAGTCAGCGCGTTCAACCAGGAGATACGCGAATTCGAATTTAAGCCTGGTCCGATCTTCGCGAACATCGTCCTCGGCGATGAGATCAACAGGGCGTCGCCGAAGACCCAGTCGGCCCTGCTGGAGTCGATGGAAGAGCGCCAGGTGACTGTAGACGGTGTCACCTACCCGCTGCAGCCACCGTTCATGGTGATCGCAACCCAGAACCCGGTGGAGATGGAGGGCACCTATCCCCTGCCGGAGGCGCAGCGGGACAGGTTCATGACGCGCCTTTCGATCGGCTATCCAGACCGCGAGTCGGAGCTGGCAATGCTGGACTCGCACGGGTCGAGTGATCCGCTCGATGAACTCAAGCCCGTCGCGCATGCCAGCGATATCCGCGCACTAGTGGCCGCGGTCCGCGATGTGCACGTCGCTGACCCGATCCGGCAGTACATCATCGACCTGGTCAACGCGACCAGGAACGCGGCCGAACTGCGGCTCGGCGCGTCACCGCGGGCGGCACTGCACCTGCTGCGCGCCAGCCGGGCGCACGCTGCCCTCGACGGCCGGGACTTCGTCATTCCCGACGACGTCCAGATCCTGGCCGTTCCGGTGCTCGCGCACCGGCTCCTGCCGAGCACCGCCGCCTTGGTCGGCAGGGAGATGCCGGACCGGATACTGGCCGCCATCGTGCAGCGGCTGCCGCTGCCGGGCAGGTAGCCGGCCGCAGGCTGCGGACAGGCGGGGGCGGAAGGAGGTCGCACGTGTGGAGGTCGTGGCTGGCCGGGATGACGACTCGCGGGACGTCGTTCCTGGCTGCGGGGGTCGCAGCGGCCTTGGCAGGGTACGCGCTTGACGAGCGGAGCCTGCTGTGCGTCGGCGTCGCACTTTTCGCGCTGCCGGTCTTTACCGCGATCGCCGCGCGCCGCGCCAGGTACCGGCTCAGCTGCAGCCGGTCCGTCAGCCCGCCGCGCATCCCGGCCGGCAACACCGCGCACGTCACGCTGCGGCTGCACAACATCTCCCGGCTGCCAACCGGCCTGATGCTGGCCGAGGACTCAATTCCCTATGCCCTGGGCACACGGCCGCGGTACGTGCTGGACAACATCGAGCGGGACGGAACGCGGATCCTCACCTACACGCTCCGCTCGGACCTTCGCGGCAAGTTTGAGGTCGGCCCGCTGCAGCTGCGGGTGGCCGATTCCTTCGGGCTGGTCGAGATCACGCGCTCGTTCTCCGGGCGTACCACCTTCGTGGTGACACCCAGGGTTTATCCGCTGGCCAGGACCATGATCAGCCGGGCATGGGCCGGCGAGGGGGACGGCCGGTCCCGGCTGACGGCGACGGCGGGCGAGGACGACGTCATCCCGCGGAACTACCGCGACGGCGATGACATGAGGCGGGTCCACTGGCGCTCGACGGCGAGGTACGGCGAGCTAATGGTCCGCCGCGAGGAGCAGCAGTGGCGAAACCGCGCCACTGTGCTGCTGGACACCAGGGCGGCCGGGCACATGGGCAGCGGGCCTAGCTCGTCCTTTGAGTACGCGATCAGCGCGGCGGCGTCGATTGGCGTGCACCTGGCCCAGGAGGGACTGTCCGGTCAGGTCATCACCGATCAGGGCACGAGCCTGGCAGCCGGGATGATGTTCGAGGACATGCTGCTCGACGCGCTCGCAGTGATCAAGCCGTCAAGGGCGAACAACCTGGACGAAGGTTTCAAGGTGCTGCGGACATCCGCTGCCGGCGTCACCATCGCGATCATCGGGAGCCTGGACGCGGACGCGGCCGAGCGGCTCGCGGCCTGCCGGAAGGAGGGCAGCCAGTCCATCGCGCTGCTGCTAGCGGTCCGCAGCTGGGCTGCCGCCGGAGCAGCGGGCCAGGCCGATCACGACCGCGCGGATCCTTCGGCGGCCAGTCAGGCCGGGCTCACCGAGCCCGAGGAGATTGCGCCAGCCGCGGCCGTGCTCCGTGCCGCAGGGTGGCATGTCATCGGGCTCACCGCGAGCACGCCGTTCGACCTGGCGTGGGAGCAGCTGCCACGGGCTGCCGAGATGCTCGTGCCAGCCGCCAGCCTGGCCGGGCGTGATCCCGCCGGGAGACTGGCATGACCAATCACCGGCTGACCGTCGCCGCCAGCATCGCGGTGCTGGCGGCCGCCCTCTCCCTGTACTCGCTGCTGAGCGGCAACCTCTGGCTGGCGGCCAGCATCGGCGCGGTCGCTGCCGTGGCCTTGGCCGGCAGCCTGACCAGGCTCTCGACCGTCCAGGCGGCCATCGCCGCGACGGCGTGCGTGCTCATTGCCGTGCTGCCGCCGCTGGCCGGGCATGGCGTGGCAGGGCTAGTGGGTGGCGTGGTCGTCGTTGCGCTTACCGCCCTCAGCGCTACCGGCGCCAGGATCCTGCGCGTCTTCGCGACGCTGGCGACCTATCTCGCCGTCGAGCTGTTCTACCTGAACGTGGTGTTCGCGAACGGCCTGTCCTACGGCAGGCTCGTCCCGAGCGCCGCGTCGGTGGCAAGCCTGGCCGCGATACCGGGCAAGGCCTCGGCATCGTTTCAGTACTCGCCCCCGGTTCCGACCAACTCGCAGGTCGACTTCATCGTCGCTGCCGGGGTCGCGCTGGTCGCGATCACCGTGGACATCCTGGCCGTGCGCCTGCGGCGGCCCGCGCTGGCGGGCCTGCCGCTGCTCCTGCTGTTCAGCGTGCCCGTGGCCAGCACCCTGAAGAGCTTCGGGCTGTCGCAGGTCCTGACCTTCGGCATCGGCATCGCCGCCTACCTGGCCCTGCTGTCGGCGGACGGCCGCCAGCGGCTGCGGATGTGGGGGCGGCTGGTGACGATACGGCGCCTCCAGCCCGGATCTGACGGCAGCCAGGCGCCCGACACCAGGCAGATGGCGGCATCAGGCCGCCGGGTGGGCCTGGCCGCGGTCGGAGTGGCGATGCTGGTGCCGGTCATCCTGGTCGGGGCTACGCCGAAGGACCTGTTCAACAAGACCTTGAGCCCTGGCGGCGGCGGAGGCGGTCTGATCACCGCGGGCAGCGGCATCGACCCGCTCGGCTCAGTAAACAGCGAGCTGGCCAGCCGACCGGAGCCCGTGCTGACCTACCGGACCAACGCTCGCGACCCGCAGGATCAGTACCTGCAGGAACTGGTACTGAATTACGACGAGCACAGCGGGACATGGGTGACCTACCTGCCGGCCAGAACGCAGCTAGTGCGGCGCCCCCAGCTGCCAGAGCCGGTGCAAGGGCTGACGGCTAAAGTCCCGATCGACAAGGCTACGACCACCATCACCCTGGACGGCGTTGAAGAGAACGCGGCGCTGCCGCTGCCCTATGCGCCGGTAGAAATCGGCAGCGTCGGCGCGCCGCTGGCCGAGTCGCCCGGGACGCTGATGGTGTTCGACGGAGATCAGCAGCTTGGCCCGCAATTCACCGTCGTGAGCGACGAGGCGTTGCCAACCAAGGCCGACCTTAACGGCGTGTTCAGGTATCCCGCCTCGATCGAGCAGCAGTACGGGGGCTACAACGGACCGGACGCGAGCAAGCTGTACAAGATCGCCGCGGCGCAGACCGCCGGCGCCGCGACGCCGTTGCAGCAGGCTTATGACCTGCAGCAATGGTTCTCAGCTTCCGGTACCTTCAGCTACACGATCCAGCAGAACCAGACCGACACGGGCAGCTGGCTCTACCGGTTCCTGACGTCCACCAAGAGCGGCGACTGCCAGCAATTCGCGCCGGCCTTCGCGATCCTGGCCAGGCTGCTCGGCATCCCGTCCAGGGTCGCCGTGGGCTACACCGCGGGCAGCCCGGTGGGCGACGGGCAGTGGACGGTAACGACGTCCGATGCGCACGCGTGGCCCGAGCTGTACTTCCCGAACGCCGGATGGGTCAGGTTCGAGCCGACGCCGAGCGGCGCCAACGGCCAGGGCACCGCGCAGGCTCCGCCGTATGCGATCGGCCCGCCACCGGACAGCGTCCCCCCCGGCGGCACGAGCGGCCAGACGGGCGCGCTGCCGCCAGCCGGCACCGGCAAGCCGGGCAGCCAGTTCGCCGGCCATCACCACATTCCCGGCGGTGACGTAGGCACCGCCGGCCCGGCCTCGCGTCCTCGGGCCAGGTTCCCGGTCGGCCTCGTGCTGGGCATCGTGGCGGTCCTGCTGATCGCCCTGCCAGGCGCCAGCCGCTGGCTGACCGCGCGGCGCAGGTGGATGACGGCGTCCGGCGATGCCGCCCAGGCGCATGCCGCGTGGCGGGAGCTGACCGACTACCTGACCGATTACGGCCTCGGCTCGGGCCCGAGCGAGTCGCCGCGTGCCCTGGCGGGCCGGGTAGCCGAGGCCGCCGGCCTCAGCCCGGCCGCGACCGCCGCCGTCACCAGGATCGGCGCAGCCGAGGAGCGGGCCAGGTACGCGCGGACCGCCTTGCCGGGCGAGGGCTTGCGGGAAGATGTCGCTCTCGTGCGCAAGGCGCTCGCCGCGCGGGCCGACCTGCCGCACCGGGCGCTGGCCCGGCTGCTGCCGGCCTCCACGCTGGCCGCGGCCAGGGAAGGCCTGGAGTCCGCCAGCCACGCCCTGAGCTGGCTTGAATCACCGCTGCCGACGCTGCGCCGCAGCCTGCGCCGGACGGCTCAGCCGCGCCGGGCCGGCTGAACTACGCCGACGTAGCGCTGGCCGGTAGCAGCAGGAAGGGCCAGGACAGCGCTAAGTGATCATGGAGTCAGCGGTCGCGTTCCTGCCGACGGCGCCAGCGCTCTTCGATGCGGTCCATCATGCCGGTGCTCGGCGGCTTGGCGGCCTTGCGGCCACGCCCGCGCGAGCGGTCGGGTACGAATCCGGCCATCCGCCGGTAATTCGCAATTGCCCACATGCTGCTGGCGATCATCAGCACGAAGCCCACTGCGTCCAGCCAGCTGCGCTTGAGCAGGATCCCGGCCACCAGCACCCCGATCCCGACCACGAAACCAAGCGAGGCCTGGACCACTCTGCGCCGGTAATGGACTCTGGGGTCCTTTGACCGCATAGTCCTGGCAAGCCGCGGATGATCGGCATACAGCGCCTGCTCAATCTGCTCGAGCTGGCGCTGCTCGTGCTCAGAGAGCGGCACTGT
>Ga0187783_10001768_pt1 | contig 16025 bp, 9 predicted proteins | sample 1015_SJ02_MP02_2_FD_132471 | JGI IMG/M metagenome (GOLD analysis project Ga0187783, IMG submission 132471) | Tropical peat soil microbial communities from peatlands in Department of Meta, Colombia - 1015_SJ02_MP02_20_MG | ecosystem: Environmental > Terrestrial > Soil > Wetlands > Peat | place... | reverse complement strand
TCCTGAGTCACGGCGAGCGCATGCTAGCATGTGTGCGGCGGTCAAAAATTCAACGAGTGTCAGCCGCTCGAGCCCCGGATGGATGTTTTCGATTACGTCGTGGTCGGAGCGGGCACCGCCGGCTGCGTGCTGGCGAGTCGTTTGTCCGAGAACGTCAAGCGCAGCGTCCTGGTGCTCGAGGCCGGCGGCTCCGACCTGCGGTTCTGGGTCCGGGTGCCGATCGGTTACGGCCGCACCTTCAACGATCCGCGCGTCAACTGGATGTACGAGTCGCAGCCTGAGCCGGCGCTTTGCGGACGACGCGGCTTTTGGCCGCGCGGCAAGGTGCTCGGCGGCTCGGGCTCGATCAACGACATGATCTACATCCGCGGATTCCCCTGGGACTTCGACGGCTGGGAAGCCTGCGGCAACCCGGGCTGGGGATGGCGGGAGGTACTGCCGCATTTCAGGAGGCTCGAGGATTACCCGGACGGGGATGCGGAATATCGCGCGCGCGGCGGCCCGATCCATGTGACCGACATGGCGGACGGCGCGCATCCGCTGTGCTTCACCTTCGTCGAGACCTGTCGCCGTCTCGGCTACCGGGTTCTCAAGGATTTCAACGCCGCCCCGGTCGAGGGCGTCGGTATCTACCAGATCACGACGCGCGACGGGATGCGCATGTCGACTGCCAGGGGGTATCTGCGCCCGGCGCTGAGGCGCGCAAACCTCAGGCTGCTGTTGCGCGCACATGCCCTGCGCCTGCTCTTCGATGGTACGCGCGCCAGCGGGGTCGCCTTCCGTCATGCGGGCGGCACGCGTGAGGCCCGCGCGAGGCGCAGCGTCATCGTGTGCCTCGGCTCCGTCAATTCCCCGCAGCTGCTGCAGCTCTCAGGCGTCGGCGACACCGAGCTCCTGCGCCGTCATGGGATAGCCGTCGTCGCGCACAGTCCCCAGGTCGGGCGCAATCTCCAGGATCACCTCGACGTCTCCTACGTGTACCGCTCGCGCGTGCCGACGCTGAACGACGAGTTCTATCCGCTCTCCGGCAAGCTCAAGGCGGGCGTGCGCTACCTGCTCACGCGCAGCGGGCCGCTCTCCATGAGCATCAACCAGTGCGGGGGATTCCTGCGCAGCGATCCGGGCCAGCCGCATCCCAACCTGCAGATCGTCTGCAGCCCGGTGAGTTACGACCCCCTCACCTGGCCGCTGCGGCGGCTGCTCAAGCCACATCCTTTTTCCGGATTCGTCGTCTCGTTCCAGTCCTGCCGCCCGACGAGCCGCGGGCGCATCGAGATCCGCTCGGCCAATCCCTTCGATCCACCACTGATTTTCCCCAACTACCTGAGCACCGAGCGGGACCTCGCCGAGATTCCCGCCGGCGCGCGCCTGCTGCGGGAGATTGCCGCCAGCTCGCCGCTCGCCGACGTCATCGAGGCCGAGCTCGAGCCCGGAGCCGACAAGGTGAGCGATGCGCAGCTGCTGCAGGACTTTCGCGAGCGGGCCACCACCGTCTATCACCCGGTCAGCACCTGTCGCATGGGTGCGGATCCCGCGAGCGCGGTGGTCGATGCACGGCTGCGGGTGCACGGCGTGCCCGGCCTCAGGGTGATCGACGCGTCGGTCTTCCCGAGCGTGACCTCCGGCAACACCAATACGCCGACCACCATGGTGGCCGAGAAGGCGGCCGACCTGATCAAGGAGGATGAAGGCGAGTGAGCCGAGCAGGCTCACCGGCTGCAGGTCATTTCGGGTGGCTCAATGCGTACGAGAATCGCAGCCCGATGGTACGCGGCCGGATTACCGTATTGGCCTTCACGAACAGCGAATAGAACGAGAAGGGGTAGCCGTGCGAATCGCTGAGGTTCTCCCCGTAGGCCTCCACGTTCCAGTTGTCCCTGTTGATTCCGAGCGCTGCGTTGTAGGTCGTGTAGCCCGGATTGTAGAAGGCGACCGACACCGGCTCGGTGCCGCCCGGCGGGGGCGAGAGCGTTTTCGTAACATGGTCGGTGGTTGAGTAAGAGCCTCCCTGACGAACGACGCCCGCCTGCAGGTATGGGGTGTAGTCGGCGACGTGGAACTCGTAACGCGCGCGCAGATTGCCCTCGAACGGTGGACAGTTCGCGAGCGGCTGACCGAGCGCTCCGAAGGGGTTGGGATTCAGCTCGATAGGCTGGCCGGTGCTGGGGTTGGTGAAGGTGACCTCCTTCACGACCTCGCTGGTGTTCCAGGCCGCGCTGGCGGTGATCGTCAGGCCCTCGGTGGCGCGCGCCAGGAAGGTGGTCTCGATGCCGCGTACGCGATAGTCGGGGCCGTTCGTCGTGAAGGTCAGATTGCCAGTCACGCTCGGGTCGAAGATCGTGATCTGGGTGTGCTGCCAGTCCTCCTGGTACAGCGCTCCGTTCCATTGCAGGCGGTGGTCCAACCACTCGGTCTTCCAGCCAACCTCGTTGTTGGTCAGCTGGTCGGGGGCATAGGTCGGCGGCTGGGTGAATTCGGGGTAGATGGGAGAGGTTGTCGGCACTACCGATCCCGGACGATTGAACCCGCCGGGACGAAACCCCTGTGACCAGGTGTAATAGAGGAGTGCGTCGCGGGTGACGTGCCAGCTCAGGTTGGCCCGGCTGCGGAAGCCGGTGTAGGTCTTGTCGCCGTTGAGAATCGCACCGTTCGATTCGGGTATACCGCAGGGACTCGGCGGCACCGCCGCATTGTAGGGGCCGTAAATCTCGCAGCCGAAGCTGCCGGTGTTCGCGCCATACTCGAAATTCTCGATGTGATAGTAGCGGGTTCCGAGCGTGACGATCAGCGTCTTCGGCAGCAGCTCGAAGTCGAGCGAGGCGAACGCCGCGGACTGCTTGTAGCCGCGATCGATGTCGTTGAAGAACACATCGCCCGGCAGGCGCACGTTGGGGTTGTTGACCGGGACGCCCGCCGGCGGCGCGATCGGCTCGAAGTTGGGGCTCGTCCCGTAGTGCCAGTCCGCCTGTTCGTCGATCTCGTATTTCTCCCAGTACAACCCGAACAGTCCGCGTAGTCTCCAGTCGTCCGGGGTGCTGAGCCGCATTTCGTGGCTTTGGTGCGTGTTGACCTGATAGTCGGTCCAGAACACCTGGGGTGAATAGCAGTACCCGGGCGACACCCCCATTCCGGGATAAGCATTCGAGGTCGTGAAATTGCCCGGTGTCGGGATCGCGACTCCCACCAGGCCCGGACTCGGCGCGTTGGCCGCAGTATAGAAGCCGTGGTTGAAAGGGTAGCCCGGATAGTTGCACTGGTAATAACCGGCGAACTCGCCACGCGAATAGGCCGTGTAGTCGCTTACCTGATCGGTGGTGCGATCGAGGTATGCGCCGGCGTAAACGAATTGCAGCGCGGAGATGCGGCCGTTGATGGTGAGCGCGGTGTTGGAGAACTTGTCGCGCAGATCGGTCGGGTTGTAGATCTGCACCGACATCGGGGGCAATGGCGTCCCCTGTCCGTCGTACTCTTCCTCCCAGAAGACGCCCTGGGCATCCATGTTCTGGTAAGTCTGCGCAAGGAGCGCATTCCAGTCGTCGCTGATCTTCCACAGGAGCGAGCCGCGCACGCCCTGATAGGTTACGGGGTTGAAGGCGCGCGAAACGTACGGGCCGTTGCTGACCGGTCCGCTGTTCGGCGGCGTGGAACCGCCGAAATAGTTGACCGACACGAGGTCCGTGGGTGCGCGGCTGAAGGTTCCCTGGATGTTGTTGATGTAGCCGCCGCGGCGCTCGTCATAGATCACGACGCGCGCGGCGAGCGTATCCGCGACCAGCGGCACGTTCAAGGTAGCGTCGAGGGCGGTGCTCGGGTCGCCGCCTGCGGTGGTGGCATAGCTCGCGTTCACCTTGCCTTCGGTGACATCGAGACGCGGCTTGTTGGTGATGTAGCGCACCACGCCGGCTTCGGCCCCGGCGCCGAACAAAGTGCCCTGCGGACCCTCGAGTACTTCGATGCGCTCGAGGTCCGCCGCGTAGATGTCGAGGTTGCGGCCGGGCACCTGGGCCGACTGGTCATCGAGGTACAGCGCGACATTCGGAAAGCTGCCGAGAGCGCCCGAGCCCTGCACGCCGCTCTGCCCCGTCGAAAGCCCGCGCATGTAGATCTCGCCCTGCCCGGGACCGTTGCCGCCCCAGAAGACATTTGGCAGGTATTTGACGTAGTCATCGAGCGTCGTGACATTCAGCTGCTGCAGCGACTCGCTGGTCAGCGCCTGTACGGTGATCGGCACATCCTGCGAGCTCTCGGCGCGCCGCTCGGCGGTGACGACGACCTCTGCGATCCCGCCGCTCGGTCCCGCTGCGGAGGGCTCGGTCGCCGCGGCGTCGTCCCCGGCCGCCCGCACGGCGGCGGCGTGCGAGCTCAGTATCGCGACGACTGCGCACGAGATCTTGTGATTCTTCTTCATGCTGCCCCCGGGCGATTTCAGAGTGTACTGCGCGGTTACTTGTATGCCGTCCAGATGGTCTTGAGGTCGGTGTACTTGTCAATCGCATGTGCCGAGCGGTCGCGGCCGAAGCCCGATTGCTTGAAGCCGCCGAACGGTGTGGCGATGGTCGAGCGATCGAAGCTGTTCACCCACACCGTCCCGGCGCGCAGCGCGCTCGCCACGCGGTGCGCCGCGTTGATGTCGGTGGTCCACACCGCCGCCGCGAGACCGTAGATGCTGTCGTTGGCCATGAGCACCGCGTCGGCTTCCTTGCCAAAGGGGGTGACGGCGAGCACCGGGCCAAAGATCTCCTCCCGCGACACGCGGGCTTCCGGGCGCACCTTGTCGAGAATCGTCGCCTCGACGTAATAGCCCCCGGTCTCCGGCAATACGCGCTTGCCGCCGAGCGCGAGCTGTGCGCCCTCGGCGACGCCGGTGTCGATGTAGCCGAGCACGCGCCGCATATGGCCTTCATCGATCAGCGCCCCCATTTGCGTCGCCGGGTCCAGCGGGTTGCCGAGTGTGATGCCCGCCGTGACGCGGCGAATGGCATCGAGCAGGCGTTCCCTGACAGTCTCGTGCACCAGGACGCGCGAGCCCGCGTTGCAGGTCTCCCCGGCGTTGTAGTAGATGCCCCAGGCGATCGCTTCGGCGGCGGCATCGATATCGGCATCGGCGAGTACCACCTGGGGGCTCTTCCCGCCGCACTCGAGCGAAACACGCTTCAGGTTGGACTCACCCGCATAGCGCAGCATCAGCTTGCCGACTTCAGTCGAGCCGGTGAAGGTTACCATGTCGACATCGGGATGGAGTGCGAGCGGCTTGCCCGCTTCTTCGCCGAATCCCGGCACCACGTTGAGCACACCGGGCGGCAGACCCGCACTGAGCGCCAGTTCTCCGAGGCGTATCGCGGTGAGCGGCGACTGCTCGGCGGGCTTGAGCACCACCGAGTTGCCGACGAGCAGCGCGGGGCCGATCTTCCAGCTGGTGACGATCAGCGGGTAGTTCCACGGCACGATCGCTGCGATCACGCCGAGCGGCTCGCGGCGGATGAGGGCGAGATCGTTGGGACCGGTCGGGGCGATCTCGTCGTAGAGCTTATCGGCGAACTCACCGTAGTAGCTGATGCAGTCGATCGCCTTCGGCACGTCGACCTCGAGCGAGTTCTGGATGGGCTTGCCGACATCGAGCGTCTCGAGCATGGCGAGGTGCTCGAGATCCTGGCGCATCAGCTCGGCGAAGCGCAGCAGGATACGCTTGCGCTCCTTGGGATCGGTGCGCCGCCAGCGGCCGTCCTCGAACGCCGCGCGTGCGGACTTGACCGCCGCATCGATATCGGCCGCGGCGCAGCGCGCGACCTGCGCGATCACCCGCCCGTCGATGGGTGTGCGCTTGTCAAACGTGAGGCCACTGCGGGCACCGACCAGCGTGCCGTTGATGACCGCGCGTCCTTCCGGGCGCAGCGGCGCGGCGAGGCGCTCCCAGTCGCTGCGGTTTCGTGTGCTCGGTACTGAGTTCATTGCGAGAATCCCAGGGGCGCGAGGTTCCCGGCCACGCTGCGAGCCGGTGAGCCGGTGAGCCGCAACCCGTGTTTTTCCCGAGGCTATCACAAGCTCCCCGCCCCGGGGGAACATGCCCCATTGAGGTTGCACGTCGATGACGCCGTCGCCCGGCGCGGCGGATTTATTCAAGCATCGCATACAATTCGTGGATGGCAGCGCCGCCACAACATGCTCCATCACACAGCGAGTCCGAGCTGCGGCGTGCGCGTGGATTACTCGACCGGCACGCTCCAGCGGAGGCCTTGTCGATCGCGGCGCCGCTGCTCGAGAAGCTTCCCGAGAACCGCGACGTCCTCTACATCATCGCCGTCAGCCAGCGTCAGCTCGGACAGACGCAGGCGGCGCTTGCGACCCTCGAGCGACTCGAGGCCCTCTACCCGGAGTTCGCGCGGCTCTACCAGGAGCGGGGTCACTGCCAGCGCGCCACCGGCGATCCCGGCGCAGCACTGTCATCCTATGAGCGCGCCGTCGCGCTCAATTCCGTGCTGCATGCCAGCTGGCGGGCCATTGCGGAGCTCCAGCGTGCCGCCGGTCGCACGGCGGAGGCTTCAGCCGCAGCCGGCCAGCTCTCACTCCTGGCGCGCCTGCCAAAGCCGGTGCTCGCCGCATCGGGGCTGCTCGCCGAGGGGGATCTGGATGCCGCGGAGCGGATCCTGCGCCGCTTCCTCGCCGCGCACCCGCAGGACATCGAGGCGATGCGGCTGCTGGCGCAGATCGGCATACGATTCGATGTTCTCGATGATGCCGAGTTCCTGCTCGAAAGCGTGCTGGTATTGGCACCGGACTACCACATAGCCCGCTACGACTATGCGCAGGTGCTGAGCAAGCGCCACAAGCATGCGGCGGCACTCGAGCAGGTGCGCGGGCTCCTCGCTCTCGATCCGAACAACCGCGCGTTCCGCACGCTGTACGCCAGCGTCTGCGTCGGGCTCGGGCAGCACGAGGAGGCGTTGCGCACCTATCGCGAGCTCGCGGCGCAGACACCTGGCGAGGCCGAGCTGCACCTTTCGATGGCGCACGCCCTCAAGACCATGGGGCATCAGGCGGAGGCGATCGAGGCGTATCGGCAGGCGGTCGCCGCACGGCCGTCGTTCGGCGATGCGTACTGGAGCCTGGCGAACCTCAAGACCTATCGCTTCACGGCCGCGGAGATCGAGCGCATGCGCGCGCAGCAGGCCGGGCCGCAGGCATCGACCGTCGATCGATACCACCTGTGCTTCGCGCTCGGCAAGGCGCTCGAGGATGACGGGCAGTTCGGCGAGTCCTTCGGCTATTACGCGCGCGGCAACGCGCTCAAGCGACGCGAGAGCCGCTACGATCCCGAGGTGCTCGAGCGCGGTCTCGCCCGCCAGCGCGTGCTCTGCACGGGCGAGTTCTTCGCCGCCCGCAGCGGCTACGGCTGCTCGAGCGGCGATCCGATCTTCATCGTCGGCCTGCCGCGCTCGGGCTCGACGCTGATCGAGCACATTCTCGCCTCGCATTCCCAGGTCGAGGGCACGATGGAGCTCGCCGATATTCCCCGCATGGTGCACCAGCTGCAGGGCCGCGAGCACAGCGACCTCACGCCCCGCTACCCGGCCGTGCTCGCCGAGCTGACCGCGGAGCAGTGCCGTCGTCTCGGCGAGAAGTACCTCGCGGATACCCGCGTGTATCGCGGCGGCCGGCCCTTCTTCATCGACAAGATGCCGAACAACTTCCGCCATCTCGGCCTCATCCACCTCATCCTGCCGAATGCCAGGATCATCGACGCACGTCGCGAGCCCATGGCCTGCTGCTTCAGCAACTTCAAACAGCTGTTTGCCTCCGGGCAGGAGTTCACGTACAGCCTCGCGGATATCGCGCGCTATTACCGCGCCTACCTCGAGCTGATGACGCACTGGAACGAGGTGCTGCCCGGAAAGATCCTGCGCGTGCAGCACGAGGAGCTGGTCGATGATCTCGAGGGGGGCGTGCGCCGCCTGCTCGACTTTCTCAGCCTGCCGTTCGAGGCGCGCTGCCTCGAGTACTTTCGCACCGAACGCAGCGTGCGCACCGCGAGCTCCGAGCAGGTGCGCCTGCCGATATTCCGCGAGGGTATCGACCAGTGGCGAAACTTCGAGCCTTGGCTCGGTGAACTCAAGAGCGCGCTGACGCGCTGAGCGCAAACGCGCGCACCTAGCGCTCCGCCGGGCGCTCGTGGGCCGCCGCGCGAAGTTGCCTCACCAGGCTTGCGTGCACGGCGCGGTAGCCGGGCGCAGTCACCTTGAGCCGCGGTTCGAGCAGTGCATTGAGCCGCGGCAGTGCGAAGAACGGCACCGCGGGAAAGCGATGGTGCTCGGCGTGATAGGGCATCCGCCAGCTGAGGAGCAGCAGCGCACGGTTGGTGTAGGTGGTGCGGGTGTTGGCGAGCATGTCATCGATCAGCGGGCAGCCCGAGTGCTCGGCGAGGAGAAAGAGCCTGAGAAACGGCTGTCCGAGAATCGCCGGGAGCACCCAATAGAGAAGTGCAGCATCGCTTCGCAGGTAGAGAGATGCCGCAATCACGACCGCGTAGCAGACCCACAGGATGCGTGCCTCGCGCACGATGAGCCCTGCCTTCGCCGGCGGCACGAAGGCTTCCGTTACGCGAGCGGTGAGCGCGTGACGCAAGGTCACGCTGAGCCGCTCGTACCAGTACGGAAGCCCCGAGATCCGCAAGAGGTAGCCGCGGAGCGTCGACGGGGCCGGCTGCGCGAGCTCCGGGTCGCGCGTTGCGTCCTGGGTGAAGCGGTGATGCGCGAAATGGAAGCAGCGAAAGTACTCGGGCGGCAGCACGAGCAGCGCTCCGCAGGCGAAGGCCACGAGGTCATTGAGCGAGCGCGTGGCGAAGGCGGTGCGGTGAATGCTCTCGTGCAGCGCGCAGAAGAGGAAGCTCAGGACGACGCCATGCAGGCCGAGTGCCAACGGCAGCCACGGGTGACCGCGACTCGCCCACACCAGCCATCCCGTTGCGCCGAGCAAGCCAACATGGGCGCCGAGTTGCGCAAGCCCGCGAGTATCCGACGGTCGGGACAGTGCCCGCACCGTGTCACGCTCGAGGTGGGAGGCCGCGGCCGTGGCCTCAGTACCCATCACGCCCTCCGCGGAAAATCGCGCATATTGTGGCACGCGCCTGCAGCTACCGGGAGTAACGTGGAATCAAGCACTTAAATTGGAGTGCGACCGCTACGGATGGCAAGCCCGGTGCACGTGAGCGGCCTCGCGGACGCCGCTGCGAGGTGCGTTGCACCGCGGCTGCGGCCCTTGCCGGCCAGCGCCGGAGCGCTATTGAACAAACGCTCAACTACGGGCAGACTGCTGCCGCCATGGCGCGCAACCCCCGCTACGACGTGTTGTTCGAGCCGGTGAAGATCGGGCCGGTCACGGCGCCCAACCGTTTCTATGCAGTGCCGCACGCCGCGGGCATGACCAACGCGATGCCGCACATGCGCGCGAGCTTCCGCGAGACCAAAGCCGAGGGCGGCTGGGGCGTGGTGTGCACCGGCTATGTCTCGATCGATCCCACCGCCGACGATTCGCCGTTGCCGTACGCCACGCTCTGGGACGACGACGACATCCGCTCACACGCCCTGATGACGGAAGCCGTGCACCGCCACGGCGCGCTCGCCGGCATCGAGCTGTGGCACGGCGGCGGGTCGGTCATGAACCGCACGAGCCGCCTCCCCTCCATTTCGCCTTCGGGCACCTCGTGGATGGCGACCCATGTCAACTTCATGGGCAACCAGCGCCCCAAGGCAATGGACGCGGACGACATCCGCGCGCTCATCAACAGCCAGGCCGCGGCCGCACGCCGCGCGCGCAGCGCGGGCTTCGACATCGTCTACGTTTATGCCGGCATGGGCTATCTGCCCTACGAGTTCCTGCTGCCGGAGTGGAACTTCCGCACCGACGCCTACGGTGGGAGCGTCGCCAACCGCGTGCGCATCGTGCGCGAGCTCCTCGAGGCGAGCCGCGAAGCGGTGGGCGGGAAGTGCGCGGTGGCGTTGCGGATCAGCCTCGAGGAGCTACGCGTCCGGCCGAGTGAGGTCGCGCCCTCGCAAGCCCACGAGGTGGTGGCGCTGCTCTCTGATGCCGTCGACCTGTGGGACGTCAAGCTCGACTCCTCGCCTACCGATTGCGCGCCCTCGCGCTTCGCCGTCGAGGGCAGCCACGAGAAGGTCATCGACTTCGTGAAAAAGCTCACGCCGAAGCCGGTGGTCGGCGTCGGGCGCTTCACCTCCCCCGACACCATGGTCGGACAGGTCCGGCGCGGCGTGCTCGATCTGATCGGCGCCGCCCGCCCCTCGATCGCCGATCCCTTTCTGCCGCGCAAGATCGACGAGGGCCGTGAGCAGGATATCCGCGAGTGCATCGGCTGCAACATCTGCATCTCGAGCTGGCACGACAGCGTACCGGTGCGCTGCACGCAGAATCCCACCATCGGCGAGGAGTGGCGCCGCGGCTGGCACCCGGAGCGCGTCGCGCCGGCCGCGAGCACTTCGTCGGTCCTCGTCGTCGGCGCAGGTCCGGCCGGGCTCGAATGCGCGCTCGCGCTCGGGCGGCGCGGCTACGAGGTCACGGTCGCCGAGGCGGGCGAGGACATCGGCGGGCGGTTGCGTTTCGAGACGCGTCTGCCGGGACTTGCCGCCTGGGGGCGCGTGCTCGACTGGCGCCGCGGCCAGTTGCAGCGCCTCGCCAACGTCGACGTCTACCGCGGCAACCGCCTGTCGGCCGAGGAGATCCTCGGGCTCGGGCACACGCACGTGGTGATCGCCACCGGCGCGCGCTGGGCACGTCTGCTCTACTCGCCGCTCGAGATCCCGGTGGGTGAGCTCGAGGGTCCGAGCGTCTACACGCCCGATGACCTGGCCGCGGGCGCACGTCTCGAGAGCCCGGTGGTCGTCTATGACTTCGACAACTACTACATGGGGAGTGTGCTCGCCGAGCATCTGGCAAAGAGCGGGCACGGCGTGAGCTACGTGACCCCGGCGGGACACGCCTCCGCGTGGGCCATCATGAGCAACGAGCAACCGCAAGTGCACCGCGCGCTGCACTCGGCCGGCATCGAGCTCCATACGCTGTCGCGCGTGACGGCGCTCGCCGGGGGCGAGGTTACGCTCGCCAACCAGTTCACCGACGCGGCGACGCGGCTGCCGTGCGCCGCGCTGCTGATCGTCGGCGCCCGTTTCGCGAACGATGCGCTCCACGGCGCGCTCGCCGCTCGTGCGAGCGAGCTTCCCGACGCTGGCATTCAATCGGTTACGCGGATCGGCGACGCGCTTGCGCCCGGCGCGATCGTGCACGCCGTATACTCGGGCCATCGTTACGCCCGCGAGCTCGATGCTGATCCCGCAACGCTCACCTATCGGCGCGATGCGCCTCTGCCGAGACCCACATGAGTTCCGCTGAGCTGCCGCCGCCCGTCGCGGGCCTCGAGCCCACACTGCCGTCCAGCTGGTATCGGTCGGCGGAAGTGTTCGCACGGGAGAAGGAGCGGATCTTCTGCCGCGAGTGGATCTGCGTCGGCCGCGAAGAGGAGCTGGCGGCGCCCGGCGAGTTTCACCTTCTCGACGTCCTCGGCGAGAGCCTCATCCTGGTGCGCAACCGCGAGGGAGCCCTGCGCGCCTTCTACAACACCTGCCGCCACCGCGGCTCACGGCTGTGCCGCGAGCCCACCGCGCCCGGCAGCGCCGCTGCCTCATTGCCGGGCGGAATTGCCGGGGGGCGCATCACCTGCCCCTACCATCAATGGAGCTACGATCTCGACGGTCGGCTGCTGTCCGCCCCATACCTGAGCGGCGAGGCGGGATTCGACAAGTCGCTCTTCAGCCTCTATCCGGCGGGCCTCGAGTGTTGGGGCGGGTTCGTATTCCTCAACCTGACCCCGGCGAAGGCCGGTACGCTCGCCGCGCAGCTCGGCGAGATCCCCGCGCGCATCGTGCGCTATCCGCTCAGCGAGCTGCGCATCGGCCACACGATCCGCTACGAGGTGGCGGCGAACTGGAAAGTGATCTGCGAGAACTACAACGAGTGCTATCACTGCGGAGGCGTGCATCCGGAGCTGTGCGCCGTGGTACCGGCGTTCCGTGAGCGCGGCGGCGCGCATCTCGACTGGCTGCGCGGTATACCGCATCGCCCGGGCGCCTACACGTTCACCACCTCCGGCACCACCCGACGGCGCGCCTTTCCGACGCTCAACGAGGACGAGCGGGTGCGCCACAAGGGTGAGCTCGTCTACCCCAACCTCTTCCTGAGTCTCGCCTGCGATCACGCCGCGGCGTTCATTCTGCAGCCGACGAGCGCCACGCATACCCGCATCGACTGCCATTTCCTCTTCGAGCCGCTCGAGATCGCCAAGCCCGACTTCGACCCCTCGGACGCCACCGAATTCTGGGACCTGGTCAACCGCCAGGACTGGGCGATCTGCGAGGCGGTGCAACAGGGCATCAGCGCGCGCGTTCACGAGCGCGGCTGGTACGCGCCGATGGAAGACTTCAATCTCGACATCCGTCGCTACGTCCTCGAGCGGATCGGCGACGCGTCCGATATGACGTGACGGCGCAGCCCGCTGCGGCGACCTCGCTCGGAGCGCCGCCACGCGTGCGGGTGCGCTGGAAGATCTTCGCCTTCCTCTTCGGCTTCGGCTTCATCGCCTACGTGCAGCAGCGCAGCCTCACGGTCGCCGCCTACCAGATGATGCCGCAGCTCGGCTTCAGCCAGATGCAGATCGGCTATCTCGAGACCGCGCTGCTCGTCGGCTACACCGCGATGCAGTTTCCCGGCGGTGTGATCGGACAGCGTCTCGGGGCGCGCCGCATGTTCGTCATCATCGGCCTGATCGCGCTCGGCGCCACCGTGGTTACACCTCTCGCGCCGCTGCTGCTCGGCGGCAGCGCGCTGTTCGCCGTGCTGCTCGCCGCGCAGGGACTGCTCGGTGCCGCACAGGGTCCGATCTTCCCCGTCTCCACCGGGGTGTTTGAAACCTGGTTTACCCCGCGGAAGTGGCCGCTGGTGCAGGGCCTGCAGAGCATGGGGCTGCAGCTCGGCGCGGCCCTGACGCCGCCGCTCATCGCCTGGCTCATGTCGAGCTTCGATTGGCAGCGGGCGCTCTTCTGGACTGCCCTGCCCCCGCTCCTCGTGATCCTCGCGTGGGCCTGGTACGGGCGCGACACGCCGCGCGAGCACCCGGCGGTGAGTGCCTTCGAGCTGGCTGAGCTCGGTGAGCATTCCACGGCGAGCGTCGACTACGCGATCTCCTGGCGTCGTCTCGGCGAGCTTCTCCGGGACCGCGACGTGCTGGTCCTTACCTTCTCCTACCTGTGCATGAACTACGTGTTCTACCTGCTCGCCAACTGGTGCTTCCTCTACCTGGTGCAGGAGCGGCACTTCACGGTGCTCGAGAGCGGCTGGCTCGCGAGCACGCCGCCGCTGGCGGCCGCGATTGGCTCAGGCATCGGCGGGCGGCTCGCGAGCGTGCTCGGGGAGCGCTACGGCGTGCGCCGCGGATTGCGGATCATTCCGCTGCTGTCATTGCCGGCGGCCGCCGTGCTGCAGTTCCTCGCGGTCGATGCCGCCAACGCCTATGTGGCAGTTGCGGCGCTCGCGCTGTGCTTCGCGGCGGTCGAGATGAACGAAGGACCGTACTGGGCGGCCATCATGCACGTGGGACGTTCCGATGCAATGTCGGTCTCGGGGCTACTCAACACCGGTGGCAACGCGGGCGGACTGATTGCCACCCCGGTGGTTGCGTACCTGTCGGGGCGCCATGCCTGGACCGCGGCCTTCCTTCTTGGCGCCGCCTTTGCGATCGTCAGCGCCGCCTCGTGGCTGCTGGTGGATCCGACGCGCCGCGCAGCGGCGCACCGCGCCTGAGCTGGCGGGCGGCCCGTGACTCGCTCACGGGGCGGTCGCCTGCGCAGCCACCACCGCACCGCCGAGCGTGCCGTGCGCGCTGGCGCGTGCCTCGCTCACGTCCTCGGGCCAGCTGACCTCCAGCGTGCCGTCGGCTTGGCCCGCGTGCAGCGTGAGGCGCCCGCGCACGACGCCTTGCCGACCCGGCCAGTCGAGCTGGCCCGAGACCGTCACGTCCTCCGTCCAGCGCAACTGCTCGAGCGTGATCCGGTAGCCCTCCCCGGCGGCCGCCGCGACGAAATGGCCACCGCGCAATCCGACGCCGCGTCCGGCGCCGTATTCGCGGGCGCGGACGATGACATCCTCGCAGGAGAGCAGCGCCGCCGTCACGACACGCAGGGTATCGTCTCCAGCGGCGTTCCCGGGCAGGGCGAGCGCGGCGGGAAGCTCGCGCGATGAGCGCGCGAAGCGCGGCACGAGCCGCACCCGCGGCACCGCCGCCGCGCAGCTCGCATCGGCGACCGCGAGCGTGTCCAAGAAGCGCCGCACGAGCGACGCCGCACACTCGCTGCGCGCGCCGCTCAGTGCGTTGACGTGATAGCTGTTGGCGATGACGATGTGACGGGCGTGTGGATAGTGCCCGGCCGCCGCGGCGCCGTCGGCCACGGTGGTATTGCTGTCGAGCTCGCCGGAGATCACCAGCACCGGCACGGGTGGATACGGCGGCGCACCGGAGACCAAGGGTCCCGTGGATGTGCGCGGCCACTCGAGGCACTGGTCGAGGTAGGAGTAGTCGAGCGGCATGCGGCGAAACTCATCGATGGTGAAGGGCGCGTAAGTCTCCGGGTCCGTGCGCTTGCGTTCGGCGATCAGCCGATCGCGCTGCGCTCGGCGCTCCGCCACAGGCAGCCGCATGTCGAAGATCTGCGGCGGGTCCTGGCAGAGCACCGCCACCTCGAGACCGGCACTGAACTCCACCGCCGAGTGCGTGGGGTCGATCGAAGGGGTGCTGAGGCGCGTCTCTGCCATGAGGCGCAGCAGCGGCGGGCGGTCCCCTGCAACGAAGGCGCGCGCGGCCGCATCCACCTCGCGTAGCGTGGCGTTGGCCGGGTAGCCGGCGAACATGGTGATCGCGAGCTGCGGGGCATCGGCCCTGAACGTCATCACCTGGTCATCGCCATAGCGCACCCGGGCCTCGAAGGGTCGCTCGCGCAGCAGCTCGAGCGCGGGGACGATATGCTCGATCGAACTGCCGGGAACGGCCCTGCAGGCCGGCCAGCGCTCGCAGGAGACGTTGAACTTCTCGCGCATCGCCGGCGCGTAGGACGGATACCAGGCGTAGTCGGGCCGCTCGAGCGGGTAGGCGCCATCGAGCACCAGCACGCGCAGCTTGTCGGGATGACGCAGCGCGAAAACCTGCGCGAAGTACGTGCCGTACGACTCCCCGTACAGGCCGATGCGTGCGATCCCGAGCGCATCGAGGATGGCCGCGAGGTCGTCGGCGGCCAGCGTTGTGCTGTAGAGCGGCGCCGTGCGCCCGAGCGAGCGTCCGCAGGCGCCGATGTCGGCGATCGTGAGCTCCGGCGCCTCCTGCAGCGCGCGGCAATCGATCGCGCCCGACCGGCCGCTGCCGCGGTAGTCCGTCAACAGCACGTCATAGCGAGCGCGCAGCGGCGCAAACAGCGCGAGGTAGTCATCCGCGGAGGCCGTGGTGGGATAGCCGGGCCCTCCCGCGGCGCCGACCAGTGTGCCGGCCGCCGGGCCCGGGTCCGAGTGCGGGTAATACTCGAAATACACGGGTATCGTCCCCGGAAGAGCGCCGCTCGGATCGAGCGGCCGCAACAGCGTGGCGCACCACGGTGCGGCCGTGCGACAGCGCTGCAGTGTGAGTCGACCCACGGTGAGCGTCGTGCCACCAGCGCCACCCGGACCACCAGCGCCACCCGGACCACCAGCGCCACCCGGAGCGCCATCAGCGTGACGCGAAGCGCCGGTCGCAGCCGATGGCAGGGTCGGCGGCTGTGTGGCGGCCGGCGCTACGCTCGGCTGCGCGAGCAGCGCGGCGACACCGAGAGCGAGTATGGCGAGCGTGTTGGTCAGACGACCCTTTCGCGTTGGTTCGGTGTCGGCTCAGTGCGCACTGCGCGGTGCGCGGCGGGTTGCGCCGCTTGCTCCGACACGCGCTA
>Ga0187783_10001767_pt1 | contig 16027 bp, 9 predicted proteins | sample 1015_SJ02_MP02_2_FD_132471 | JGI IMG/M metagenome (GOLD analysis project Ga0187783, IMG submission 132471) | Tropical peat soil microbial communities from peatlands in Department of Meta, Colombia - 1015_SJ02_MP02_20_MG | ecosystem: Environmental > Terrestrial > Soil > Wetlands > Peat | place... | reverse complement strand
TCTTGCCGGCCATGACTTTCGCGGCGAGTTTAGCCAGCGGCACGCCGATGGCCTTGGACACAAACGGCACGGTGCGCGACGCGCGCGGATTGACTTCGAGAACGTAGAGTTCGCCGTTCTTGATGGCGTATTGCACGTTCATCAGCCCGCCGACCTTGAGGGCGAGCGCCAGTGCGCGTGTCTGACGCTCGAGTTCGGCACGGGTTTCGGCGGAGAGCGAGTGCGGCGGGAGCGAACAGGCCGAGTCGCCGGAATGGATACCGGCTTCCTCGATGTGCTCCATGATGCCGGCGATATAGGTGTCGCGTCCGTCGGCCAGACAGTCGACGTCGACCTCGATCGCGTCGGACAGATAACGGTCGATCAATAACGGACGTTTCTCGGAGACCGCGAATTCCGATGGCCGGTCAAGATCGGCGGCCAGCCGCGTGATGTAGCGCTCGAGCTGAGGCCGGTCATGCACGATCTCCATGGCGCGCCCCCCCAACACATAGGAAGGCCGTATCACGACCGGGTAACCGATCCCCTCGGCGATCGCACGCGCCTGCGCCGGGCTGGTAGCGATGCCATTCTGTGGTTGGCGCAGCGCGAGGCGGTCGAGCAGCTTTTTGAAGCGGTCGCGGTCTTCGGCGAGGTCGATGGCGTCCGGCGAGGTCCCCAGGATCGGCACCTGGGCGCGCTCCAAAGCTTCGGCAAGCTTTAGGGGTGTCTGTCCGCCGAATTGGACAATGACCCCGTGCAGCGTGCCGCTGCGACGCTCGGTATCGATGATTTCCAGCACGTCCTCCGCGGTCAGCGGTTCAAAATACAGCCGATCGGAGGTGTCGTAATCAGTCGAGACCGTTTCCGGATTGCAGTTGACCATGATGGTCTCGTAGCCGGCTTGTTTGAGCGCAAAGGCGGCGTGGCAGCAGCAATAGTCGAATTCGATGCCCTGGCCGATCCGGTTCGGACCGCCACCCAGGATGACGACCTTCTTTTTGCCCGATGGGGCAGCTTCATCCGCCAGGACGCCCGCAAAGGGCTCTTCATACGCGGAATACATATACGCCGTCGGCGAAGCGAACTCGGCCGCGCAGGTGTCGATGCGCTTGAACACCGGCCGAACGCCGAGCGCATGCCGACGTTCCGCCACCGCTTCGGCGGTGAGCCCCGCGAGCTTGCCAAGCCGCGCGTCGGAAAAGCCCATCGACTTGAGGCGGCGCAAGACGCCTGCGGTTGCGGGCAGGCCTTTGGCACGGATCGCCGCCTCGGTCTCAACAATGCCCCGGATCTCTGCGAGGAACCAAGGATCAATTTTGCACGAGGCATGGATCTGCTCATCGCTCACACCGAGCCGCATCGCCTGCGCGACCTTGAGCAGACGATCGGGGGTCGGGGTGCCGAGCGCGGCGCGGATCGCATTCTTGTCGTCGCCCTGGCCGAGCCCTTCGATCTCGATCTCATCGAGTCCGGTGAGCCCGATCTCGAGCGAACGCAACGCTTTCTGCAGACTCTCCTGAAATGTGCGCCCGATCGCCATCGCCTCGCCGACCGATTTCATCGAGGTGGTGAGCACGGGCTCGGCACCCGGAAACTTCTCGAACGCAAAGCGCGGAACCTTGGTGACAACGTAATCGATGGTCGGCTCGAAGGAGGCCGGCATCGCCCCATGAGTGATGTCATTGGCAATCTCGTCGAGCGTATAGCCGACTGCAAGCTTGGCGGCGACTTTGGCAATCGGGAAACCGGTCGCCTTCGAAGCGAGCGCTGAGGAGCGTGACACCCGCGGATTCATTTCGATGATGACCAGGCGCCCGTCAGCCGGGTTGACGGCGAATTGCACATTGGAGCCGCCGGTCTCGACCCCGATCTCGCGCAACACCGCGATCGAGGCATCGCGCATGATCTGATATTCCTTGTCAGTCAGGGTCAGCGCCGGTGCCACGGTGATCGAGTCTCCCGTGTGCACACCCATCGGATCCAGATTTTCGATCGAGCAGACGATGATACAGTTGTCGCGCTTGTCGCGCACGACCTCCATCTCAAATTCCTTCCAGCCAAGCACCGCCTCTTCGATCAGCACCTCGTTGGTCGGAGAGGCATCGATGCCACGCTCGACGATCTCGATGAACTCCGATTTGTTGTAGGCGACGCCGCCGCCGGTGCCGCCGAGCGTAAAGGATGGACGAATGATACACGGCAGACCGATGTCCTCGAGCGCCTCGAGCGCAGCGGCGAGCGATTTGACGTGGTGTGATCGCGGCGTCGACAGCCCGATGCGATGCATTGCTTCGCGGAACAATTCTCGGTCCTCGGCCTTGTCGATCGCTTCAGCCGAAGCCCCGATCAATTCGACCCCGAATTTGGCGAGCACCCCCATCTTGCGAAGGGACAGGGCGCAGTTGAGCGCGGTCTGACCGCCCATCGTCGGCAACAGGGCATCTGGACGTTCGGCCTCAATGATTTTTGCGACAATCTCCGGTGTGATCGGCTCGATGTAGGTGGCATCGGCAAGCTCCGGGTCGGTCATTATGGTCGCCGGATTGGAATTGACGAGGACCACCCGGTAGCCTTCGCTCTTAAGCGCCTTGCAGGCCTGCGTGCCCGAATAGTCAAATTCGCAGGCCTGGCCAATGACAATGGGGCCGGCGCCGATAATCAGGATGGAGCGGATGTCGGTGCGTTTGGGCATCGTCCTGGCCAATCGGGGGCATAAAAAAAAGGCCGCGTCGATGCGTGCCTTAACCGCCCGGAGGCGGCAAGAGACATGCCGCCACGGCGTTTGTTCCCTTAGCCCATTATTGGCGGGGAGGAAAGAGCGCTCGCCCGGTCCGCTCCAAGCCCGCCGGCTTTTGTGCCGCGCTTACGGGAATCCGCACCCGATCGATGCGGCCCCTGGCCCGACGGCAACAAACCCCCTCGATCGGAATCGCATCGGGACGTCAAGCGGGCCGCGCCAGGAACGTCATGCGAGCCGGGTTGTGCCCGAGATTGGTGGTCGCCCGGGTCGCCAAAAAGCCCGCAGTGGTGAGCACGGCCAGCATGTCGGCTTCAGCATAACGCGACAATCCGATCTTGCTGCGCAGGCGCAGATAGTCGGACGCCACGGTTCGGACGAGCCCGATCAGCGCGGCTCCCATGAACCCCTCGCTCCCGGCAAACCGCAGCAGCGCCACCACATCCGTCAACGCCGATACGTCCGGGCGCAGCACGTCGCCGACCACCAGCAAACCCTGCGGTTTGAGCAGGCGACGGAACAGACGCAGGATGTCGGCGAATTCCGCAGGAGTGAGGTATTGCGCCACCGAGTTGAGGATCACCAGGTCGATGGCCTGATCGGGCAGATCCGACAGGGTTTCCGGCGACCTTACGTCAATCTTGCCAGCGTCCTTGAAACGCATGACCAAGCGTGCGCGAACCTGCGGGGCAGCCTCGCTCAAGATCAGCCGCCCCACCGTGGCCGCGACGCGATCGGCATAGAGCGCCTCACCGCAGCCGAAGTCGAGCACCGTCGCTTTCGCCGACGGCACCAGGTGACAAATGTCGGCGGCCAGCAAGCGATAATGCGCGTCGCAGTGGCGCGCATTGACATAAATGCTGTGATCGGAATCCCAGAAGGCGATCCACCCGCTCATCGCGCGCATTCCGGGCCTCGTGAATGTCCGGCGGACTATAGGCGAAGTGCGGCCACGCGCCACTGTCCTCGATACGCCCATGCGATCATCAGCGGGCCGTTGCGGCCGCAAAGCGGGTCAGTCACCGGCAACGGCACGCGCGGTGCGGTTTTCCCTGGCGCACCACGCGCCTGCGGGGTCGCTCGGCACAGGTCGTAAATACCTGTGGCCGGATAGGTGCCGACCACCAGAAAATCCGGGCTGGCCCAGCGTTTACAGGTCCCCGTGGCATTTGAATGTTTGAGAATTAAGGAAATGATTCCGGACAGACTGTCAGGCGCGTAGTTGATGCCGCGGGCGCATCATCTCGACAAATCGCCGGAACAGATAATGGCTGTCCCGGGGGCCGGGCGAGCCCTCCGGATGATACTGAACCGAGAAGACCGGTCTGTCGTTCAGGGCGATGCCGCAGTTCGAGCCGTCGAACAATGATACATGGGTCTCGCTGATGTTGTCGGGCAGCGTATTGCGGTCGATCGTGAAGCCGTGGTTCATCGAGGTGATCTCGACTTTCCCGGTGGTCAGATCCTTTACCGGATGGTTGGCCCCGTGGTGGCCCTGGTGCATCTTCATGGTGCGAGCGCCAACCGCCAGTCCCAGCATCTGGTGACCCAGACAGATGCCGAAGACCGGTAGTCCGGCCGCGATGATCTCCTGGATCACCGGAACCGCATATTCCCCGGTCGCAGCCGGGTCGCCGGGACCGTTGGACAGGAAGACCCCGTCCGGTCGCAGAGCCAGAATGTCGTCCGCGGCGGTGTGGGCCGCAACAACCGTCACCTCGCATCCGGTGCCGGCCAACAGACGCAGGATGTTGCGCTTGATACCGTAATCGACCGCCACGACCCGATAGCGCGGCTGCTCGAGCCGACCGTAGGCTCGACCCCATTGCCAGGGCGTCTCATCCCAGCCGAAACGCTGCGCGCTCGTCACCATCGGCACCAAATCCATGCCGACTAGACCCGGCCATTCCCTCGCCTGTCGGTGCAACGCGGAGAGATCAAAGCGCCCCGAACTCTCGTGGGCGATCACGGCATTTGGCATGCCCTTCTGACGGATGCGACTAGTCAGCGCGCGGGTGTCCACGCCGCTAAGGCCGATGATGCCGCGGCTCTTGAGCCACTGATCGAGGTGGCGCGTGGTACGATAGTTCGAAGGCTGGGTAATCGCCGTCCGCAGCACGACCCCTCGGGCACCCGGGGTGGCCGCGAGATTGACGGTCTCGATGTCTTCCTCGTTGGTGCCAACGTTGCCGATATGCGGGAACGTAAAGGTGATGATTTGCCCGGCATAAGACGGGTCAGTAAGGATCTCCTGATAACCGGTCATGGCCGTGTTGAAACAAACCTCGCCCACTGCCTCGCCGGTGGCCCCGAGGCCGAACCCGGAGAGCACGGTCCCGTCGGCGAGTACCAGCACGGCGGTCGGTCGAGGTTCGCTCCAGCCGGATCCGTCGGTGGCTTTGGCTTCCTGGTCGATCATCGGTGTCCTACGGTTCGCCATCGTCCGGTTGGCCGATGGTTGCGACGTGAGTTTTCGCTTGACCAGCGTTCGCGCGGCAAGGCATTGGCTCAGCAGCCCGCCCAGTTGTGTGCGAGCACATGCCTTGTCGAGGCCGTCCCGGCGGGGTGCGGCACAATGCGCTGGTCCACACGGCCCGGGTACAGCGCAGGCTAGGGCACAAGCCGAGATTGGTCAATTTGCAGCGTGAACCTCGAATCCGCTGCTCCAAATCAATGGCTTGGCTGGTCAATTGGAGGCCGGGCCGCGAGTCGTCAAGGGAGCTGTCGACGGTGTTGCGCGAACAGATCAACAGCGATCTCAAGGAAGCCCTCAAAGCGGGTGACAAGCCGCGGGTCTCGACCCTGCGGCTGATCAATTCCGCATTCAAGAACGCCGATATCGATGCGCGTGGGCAGGGTAAAACGGCGCCTTCCCACGACGACCTGCTGGGGCTGCTGCAAAAAATGATCAAGCAGGGCCAGGAATCCGTTGAGCTCTATGAGAAGGGCGGTCGTGCGGACCTCGCCAGGCAGGAACGCGCGGAGATGGCGATCATCGCCGGCTATCTGCCGAAGCAGATGTCACCCGACGAGACGCGGGCCGCAATCGAGACCGTCATTGCCGAAGTCGGCGCCGAAGGCATGCGCGACATGGGCCGCGTCATGGCAGCGCTCAAGGAACGCTTCGCCGGCCGAATGGATTTTTCCAAGGCGAGCGGTGAGGTCAAGGCCCTGCTTGGTAGCTGATTGTCTGCCGCGACAGCAATCGACAGCGCAAGCCCGGGCCACGTTACCATCGATCACTCTATTGGGATTTCGTCGACGCTGCCGCGCCATCGATTGATCAAGCTTGTTAACAAGTGTGTGGATAACTGGGACAACGCCATGATCTTCGGGCGGAAGCCCAATCAGATGGATATTTCGGAAGAGCTTTGCCCAACCGATTCGGTTCCCTGATGGCGATATTCCCGCCGGCCTTCCTGGATGAGCTGCGCGCGAGGCTTCCAGTTTCGGAGGTCGTCGGCCGGCGCGTTCAGCTCAAGAAACGTGGACGCGAATGGGTCGGGCTCTCCCCCTTCAACCAGGAAAAGACTCCCTCATTCACGGTCAATGATCAGAAGGGGTTCTACAAGGACTTCTCCTCCGGCAAGCACGGCGACATCTTCACCTTCGTGATGGAGACCGAGGGATTGAGCTTTCCCGAGGCGGTCGAGCGCTTGGCCGGTCTCGCTGGCCTGACGGTTCCAAGACCGTCGCCGGAAGCACGGGCCCGCGAGGAGCGGCGCAAGACCCTGCACGACATCTTGGAAACGGCTGCGCAATTCTTCGAGGCGGCACTCGCGTCCCGCTCCGGCGCGGCGGCGCGCGGATACCTCGCAGACCGCGAAATGTCGCCCACGATGCAGCTCAAGTTCCGCGTCGGCTATGCACCGGGCGAGCGATTTGCGCTCAAGGAGCATCTGGGATCCCACGGCGTCCCGGTCGAGGACATGATCGAGGCGGGGCTCCTGATCTCCGGCGACGACATTCCGGTTCCCTATGATCGATTCAGGAACCGCGTGATGTTTCCGATCACGGATCTGCGCGGACGCATCATCGCCTTCGGGGGCCGCGCGCTCGAGAAGGACGCGCCGGCGAAGTACCTCAATTCCCCCGAGACCACGCTATTCCATAAGGGCGCAACGCTCTACAACGGAGCTGCGGCGCGCGCGGCCGCTCATCAGGGCGCGCCCGTGATCTCGGTCGAAGGCTATATCGATGTCGTTGCCATGGTGTCGGCCGGATATGAGGCGACTGTGGCGCCGCTCGGCACTGCGCTGACCGAGGAACAACTATCGCTGCTGTGGAAAATGGTCGACGAGCCGACGCTGTGCTTCGATGGAGACAGCGCTGGCCGGCGGGCGGCGTACCGGGCCGTCGATCTCGCCCTGCCGCGGCTTGCACCCGGTAAGACCGTCCGATTTGCCCTACTGCCGGACGGTCAGGATCCCGACGACTTGATCCGCTCCGGCGGGCGCGAGGCGATCGCGGCGGTGATGGAGGGCACGCGCTCACTGTGCGATATGCTCTGGCAGCGTGAGACCGAGGCCGGCCTGTTCGACACACCCGAACGACGCGCCGCCCTGGAAGCCCGCATCGCGACCCTCATTTCGGGCATCGCCAACGACGCGGTGAAAAAATACTACCGTCAGGAGCTGGAAACCCGGCTTCGGGATTTGTTTATGCCCCGGCAGCGGGCCGAGCGGTTGGCGTCACCGGGTTGGGGAACCGAACCGTTCGCCCGCCGCTTGGGCTCGCGGATGCCGCGGGGAGGCCCGCGGTTCGGCCGAGCCCCGCCAATGCCAAGCCTCGCGCCCTTGAGCCCGCGCCTTGCCACCAGCCCGATCGTGCGGGGCGCCCGCTCATCTTTGCCGACGCGTGAGGCGCTGATCCTGTGGGCGGTGGTTAATCATCCGTGGCTGCTGGAACGCCACGCCGAGGAACTCGCTGAACTCGAGTTCAGGCACGCGGACGCCGATAAGCTGCGTCGTGCTGTGCTCGATACCGTTGCGACGGTGCCGGTCGATGCCGAAAAGCTGCAATCCGAGATTGAGGCGCGCGGACTAGGGCCGATCCTGGCGCGTGTCAGCCGTGCCATCACCCATATGGCCGATTGGCCAGCCCATCAGGGAGCGGCCGCGGACGACGTCGAGGCATTCTGGACACATATCATTACCTTGCATCGTAAGACGTGTACGTTACATAAGGAGTTGAAGGACGCCGAGCGGGCATTGGGGACGGAGCCGAGTGAGGAGAGCTTCGCTTGGTTGCGCGACGTTCAGGGGCGGCTCGCAGGCCTGGAAGGCAGCGAGGCGTTGATTGAGGGATTTGGCGCCGCCTCGGGCCGTCCAGTGAAGGGCTTGTGAGGGGGACGCCGTTTCGTTATTCGTGGCCGGCTTTCGCCATGGTCGCGCCTTTTTCGGCAGGGGCGCGGGGTAGTGTAACGCTATCTCGACACCGCACCGGCAGGGGCGGGAGTGTACGTGACTCAGCGGATCGAGGGGATCGGCAAGAGGGAATAAATGTCGGCTCCTACGGTTCTGGAAGGGGCAGATCGGGGGTCAATGGCCCCGATGACACTTCCGACGTTGTGAGATTTGGACCCGGTAGTGCCGTCGGCGGCGCTGCCCTTTTCGTCGCCGCAAGAAGCGGCCGCGAGGGAATCTATACATATGGCCTCGACGAACTCGACCAAAGCAAAGCGCCCAGCTCCCGACAAACGACCGGTGAGCAAACTCAAGGTGGTGCCAAGCAAGGAAGAGGCCCAGGACAAGGACGCTCCGGAGACCCCGGACAGCCCGTTGCTCGATCTGTCCGATGCGGCTGTCCGCAAGATGATCAAGCTCGCCAAGAAGCGCGGCTATGTCACCTATGACCAGCTCAACGCGGTGCTGCCTTCCGAAGAGCACTCCTCAGAGCGGATCGAAGACATCCTGGCGATGATGAACGAGATGGGCATCAACGTCATCGAGTCCGAAGAGGCCGAGGCCGAGGAGACCGAGGAGCCACGGGAGGAGCCCGAGGAAGAGGAGTCCGACGGCGAACTGGTGGAGGTCGCGCGAACCACGCCGGCCAAGCCTGAGAAGACCGAGCCGACCGAACGGACCGACGATCCGGTGCGAATGTATCTGCGCGAAATGGGGTCGGTCGAACTGCTTTCCCGCGAAGGCGAAATCGCGATCGCCAAACGGATCGAGGCCGGGCGCGAGGCGATGATCGCGGGTCTGTGCGAAAGCCCTCTGACCTTTCAGGCCATCATCATTTGGCGCGACGAGCTCAACGAGGGCAAGGTCTTCCTGCGCGACATCATCGATTTGGAAGCGACCTACGCGGGACCGGACGCCAAGGCGGTGCCGGGTGTCCCTGCCCAGACCGGTGAGGTCGAACCATCGGCCGAAGCGAGCGCGGAACCCGAAGAGCCTGTGGCGCCGCCCCCCGTTGCGTCCGCACCACCCGCTGCCCCTGCGGGGCCGACCCCATTCAAGGCCGCACCATCCCCCGAAGAGGCCGAGACCGCAGCGGGCGAGCCGCCGATTGGCGAGCCGGATCTTGACGACGACGATCTTGAGAACAGCCTGTCGCTCGCTGCGATCGAGGCTGAACTCAAGCCCAAGGTGCTCGAGATCTTCGACAAGGTCGCAGACACCTACAAGCGGCTGCGCCGCCTGCAGGATCAGGATATCGAGAACCGACTCAAGAACCAGTCGCTGTCACCCGCCCAGGAGCGCAAATACAAGAAGCTCAAGGAAGAGCTGATCGCCGAGGTCAAATCGTTGCGCCTCAATCAGGCGCGCATCGATGCCCTGGTCGAGCAGCTCTACGACATCAACAAACGTCTGGTGAGCTACGAGGGCCGGTTGATGCGGCTCTCGGAAAGCTACGGCGTCACCCGCGACGATTTTCTCAAGAATTATCAAGGTTCCGAGCTCGATCCGCGCTGGCTCAACCGCGTTTCCAAACTCTCTGCCAAGGGTTGGAAGAATCTCGTCGCCAAGGACAAGGATCGCATCAAGATGATCCGCGCCGATATTCAGGCGCTCGCCAGCGAAACAGGTCTCGAGATCCAGGAATTTCGCAAGATTGTCCAGATGGTGCAGAAAGGCGAGCGTGAAGCCCGCCAAGCCAAGAAAGAGATGGTCGAGGCCAATCTGCGCTTGGTCATTTCGATTGCCAAGAAATATACCAACCGCGGCCTGCAGTTCCTTGATTTGATCCAGGAAGGGAATATCGGCCTGATGAAGGCCGTCGATAAATTCGAATATCGTCGCGGCTACAAATTCTCCACTTACGCCACGTGGTGGATCAGACAGGCGATTACCCGATCCATCGCCGATCAGGCGCGCACCATCCGCATTCCGGTGCACATGATCGAAACCATCAACAAGATCGTGCGCACCTCCCGGCAGATGCTGCACGAGATAGGCCGTGAACCGACGCCCGAGGAGTTGGCCGAGAAGCTCGGTATGCCGCTCGAAAAGGTGCGTAAGGTCCTTAAAATCGCCAAGGAGCCGATCTCGCTCGAAACCCCGATCGGGGACGAGGAGGACTCGCATCTCGGGGATTTCATCGAGGATAAGAATGCGGTGCTGCCGATCGATGCAGCGATCCAGTCGAACTTGCGCGAGACGACGACGCGTGTGCTTGCCTCGCTGACACCGCGAGAAGAGCGGGTGCTGCGCATGCGGTTTGGCATTGGCATGAATACCGACCACACCCTGGAAGAGGTCGGCCAACAATTCTCGGTCACCCGCGAGCGCATCCGCCAAATCGAGGCCAAGGCGCTGAGAAAGCTCAAGCACCCGTCGCGGTCGCGCAAGCTGCGAAGCTTTCTGGACAACTAGCCGGCCACCACAAAGGGCGTCGCATCGCGAGGCTGGCTCTCGCCCCGAGACGTCAAACTACGACGGTGAGCCGCCGCGCTGCACGCGTGATGCCTGTATAAAGCCAACGCGCACGACTGTCCGGAAAGGCAAAGGACTCATCAAATAGCACGACATCATCCCATTGCGAGCCCTGCGCCTTGTGCACCGTAAGCACGTAGCCGAAGTCGAATTCATCATAAGGCTTACGCTGCTGCCAATCGACCTCTTCAATAGTGCCCAGAAAGCATTCGGGCCGAACTGACACCTTGACCGGGCGGCTTGAGACGTCCTCGTCGGACATGAGCCGCATCGTCATGATCCGCGACTTCGACGCGGCGCGTTCCCGGACCGTCCAGAGACCGCCATTGAAGAGCCCCTTGCGGCGGTTATTGCGCAGGCAAACGAGCTTGTCGCCCCCAGTCGGCAGTTCGTCGTCGAAACCGCGACGCTGCCGCATGCGGCCATTATAGGCGCGTCGCGTCGCATTGCGACCGACCAGAACCTGATCGGCGTCCAGCACGCGCTGCGGATCGAGGTTGGCGCGCGGCAGCACCTCCGTCAGACCACATGCCATGGGTAGCAGGCGCTGGCCGGCGCGGACCTGCATGGATAGCCGCACGATCGGATCGTCCTGGGCCTGTCGGTGGACCTCGGTCAACATGATGTCGGGTTCGGCCGCCGTAAAGAACCCGCCGCCCTGAACCGGGGGCAGTTGCGCTGGATCGCCAAGCACGAGCAGCGGGACGTCAAAAGACATGAGGTCGCGTCCCATGACCTCATCGACCATCGAACACTCGTCGATGATGATCAGCGACGCCTTGCCGGCCGGCGCATCGTCCCACAGCTCGAAAGTCGGCGTTGCCTCGCTGCTCTCACGCGCGCGGTAAATCAAGCTGTGAATGGTCGATGCGCTGTGACAGCCCTTGCTGCGCATGACCAGAGCGGCCTTGCCGGTGAAAGCGGCGAATAACACTTTACCACTCACGCCCTCGGCAATGTGCTTGGCGAGCGTCGTCTTGCCAGTGCCCGCATAGCCGAACAGACGAAAGATCTGCGCGGTGCTGCCACGCCCCGGTTTCGCCTTCAACCATTTTGCGATGGCCGAGAGCGCCATTTCCTGATGGGGAGAGAAATCCGGCATGTCCACCGTGGCCCTGGCAATGAATGGTAACGAGACGCTGTGCGATGCATCTTCACGTGACGATGCCCGTCCGGAACAGACGGCCATCGTGAACGGATCGCGCATCAAAATGACAGGTTTCGACACTCTCGCCGCTCGCCAGCCATAATATCATGATTGCACTACGTTCAATGGTCGTCTTCGGACGCCGGCCGCCATCGATCAAGAGCGCCGGAGCATCGCGCGTGACCACGTCGCGCCGAAGAGTGAAACCGAATCTTGGAGGAGGATGCTGTCATGGAGAGGCGGACTTTCTTGGCAATGTCAGCTGCGGCTGCCGCGACCCTGGCGGTCGAGCCCGTGCGAGCTGACCGACTGCCACTTGGAGATCTTCCGAATACGCGCTATCCGGATCCACGCGTCGAGAGCCTCGACCCGCGATTCAAGTACAAGGTCGGCAATGCGGCGATCGAGCGGGTCGCCACCGGATTTCGGTGGGCTGAGGGTCCGGTCTATTTTCGCGACGGCGGCTATCTCGTCTGGAGCGACATTCCCAACAACAGGATGATGCGCTGGCTGGAGGAAGACGGCCACGTGAGCGTATTCCGTAGCCCCTCCAACTATTCCAACGGCAACACTCGCGACCGTGAAGGTCGGCTCGTCACCTGCGAGCACGATGCCCGGCGTGTCACGCGAACCGAGCCCGATGGCACCATCACTGTCCTCATGGACTCCTACGAGGGCAAGAAACTCAATGCGCCGAACGATGTTGTGGTGGCATCCGACGGAGCTGTGTGGTTCACCGACCCGGGCTATGGTATTTTTGGAAATTATGAAGGGCACAAAGCCGAACCCGAGCTGCCGCCCCGTGTCTACCGGCTGGACCCGAAGTCGGGACAGGCGACCATCGTGGCGGACGATTTCGACAAGCCCAACGGGATCGCCTTCTCGCCGGACGAGAAGAAAATCTACATCATTGATAGCGGCATTACCCATGGAGGCCGCTCGAATATGCGGGTGTTTGATGTCAACGGCGACAAGCTCGCCAATGGCAAGGTGTTCGCCGAAAATTTTGCGCCCGGTTTCACTGACGGCGTGCGCACCGATGTCGACGGCAATGTCTGGTGCAGCATGGGATGGGCGGATCCCAAAGAGGATGGCGTGCGGTGCTACGCACCTAACGGCGATCTCATCGGCAAGATCCATCTGCCAGAGACCTGTGCCAATCTGTGTTTCGGAGGCAAGAAGCGCAATCGCCTGTTCATGACAGCCAGCACCTCGGTCTATGCGGTCTATGTAGAGACACAGGGAGCCCTCAAGCCGTGACGACGGCACCTTGAGGGCTCAAACTCCTGCCGGCACTTGGCAATTCGCGGAAACCCGATTGCTCGACGTCAGCGCACCAGCTCGTAGCTCACGGTGACGGTAACCCGAACTGCCTCGGTGCCCGTTGCGATCGGGATCGCCGCCTTGGGCGCCGCTGCGGGGCGTGCCGTCATGGGTGAGGGCGTGGCTGCACCGTCTTCGCCAACCGAGAGGATGCGGCCAAGTTGGCCCCCGGCCACGCGGGCGTAAAGTTCGGCGCTGTGGTGCGCTTCAGCCATGGCTTGCTCGCGTGCCTTGTCGAGGTCAGGAGACGGGTCCGAGATGCTGAACTCGACATTCCAAACGTCGTTGGCACCGGCGGCGATCAGTCGATCAAGAACGTCGCTGAGCTTGCCCAAGTCGCGGATCGTCACTGCTACTCGGTTCGAGACCTGATAGCCGGTCATGCGCGGCGGCTCATTGCGACCGTCCGAGGTGCGACCGAGCAGCGGCTGAACCGAGAGACGTGAAGTCTGCACGTCTTTGGCGTCGATCCCGACTTCTTTAAGGGCGGCGAACAGCGCCGTCATGATCTTGGTGTTGGCGTCGCTTGCTTCGCGGACTGTCCGGCCCTGAGTGATGGCCCCGGCCCGAACTGTGGCAATGTCCGGCTCGACATCGACGGTTCCGGTTCCGGATACAGTGATGGTTGACAAAAATCGGTCCTGCGCCTGGGCCGTGAGAGTTGTTCCCAGCCCGCACAGGATGGCGAAAAAAGCCAAGATGGGCCGCATGAGCGCTCCTCGAAACGGGTGACAGTGATGGTTGTTTGTGGAATATGGCAGCGCCGCCACCATGCCGCGGCGGCACCCGCACTTCAACGGGCCCGTAGCTCAATGGTTAGAGCCGGCCGCTCATAACGGTCTGGTTGCAGGTTCGAGTCCTGCCGGGCCCACCAATGAATCAATGGCTTAGGCGGTGTTGCTTCATCTCCCCGCTGAGCCACCGCACCAGAAACGCCCTGCTTTAGTGCTCATTGCCGTCGTTCAGTGCTCCTTAAACTAACGCTTCGCGTTCGATCGGGCTATCGCCTCTTCTCCCTTGTCGTAGATTGGGCGGCGTTAGCGCACAAAAAGGCCAAACAGCACGGCCTGCCCGTCTCATCGAACGGCCCACTAATGGTCGACCATGTTTCACAAGTGTCGACTCAGCGGTACTGAACGAACCCGCTCCGCGGGAATAAGTGGCCAGAGCGGTCATTTGTAGCCCCTTCCAGCCGGTCACCGCCGCCACCGCTACGGCACCCTTTGACGTGTTTGGGACGTAAGCGGAAATTCATCGCCCAAAGATGTGATGCTTTGTATTGCTGCGCGACTTGTCGTACGCGAGGCTTTCGTGCCCGCCAGTTTGCCGAAAAAACGAAGCGAGCAACAGACCAGCGGCTGAACATGCTGTCATTCGATGGGCGCGTGTCGCACACAGACGAACGCGGATGATCGTCTTCCCGTTGATCCGCTCGGTCGGGTTGAAGGCGGCGACGGCATCGTCGAGGGTCGAGACGTTGCCGATATTCGTCCGCAGTCGTCCGTCCCGCACCCGCTGGACGATCTCACTCAGTTGGGCATGATCGGACTCGACAACGAAGTCGACCAACGGAGGATTTCCGCCATGGACCGCAGAACGCTTCTTGCCCTTGCACCGCTTGTCACGATGTTCGCGAGGGGCGCATTCGCCGAGAATGCAGAGCCGGCAAAGGCGCCGACGGCTTCCGAGCCGGGCGCGAAGCCGCCTCTGTTTGCCGACGACGCCCAATTCTGGTTCGAGACCCAACGCGCCTTCGGCGCTGCCGAGTATGGCGGCTCGTTGTTCGGCGAGGTCTTGGCCGTGTCGTCCCGGATCAAGCCGGGCGATTACGACAGTTGGTACGACGCTTGGAATCGGTTCGCCGATCGTATCGCCAGGGACGGGGAAGATCAGTTGTCGCGCAATCATCGGATCAGCGCGCGCGACAGTCTTCTCCGTGCAACGAGCTACTATCAATCCTCAGAGTTCTTCCTGCACGGTAATCCAAAGGATCCGCGCATCGCGCGCGCTTACCAGCTTTCCCTCGATTGCTACAAGCGTTGCACGAAGCTGCATGAGCCCCTGATTGAGCCGGTCGAAATTCCCTACCAGAAGACGACGCTTCCCGGTTACTTCCATCATGCGGACAACGCCGGCGAGCCCCGGCCGACGCTGATCATGCACACCGGCTTCGACGGTTCAGCCGAGGAGATGCACGCTTCGGGCGCGCGGGCGGCCGTCGAGCGCGGCTACAACGTGCTGGCTTTCGATGGCCCTGGTCAATACGGACCGCTCCATCGCGAGGGTCTGACGTTCCGGCCTGATTGGGAAAAGGTTGTCACACCGGTGGTCGACTTTGCACTGAAGCAACCAGGCGTCGATCCAAAGCGCATTGCATTAATGGGAGTCAGCATGGGCGGCTATCTGGCGCCTCGTGCGGCGGCCTTCGAAAAGCGGCTCGCTGCTTTGATCGCCAATGATGGCATCTATGATTTTATGGAGCCATTCAAGGCCGCAGTGCCGCCGGAGCAGCGGGACATGTTCGTAACGGCGTTGAAAGCTGAGCAGGCGCCACGGATCGACGCGTTGCTCGAGGGGCAGATGAAGGCATCGCCGACGGCGCGCTGGTCCTATTTGCACGGCATGTGGGCAACGGGGTCGAAGTCGCCTCGCGAATTCCTCGCCAAGATGCTGGATTACAATCTGAAGGGTGGCGTCGCCGAGGCGATCAGCTGCCCCACGCTGGTCTGCGATGCCGAGGACGATCTGTTCTTGAAGGGTCAGCCGCAGGAGTTGTACGATCATCTGACCTGCCGAAAAGCAATGGTCCGCTTCACCAGCGCGGAAGGGGCGGGTGCGCATTGCCAGGTCGGCGCAAGCCGGCTCGCCTTCGCCCGGATCTTCGATTGGCTGGACGAGACGCTCGCTTGAGCGATCGTGCTTCCGATCGTTTGTTCGTTGACTGCGGTCGGTCGCGGG
>Ga0187783_10001766_pt1 | contig 16033 bp, 12 predicted proteins | sample 1015_SJ02_MP02_2_FD_132471 | JGI IMG/M metagenome (GOLD analysis project Ga0187783, IMG submission 132471) | Tropical peat soil microbial communities from peatlands in Department of Meta, Colombia - 1015_SJ02_MP02_20_MG | ecosystem: Environmental > Terrestrial > Soil > Wetlands > Peat | place... | reverse complement strand
TGTCATGCTCGCTTAAGGAATCGCCATAGGAATGAAACAGGCGCGCGCGTTCCGGCTTATGCCGAATATTCTTGGTTTCGAAAAAAAACAGCATGCCGAGCAGATTGAGCGGGATGTCAGACTTAACGAGCGTCGTCGCACTCTCATAAATATATGTGCCTAAAGGGATCCAAGAGGGATCAAGCTTCCAGGCCATCAGCCGCTCATAGCCCATGCGGCAGTGTCTCGACTCGTCATAGGTCCAGCGCGCGGAGTTGTAGATCCACTCCCAGGGCAGGATGTCCGCAAAGCCCGATAAGATCACACCCCCGGCCTCAACTGCCCATGCTTCATTTAGGTGGCTGACGGCCGAGCGCAACTGTAGTTGGATGCCCTCCCCATAGGGACAGGCGGGATCCACAATGTCGGGCCAATAGAATCGGCATGGCCAGAATCGCCGATCTCTTGCAGGATGCACGGGAATGGAATAGGGTTTCCCTCCTGGTATACGTCCGGTGGGCAGGGGAGAAGCAGGAAATTCCACTCCCACCCCGCCGACTGCAGAAAGCCGCTTCCCGACTTCGTCGGCCCACGCAGCCGCAAGGGACCATATGTCCGAGTTCTGCGATTGAGCTGCTTCGATCCACAACTCGAAACCACTGATCTGCTCGGTCTTCTCTCGCACCGCCAAGGCTAGGAACCGATGGGTAGGGCCATCCGCGATCAGGTCGGAAGCCTTGAGATAAGATTGGTAGGCATCATGCATCGCCGGCAATAGAACTGTCCCGACACTCAGCAGGAACGCTGGAACGCTAGGCGAGTCCTTGACAGCATCGAGAATCGCGATCAGGGCGCGATCATTACCTTCATCCTCCATCATTCGGCTGGGAAAGCGAAGCTCGAAAACCCGCTCTCGCAAGGAATTGGCGGTCTCTGCACTTTGCCAGACATAGCGAGCCAGATTGATCTTGATGTCTAAGGACGCAATCGCCGGAATCCAGGACGCCTCGCTAATCAGCAGGGAACGCTCGGCGAAGAAAAACCGCTTGAGTAGCCGCGCCGTGTCCAAGCGCATCCAGCGTGCACGCTCTTGTGCCGTTAACAAGAATTCGGATAAGTGCGACATAAGTTTGCGTGCGCCCCGTTTCCCGCCGAACGCTACCATTCTAAGGTAGAACCCGGAACCATGCATTCGTCCTAAGACAGCCAACTGGGCGGCGTTTGACCTTGCTGTCGATAGAACTGCAAGACTTCCTGGCGGGTCGGCAAGGCAGGCACCACGCCTTCCCGTGTAACGGCAAGGCCTCCGGTCACCACCGCGAAACGCACGGCCTCCTGCAGCTTTTCGCCGCACGATAGCGCCACTGCCAATCCGGCGTTGAAGGAATCGCCCGCGCCGGTTGTATCTTCGGCGGAGACCTTGATTGCAGGAATGTGCAAGGAGGAGGTCGCCGTAGCCATCAACGCGCCCCGATCGCCGAGTGTAATGACGACTTGCTTTACGCCACGGCGAAGAAGTTCTCGAGCGACCGCCTCTGGCGCAATGGCGGCATCCGGGCTTTGTCCGACTAATACCTTGGCTTCGGCCTGATTGGGGGTGAGAACATCGACCAATTGCAACACAGAGTCCGGCAGAATTCGAGCTGGAGCCGGATTCAGAATCGTCAGGGCCTGCCTTTCTCGACCGCGGGCCATGGCCGCCCCAGCCGCTTCAACCGGAATTTCCAGTTGTGTAATCACGACCGCATCCGCCGTCAGAGTCTGCAGACCTTCTGAGACCTCCCCGGCCGTCAATAACTCATTCGCACCGGGATCAATGGTGATGCAATTGTTGCCATTGGCATCCACAACAATGAAACCCACACCGGTGGGTTGATCGCGGACCTGAATCACACAATCGATGTCGACTTTTTCCTGGCGGTGCAGGCGCAACGCCATCTCCCCGAAATTATCCCGCCCTATCTTCGCGATAAAACGTACCTTCGCTCCAAGGCGGGCGCAGGCCACAGCCTGATTCGAACCTTTGCCGCCGAAGTCGACGCGGTAACCCTTCGCGAGCAGCGTCTCCCCAGGGCTCGGAAAGCGATTCACTCTCATGGTGAGACCCGTGGCATAGCTGCCTACAACGGCAACTCTATGACCTTTCAAAAGGTGAACTCCGCCATGAGGATTGCACGACTAAGACTGCGAAGCTTATCACACACTCGAGCTGTCCAATTTCGCACCTTACAGCGGTAGGGCGCGAATAGGCACCCAAGAATCACTCCAAGAAATCTCAACGGGAAGGCCTTGGACATAGCAGCCGCTGCATCCACTGCGGCGCCGGCCCACGATTGCAAAATGAAGCCGGGGCTACGCGCAATTGGTGGCGTGTTTGGTAGCTACGACGGTTGGAGAAGGCTGACCGGCAACGAGACGGTTATCCTAGCTCCGCCTCCAGACCGTGCGAATAGGTGAACTGTGCCATCATGAGCTTGAACCACTGCATTTACAAATGCGAGGCCCAGACCGTGACCTGGTGATAGCTTCCCCTTTACGAACCGCTCGAGGGCGTGGGGGACAAGCTCCGGTGGAAATCCGGGTCCATCGTCTTCCACGACCAGTTCTGCGGAACCGCCGTGGGAGCGCAGCCGGACCGTGATCCGGCATTCCGTGGGCAAATGCGTCAGCTCGTTTTCGAGCAGGTTGCTGATCATGCGATAGAGGAGCCCCGAGTCCGCCTCTACCAACACATGATCTTCAAGATCAAGCGTCACCTTGTGCCCGCGATCGGACATCGCCGGTTGATAAAGATCGACCAGCTGAGCCACGGCAACGGAGAGGTCTACAGGAGCGCGATCGAGCTGCAGAGCACCGGCTTCAGCTTCCGCTAGGTCTAGCGTGGTATTCAGCAGTAGCAAAAGCCGATCCAAGTGCTCAATGGCTTCTCCGACGGACTCGCGCCACCGCCCGTTTTCCGTCCCGCAAAGTGCAGATTCGAGTGTTCCACGAATCGAGGTAACCGGACTCTTCAGATCGTGCGCGACAGAACCGGTGACGGTCCGCAGTTGATTCACCGAAGATTGAATACGATCCAACATGCGATTGAACGTGCTCGCCAGCCGTGAGATCTCGTCTGAATTCACGGGTTCCGGCAGCCGCTCTGCTAAATCCTCAGTTCCAATCCGCGCTACCGTTTCGGTGATCCGCTCAACACGGGTCAGGGTGCCGCGTGCACTCCAATAAGAGATTACGAAGCCGAGCAAGAACATGCCGCCCCAGACGGCAAATAGGCGCCGGGCAAATCCGTGCAGTAAACGGGACGCTCCGCGATCCGAAAGCCCCAGGTATAAAGTCTTTTCGTTCTGTTCGCGCACCATGACTCGAAATGTCTGACGCAACCCTTCGAGCCTTATGGACTGCGGAGCCCCCGGCAAAACTTTTGCCTTTTGCATAGCCGCGATGAACGCCTCTTGTGGCCCGGAGCCCACCCACAGCGGAGCCTCCGGATTCGCGGAGTCGGTTGCGAGAAAAAAGACGGAATTCAGCCTTTCACCGCGCGCATTGCGATCGTCCGGCACTTCGTGGGTCGCAAGTTCGGCGATTTCTCGCAGGCGCTGGTACAGATGATCTCTGGGAGTATCAGCTAATACCTGAGCAAGAACTTGAGTCTCGCCGGTAAGCCAGGTATCGCTGCGTTCCCGTATACCCTGAGCGACCAGTAAATAGACGATCAAGAAAGCTACCGCGGTTCCGAGTGCAAACGCAAGAGTCGTCCACATCGAAATGCGCCAGGCGGCGGTAGTAATGACTTCGCTACGCAGTTTTGAGAACATATCCAACACCACGAATTGTGTGAATCAGCGGTCGTGAGGCATCTTGGTCAACTTTGTTGCGAAGCCGATAGATATGGACGTCCACAACGTTGGTCGCGGGATCGATCCGCATCCGCCAGACGTGGTCCAGAATCATAGTGCGCGTCACGACGCGACCTTCGTTGCGGCATAGGTATTCCAAGAGGGAAAATTCCTGCGGAGTCAATTGCAGCAAGTGATCACCGCGTCGCGCCTCACGACGCACCAGGTCGAGATGCAAGTCAGCGGTTTGCAGACGGGTTGGTTCGTATTGTGGAGGCGCCGACCTGCGCAAGAGGTTTCTCAGTCTGGCCAGTAACTCGGCGAGAGCGAAGGGTTTCGTGAGATAGTCGTCACCGCCCTGTTCCAGTCCTCGCACACGTTCATCCACGGAGCGCCGGGCCGAGAGGATCAAAACCGGCGCTGAGCTGCCCTGGGCGCGGCAACGTGCGATCCACTCCAACCCATCGCAGTCGGGAAGGCCAAGATCAACAATGAAGCCATCGTGGATACCTTCCAAGGCCAGGGCTTCGCCAGCTTTAGCAGTACTGGCCGTGTCCACGCGATATCCGGCTTCAAACAGAGCGCGTTTCAGGAACTGCTGAATCGACACATCATCTTCTACTAACAACAGCCGCATAAAGCAGAGTGGACTACTGGCCCAAAAGTTTACACCCCAACCCGGGGGGAGGAAATAGGAGAAGGGTCACACCTCGAGCCGAAAATTCGCCATGGTCATTTCCCCATACGCCGGATCTCATTCCCATGTTGGTTGGGTTGGAAGGCACCCGCTTGTACTGGTGTCATTACCAGATTACCGCACGTTTTCCCGAAGATGACAATTCGTTCATATCCGTTTTTCCGGTTTGAATCTTGGCTATGATCTTAGCCGCGGATCGCTCACGGTCAATGCAGTGCGCAGCAATGCCGTTTGGGCTAACCAAACAGTAGTTGGGTCAGTAATGAGAAAGCTCAAAGTCCTCGTCTCTCTTCACACGTCTCAGAACGATTATCAAATGGCGCAGTCGGTGTCCGCAGACGAAGCAGCTCGAAAATTGGGGATTGATGTGGAAATCCTGTTTGCGGAAAACGACGCAGTGCGTCAGAGCACGCAGATTCTGGAAGCGGTGCAGAGCCGCGCCGAGGCTCGCCCTGATGCGATCGTTATGGAACCCGTTAGCGGCACCGCGCTGCCTCAGGCGGCCCAGGCCGCCATTTCCGCCGGGATCGGCTGGGCAGTGATGAACCGGAGTCCGGAGTACCTGCCGGTACTCCGTAAAGTGGCGACTGCACCGGTCTTCGCAATCAGCTCCGATCATGGCGAAATTGGGCGAATACAAGGAAGACAATTTGCCGCGTTGCTTCCGAAAGGTGGTTCCATGCTGTACATTGAAGGACCGTCGCAGAACACTGCGGTGCAGCAACGCACGACGGGAATGCTGCAAACGAAGCCTTCAAATATTCAAGTTACGATGCTGAAGGCGCATTGGACCGAGGAAAGCGCAGAGCGGGCGATACGTTCATGGCTGCAACTGGCTACGTCGCAAAGCACGGCAATCGATCTTGTTAGCGCGCAAGATGACTGCATGGCCATGGGTGCGCGCAAGGCCTTTCAGAAGATCACCAACCAAGAGGAGCGTGCGAGGTGGCTGAGGCTGCCTTTCACCGGTTGTGATGGCCTGCCGGCGACCGGGCAAAAATGGGTGCGGGAAGGATTCCTTGCCGCGACGATTTATGTTCTGCCGCTTGCGGGAAGGGCGATTGAGATTCTCGCAAAAGCCCTTCACGAGGGGACACAACCCCCGGAGCATGCGGTGGCTGAGTCGTTCTCTATCCCGCCGCTAACGATCTTGGCCTCCCTACAACCCTAGGTGCTACGACACGACGGCGGCTACCCGCGCAGTCGGTTCACCGCCTAAGATTGCCTCGGATCCATATCTCGCCTTAGCGGGTAGTCAACGATGATGACGCATCCATCGGTGAGAGCTTTCACGGAATGACGGACATTGCTCGGTATGATCCCCACCAGACCGGGTCGGGCCATCTGCTTCACGCCGTCAATGGTCAGTTCCAGCTCTCCTTCGATAACCTCGTAGACTTCTTCTTGAGGGTGGAGGTGTTCGTGGATGCAGGAACCGCGTTTGAAATCGTAGTGTGCGAACGTCATATTGGGTGAATGGAAATAACGTCCATACCACCCTGGTACGCGCTCGATGACTGCGAGGCTGGCGGTATCAATAAACGGCACAAGCTGCTCCCAGTGTCGGATTCTAGCATTGCCCCGTTGAATCGACCCCAAGAGAACGTCATTGCAACTAGCCGCTTTGTGGTACACTCCGCGCGGAAGTTCACTCAAACTGCTACTGGAAATGGACGAATGAAACAGCGTCGGATAGTTGTGTCTGGACTATGCATGGTGTGGATTGTTGCGTCGATGTTGGCGAGTGGGCAACAGGCGTCGCCTGTACCACGGGCGATCACCGTCGATGATGCTTTTCAGGTCAAGGCGGTGGATGATCCGCAGATCAGCGCGGACGGAGCCTGGGTGGCATACACGGTGGAGAGCGCATCATTGAAAGAGGACAAGAGCTACACCCGGGTTTGGATGCTCCCCTCGATGGGGGGCGGTGCGATCGCGCTGACGGTGGAGAATGAGACGTCGACGCATCCGCGATGGAGCCCAGATGGAAAGTATCTGGCGTTTTTGTCCGGGCGGAATGAAGGCAAGACGCAGGTGTATCTGCTCAACCGCCAAGGTGGCGAAGCGCAGAAGATCACCGACACGGTGCAGGACGTGGAAGATTTTGCGTGGGCACCAGACGCCAAGCGGATCGTGTTGGTGCTGCAGGATCCGAAGCCGGAGGAGATTGAAGAGGCGAAGGAAAAGACAAAGGACGAGGCAGGTGGTGAGGCCGGGGAGAAGAGCGCCGAATCGAAGAAGAGCAAAACACCGCGTCCCATCGTGGTGGATCGTTATCAGTTCAAGTCGGATGAGGTTGGATATTTGGATCGACGGCGCACGCATTTGTACGTGTTCGACCTGGCGACAAAGAATATGACGCAGGTGACCTCCGGGGATTTTGACGATGAAGAGCCGGCTTGGTCGCCGGACGGGAAGTGGCTGGCGTTCTCGAGCAAGCGAACGCCGCCGGATCCGGACCGGAATTACGATCGCAATATTTTTGTGGTGGCGTCGGACAACGCGGACAAGGGCGAGCATCCGACGCAGGTAACGACCAATCCCGGATCGGACGCCGAGCCGGCGTGGTCACCGGATGGGCAATGGATTACCTACGTGACGCAGCTGGATCCGAATCTGATCGATTATTCAACGAAGCATGTGGCGGTGTCGCCGGCGACCGGTGGCGAGGCTAAAGTGCTGACAAAGTCGTTGGATCGGATGGCGAGCGCCCCGCGATTTTCGGCGGATGGGAAATTCATCTACTTCATCGCAGACGACGACGGAACGCAGAACCTGTGCAAGCTGCCTGCGGCGGGCGGTGAGGTGACCCGGCCGATTGGTGGGCGGCTGATGTTGTACGCATACACCGTGGCGAAGAACGGAGGGGTGGCGGCATTGATTACGACGCCGGAGCGTCCTTCGGAAGTTTTCACAGTGGGTCCGGAGGGTGGGGAGCCAAAGCGCATTACACACGAGAATGATGCACTGATGACCCAGTTACAGCTTACCGTGCCCGAGTACGTGACTTTCAAGAGCAAAGACGGGACGATGGTGAGAGGTTTCCTGTACAAGCCGCTCGATTATGTTCCGGGAAAGAAGTATCCGGCGATATTGCGGCCGCATGGCGGTCCGGTCTGGTCGTACTACGCGGAGTTCACCCACCTTGCGCAGTTGTTCGCGGCGAACGGATACGTGGTGCTCTATCCGAATCCGCGCGGGTCGACAGGACGCGGACAGAGTTATGCGGAGGCGATCTTTGCAGATTGGGGAAACAAGGATTTTCAGGACGACATGGCGATGGTGGATTACGCAATCGCACGGGGACTGGTCGATACGGAGAAGTTAGGCGTAGGTGGGTGGTCGTATGGTGGGATTTCGACCGACTTTATCATCACGCAGACGACGCGCTTCAAGGCGGCAATTTCGGGGGCAGGCGCGACGAAGTTCGATTCTATGTACGGACATGATCAGTACATATTGGACTATGAGACGGAGCTGGGGCGCCCGTGGGAGAAGCGTGCGGTATGGGACCATGTGTCGATGTATTGGAAGGTGGCGAACGTGACGACACCGACGTTATTCATGGGGGGAAACATTGATTGGAACGTGCCGATCCTGGGCGGCGAGCAAATGTACCAGTCGTTGAAGAGCCTGGAGAAGGAGACGGAATTAGTGGTGTATCCGGGGGAGTATCACGAGTTCAAGGCGCCATCGCATTTGGAGGATCGGATGGAGCGGTACCTGGCCTGGTACGCGCATTATGTGAAGGCAGATGGAACACCGGCACGACCGGTGGAGAAGACCGCAGAGGAGAAGAAAAAGGGTGGGGAGTAGCCCTCGCCTACGATTTGCGAATCGATAACACCACGGGTCAGGGGTCACACTAGCTTCGAGCGTGACGCCCAAATTGGAATCTTCGGATAGGCGTGTAGTCGGTGATCGCTCATTCTCGAAGAATGGGGAGAGGCGATCGAGGGAAGCGAAACGTCAATGGTTGTAGACATCAAGACTCTACGGGAATGGATCGGAAAAACTGAGTCAAGCAGCGACCATGTGACACCCGCGCCGATAGCGGCCTTATCCGCCACATTGGATCGGGAGTGCCAGGAAGTGGAACCTGGCGATGTGCTTCCAGCGTTTTGGCATTGGTTATATTTTCTCCCAATTCATCGCCAGTCGGAGCTCGACCAAGACGGGCATCTGCAACGCGGTGAATTTCTGCCACCCGTGCCCCTGCCGCGAAGAATGTGGGCAGGCAGCCGCTTAGAGTTTCATAGGCCGCTCAGAGTAGGGGACAGAATTTCGCGGGCTTCTCTAATTTCGGATGTAATTCACAAGGAAGGACGAAGTGGCCCGCTCGTTTTCGTGACCGTTCGCCACCAGATCAGCAATCCCGAAGGACTGGCAGTGACGGAACACCAGGATTTGGTTTTTCGTGAGAATGCAAAGCCCGGCGATCCGATGCCGGCGGGCAAAACCCGACCTGCAGACTCGCGATGGCAGCGCGTGATTTACCCCGACCCCATCCTGCTGTTTCGATATTCCGCCCTCACTTTCAATGCTCATCGCATCCATTACGATCGCCGTTACGCGATGGAAGTCGAGGGATACCCGGGCCTAGTCGTTCATGGTCCTTTGATCGCTACGCTTCTGTTAGAGCTCCTCCATCGTGGTTACCCGGGTGCAGTCATGCGTCGCTTTACATTTCGCTCCCTCCGTCCTCTGTTCGATACGGCTGGCTTTTCTGTATGCGGCCGCCTTGCTGCCGGCGAGAAGAACGCGGAGCTTTGGGCCCAAGATAAAGAAGGTTGTCTAGCCATGGAGGCGAGCGTTGTACTCGTTTAGGCAACTCTGGTGTCCGTAATGCGAAAGGCTTCACCGTGTTAAACGTGAAAGATCAGCATCAGGACATTCGGAACGCAGTGCGAGAATTGTGCGCCGAGTTCCCGAATGAGTACTTTCGCCAAAAAGATGAGGAACGCGCATATCCAGACGAATTTGTAATGGCACTCACGAAAGCAGGCTGGTTGGCTGCCTTGATCCCGGAAGAATACGGTGGTGCCGGCCTTGGGTTGACGGAAGCATCAGTCGTTATGGAGGAGATCAATCATTGCGGTGGGAATTCGGGAGCCTGCCACGGCCAGATGTACAACATGGCGACGTTGCTGCGGCATGGATCGGAGGCCCAAAAACGCGAATACCTCCCGAAGATTGCGAGCGGCGAATTACGCCTCCAGGCGATGGCGGTCACTGAGCCCACCACCGGAACGGATACGACCAAAATCAAAACTACGGCGACGAAGAAGGAGAATCGATACGTAATCCGCGGGCAGAAAGTGTGGGTCTCCCGCGTCCAGCATTCTGATCTGATGGTCCTGTTAGCGCGAACAACGCCTCTGGCGGAGGTAAAGAAAAAATCGGAGGGGATGTCCATTTTCCTGGTGGACATTCGTCAGGCAATGGGCAAAGGACTTACGATTGCTCCGATTCGCAATATGGTGAATCACGAGACGAACGAGCTATATTTCGATAGTTTGGAAATTCCGGCAGACAGCCTTCTGGGGGAAGAAGGGAAAGGATTCAAGTACATCTTGGACGGGCTGAACGCCGAGAGAGCACTGATCGCAGCCGAGTGCATCGGGGATGGGTACTGGTTTATCGAAAAGGTTGTCAACTATACAAGCGAGAGGGTTGTCTTCGGCCGACCCATTGCACAAAACCAAGGAGTGCAATTTCCAATTGCCAAGTCGTACGTCAACCTGGAAGCGGCAAACCTGATGCGATACAGGGCCTGTGAACTGTACGATGCGCTGCAACCCTGCGGTGCGGAGGCGAACATGGCTAAGCTGCTTGCCGCCGATGCTTCCTGGGAAGCCGCGAATGTTTGCCTGCAATTTCACGGCGGGTTTGGTTTTGCTTGCGACTATGACGTGGAGCGCAAGTTCCGCGAGACGCGCCTCTATCAGGTTGCTCCGGTCTCAACGAACCTAATCCTGGCGTTTGTTGCAGAGCATGTCCTTGGTTTGCCCCGATCGTTCTAATTCTATCTAGCTCTTTAAGTTCCTGGGCCATGGACACGGCTTCGAGGCAATCGACCTTGAGGCGGCGCGGCGCGCTCAAATTCCTGAGAACGCTTTGACTTGCCGTACGCGAAGTCTCGTGTCCACTTTACATACGGAAGCGGCCCGCCGTGCCGGACTTTGACGGGGTGCACCAAACCGCCACGAGAGGCGGCGAGAGAATTCTTCCGTGTGCGCAGTTGTTGCGCAGAGGGGCCGCACAATCGCTGGCACGGACTCGATTCCCTCAGCAACGCCTACTCGAATGCAATGTCGTTCATCGGACTGCGTTCTATGATTTCTAAGGTCATTCCCCGATCAGGTTATAAGCCACAGACGGCATCTTAGTGTCCGATTCAGGCCAGCGACCCACAGGAGCCGCTGGAAGCTGTGTCGAGAAAGCAGCGGAAAAGCAAGTACCATGTCCACCGCACTTTCGGGATTTCCCAACATGAAGGTGATTTATGGCGACAATCATTGAATTCTACGTGCCCAGTGGCTTCAGGAAAAAGCTAACGAAGTGGGTCCCGCCGGAACAACGGGGGAAAGTGATCGCGTTCGAAGCACCACAGAAAGCGGTCAGCTTGAGCCAGATCATCGTGCTGCCCTCTAAAACTGGGTAACTGGGCTGATGTGGGCTCGGGTTCGAGTCGGTATCAGAGCGGACTTCTGGAAGCTTGACTTTGGGGAAGCAAAGCACGTGTACTCGCGCCTCGTCCCTTCGAGATCGTGGGCGTTGGCCCAGTCTGCATGCACGAGTGGACTGAGACTCACCGATGGGAGTCGCCGGTTGGTAGTCGCGAGGCGGACGTTCGGCTAGAGGAAAGGGGGGGATATCCAGCGGGTCGCGACCCTTGCCCGGTCTGATCAGATCACGCTGATCGGTTAGGATGTATCCACTCTCACACCATTTGCCGCTTCTGTGATCCTGGATCCATCGCGAGCATGGCCGCAGGGGGAAACTACTAGCGCCACAGGGGCAGGCGACCGACGCGACCGGCGCGGTGGTTTCAGGCGGTCATCGTTACGACCTCGGGGCATAGTTCGAGTGCAGCGAGGCCGCGCTTGCCTGGCTCTTCCCTGCCAGGCGTGTGCCCGTCGCTGATCCCCCTTGATTCGGGCGAAGAGAATTGCCAGCCGTGTCGATGTCCGACCTTATAATCGGGCATGAACTGGTCGCCGCAAGTGATGGTTCAAGCTGCTAGGCTGGAGTGGTTCCTATGTTTCCTCTTATTTGGAGTCTGCTAAGGCAGTACCGCCTTATCCTGATTATTATTCTGTTGGCCATGGTGCTGCAAATGGTCGCCAGCGTAGCGGTGCCCTGGCCCTTAAAGATCATTCTAGACAATGTATTGGGTGCGCACAAGGTGCCGAACTGGTTAAATAGCTCTCTCCGACCGTTCGTCAGCAGCGGCACAAACATGCAGATTGCTGCTGCGGCAGCGATTGCGGTCGTTCTGATTGCTGCACTGGGAGCGATCGCTTCCTACACCGCCAACTACTACACGGCAAGCCTAGGGCAATGGGTGGCGAACGACCTCCGCCTCCGCACATACCATCGTCTGCAACAACTCTCGCTCAATTATTACAACACCCATGACATGGGGACGCTGTTAAGCACCATCACCGAGGACGTGCAGACGATTCAAACCTTTGCGTCCTCCTCCACTCTCGGGATTGTGGTGGACCTGCTCACCATCATGGGAATACTAGTTGTGATGTTCTGGCTGAACTGGGATTTCACGCTCATTGCGGTCTCGATTACCCCGTTCCTGCTGCTGCTGATCTGGCGCTTTAAGAAAGCGGTAAAAAAGGCCACTAAGGAAGTGCGCAAGCAGCAGAGCAACATCGTGGCCGTGGTGCAGCAGGGACTGGAATCAATGAAAGTGGTGACAGCATTTGGGCGACAAGACCTGGAACAGGAAGAGTTGAGTGAGGTCAGCAAGGCCACTGTGGCCGCGGCGCTGAAAGCACGGCGCTTGAAGGCTTTGCTCTCTCCGACGGTGTCCGTCATCGTCTCTTTTTGTACGGCTTTTGTGTTGTGGCGCAGCTCCTCGCTCATCCTCAGAGGATCCATGACGGCGGGAGACTTAACGGTTTTTCTTGCCTACCTATCGCAATTCTTCAAGCCCGTGAAGGATCTGGCTACCATGACCAACACCATTGCGCAAACTGCCGTCGGAGTCGAACGTGTGCGCGCGATTCTAGAAGCTGACGATGTCATTATCGAAAAATCAAACGCGCGCGATCCCGGCGTGCTGAAGGGCGATATCGAATTCGATCACGTTAGCTTTGGCTACCAGAGGGACGTGTCTGTTCTGCGAGAAGTCAGTTTCACGATTAAAGCCGGGGAGATGGTCGGAGTGGTGGGTCCGACGGGCACAGGAAAATCTACCATCATGAGCCTTATACCGAGATTTTATGATCCAAACAGTGGCAAGGTGATGGTCGACAATGTGGATGTAAGAGATTACAAGCTGCAAGCTCTGCGCGGCCAAATCGCCTATGTGCTGCAGGAGACGGTACTGTTTCGCGGCACAGTGGCGGAGAACATCGCCTATGGAAGGGGAACTGCGACCCGGGATGAGATTGAGGCAGCGGCCAAGCTCGCCAATGCCCACGAGTTCATTTCTAAAATGCCGCACGGCTATGACACTATGATTGGGGACCGGGGTGATACACTTTCCGGCGGACAAAGGCAGCGCATCGGTATCGCTCGTGCCATCATCCGCGATAACCCGATCCTCATGTTGGATGAACCGACGGCGGCGCTGGACACCGAATCAGAAAAATTGGTCATCGAGGCTCTGGAACGGCTGATGAAAGGCCGAACGGTCATCACCATTGCGCACCGGCTGAGTACGATTCGCGACGCCAATAAAATACTGGTATTGAAAGACGGAGCTTTGGCCGAACAGGGAAACCACGCCGAGTTGATGGCCCTTGGCGGGGTGTACGCGGAACTCTATCAAATCCAGTTTGACAACAGCCAGCCTGAAGCAGGACATGCGGCAAAGAGGGCTTCCTGAAACCGGGCAGCAGGAGTTAGAGTACGGAAAAAAAAGCCATGCCTCACCGGTTGCTTGTCATGCCGGATGACACCGTGCAACCGATTCTCGAAGCCATTCATGGTGCAAAGAAGTCGATCCGCGTGAAGATGTTTCTGTTCTCCCACCCCGAGCTGTTGAGTGCGGTGATCGAAGCTAAACAACGCGGCGTGCAGGTGCGGGTCATGCTAAATCCGGCCCGCCGGAGCGGAAAACCCGAAAACCAAGCGACACAACGGAAATTGAAGGCAGCGGGCCTCGAAGTGATTGACAGCAACCCCCACTTTGAGGTGACGCATGAGAAGTCCATGGTGGTAGACGACGAAGTTGCTTACATCAAATCGTTCAACTGGGATGTGAAGGACCTAACTGAAAGCCGCGACTATGCCGTAGTGACCTCGCACGCGGGTGAGGTCGCCGAGGTCATCCGGTGCTTCGATGCGGATTGGGAGCGCAAGCCATTCATCGTGGATGACGACGCACTGCTTATCTGGTGCACTGCCAATGGGAGAAATCGCATTGCTCGGTTCATCGATGCAGCCCAACATACCTTGTTCGCGCAGAACGAGCGGTACCAGGACTCCGTGATCATTGAGCGCTTGGTTCGCGCGAAGATGCGCGGTGTGAAGGTGCACGTGATGGCTCGTCCTCCACACAAGCTGAAGAAACAGAAGTTGACGGAAGGGGTAGGCGGGCTGCGTCTTATGGATGATGTCGGGATCAAGGTGCATAAGCTGGAGCATCTGGAGCTTCACGGTAAGATGCTTCTGGCTGATCACTCGCGCGCCATCGTGGGATCCATTAACCTCGCGCCAGGCAGTTTCGACAGCCGGAGGGAACTCGCGATTGAAGTGCACTCTCCCGAGGTCGTCGAACGCTTGCGGGACATCGCGCACCACGACTGGGAACATTCGCATCCTTTCGATTTAACGGATGAGGGATTGCTCTCCGAGTTAGAGGAACACCGGATTGATGTGGCAGATGAACTGGTACTCGATGAAAGGCCTGAGAAAAAAAAGAGCAAAAAGCGTTAGCCAGCCGGCGGCTTCGGCAGTTTTTTCAACTGGCTCATGATCTTCCGCGGGCGAGCGCCCGGCCACTTTCTGTTCCGAACCTGAGCTCTGGTTATTCTTTCCGCGACCGGTCTGCATAAGAATCTCCCCATCATCGTCTTTGTGTCCCGGATTCTTTGGCTGAATGTGTTCCGTGTGTCTCCAAGTTCTTCGCTATCGTTGGCCGTTCGGATGTTCTCGTGAGGCTCCTCCGCCTTCCTCAGCTTTTCTTTGGTGATCCATTCACGAGTTCGCGAAAAATCCATTCTCCATTCCTTCGGAAGAAACAGGGTGTCCGCGGTCTTCCGACAGCGTTATCTCTGTCGAATCAGTCTCCAGCTGCCAACGAGCCCCTCCTCAAGCGCCAACATGGCATCTGGCCTCAGCCTCTGAAACCAGTAAATGTTTTGACGATTGAAATGATTAGAGCAGTTTGCTCCAGTTTTGACTTACAAGCTTGGACAGGATTGGGAGGAGAAGATCATTTGTACGGGCGGGCATGACTGTTCCTCGGTGATCACCGCAAAAGCGGCCAACGATTATCGGTTCAAAACCGGCCAACGCAGTTGACGCCCGGAAACATAAATGTTCTACATTGCGCCGATTGGTTAGGCAAGTCTAATAACCGCACCCGAGCGGCGCTGGGATCAGATTCGTTCGTGGGTTACTTGGCAACCATGGCTGACTGCGCGACGCTCTCTTTCGACATCGCAGCCGCACCACGGCTCAGCATGGTGCTGGCACACAGCCAGGCCGTAACGTTCGCAGGAGTGCTGAACGAGTTAGGAATCGTGTCGACCGCGAGCAGAATACCGATTCCCGCCGCTGGAAGATTCACTGACGCCAGCACTGGCGCCATGACCATGATTCCTCCTCCCGGCACACCTGGCACCGTAAGGCTCGTTGCCACAGCAGTCACGGTGATCGTCGCGAGTTGCCAGGGATTGAGCACAACTCCGTACAGCTTCGCGAGGAACAAAACGCCTACTACATAGGTCGTCGCCGCGCCGACTCGGAATATGGATGCCGCCAGCGGCAGGAAGAAGTTGTAGATGTCTTCAGGTAGGCCAAGCACAGTGCGCGCCCCTTCGTAGACCGCCGGGAGCGCTACCAACGAAGAGCGAGACGCGAAGGCAACCGCCTGTGCGGGCGCCGCTGCCTTCACGAAACGCGACAACGGCACCCGTCCCCACAATATTGCGGCGGGATACAGGATCAGTACGCTGAACGCTATATAAACCAGCAGAAGAACAACGAGGTAAAACGCGAGCGCCCCTGTCGCTGCAAATCCCATGCGTGCCGCAAACGAAACCGCAAGGGCAAATACGCCGATTGGAGCCAGCTCCACGACGTAACTCACCAAAACGAGGAATGCATCCGC
>Ga0187783_10001765_pt1 | contig 16035 bp, 12 predicted proteins | sample 1015_SJ02_MP02_2_FD_132471 | JGI IMG/M metagenome (GOLD analysis project Ga0187783, IMG submission 132471) | Tropical peat soil microbial communities from peatlands in Department of Meta, Colombia - 1015_SJ02_MP02_20_MG | ecosystem: Environmental > Terrestrial > Soil > Wetlands > Peat | place... | reverse complement strand
GCTTCCCTGCTCGTCGTGCGCGCAGCCAGGGCCGAAATCAGCAAACTGGTTCGTCCCGAGCAGTTTGGCCCGCAGATTTCCGTCAGTCCGCCGCGCGGCAGTCCCCCGGTCAATGAATCAATTTCCGGAATACCCGCTGGAACGGTCTCTACAATCCTGCGGTTGCGATACGTGAAGGGCGCGAGGACGCGACTGGCCAGGGCCGCTTCCATTTGTGAGCGCAAAGCAGAAATGGTGTGAGCCATAGCTGGTCATCTTTCGCGCTCGGGCGCGCTTGCGATCAGGCGAGGAAAGCGGGGGCGGGGCGAGCCTAAATTTTCGCTTTTTCTTCGCCTAAGGATATTTTGAGGGGAATGGTAGGGAGCTGTCAAGTTCCACTAGGCGAAAAAAGTTGTGGTTGCTCTGGCCAGTTCGGTGAGACGGGAATCAACCGATCGGTTACCTTTCGAAACAGCCTACCCGGAGCCCAGCTCCGCCACCCGCCCGGCCGCATGATAGGTCCATCATTCGCTGGGACTTCCGGGGGGATGGAGATGGTCCGCGGATTGCACCATCAGCCCCTGCAATTTGCCTCGCACAGATTCTTTGCAAGTGTCGCTTCACATTGTGTGGCGAACCGTGAACCGAGACAGAACAACCTGCTATGGCCGAGCCGGGGCACCCGAGCAAGGTGTCACTCTGATTGAAGTGACCGTGGCCGTTGTGATTTTGATGATTGTGGCGAGCATGGCCATCGTGCAAATGCAACCCACACTCCAGCGCTACCGGTCCAATGCGGCTGCCAACCAGGTGCAGTCGGTGTTGCGTGAGGCCCGCGAACTGGCCATTTCTGAACGGAGGACCATTGTCGTTCAGTTTGTGAACAAAAATACGCTCGAACTGTTTCAGATTACCGAACCTGCGAACACCATCAGTGCGGCCCCGTTTCTGACCGTGCCCATTGAGAACACGGTCGAGTTCATGACTTTTGGTGGCGAGGTGGATACGCCGGATAACTTTTCCGGCGCCTTGAGCGTGCCCAACGGGATTTATTTCGACGGTGTCACGGGCGGACCCAACTCCGGCATGGAATTCCAAACCGATGGAGAATTCACCGACGGTAACGGCAACCCGATCAACGGCACCGTGTTCGTCGGCGTGCCCAATGTTCCGAGCAGTGCCCGGGCGGTGACGGTGCTCGGCAACACCGGCCGGATCCATACCTGGTATGGCGGCCCGAACTTCTGGTTCGATCAGTAAAACGACGGAGCAGGAAATGGAAAGACAAAGAATTCGGGATGGCAGATCGGGTTTTTCGCTCCTGGAAACCCTCGTGGCCGTGCTGGTCCTCACGATCGGCGTCCTGGGGCTCGCGGGTTTGTTGGCTAACGGTCTGGCTTTCATGGGCATGTCCAAATACGACTACATTGCTCAGCAAAAGGCCGCCGAGGCTGTCGAATCGATCTTTACGGCTCGTGATATGGGCCAGGCGACCTGGAACACGATCTGCAACGAGGCCTCCGCGGTTTGCGCTGCCGGAATATTTGTTCCTGGACCGGTGAGCCTGTGCGCGCCAGGGCCCGATGGAATTCTTGGCACAGCCGATGATGACTGTACGCAGCCGGATTCAATTCTCGTGCCCAATTCGTCGGGGAACTTCAATCCGCCGGTGCGCGAGGCGCTGGCTGGCTTCACTCGTACGATTGTGATCAACACGGTGACCATCAACGGGAGCACGGTCGCGAATCTTAGGCAGATCACGGTCACCATCAACTACACAGCAGGCCAGTTCAAGCGCACCTATACGCTGAACACGTATATCTCGAACTTCTCTTAAAAAGGACGCAGGTGAGGCGCCGATGAGACGCGAACGCGGTTACAGTTTGATTGAGCTGATGGTCGCCCTGGCGGTGGTCGTTCTGATCATCGGCACGACTCTCAAAGCTCTTACCGACGCATCGAACGCCACGCAGGCTGTCACTTTGATGGCCGACACCCAGGAGAACCTTCGCGCCGGCTTGAACTACATGGTGCGCGACATCACCCAGGCCGGGGAGGGTATACCGCAAGGCGGCATCACCATTCCCAATACTGGTGGTGGCACGCCCACCTCTGCCGTCGCGCGGCCCGGTCCGACCGGCATCGGCAATTTTCCGAACACTTGGGTCGCCCTGCCCGCCATTGCCTCTGGATTTCAGCTGGGGCCAACCACGTCGGTATCGGGCCAGGCCACCGACATGATCACCATCATGTACGCGGATACGTCCCTCGTCGATGCCTCCGGGCATTGGCTGAACGAATTCCCCATCTTTCTGGCCCCGACCAACGGGGGGGCCACGGGATGCGCGGCTGCGAATCCCAATCCCGCACCGGCGGGCAGCATCGTCACCGCGGGCAGCACGACGACGGTGACCTTCGATCCCACTTGCATCTCGATCGGTACGACCATCCAGCCGGGCGACCTAATCCTGCTTGAGAACAACAACAGTGTCAGTCCTGACCCGAGCCAGACGGAGAGCGACGTCAGCTCAACCGAGAGCACCGGACACATGGCTCTCGTGGTAGTTTCCGCGGTCGCTGGAAACGCCATCACCTTCTCGGCCGGCGATGCGTTCAACCTAAACGCCTCGGGCCAGCCGGCTGGAACAATCTCCCAAATTCAATCGCCGGCCGGTTCTCGCGCCTACCCCACAACTACGGCCACGCGGATTTGGATGGTCACCTACTACATCAACAACGCAAATACCCAAAACCCCCAACTCATGCGACAGGTAAACCTCAAACCGGCAAACGCGGTGGGGGAAGCGATCGAGAACATGCAGCTCTTCTACGACATCATGAACGCCGGGACAAGCCCGGTAACGGTGACGGCCAATCAGGAAAATCCGACCTATGCCCAGCTGGCCTACATCCGCGACACTTATATTCTGCTCTTTGCGCGATCGGAGAATCCCTACAATCTGACCCACCAGTATTTCCGAAACAACCTGGAAACCGTGGTCAGCATTCGCGGGCTCGATTTCTACAACGAGTTTCAGAACTGAATCAGAGAGGAAAATTCGACCTGGCATTCGTTTGATCCGTTGTGCTGAGGATTTCCTAAGGAGAAGATCCCGTGCGTACGAGTCGCGAGAACGGCATGGCGCTGATTACGGCCCTCGTCATTCTCTTACTGATCTCCACCATGATCGCGGGCCTGGCTTACCTCGTTACCAGCGATCAAAGGCTCGGTGGCACCAACTCGGACCGGCAACTGGCCTTCTACGGAGCCGAGGCCGGCATGGAAATGCTCACGGCGAATCTCGAAAACAGCTTCGATGCCAATTACGCAGTGAGCGCGGCGGCGATCAACGGCGCGGGCGGCGTCACCTCCACATTTCCGACCATTCCCGGCGTCGAGTATCTGGCTCCGGGCAGCACAGTGAACGGTTCCGGATACACAGTGTCGTTCGTGCCCGATGCAGCCGGCAATCCGGCGGCTGGCTATGGGACCGTGCCGACCGGCCCTTATGCCGGCATGGTCGCCCTCATGACTCCGTATACGCTGGCTGTCACGGCGCACACTGCTTACGGCGCTGAGGTCAAGTTGCAGCGCGAGGTTCAGACCGTAGCGATTCCCCTGTTCCAGTTCGGTATGTTCTCGCAGACCGATCTCAGTTTCTTCGCCGGTCCAAACTTCAACTTCGGCGGCCGCGTGCACTCGAACGGGAATCTTTGGCTGGCCTCCGGCGCCACGTTGACCCTTGCGGACAAGACCACCGCCGCCGGGGAAATCATCACTTCGAACCTCGAGAATGATTGGCCGACGAACAACGGTTACGGCGGCGCGGTTGATATCACGACTGGCTCGGGAACGGCCAACCTGCTGGCGCAGACCGCTGCCCAGAGCGTTCAGGGAACCACGAACTGGTTTGGCGGCCTGGGCGCGCCGGACGAGCCTGCATTTGCCAACGTGGCCTCGGGTGTTTACAACAACAATGTGGGCGTCAAAGAAACGGGTGTGACTGCTCTTAACCTTTCGATCGCCACCCCGGCTATCGGCGGCCAGCCCATTGATTTGATCCGGCGCCCGGTGGCTGGCGAGAACACCTCGAATCCCGCGAAATTGTCCGAGCAGTATTACAGCGAGGTGAGTCTGCGCATCCTTCTCTCCGACTATGGCTCGGATGGCACCTGCGCTACGAGCGATATCAGCAGCACGTCGGCCACGGCCCTTCCGCTGCTTGCCTCGAACGGGTCAGGCAATGCCGTCACACCGGTGGACCTCGCCGGGCTTGCCTGGAATACGAACGCAGCACAGGTTCCCGCCGGGAACGGAAGGTGGCCAACCGGCACGCTACCCTATGCCGCCCCTCCCCTAGCGCTTACCGCTGCCAGTGTGGGCGTCACGGTCTTCCCCTTGCCCATGTCGTATTCAACCGGCGCCTACAGCGCGACGAACGGCTATTGGCAGCAGCCCTACTATCCGACCGTCACCGGCTGTTTGAAAATCGACATGCAGAACAACGCCGGCACCTGGCAGGACGTCACCTGGGACATCTTGAACTACGGTTTTACCGGCCGGAATATCAACCCGCTGGTTGGCGTGGGCGGCGTTCCTGCCTTTGCCGCGTTCCCGCCTCCGAATCTGGCCCCCATGCCGGCGGCCCAAGTGAATACATCAGGTCCGGTCGCCAACGGTGGCGTCACCGTGGGGTGTGTCGATCCCAGTCCACAGGCGATCATCCGTCTCGCCAGGCTGCGCGATAATCCTTCGACGGCTACCGCGGGAAACGGCTACTGCGGGAATACGGCAGCAACCCATCCAAGTCAAATGGGCACCGACTACTGGCCCAACGTTCTCTTTGACACTCGCGAAGGCCTGCTCCGCGATAACGCTCTGCTGAACACTCAGCTTCCGCTTGCTGGCGTGATGCATTATGTCGAGCTCGATGTGGCCAACCTGGACAACTGGTTCGTGAACGACGCGGTCGGCAAAACGGCTCTCAACACTACCGGCTATGCCGTCTACTTCTCCGATCGGCGCGGCAATCAGCCCGATACCGCTCCGCCGGCGTCCATTTCGACCACGCCCGCCCTCACCGGCGGATTTGGCTACGAGGACCACATCACTCCTGCGGACCCGAATGGCTGCCCGGACGGGGCGCTCGAACCGACCGAGGACGCTGAGTCGGATTACCTCAATGGCGTATCCCAGCAACCCGCCTATTTGCGGACGTATGGGAACATCTTGTCGCCAACCCTGCCAGCGCAGCTCTGGCGAGTTCCCGTGAACGGAACGGCGACACCCAGCCAGCTGGGCACGGTTGCAACCCTGCTTCCTGTGATACTGCTCCCCAACCCCACCTGCCCGGCGCCCACCGGCATTACCTCGCCTTATGCCTGGCCTTACGCAATTGCGGCCAATGGAGCGGGCGATTTGCGCGAAAACCCGCCCATCTTCTACCGCCGGGCGCTCAAGATTATCGATGGCAGCACAATCAACATTGGAACCTGCAACGCTGTCCCTTGCGGGTTGACCATCGCGTCGGAAAACCCGGCTTACCTTTATGGCGACTACAATAACCCGGGCTTGAATACCGGTTTCACAGGGGCGTCGGTGGGCGCCGCCGTGATAGCCGACGCCTTCTCGTTTCTGTCTGACAGCTGGAATGACGTGAACTCGTTCGCTTTCTCCTCGAGCGCTATCGCGAACGGTACCGGCCGCAATGCGAGTCAGACAACGTATCGAGTCGCTGTCGCTGCCGGGAAGGGCATTCCCTTCCAGTACCCGGCCGGCTATGGACCGTATAAGGACTTTGGCACGGATGGTGGGGCACACAACTTCCTGCGTTTCCTCGAGGACTGGGGCGGACAAACCTTGTGGTACAAAGGCTCGATTGTCAGTATCTTCTACAATCATCAAGCCACGGGCGTCTACAAGTGCTGCAACACGGTATATAGTCCGCCAACCCGCGGCTACAACTTCGACACAAACTTTCTAACGCCTAGCCTGTTGCCGCCGCTCACGCCGATGCTCCGCGACATCAATACCATCGGCTTCACACAAATCATCTCCCCGACTCAGTAGGCGTCCTTTTTTCTTCGCGAGCCGGGCGGCTCCGCTGGGCTTCCGGAGCCGCCGTCGGCTCGTCGGATCGGCTGAATCATGGCTGCATCAAGCCTTTCCTTCGACGCACATCGAGCTCCGGCACAAATCGGCAAGATCGAAACAACTGACTGAGACCGGTCGGGAATGCGGGCAAAGCGCCCTCAGCGGGGCAATCCGCAAACGCTTGGGTTTACCCCGGAATGGGCACGGCAGGCAGGGAACCTATTCGTCGGCTTGTTCGCCTCGAATCGTTTTTGCGTGATGCTTGGGGAAGCGCGAGAGCACGCCGGCCGTAAACGTCGCGAGCTTCGCCCCGGAAGGCGCGTAGACGGAGATGACAAGTTGATTGGTCAGCGGAACCCCCTGAGAGGGTACCTGGAAGGCAAAGCGCCACGGAATCTGATCGTTCGTACCGAGGTGCCAGGTTCTGTCGTTCGGGGTGGTCTTTATGACCGAGAAATTTTGCACGGGCTGAAGACCGTCGCCGTTCTTCCAGGCGGCAGTGAACTTCAGTCCGCTCATGAAGTCGCTCACTTCGCGCGGCGACGAACCGTTTCCGGGTCGCACGAAATCGAGCGCTGGTCCGCTGCCGGCGGGAGAGCAGGTCGTTACGTCGCCCGCAAGCGCTACGGCTACTTGCGACGGGAACTCCTTCACAGGCTGTGAATCCTTGCGGAATTCCACGCGACGCCCCTCATCGATGCGCACCAAGCCGTCGAAGAAGTTGTCGTCCGCCGACAGAGCGCCCGAGAGGTTGCCGCAATAGCGGTCGGTTTTGATCGGTTGCGGCGCGACGGGGACAAACATGTCAAATTGCGTCTTTTTCCTCGGCCGCGGGGACGCCTGTACGGACCCGGCAACGAGCAACGCGGTAACCGCGAAGGCCAGCGTCCACTTCGCTGTGTTTCTAACGGTCATTCACCACCCTCCCAAATTGCCTGCATGGCACCGAATGGCCCGAATACTCTTTCGACGACCCCGAGCCCCCTATATCCATCACAGCCAATCCCGGGCCAAGCGACTGGATGGGTACCCCAATATTTAGCCGGTCAGAGCAGAAGTGATATTGTAACTCATGCTGCCCGCTTGAGCCCAGCCCGCGCCCAGCAAATCGAGGGCGGCGGTCTGATTGCGATCGTTAACGATGAACGCGATGCGTAGAGGTTACTGTGTCAGTTGCCCTACGGGGCTGTCGTCGGGCATACGGCCGTTGGTCGAACTCGTATCAGCACAACACCCACTTATACTCTCTAACTCCTGAGGAGTCAAGAAAATAGTGCCTTGAATCCGGCCCTACGGTCCGCTCGCCTCGCGGCCAGTTCATCCCCGAGTAGACTTTCGACGCTCCTCGGCAATCGGGCGCGGAGGGGACGGTAATTTTCCCCTCTCTGGATGCGTACCAAAACAGGGAGCAATTCCATTACACTATTGAGCCATATCATGCCTGAAGAGCGCACGGGGGCACACGATTTGGCGTCTCTGCGCATCGACGATCGCAAACGCAGCTCGTCGACCGCCGGCAAGCGCATGGCCATAATCTTCGGCGGTCTCTTGGCTGCGCTCGTAACGGTCGGCGGCGTCTATGCGTACATCCATCAGAAGCCGGTCGTGGAGGTGGCCGTGGTGCAGCAGCCGGACATCGGCCCGCAGGCCCTGCTGAACGCCAGCGGATACGTCACCCCCCAGCGGCGTGCCACCGTCGCCGCAAAAATCACAGGCCGTGTCACGGGCGTTTTCTTCACCGAGGGAATGCACGTCCCCGAGGGGTTCGTGCTGGCCACTTTGGATGATTCCGACGCACAGAAGACGCTCGCCTCGGCCAAGGCCGATCGCGACGCGACGCAAGCCGGAATCCTCGATCTGCAGGTGCAACTCAAAAACGCGGAGATCGAACTCCATCGCGCACAGGTGCTCGAAGCGGAGGGGATTCAGACCCAGGAGGCGCTCGATAACGCGACCATGGCGGTCAACAGCCTGAAGGCAAAAATCGACGTGACGCAAGAGCAGGTGGTGGCGGCCGACGCACGCATCCGCGAGGCGCAGCAGGCGGTTGATAACTGCGTTATCCGCGCTCCCTTCAGCGGGATCATCGTTTCCAAGGACGCCCAGGTGGGGGAGATGGTCTCGCCCGTTTCGGCCGGCGGCGGCTTCACGCGCACGGGGATTGCCACCATCGTGGATATGAACTCGAATGAAATCGAAGTCGATGTCAACGAGAACTACATTGCGCGCGTCCACCCGCGCCAGGAAGTGACCGCTGTCCTCGATGCCTATCCGAACTGGCAGATCCCGTGCTTTGTCAGAACGATTATCCCCACCGCCGATCGGCAGAAGGCCACGGTGGAAGTGCGCATCGCATTCCGCAAGCTCGACCCTCGGATTCTTCCCGATATGGGGGTGAAGGTGACATTCCTCAGCGACCAACCGCAAAGAGCTGCTGCCCTGGTCCCGCTCACCATTCCGCAGAATGCCATTCGCGAGGATGGCAATCAGAAGATTGTTTTCCTGGTCAAGGAAGATCACCTCGAGCGGCGCGCGGTGAAGACGGGAGAGAATCGCGGCTCGGATACGGAGATCCTCGCCGGACTTCTGGCAGGCGATACCGTGGTGGTGCGGGGCCCGGTCGACCTGCACGACGGCCAGCCCGTCGAAATCAAACGATAGCCCCAGGGAGAGCCCAAATGGTTCGCGTGGATGGCAGCAACGGACGGTCAGGGAGTCTAATTGAGGTACGCGGTCTCGACAAAACCTACCGGCGCGCCAACGAAGAGATTCATGTCCTGCAAGGCTTGAATCTCGACGTGGACAAGGGCGATTTCGTGGCCTTCATGGGCCCCAGCGGCTCGGGCAAGACCACCCTCCTCAACCTGCTGGGAGGGCTCGACGTGCCCACCCGCGGCAGCATCACCGTCGCCGGCGACGAGCTCACCCATATGTCGAGCGGCAAGCTGACCCAGTGGCGCGCGCGGCACGTCGGCTTCATCTTCCAGATGTACAATCTGCTTCCCGTTCTCACCGCGTTTCAGAACGTCGAACTGCCTCTGCTGCTCACCAGGCTTTCGAAATCCGAGCGACGCAGGCACGTCGAAACGGCCCTGGCCATCGTGGCCCTCGCCGATCGCATGCACCATTTCCCGCGGCAGCTTTCCGGGGGACAGGAGCAACGTGTGGCTATCGCTCGCGCCATCGTGGCCGACCCGACCTTCCTGCTGTGCGACGAGCCTACGGGCGATCTCGACCGCCGGAGCGCCGATGAGGTGATGGATCTGATTCGGCGCTTGGTGAAGGAGTATGGGAAGACGGTCTTGATGGTCACGCACGACCCGATTGTGGCTTGTCAAGCCGATCTCACCTTGCATCTCGAGAAGGGCGTGCTGGTCGAATCGGGAGATCCCAGGCAGCAGGTCCCCGGCGGAGGTGTGGCATGAAGTTCAGCGCGCTGGTCCTGGCGAACCTCTTTCGCAAGAAGATTCGCCTGCTGCTTACCATCGGTTCCTTCGCCGTCGCTCTGTTCCTCGTTGCTTTTCTCGGTGTCGTGCGCGATGCGTTCAATCGGGGGGCTGACGTGGCCGGGGCCGATCGTCTGATTACGATCAACCGCACGTCCATCATCAATACGATTCCGCTTTCCTATCAGGACAAGATTCTGCGCATCCCGGGAGTGAAGAGCATCACGCACGACAACTGGTTCGGCGGGGTGTACCAGGACGAAAAGAATTTCTTTCCGCAGTTCGTGATCGATCCGGAGAACCAGCGGCAGGTTTTTCCCGAGCTGGTCGTTCCCGATGACGAGTGGAACGCCTTCCTCAAAGACCGTCAGGGCGCCATTGTCGGCGCGCGCACGATGGAGCGTTTTGGCTGGAAGATCGGCGACCGTATCCCCCTGAAGTCATCCGTCTTCGGCCCAGGCGCCACCTCCTGGGAATTCAATATTGTTGGCGTGTATCACGGCAAGCGTCCCCAGGATGACGAGACACAGTTTTGGTTCCAATGGGATTATTTTGAGGAGCGCGTTCCGGAATCGTTCAAGGGCCAGATCGGATGGTACAGCCTGCGCGTTGACAATCCCGATGACTCACCGCGCATTGCCAAGGCGATCGACCAGGAATTCCAGAACTCTCCCGACGAAACCAAGACGGAGACCGAATCGGCTTGGGCTGCCGGTTGGGTCAAGCAGTTCGGCAATATCCAGTTCCTCATCCTGACGATTGGGTCGGTTGTCTTCTTCACCCTGCTGCTCGTCACCGGCAACACCATGGCTATTTCCGTCCGGGAAAGGACCGCGGAGTTTGCTGTTCTCAAGGCCATCGGATTCGGCGACCGCGCCGTTTTGGGGTTCATCATCGCCGAATCTCTCGTGATTGCCTTGGTCGGCAGCGCGGGCCTGGGGCTCGCCGCTATCGCTGTTCCAGTTCTCGGTCGGGCCATGGCTGGCAGCATGTTGCCGACACTCCTTCTTCCGCCATCCGTGCTGGTCTTTGGATTCCTCGTCGCTCTCGTGGTGGGCGTTTTGAGCGCAATCCTGCCCGGGGTCAGCGCCATGCGCCTGCGCGTGGTGGACGCACTGAGGAGGGTGTGAGCATGTTGCCCAAGCTCTTCTTCGGAATCGTGATCACCCTGCTGGCCGCGATCGCTCTTCTGTTTGTTTTGGTCGTGGTGGGGGGGATCCTGGCAGGCCTGCTCGCTCCGTTCCTGGGCTCGGTCCCGATCTCCTATAACTTCCGCAGCGTGAAGGCGCGCTGGACGTCCACGATCGTCGCCATTCTCGGCATCGCTGGGACGGTCGGCGTGTTTGTGGCCATGCTTTCGCTGGCTCGCGGATTCCGGGCCACGCTCGTGGCCTCCGGTTCGGCGGGCAACGCGCTCGTCATGCGTGCCGGTTCCACCACAGAAATGATGGGCGGCATTACTCTCGATTCTGTTCGCGTCGTCCAGGACGCCCCGGGCGTTGCGCGCGATGCGGAAGGCCCGCTCGTGACGCAGGAAGTCGTGGGCGTCATGCCCTTTCCTCTGATCACCACGGGGACCGATGCGAATGTGCAGGTCCGCGGGGTTTCGCCGGACGTGCTGCGTATCCGCACATTCGCAAGAATCGTCGAAGGGCGCATGTTCCGCCCGGGTCTGGCCGAGCTTGTGGCCGGCAAAAATGCCGCGCGGAGCTACGAGGGCCTCGCCGTCGGCAACACGGTGAATTTTGGGGGTGGCCACTGGAAGGTGGTCGGCATTTTCGACGCGGGAGGCTCGGCGTTTGATTCCGAGGTCTGGTGCGACGGACGTATCTTCAATGAAGTGTTGAAGCGTCCCGCGAATATCTTTCAGTCGGCGACCGTTCACCTCACCTCTCCGGCTGCGTTCGAGCAGTTCAAGGACGCGGTCACCCGGGATCCGCGGCTGAACGTGGACGTCACGCGCGAAGTCGACTACTACGCCAAACAATCCACAACGATGACTCGCCTGATTACCGTCCTGGGCGGCATCGTGGCCGGCATCATGGCGATCGGCGCGGTTTTTGGGGCGCTCAATACGATGTATTCCGCGGTCGCCGAACGCGGCCGCGAGATCGCCACCATGCGCGCGCTCGGCTTTTCCAGTTGGAATGTAATCCTTTCGTTTCTGTTTGAGGCCCTTTTGATTTCCTTCCTGGCGGGGCTCCTCGGCTGCCTGGCCGTACTTCCCCTGAACGGGCTGACGACGAACACGATGAATTTCCAGACCTTCTCGAATGTCGCCTTCGCCTTTAAGATCACCTTCGACCTTCTCGTAATGGGTGTGGTCTTCGGTCTGGTGATGGGGATTCTCGGCGGCTTGGCCCCCGCCATCCGTGCGGCCAACCGCCCGGTGGCCATGGCCCTGCGGGAACTCTAACTTTCCGGGCCGCACCGGCTTTGCCCAAACGAGCATGGACTGAACCCGGGGGTGCCCTTCCCGCCCATGCGCGGGATCCTGTTGAATTCCCGGGTGGAATCACGGGCGCCGGAACTCTCTGCCGCGTTCCGAGTCACCCCTTCTTCGGGAAAGGAATCGGCGGATTCCCTTTCCCGTGGGTTCGATATTGGCGCAACCGAGCGCGCGCCTGTTCCGCCCAGGGCCCGTTCGGCGCATAGCGAAGGTAAAGAATCCATTGCTGGCGTGCGTCGCGTCGTTCGCCCTGCTTTTCATAGGCGAGCGCGAGATTGAAGTGCAGGTCGGCATGCGTTGGCATCAGTTCTTCGGCCCGCTTCAGATGCTCGATCGACTGAGCAATGTCGCCGCGTTCCTCGAGCACGCAACCGAGATTGTAGCGGGCGATTCCGCTCTCCGGGTCGAGGCGCACGGCGGCGTGAAAAGCGGACTGGGCATCCTCGACTCGCCCCAGCTGGTAGAGCACCACGCCGAGATTGATGTGCGCCTCGAGCCAACCCGGCACAAGGTGGACAACGCGGCGGTAATTGTCGGCGGCTTCGGCCAGCAACTCGGGATTCGATTCGCAATCGAGCGCCGTCTGGAACAGGTCCTCGGCTGTTCGCGAGGCCATCGGCCGCAATTCACCCGAACCAAGCTCACGATCGAAAGGGAGAAGCCATTGTCGCGAGAGCGGATCGATGGGGGTATTCCCGCCAGGCGGCACGACCGCCACTCGGCGTCCGTAGCCAACCAGAGTCAACTGCTCGAGCGCAAGCTGGGTTGCGCCAAACTGCCGTTCGAGGGAGGTTACGGCCCGGCGGAGCCGCCTGGCCGGGACGCGGCTCGCGATCAGCCGCTGAATGGTCCGCAGCGCGATCAGATCGCCAAAGCCGTAGAAGCGCTCGCCCCAGCGCGCCTCGGGCCGCACCAGCTCGAGCCGCTCCCAATAGCGAAGACGGCTCGGTTCCAGTCCCAGAATGCGGCCTGCTTCGCTTCGCGTGAATCGCTGCCCCAACCGGCGGCTCCCCGCATCTTGCTCGAATCGATTATCTACCGCCTGTCAATCCTCTGGGCCGGTGAATTTCACAGCCCCTTGTGTAAATCGGCACGCCGCTCCCTGCCGCCCCAAGTCGGCATTACCCATAAGAGAACATGCCCTTGCGCACAACCACCCTGTTGTTAGACTTTTCGGGGGACGTGTCGCCCGCGGCGCATGGATCTGGGAACGACAGAGCGGGTCTATCTGGAACGCCAGGTGACGCTTGGCCGGGTAGTCCTCTCCTCGCTTTCGCTGATTGTTCTGGTCGAAACATCGTTGCCGGCGGTTCGCCGCGCCTCGGTCGTTTTGCTTTCCGCTTACCTGGCGGTGGCCCTGGCCGCCGCCCTGCTCGAGCGCTGGGGCGGCGAGCCGCGGCTCCGCCTTCCGCTGGCCGCTGATTTCGTGGCCCTCGGCGCTTTCTTGTACCTCACCCCGTCCGTCTCCGCCTTCTGGTTCCTGTTCTTGTTCACCGTATTCGCGCTCTCAACCCGGGGCAGCACGCGCGCCGTTCTGACGCTGGTCCTTCTGGCAACCGCGGGCGCCATCCTGCGCGTGGGCTGGGCCTCGCCCTTGCGGTGGCAAAGCGTTTCGCACTGGCTGTTGATCGGCTGCGGCACGATCGTTTCGGGGCTGGGCATGGGTTTCCTCGGCGCCCGCGAACGCGAGCATCTCGATCGGCAGCAATTCGTCGAAAAGCTCACCGGTTTGTTGCAGTTCGATCGGGGTCTGACCGAATCGGTTCGCCAGGCCCTCGGCGAACTGACCATCAAGTTCGAATGCGATCTGGCTTGCCTGGCCATTCGCGAAGACGAACTCGAGCGCCTGTTTGTGTGGAAGGTTCGCGCGAATGAGCGCGAGCCGACCGCGGCCGAGACCTTGCCGCTCTCGCGTGCTGAGGCCTACCTGCTTGACTCGCTCGAAGTGACCATGGCCTGGCAATTCCGGAACGGTACCGGGTCCGGCGTGGCCTGGGACCGTCGCTCAGGCCAGCGGTTTCGCGCCGTGCCCTCGCCGCCGCAGGCGACACGCGAAGAGCTCGCTGCGCAAACAGTTTTGGCGGCCACGCTCGAGGCCGGGGGGCGTCCGATCGGCCGCGTCCTGCTCACGAACCCCAAGCGCGGCCCTTCCGCCGCGGGCCTGCGCCAGCTCGAACAGGTCGTGCGCCACATCGGCCCGCCGCTCGAGAACATTTTCCTGCTCCGCAATCTCCGCGCCCGAGCCGTTGAATCCGAGCGCAGCCGCATCTCTCGCGACCTACACGATGGCATGCTGCAGACGTTGCTGAGCCTAAATATTCAGCTCGATGTCCTTCGCCGTAGGCTCTCGGACAGAACGCCCGATTTAGCGGGCGACCTGGCCGGGCTACAGAAGATCCTGCAGCAGGAAAGCCAGGAATTCCGCCGCATGGTAAAGGACATGCGCCCGCTTCGCGTCGAAAGCGCCGACATGCGCGAACTCATGTTGGGTTTCGCCGAGCGTTTCAGAAATGAATCGGGGATTGCCATCGACCTGTTCATCGAAGACCGCAATTTCCGCGTTCCCGACCGCCTTTGTCGCGAACTGTTTCAGATTTACAGAGAGTCACTACACAACATAAAAAAGCATGCGAACGCCAGCCACGTCGTGGTAAAACTAGGTCAAGACGAGGCGAAAGTCTTTTTAGTTGTGGACGATAACGGTCGCGGCTTTAGCTTCTCTGGGCGATACACGAGTGAGGAGCTCGACCGGCTGCGTCTCGGCCCGATTTCCATTAAAGAAAGAACGCGCAGCGTCGGGGGCACGCTGACGGTGGAATCTAGCCCTGGCCACGGAGCCCGTCTGACGATCGAAATTCCGTTAAATTGAAAATGAGCAAAACGAAGCAGGCCATCCGAATCCTAGTCGCGGACGACCACGCGATCTTCCGTGATGGGCTCCGCAAACTTTTGGAAGCCGCCGACGACGTGCAGATCGTGGGGGAGGCCTCGAACGGCGTCGAATGCACCAAAATGCTGAACAAGCTGAAGCCCGATATTCTTCTGCTCGACCTGCGCATGCCGGAAAAAGACGGCCTCGGCGTTCTCGAAGAGGTGAACTTCGATACGTTGCCGACGCGCGTGATCGTGCTCACAGCCGCCGAAGACGATCGCGACGTGGTGCGGGCCATGAGGTTGGGCGCCCGCGGCGTCGTGCTGAAACAATCGGCGAGCGACCTGCTGGTCAAGAGTATTCGCAAGGTCTTCGACGGCGAAATCTGGCTCGACAATCGCATGACCGCCGAGGTGATCGACGCCTTCAAGAAATCCGCGGAAGCCGGCCAGCGCCGCGAAAAGCCGCTGCTGAGCGACCGCGAGAAGGAAATCGTTCAGCTTGTCGCGCAGGGGTTCCGCAACCGGGAGATCGGCGAGAAACTGTTCATCAGCGAGCAAACCGTCAAAAACCACCTTCACAATATCTTTGACAAGCTCGGCGTTTCCGACCGCCTCGAACTTGCGCTCTACGCCATCCATCACCGCCTGATCGATCAAGCCTGAGAGGGAATCCATCGTCGCGTTGGCCAAGCGACTCGCCGTTTCGCACAACGTCGGATCACCAGGGGTAGTACGCGCGCGCCGGAAAATGAATTATCCTGTTGACGCGCTGTGACTCGGCACAGTCCCGCGCAAAATATGACGAGTGGTTCTCTGCTCAAGCGCCGCCTTGCTCGTGTGCCCCAACGATCTTCCGCCGGCTATTCCCGCGAAGTCGTGCTGCTGGGCTGCTTCGGCCTGATGCTCGTTTTCTTGGCCCTGACCGCGTTCGTCTCCCGCATGTATCACAAGGACATCCACGTTCTGGCCGACCAGTGGTTTGCCAAGGGAGAGGCCAGTTTCCGGGCCGGTCGGCCGGGAGATGCGGCCAAGGACTATCGCAACGCCCTCGTCTTCTCGCCGGGAAACCCCGTATTCCAGCTTCACCTTGCGCAGGCTCTGATTGCCGCGGGGGAATACGAGCAGGCACGCTCCTACCTTCTGAATCTTCTCGCCGAGTCTCCGGGAAGCGGCGAGATCAATCTTGCCCTTGC
>Ga0187783_10001764_pt1 | contig 16043 bp, 11 predicted proteins | sample 1015_SJ02_MP02_2_FD_132471 | JGI IMG/M metagenome (GOLD analysis project Ga0187783, IMG submission 132471) | Tropical peat soil microbial communities from peatlands in Department of Meta, Colombia - 1015_SJ02_MP02_20_MG | ecosystem: Environmental > Terrestrial > Soil > Wetlands > Peat | place... | reverse complement strand
TCGGCGGGCGTTTCACCGTGTATTGGTCCAGCGAGGTTGATCCAGACGGCAACGGCTGGTCAGCTCGCTGCGGGCTCCCGGCTTTCGAGCGTGGCCTCCGCATTACGGGTTTTAAGACAAAGGCCGATGCCGAGGCTTGGCTGGCGGAGGCGAGCAGGCGAATGCGTGAGCTGGGCATTAAGGTCGAGCAGGATGCGGGTTGAGGGTCGATTCGAATTGGGTTAAGGACCCCAGCGCACGTGCACCGTTGCAAGTTACAAGCGTCGTAGCGTGCACCTTTGCGGTCGCAGCAAGTTGTGCGTCCACGATCGGTACTGACCGATTGGAAGCCGTTCGCCCAATTCGTCAGCGACGTGCTTGTCAATGGGCAGGGTGCGTTCAGCAAAAGCTTTTGGCGGCGGCGAGCCAATTCTCTCGGCTGCGGGCTTGGACAGTGTTTGTCGGTCATGCCCGCTCTAAGTCTTTGGAGCCGTGCACAAAGAAGCTGAGATAGATCTCCGCGTCATCAAGGGAAACTTACCACGCGTTGCGTGATACCGGCGCCAGACAGTGAGATCAAGAGATTGCCATGCCAACTGATCCGCCCGCCCCAAGAGCTCGTCAGATTGCCGCGGCGGTGATTGGGAACGCGCTCAAATAGTACGACTTCATCATTTTTGGTAACTTGACGGTGATCATTTCCCGACTGTTCTTTCCGGCTGAAAGCCAATATGCATCGCTGCTGCGGCCCAAGGCGACCTTCGGGGTCGGCTTCTTCATGCGCCAAATCGGCGGCATCTTGCTCGGGGGGCTTTGTCGGATCATATTCGACGCAAACCGATCATGATCGCCGCGCTCGCACTTTATCTAATCTTGCTCTATCCTTTGTTTATTTGGGTCTGTATGAACCATTCGTTCTGAAGTTTGATGATTGCGCAGATCGTGTTTTGCATTTTGCTGGAGCGTTCATAGCTCCCTTTCCAACCTCGATGGCTGGGCTTCCTGCGCGCACGCGTTCTACGGCTATGGCGGCTCCTTATAACGTGGCTGTGATGTGTTTCGGAGGTTTGACGCAGTTCTTCGTCACCTGACTGATCAACGCGACCGGTTCACCGATTGCCCCGGCCTTCTACGCGATGTTCGGAGCCGCGGTGGCTTAATCGCCGCATTCTTCCTCGTCGAGCAACGCGGCGACGGCACACCTGCGAGCAAGCTCCGTAAGCTGGGTCGCTGATCTGGCGCGACTCTCAGCTGAAGAACAACCTCCACCACCCGCCGCGTGGGGCGTGGCTGCCGGATCCCTCATGGTCGGTGGTCGAGCAGCTTCTGACGATTAACCGTCGCGTCCCTTCGACTGTCGTTGAAGCTCAGGCTTTTGTTGTTGCCGCTTCCGACTGCCTACTCGGCGGCTTTTTACGGATTTGGATGATACCTCCTCCTCGAGGTTTGATATGCATGTCGGCGTGGTAAGGTTTGTCCTTGCATATGACTTGTCTTCCATGCTTCCCAGTTCGGACAATCTCCCTCCAGTGCATAGTGAACGCCTCTGAGAGCATCTTCCTGACAGGCTCCGTACGCCGCTACAGCATTATATCCGCCGAACCCCGCGGCATACGTGCTTACTAACGTTGCGGTCATCAAGGTAAGTGCTGTCACCAATTTTCTCATAGGCATAGTCCCTTGTGCGCTATTTTAACGACTCACGGGACCACTAACGGTCCAATGAGGTGAGGTATAAAGTGAAAGGCTTGTAGTCCATCGACCTCAGCGTGTCACTCAGGCGAAATCTGCCACAATTTTCTTTAGCCAGGTAAGCGCGAAGCCTGCTGGACAACGACTGTCGGTTTGTAGCTGCGCAATGCGCGATTTGTACATAAGCTTGCGCACAAGCGAGGGGTGCGATTTCGCGGTAGGGTGATTGCTGTAATGGGTGCCAGGGCGGAGCCGATGGAGTCTCGGTCGAGAACCGGGCAGAAGCCGGTCTCGCCGACCGGATCTCTCCATTCTAGGCGTTACGCGGCCAACCGAAAAGCATACGGATTGAGACTGAGCAGATTGTCTCTCGTCGTGTTGTCTGGCGGAGTTTTAAGGGACTTGACGCCGCTTCGCGCAGCGTAGCAACAACTGTACGACGTCATATCGCCCAACCTTCACGTGGAACGACCATTTGGCGCCGACGTGTCGGTCGGCTACGCAAACCCGTAGGCGTTGGATCAACGAAGCAGAGCTCTGCCCGGTCGGCGGCGCCCGTGTCGAACCCATCCCGTATGGCGTTACTTTGCTTCGAGGCAGCACTTCCGAGACCCTCGCCATCGGGCGCTTTTGCGGGCGGCCGCGCGCTTGGGACGGGTGTCCCGGGTCGAAAGGCCGGCTGGTGGAGGCAGCACTGTAACGCCACTGCTTGCAAGACGAGCGGCGAGCGCGTTTTGCTCGAGGAACGCACGAGTTACAGGCGCCGGATAGGGCGTGGCGGAATTGACTGTCTCGTCCGGCGCAAGTTCGTACACTAGCTGTTGAAGCGAGTGCGCGTCGTCGATGTCGTACCAAGCGTCTAGATCGAGCACCTCGAGGCCCAAATCGAAGGCGCGCTGTCGCGTCTGCTCGGCCACCCGCTCGGTGCTCCAATCAATTGCGTGGAACAGCTCGGCGTGCGTCCGCCTGATGCCGATGAAGTAATAGCCACCATCCAAAGACGGGCCGATCCCGACACGGTCGCGCGGCACGAGCAGGAGTCGAGCAGCTTTGAGCAGGAGCCATGCGCGCGCCCATGTGCCCTCTCCGCGATGACGATCGTGCCGCTCGGGTGTCGGGCTGTCGACGCTGATCTGTAATGTCACGCGTTCTCCTGACAGTGAGCGCAGGGTTTCGAGACGGCGCCCCGCGAGCAGCATTCCGTTAGTGAGTATCATCGTCGGCGCGGCAGCCGCGCACGCGGTTACGATCTCCAATGTCGGTGAGCAGAAACGGTTCGCCGCCGGTCACGAAGATTTCGCCGACACCGAGCTCGGCTGCCTCGATTGCGATCCGCCGCACGCGCTCGAGGCCAAGCGCGCGTCGAGGCGCCTTGGGCAAGGAGCGGTCGCAACAGTAGTCACAACGCAAGTTGCAATCAAAATTTGTGTAGAGCCAAAGTCGTGAGCCAACTGGACGCTCACCGTCGGGATGCACGGGAGCCTCCCCCCACCGGATGACCCAGCGGTTGCGGCCCCCCTCGACCGTCATATCGACCAAACTGTTGCGTGTGAAGCGACACCAAGTCTCGAGATCGACGCCGACGCTTGCCCGAGCGCTGACGACGGCGATGAGATCGCCCTTCCGTGCGCGGCGCAACGCCATAATGAGCTCCGGCAACAGGCCGGACGCAAACGTGCTTGTGCCAGCGTCAAGCTCGAAGGTCGCTTTCATTGGCATGCGTGAGACCAACGAATGTTTTTGAAGGCATGTGCTGATTTTCGAAATCGATCGCGTTGGGTCCACCGCTGGGCGCGCAAATGATGGTCCGTCTCCCGGCTCGACGGCAATGAGTCCCGGGTCCTGGTCTCCTCGCCGCTCCGGCCGGCGCCGCGCTAGGGCGGGATGCAGGCCAACTGGACGCAGCGGCTCAAGCATGGTGGACGCCCAACCTGGTGGTGAATAGCGGCCCACATCTACGAGCCTGCTCGCATTACAACGCCGCAGATCCGATCACCGCGAGCCCTTTATCCTCATGCCAAACATATTTACGGCCTCTTCATTTACCGCAGCAGCGTCCGGCCTATGTCAGCGTTGCCAGAAGGCCTGCCAAAAGGCGACCACGTTCGGGCAGAGTTTCGACAATGAGGTGCTCCTCGAGCGTATGCGGGTAGTCTCCGCGCGGCCCGAGCCCATCGAGGGTGGCGACGCCCGAGGCGCCTGTGAAATTGCCATCCGAGCCGCCTGCGGAGTATTGATGCGGGATCTCGAATCCGAGCTGTTGCGCAATCGCTCTGGCCTGAGCGTAGAGGGCCCAGTCCCTGTCACTCGTCGTCCAGAATGGACGCGTGAGGGCGGGCTCAACGACGAGGCGGACGTTGGGATTCGCCGGTTTAAGCGCCAGCATTCGCTCCCTCGAACGGTCGAGTTCCGCCTGGCTCTTCGATACATTGAGCACCTCGGCCCTACAGGTCGTGGCGACGCAATTGACCCAAGTTCCTCCCTGCACCACTCCGACACTGAAGGTGCTGTCCTCGGACGTCATCGCCTCGATCCCCATGATCTGGTGCGCCATCTCGCGGATGGCCGAATTGCCTTCGCTAAGACGGAGGCCCGCATGGCTTGGCCGGCCAATCGCGGTGAGGTTGAAGCGCGCGATCGGGTAGCGGCCCGTGACCACCCCGCCGTCGCGTCGCCCTGGCTCTGGCACGAGGACGTATCTGTGGCGGGCCGCCTCAGCCTCGATCAGATCACGGGTGCTTGGGCTACCGGCCTCCTCGTCGCTCGTCAACAGGACGGTGATCGGTAGCGGCGTTTGCCAGCTCGCAAGCTGCAGCTGGCGGATGGCTTCGAGGGCTAGATAGTTGCCGCCCTTCATGTCGAGAATACCTGGCCCGAAACAGCGGTTGCCCTCGTAGTGCCATGAGAACCGGTCGAGCGTCCCGACCGGGTGGACCGTGTCGAGGTGGCCGAGGATAAGCAGCCCGGGTTCTTCTCTTCGCGGGTGCGCGAACCTCGCCCGTACACAATCGCCAAACCCCATCCTCCCTGGAATGCGATCGAGCTGTGCACCGAGCAGAGCCAGCTGGCGCGAGGCAAGATCCATCATGCGGTTTACCGCAGCGGCATCAAACGTTGGGCTCTCGCATTCAACCCAGGTCTTGAGCCCCACGAGAATGTGCTGTGGATCGAATACCAGAGCGGTGAGCGTGGATGCATTCATGCCTTCATCCAATCTAAGATGCGACCGACTCGTCGAACGAGTTGCCGGGATAAGCCGTGATCCGCGCGGGCTTTCATGACCCCCTAGGAAGGGGGACCCTCTGGATTTTCACGCCGGCATCGAACACGAGACGATGGGCTGCAATTTAGCCGGCACCGGTTCTTGGGTCATCTCTCGATTTTAGTTCCTCCTTCATTTGGATCAGCGCTGGGCCCGGATCAGTACTCTCTGAGATTGGGCGTCGACAAAGTACATGAACGAGGAGCGTTGGGCCGATGATGCTCCTCGGGGGGCTACTATAGTGAGTAGGATCAAGGGCCTGGCGTAAGGTCAATTCCGCCGCTTTTCCACGCGTCGCGTCGGACGCGAGTGCGCACCGCAGCGGCGAGTACCATTTCGGTGGCAAGGACCCACCAAAGGTGAGAGCGCAGTTGATCAGCTTGCGGTGGAGCATATCATCGCCGCAGGGGATGCGGCCCCACGTAACCCAGCCATGGATCCGCCGTTCGGGCGAGATCATTGGGACGCGTCCGACGCGTCCAGCCTCCTTGCCGCTGCCGAGCCTGGTCAGCATTCCATCATCGCGAGCGCTGCATAGAGTATTGCGGTTCAGCCCCTAGGCCTAACCTGCAAACATCACCTTTTCCATCAATCCAGGCTTCGAGCTCCTCCCACAGAAATTCTTCAAGACCTTCGTTGCGGGCCCTCCGCCTAAACTCATTCACTGTTGGTGCTCGAGGCCTGATACTCGGTCAAGGTTCTGCATCGATGCTCAGATCAAGGCCGAGCGAATTCATGATGCGCATGAGATGCTTAAAACCCGATCTCCGCAACGCGGCCGTTTTCGAGAGTTTCGATTTCGCGCCCGACTTGCGCCGGATTCCTCAGCTCCTTCGTTGGCGACCAGCCGCGTGCTTTGTGGTCCGCCTCAATGCGTTCGCCGAGCTCAACGAGGTCCATCGTTTTGCCTCGTATGATCGGTATCGTAGGTAATCCTTGGCAAACTGCCCCTTATATATAGGGCTCCCCCGGGCAATACCTCATTTACAAGTCGATTGAGGAGGTTGGGTTAGTCGATTGCTGCGCTGCCTCCTAAATGCGGCATTACAGTCTCCCGATGTACGCGCGAAAATGCGGCCGGCCCGTGGAAGGCGGGGAAGGGGATTGTTAGCTTGCTATTTTGCCAGGGTCTTCAAGCTGACTGAATGCATGTCGGCGCATCGCTATGCGCTGCACCGTGGCGTCAAGAACGCATAGCGGGAAAGCGTGCGCCGGTACGGCGTCCGCTTAGTCGGACGATTGCGCTCGCGACAAGCGGTTGAGGCGGCTGTCGACAAGCCCTGCGAAGGCCGCGGCCCACGCGAGAACGGCCAGGACCATGAACAGCTGCGATAGTGGCAGCAGGAACGGCGCCGCAAGAATCTTCGCCAAGTGGTAGGTGGAGACGGAATACATGCCTAACGGGAATACGCCTCCCCAATAAAGTGGGTCATAGGCAATCGGCACCCCGCAGATCAGATAGTGCCAGACGCCGAGCACGAGCAGCATGGGGATCCACCACGTGGCGATGGCCCAGAAGAACAAGGTGAAGCCCTTCACAAACGACACGATCTCGGCGACATCCCGAGAGAGCTCAGTATGCTCGATCAGTGTGGCCCCGACTAGCGCCGAGATCGCCACCGCGCCCATATTGATCCAATAAGGGGGGGTGATGTCCTCCGGCGCCATATGTACGAACGTATAGCGGAAGAAGATCAGCGTCATGATCCACAAATACAGCGCACCGCCGCCGAGCCACAGTACCAGCGCCGCGAACAGCAGCGGACGCTCAAGACCCGGAAGAACGCCAGCAGCGGCTATCAGCACCGTCAGCATTGCCACCGACTGAGAGGCCACAACGCTGACCAGCCAACCGCCGTTAAGGCCGTCGGCCAAACTCGGCTTGTCCGGCTTGACGGTGAGCACGGAGAGCACGCCATAGATCGTCACGAACCAGAGTGCTGCGGCAGCGATCCAAAACAGGGCTGCAATCCCAGCGGCGTCTCTGAGCAACACGAGCTCGGTGCCAAACACGGCGGTGGCCGCCACAGTGGTGAAGAAGCCCACACCGCGGCTATGGCTTTGGATGTCGGCGGCGAATGCCCGCGGGTAGCGCAGGATGCGGACGCCAGTCGCCGCCGCCAATCCGGCGAGAAACAGCGCATTGAGCCAGAAGAGGATTGTCGGGAGCACGGGGAGGCCGTGCAGGTACGTGGCGATTGAGACGATACCGGTGGCCATGACCAGGGCAAAATAGGCCGGATGCAGCGTTTTCAGGTCGTCGCGCCGTCCATGTTCGAGACGAAGTCTCATGAGCGGCGTCCGCTTGAACCTTGGCGCATGGAGTGCATAGTCCGGCTTCGCCTATTGGACGAGCGGTGTTGGCGCGGCATTGAGATCGACACCCCGAATCTCCGCTTGGCCGGCCAGGAAGGACACATACTGTCGCAGCGCCCGCTCCTCCACATTCGTCTTAAGCCGCTCCGCGATGCGATCCCGCACGGCCTCATACGCGAGGATCTCGCCATGAACGCGTCGATCGACCGCCACGATGTGAAAGCCGTGGCGTGTCTTCACCAGCTCGCGCAGGATTCCCGTTGGCCCCAACCGAAACAAGGCGTGCTCGAACTCTGGTACCGCGTCACCGCGCCCAATCTGGCCGAGGTTGCCGTCCTGCTGCCCGGAGGGGCAATTGGAGAGCTCGCGCGCTAACGCCGCGAAGCGCTCTGGCTCCGCCAGCAACGCCGCGAGCGTCTTCTCGGCGCGGCTGCGGATCTCGGGAACGCTAATACCCGGCGTCACCTGGAACAGAATGTGGCGCGCGTAGACGAGGTCGTGGCTCTGAAAATCCTTCCGATGCGTCTCATAATAGCGTTGGCATTCAGCTTCGGTCGGCGTGGGGACGGAGACTTCCTGCGCGAGAAGGCGCTCAATGACACCATCGATCTCTTCGGTGTGGGCCGACTCGGCTGCGAGCATACCCAGCGCCAGCGCGCGCTGACGCAGCAGTTCGCGTACGGCCGCGACTTCCGGGCTCGGCCACGGGCTCGTGTCGACCTCAACGCCGTTGACCGTGACGCTCATACCCGCACGGGGTCCTTGGCCCGCGTGCGCGGGGTGCGCACGATCTGATAGGGCCGGAACAGATAGGCGAGCGCGCCAACGCCGCTCCAGATATGGATCATGCGGGTGAAGGGCGAAATCAGAAAAATGGTGAAGCCCAGCAGGATGTGCAGCTTGTAGATCAGCGGCACGCCGAGCATCAACCCGGCCGTCTCGCCGTCGAACGTCACGACGCCTTTCACATAAGCGACCAGTGTCTGGAACAAGATTCCGTCCATGTGGCGGGCGGACAGCGGAACCGTGAGAAGGCCGAGCGCGAGCTGAAGCCAGAGCATCGTCACCACTGCAAAATCCCAGTATCGACTGTTGAGACGGATGCGCGCATCGGCCAGACGCCGATATATCAGAACCGACATTCCGATGATCGCGACGAGGCCGGCGAGGCCGCCAGCGACCATCGCGCTCAGCTGATGCTGTCTCGGATTGAGCGCCCAGTTCACCGCCCACTCTGGCGCCAGGAATCCGGCGAAATGGCCGAGGATCACGACGATGATGCCATAGTGGAACAGGTTCGAGCCGAGGCGGAGCTGCCCCGAGCGCAACAATTGCGAGGAATCGCTCTTCCAGGTATACGGCTCCCGGTCGAAGCGTATCAGACTGCCAACGAGCAGAACCGCAAGACAGACATAAGGATAGATACCGAAGAGGAACTCGTTGACATAATCTGCGGACAGCATGTGACCGTCTCCCTTGCAAAGTATCGGCGCTGGGCGTAGGCCGAGGTCATCGCCAGGGTCTGGGAATCGGTGATCGACCCGTGGGTGTTCCGCGTGCTAACGGCTCTCCGCCGAAAGCCGGCTGTTCAAACCAATCCCTGTCAAGATTCTCGTCGTGATGAGCTGCGCGAGACACCGCTGTCGGGTCGAGTGGCGCCTCGCCGGCAATCACGAGCAACGCCTGAATGACGGCCGCATAGGAGCTACCCTGGGCGATCAGAGCCTCGCCGATCCGCTTTAGGAGATGGGCGCAGTCGAGCAACGTGTCGCGTGTCTCGGCGGCGTCGCGGCAGCTGAGATATTCGAGCACGACCGGGAGGTGGTCGGGCAGCTCCCTCGTCGCGAGCTCAAAGCCAGCCCGTTCGTAGCGGCGCTTCAACTCGACCATGGCGTCGCCGCGGTCGCGGCTTTCGCCGTGGAGATGTTCGAACAGGTTGAGTGACGTCGCGCGTCCCCTGTCGAACAACTCGACGTAACGCTCTTCTGCCCTGAGGATATCGCCAAGGGCAAGTTCGTTGATCAGAACGATCAAGCCGTCGCGCTCGCGTGCGGCGATGAGCGGCGATGAGCGGATTGCTTCTGTGATCTCCGGCAGCGCTTGGCGCAGATCTTCCCGCGGGTATGAAAGCAACGCGCCAAGCGCACGCAGCACAATCATGGTAGTCTCCTCAGGTGTCCAGCGGCCGCTCAGGCGCCAAGTGGCGGCGCCCCATCTTGCCGCCGAACAGCGTCGCGTGCGGCGGCCCGAAGTCGCAGCCATTACCGAAGGTGAAGCCGCAGGAGCCGCGCAAGCCGTAAGCGTCCTCGGCGTTCTCACGGTGGCTAGTCGGGACGACGAACCGATCTTCGTAGTTGGCGATCGCGAGATAGCGGTGCATCTCCTCGACCATGGCGACGGTGAGGCCCACTTGATCCAGCGCGGCCTGTCCATCGCCTTGGCCGAGCTGCCGCCGACGGTAATAAATGCGCATGGCGAGCAGGCGTTCGAGCGCGGCGACGATCGGGGCCTCGGCGCCCGCCGTCAGCAGGTTGGCGAGATAGCGCACCGGGATGCGCAGCGAGCGCACATCGGGAAGCTCCCCCACTGTCTCGATCGCGCCGGAATGGGCGTGCGATTGGATCGGCGACAACGGCGGCGCATACCAGACCATGGGCAAGGTGCGGTATTCCGGATGCAGCGGGAAGGCAATCCTCCACTCGACTGCCATCTTGTAGGTGGGCGAGCGCTTGGCCGCGTCGATCCAGGCGTCGGGTACGCCATTGGCGCGCGCTTGGGTCTGCACGTCGGGATCGTTCGGATCGAGGAACAGCTTGAGCTGCGCCTCGTAGAGATCCTGCGGGTCCTCAGTGCTTGCCGCGATCTCGATCGAGTCGGCATCATAAAGCAGGACGCCAAGGTAACGAATGCGTCCCACGCAGGTTTCCGAGCACACCGTCGGCAGTCCAGACTCGATGCGAGGATAGCAGAAGGTGCACTTTTCCGCCTTCCCCGAAGTCCAATTGTAGTAGATCTTCTTGTAGGGACAGCCCGATACGCACATGCGCCAACCGCGACACTTGTCCTGGTCGATGAGGACGATGCCGTCCTCCTCACGCTTGTAGATCGAGCCCGAGGGGCAGGAGGCGACGCAGCTCGGATTGAGGCAGTGCTCGCAGATGCGTGGCAGATACATCATAAACGTGTTTTCGAACTGCCCGTAGATATCCTTCTGGACCGCCTCGAAATTGTAGTCTTTGGAGCGCTTGTCGAACTCACCGCCAAGGATTTCCTCCCAGTTCGGCCCCCATTCGATCTTGTCCATCGTGCGGCCGCTGACGAGTGAGATTGGGCGCGCCACGGGCGCGGTCGGCAACTCATGCGCGCTGTGGAGGAATTCGTAATCGAAGGTGAACGGCTCGTAATAATCGTCGATGTCTGGCAGATGCGGATTGGCGAAGATCTTGGCGAGGATCGCAAAGCGTCCGCCCTGTTTCGGCACGATCTTGCCATTCTTGCGGCGTGTCCAGCCACCGCGCCAGCGCTCTTGATTTTCCCAGTCCTTGGGATAGCCGATGCCGGGTTTGGTCTCGACGTTGTTGAACCAGGCATATTCCATCCCCAAACGCGAGGTCCAGACGTTCTTGCAAGTGACTGAGCAGGTGTGGCAACCAATGCACTTGTCGAGATTCATGACCATTGAGATCTGGGCGCGAACTTTCATGATGCAGCCTCCTCGGTGCCCCCGGGGACAGGATGAGAATACTGTTCGAGCCAGTCGACCTTGGCGAGCTTGCGGACGATGACGAACTCGTCGCGGTTCGAACCGATGGTGCCGTAGTAGTTGAAGCCGTAGGAGAGCTGGGCGTAGCCGCCGACCATGTGAGTCGGCTTGAGCACCGTGCGCGTGACCGAATTATGGATGCCGCCGCGCTGCCCGGTAATCGAGGAGCCCGGAACGTTCATGATCTTCTCTTGCGCGTGATACATCAGACACATGCCTTCTTGCACGCGCTGGCTGACGACCGCGCGCGCAACGATCGCGCCGTTTAGATTGAAGAGTTCGATCCAGTCATTGTCGGCGATCCCGGCGCTCTTTGCGTCAGTCTCCGAGATCCAGACGATCGGCCCGCCACGCGATAGCGTGAGCATGAGCAGATTGTCCGTATATGTCGAGTGGATGCCCCATTTCTGGTGCGGCGTGATGAAGTTGAGGACGATCTCCGGCTGACCGTTGCTGTGCGTGCCCAGTAAGCCCGCAATGGTGCGCGTGTCGATCGGCGGTCGGTAGACCGCGAAGCCCTCGCCAAAATCCCGAAACCAGCGATGGTCTTGATAGAATTGCTGGCGGCCAGTCAGCGTGCGCCATGGGATCAGCTCGTGGATGTTGATGTAGTTTGCCGTGTAGCTGACATGCTCGCTCTCGATACCCGACCAAGTCGGTGACGAGATGATCTTCCGCGGTTGCGCCTGAAGATCGCGGAAGCGGATCTTCTCATTCTGGCGCGACCGCGCAAGATGCGTGTGATCGCGCCCCGTTTTTTCGCCCAGCGCCGCCCACGCCTTCACCGCAACTTCGCCGTTGGTCTCCGGCGCGAGATAGAGGATGACCTCGGCTGCGTCGATGTCAGTCTCGATGCGGGGGCGGCCTGCGGTCGCGCCGCCCTCGACCCGCGAGTTCAGCTCGCCGAGAGCGCGCGTCTCGTCCTCGGTGTTCCAGCCGATGCCTTTGCCGCCGTTGCCAAGTCGGTCGGCGAGTGGACCAAGTGCGGTCAAGCGGCAATATGTATTGGGATAGTCGCGCTCGACGACTGTGATCTGCGGCGCGGTGACGCCGGGTTCAAGCTCGCATTCGCCTTTCTTCCAATCGCGCACGTCGAATGGCAGAGCGAGCTCGCTCGGCGTGTCGTGCAGGATCGGTGTCAATACCACGTCGTGCTCAATCCCAAGGTGGCCTGGCACGAGCTCCGAAAAGCGTCGAGCGATGGTTTTGAATATCTCCCAGTCGCTACGCGACTCCCATACCGGGTCCACTGCGGCGGAGAACGGGTGGATGAAGGGGTGCATGTCTGTCGTGTTGAGATCGTGCTTCTCGTACCAACTCGCCGTCGGCAGCACGATGTCGGAATACAGACAACTCGTCGACATACGGAAATCGAGAGTGACGACAAGGTCGAGCTTGCCCTCTGGCGCGGGGTCACGCCAAGCAACCTCCTCGGGCTTCTTGCCGCCCATCTCGCCGAGATCCTTGCCCTGCAGGCCGTAACGCGCGCCGAGGAAATGGCGCAGGAAATATTCGTGCCCCTTACCGGACGAGCCGAACAGGTTGGCGCGCCATATGAAGAGATTGCGCGGGAAGTTTTTGGGATCGTCCGGATCCTCGCAGGCCATGCGCAGGCGGCCGCTCGTAAGACCGGAAACGACGTGATCCTTCAACCCAACACGGCTCGCTTCCGCCTCGGCCGCGAGCGTCAGCGGATTGACAGCGAGCTGCGGTGCCGAGGGCAGCCAGCCCATGCGTTCGGCCCGGACATTGAGGTCAATGAAGCTGCCGCGATAGGCGGCGGGATCGGCGAGCGGCGACAAAAGCTCGGCGACCTCGAGCTTTTCGTAGCGCCATTGATCGCTGTGGGCGTAGAAAAAAGAGGTTCCGTTCATGTGGCGCGGAGGCCGCGTCCAGTCGAGCGCGAACGCCAGCATGGTCCACCCGGTCTGAGGCCGCAGTTTTTCTTGGCCCACATAGTGCGCCCAGCCGCCGCCGGAAATGCCAATCGTGCCGCACATCATCAGGAAATTGATGATGCTGCGATAGTTCATGTCCTGATGATACCAGTGGTTCATGCCGGCCCCGATAATCACCATCGAGCGCCCTCGTGTCTTCTCGGCATTGTCGGCGAAGCCGCGCGCCACGGCGATCGCCTTCTCGGCCGGCACGCCCGTGATCGGCGCCTGCCAGGCCGGCGTATAGGGGACGTTGTCATCGTAGTTCTTAGCGCAAGCTCCGTCGAGGCCGCGGTCAAGTCCGTAGTTCGCACAGAGCAGGTCGAACACTGTCGTGACGAGAGCCTCACCATCAGCGAGCGCCACCCGCTTGGCCGGGATGTTGCGGAAGAGGACATCGCCGCCTTGATCGTTTTCGGGGAAGTGCTCGTGCGGGTGCCCACCAAAATAAGGGAACGCCACTGAGAGGACCTCATCGTGATTCTCGATCACGCTGAGGCGAAGGCTGACGTTCTCACCGGTCTCGCCGTCCTTTGCCTCGAGGTTCCACCGACCCTTCGGGTCATTCTGGCCGGGCCAGCGATAGCCCATCGAACCCTGCGGGACGGTCAGGCCGCCGGTCTTCTCGTCGATCGCGACGCTCTTCCATGCCGCACGATCCGAGTTTGGCGCGCCGGGGAGATCGCTCTGCCGCACGTAGCGGTCCGGCACGTACTGGTCACCCTCTCGGCGCAGCCGCACCAGCATTGGCATGTCGGTATAGCGGCGACAATAGTCCTGAAAATACGCAACGTGACGATCGAGGAAGAACTCGCGCAGGATGACGTGGCCCATCGCCATGGCCAAGGCGGCGTCGGTGCCTTGCTTCGGGTGAAGCCACAGGTCGGAGAGCTTCGCGACTTCCGAGTAATCCGGCGTGATCGCGATGACCGCGGTGCCGTTGTAGCGCGCCTCGACGAAGAAGTGGGCATCCGGTGTGCGCGTCTGCGGCACGTTCGAGCCCCAGGCGATGATGTAGCCCGAGTTGTACCAGTCGGCCGATTCCGGTACATCGGTTTGCTCGCCCCAGGTTTGCGGGCTTGACGGCGGCAAGTCGCAGTACCAGTCATAAAAAGAGAGGAGCGTACCACCGATCAGGCTCAGATAACGCGCACCGGACGCGTAAGATACCATCGACATTGCCGGGATAGGCGAGAAACCGATGATGCGGTCCGGTCCCCACTTCTTGATGGTATGGATGTTCGCGGCGGCGATGATCTCGCTCACCTCATCCCAGGTCGAGCGGACGAAGCCGCCACGGCCGCGCATAGCCTTGTAGGATTTCGCGGATTCGGCATCGCCGACGATGAAAGCCCACGCCTCGACCGGCGCCAAGGTCTTGCGCGCTTCGCGCCAGGCCTTGACCAGCCGACCACGCACCATGGGATATTTGATGCGGCTCGCGCTGTAGAGGTACCAGCTATAGGAAGCTCCACGCGAACACCCGCGCGGCTCGTGGTTGGGCATGCCCGGCCGCGTGCGCGGATAGTCCGTCTGCTGGGTCTCCCAGGTAACGACGCCGCTCTTGACGTAGATCTTCCAGCTGCATGAGCCGGTGCAGTTCACGCCGTGGGTTGAGCGGACGATCTTGTCGTGTTGCCAGCGCTGCCGATAACCCTCTTCCCACATGCGATCTTCGTCGCGCAACTCGCCATGCCCGCCCGCGAAGGGCTCCCGACGGCGGGTGAAATAGGTGAGCCGTTCGAGAAAGTGGCTCATATGGCTACCCCTCGCCCATTGTCCTGACCACTCTGCGAGAGGGAGCTCGCATCGTGGTTGTGCCCATGCGATTTGCTGACGCCGTCGTGGCGGCGGCCTGGTGCGCACCGGGGACGCCCGCACGGTGGTCCCCTATTCAATCATGGCCGACGGAAAATGCAACGACGGGGCGACGAAGGTTGGACGATTTCGTCTTCCTTAGAGGCCGACAGCAGCACCTAACCCGTGGGGTCTCTCGTCGGGACGCGGGTCGCGTCCTCGAAGAGGCCGGGGCGCGCTCGTTGCCGCCGGCGGGGACGCCTGGTTCTCGATTCGCATAGCCTTGTCAACTCATCGCTCGATTGGCCGATACGTTGAAATGCGGCTCTAGGTTATAGAACGGCGGGACCTCCGAGTTGCCGGATTTCGGCGGACATAACTTCGGCGATATCCGGGCCTTCTGCCGCCGTGTTGGTGACGCCGCCCGTGAACTTGATTTGGAGTTCTCGATTCACTCGGTGGAGCTCGGCCACAGCACTCGCTCATAAGCCGGCATCGGCGCGGTCTTGTCCAGTTCACTCCTCCGCAACGAGCGATATCCAAGCCCTCCTAAATGATGGAGCCGCTCCGCTTTGACGGTGCCGCCGCCAAGCACACAAATCGAATTGAGTCCCTTGAGCTGCATTTCAAGATTGTCGTCGGTCATTGCGCCGTCTTATCACTGTCGTGAGTGGAGGCGGTGGGCGAACTTACCGATCTATGCGAGGCGGAGGAATAGGGGTTCGAAACAGTTCGCGTTAGATGAGTGGACCGCACCTCAATCTGACCGGACCAGGAACTGGCTGGCCGCCGCCGATAACTTAAGCCTGCCGTGCCAGCGATTGGTGCCGCCGCTCAGGGACGGTTCACAGTTTTGAGCAGAGACAAGAGGCGGCGCGAACGAATAGCTGATGCCGAATGAATACATTATTCAAAATATGCGATACGATTCTGTAGCTCGAAAAATGTCATTGAACTTGAACAGAAGCGTAGTGATAATGTTTTGCATTTGTCATGTTTTCGTCAATTGCGAGTCCAGAAGGGCGGCCCCGACGTCCGCATAGCCTTGAAGTCCACGGATCGATCGGCCGAAAGCACGACCCTTCTCTCGGACGTAGGCGACGAAGGCGTGACGAGCCGTTCGGCGTCGTGGGGACAGTCGCGACATGAAGTCAGTGCATGAACAGTCAGTCACCGAAACAGCCTCAGATGTTTGCGCCGAGGAGAATGGAAGCAGCAGGAGCGGGAAATGGCAAGGATCTGAACGACGGCGCGTGTCCTGATGCAGCGTTTGCTTGGCATCGCAGCTCGGCTGGAC
>Ga0187783_10001763_pt1 | contig 16044 bp, 12 predicted proteins | sample 1015_SJ02_MP02_2_FD_132471 | JGI IMG/M metagenome (GOLD analysis project Ga0187783, IMG submission 132471) | Tropical peat soil microbial communities from peatlands in Department of Meta, Colombia - 1015_SJ02_MP02_20_MG | ecosystem: Environmental > Terrestrial > Soil > Wetlands > Peat | place... | reverse complement strand
CCGACTCCGACACCCACTCCAACACCGACTCCGACACCCACTCCAACACCGACTCCGACACCTCATCCGACGCCGACTCCGACACCCACTCCAACACCGACTCCGACACCCACTCCGACACCGACTCCGACGCCGTCGCCTTCGCCGAATCCACCGAGCGGAGGAAAGCCGGGAACAGAAGCCAGGTTGGTCAATTTAGCGGGCGCGAGCGATCCAGCGGGAGGGAGCTATCCGAAGATGGCGTATGCCGGCTTGATCATGGACAAGGAGGGCAATCTCTACGGCACGACGGAACTCGGCGGTGCGTACAACCAGGGGACGGTCTTCGAGCTATCGCCGACGTCAGATGGCAACTGGAACGAAACTCTGCTTCACAGCTTTGCAGGATTTGCAGGAGAGGAAAGCGATGGAGCTCAGCCGCATGCCGCGTTGGTATTTGATTCCGCGGGCAACCTTTATGGCACGACCAGCTTCGGCGGGAGCGCGAAGTGCACCCAAGGGTGCGGTACGGTTTTCAAGCTGACGCCTACTTCCGGCTCTTATGAGAGTCTATACATGTTCAGCGGCGGCAGCGCCGGGCAAGAGCCCTATGGCAGGCTGGTTTTCGACGGGCAGGGAAACCTTTACGGCACTACCTTGCAGGGGGGCACGGCTTGCACTTCAGGCTGCGGCATCGTATTTCGACTGGTTCCCGGCTCAAACGGCTGGCAGGAGAGCGTACTCTACACCTTTCTGGGAGGAAGTGACGCGGCCTCGCCCTACGCTGGCGTGACTTTTGACGCGGCGGGCAATCTCTATGGCACGAGCTATGCTGGCGGCTCATCGGGGAACGGAACCATCTTCAAACTCGCGCCGGGATCAAGTGGAGGCTGGGCTGAGAGCATACTCTATTCCTTCCCCGGCGGCCGAGACGGAAAACAACCTATGAGCGACTTGATTTTCGATGCCGCGGGTAATTTGTACGGCACGGCGTTCGAGGGTGGTTTCCCCGGCAATTACGGCGTGGTCTTCGAACTTCAACCGCAGTCGACAGGTGGATGGCGGGAACTCATACTCCACGCGTTTGCCGACAGGCCTGCGGCAAATCCGATGGCGGGCTTAGTTTCCGACGGGGCCGGGAATTTGTACGGTACCACTACGCTCGGCGCAGCTAACCCTGCCACCTGCAGCGGAGGATGTGGCACGCTCTTCGAGCTGGCGCCAGCCTCTAACGGCGGCTTTACCTATCATGTGCTGCACTCATTCGGAGGAGCAGGCGATGGATACAATCCAAGCGGCGATCTGATCTTGGACGGGAGCGGCAATCTCTGGGGCACAACGCAGGCGGGCGGCTCTCAGGGAGCAGGAACCGTATTCGAAATCACGCCCTAGCCGGTTGATGCCTTACGCAAAGGCCCATGTGAAGCCCTCGGGCGGCATTGGGCCTTTCCTCGGCGAGGGCCAATACAGCATGGCATCGTCACGTGGCCGAGTGGGACGGGCACTACTGGGGTGTAAAACCCATTCCGACGCCATGCGGCCCCGATCATGCCGCCGGTGGTCACTGGGGCTGCTTTAGGTTCCGCAAATGCCCAAGTCACCATGTTAGAGACGTCGCTCGTGCTACCAGGGACAAGGGTCTTTTTCTGTTGCTGCGAACCGCTCGAGCGATAGAATTCCATGTACCTACAGCAAGCGCCAGTGCTTCGCAAGCGTTGGCCTTCGCCCTTCATTTAGCACAACGCCAAGCACCATTGGCAAGCTCCAGCGGCGAGGCATTCCCCCGGATGCCAGTCACGCCGACAGACGCAACCCTGAATTACCTCGGGGGGTTTACTGCGCGCTTGCGGCACTTATTCTGAGTGGAGCCGTGTGATGTTGAGCTGGATTGAAAATCCCTACGGCGGACGTCGAACTCGGGGATAGCGCCGCCAATCACTTGCGGGGAGTCGAGCTTGCCGGCTCGCTTGCTGATGGATGCATGCTGGCGAGGCTGGCGAGGCCCATGCCCACACCGACGGCCGCCCCCACCAGCAGCGATGCCGTAATAATCATTAGCCACATTTTCCGAGTTACCTTCATGGTTTGCGCCTCCAACTCTTGCCAAGCGGAAAGAATCCGCACTCCCGCCTAGCCCATGGCCGTGGAACATCACTCTAGCAAAAACGCCGGCATCGGCAATCGCACGTCGCCGCTACTCTGCGGCTTACTTTGCGGAAACTAGGTCCTCAGCTGCGGACTTGAGCGGCCTCAGCTGTGATGACCAAAATCACCAAGCGGGCGATTGTCACCCAGCAAACAGTAGACCATCGTAAGTTATTGAATATAAATATAATATACCGAATTTGCGGAGGTCCGAGGTGCAAGAATTTGCAGCCGTCGAGGACCGGGGCAGTGTCCAAACCTGTGCCATCCGGTATGCAACAATTTACAATGCCGCGAGCCGCTTGCGCCGAAAAGCCGTCAAATCTAGCAAACTGCTGGCAGGTCGATTGCTCAAACCAAAGACAGGGTTTAGTGTCTGCAGCAACGCAGTCGGTTCAATTGCCACAATCGGTAAGGATCAGTTGGGCTTGATCTTGAGCGCATCCGTGGCAGGCGGAGCTTAAAGATGATAGGACTTCACGCTTTCGGCCAATTCCTCGGAGCCGGTCGGTGAGCCCTGCTCAGCAAACGGCTACGAAAGGGCTTGTCTCTGGGGCTTTCCCTATACTCGTGGCTTCGCTGTTCCTCATATTCAGCTGCCTGTTCGAAGTGATCCCCGGCACCCATTATTTGCGTCCCCAGCTCATTCTGGCAGGACTCGGCTTGTTGATTTTGCTTCCCAGCGGAGAAGCCATCCGCGTGGCGATGACTTCCGTGGGCAAGAGTCTGTTTATCTTCACCGCCTGGTTTATGGTTTGTATTCCCTTTGCCATTTGGCGCGGTGGCAGCGTCAAGATTTTTCTCGACAGTTGGTACAAGTCGGTGCTGATGTTCGTGTTGACGGCGGGATTGCTGTCCACGGTTGCGCAAGCGAAGAAATTGTTCCACGCGATCGGTTACGCCGTCAGTCTGATGGCTGTAATAGCCCTGGCAGAGCACACCTACCAATTAGGACGTCTGACCCTCCCGAATGCCCGGTATGGGAACTCGAACGAACTGGGCGTCAGTTTGCTCATCGGTTTGACATTCCTCGGATACTCCCTCCGGTTTGGCAACCGAAGGCAAAGGACGGTGGTCGCGGTTCTGAGTGCTCCCGTATTTTTGGCGCTGGTTAAGACCGGTTCCCGGGCCGCCATGCTGGGCGTTGCGATGCTTTGCTTGATTGCCTTTTTCCACGCATCCAGCAAAGAAAGAAGCAAAATGATTGCCTTCGCCCCTTTGATTCTGATTGCACTGGTCATTGTCGTTCCCTCCAACCTTCGTCACCGATACTTCACCCTGTTCGGGTCGCGTGGACAGGGACCAATGACAAAAGCAGAGTACGAGGAGTATTTGGCCGCCACAAACTCCGCCGCGGCGCGCCTCAAACTTCTTAAGGATAGCCTCATCATTACCGTTCATCATCCCATCTTTGGCGTGGGACCGGGAAATTTTCCCGTGGAACAGAATAATCTGGCAATCGCGCGCGGAGAATACGGGATGTGGCACCAAACCCACAATACCTACACGCAAGTGTCGAGCGAGATGGGCCTCCCCGGGCTCGTCCTGTATCTCATATTTTTATATCGGACATTCAAGGTGCTTACCTCCATCGTTCGCGGCGAGCAGGCAGGAGAGGCGTGGTCGGAATTGCGCGGTATGGCGGTCTCGCTTCGTTACGCATTTGTTGTCCTGGCGACGGTCGCGGTGTTCGACAGCTTCGCTTACATCCCGGAAATACCCATCATGGCCGGACTCGCCGTAGCTTTGGGTGACATCGCGAAGCGGCAGGAGGTTGCTGACCGAGGGACCTACGCGCTGCCCAAATCCCGCAGGCGGGTAAGAACACTGGTCTCGAATCGCCCGCTGGCGGCCGGGTAGCTTAACCACTTCGTCGCCGATACCCTCAACGTCCACGAGAACGTTATTCCGAACGCTGTGCCTCCGATCCCTCCTAGGCAGGGACACCGAGAATAGAGAAGAATCCCTTGCTTAAGGCACCTCCTGGCAGGCGACGGATCGCACGAAGGTCGCCCGCATCGGAGGACCCCATTCAATCACCATCTCGCATCGCGAATGGTCTTCCCGGAAGCGTCCTAAGTGTCGTGGTCTTTGTTCCCGGGTGCCTGGTGCATCGCTTTCATTGCTTCTGCTGAAGCTACCCGGGAGGTCAATTCGTAGCCAAGCGCGGTCATCAGAGGGCCCAACGATTTCTCCAATTCGACCACGCATTCCTCAGGCAGGTTGGACTTCCATCCGCCCGCCTTGGCCTCTCCCACAAAAGGAATATCTTGTCGCGTGTCTTTGGTCATGATCCATCTTCGTGCCTGGCTCTGTTCCAGCTTGCGCATCTCCTCTGGCGAACTGCGGGTTATGGCTTGCGACAGAAGCTCGGGACTTGCCTCAACTCGCAGGAACGTGGCAATCCTCGCCAACTCGCGCACCGGCTCGGCCTGCATCGTTTCGTAGCGAAGCATCAGAAAGTCCGAGTGGTCGATAGAAGCTTGGAGCCAGCTGGAGACGTTGTCGCTCCAGCTTCCGAAGAGCCCGCCGACTGGAGGCTGCGGACGCGTCGCAATCCAGCTGGAGACGTTTTGGCTCCAGGATGCGTACACTCCCCACACATCTCCTGACAGAAATCGCCTCATATAATCTTCCAGGGGATAGTTATCCGTGATCTGCCGCTGTTTGCGATGAAAGTGATAGGACGAAAGCAGGACGTCGCGGGGGTCACGCACAATATAGATCACCCGACGGTATCGGGGATCGAAGTATTCGTGACTCTTGATGATGCGCGGCCGCGGCAAGCCACGCAGAAACCGTTTGCTCTGGGCATGCATGTCCGGAACGATTGCTTCAATGTTCTCGAAGGTAACGGGTTCTTCGGGATGAAGCAGATTGGCCACAAGAAAGCGTGTCCATGTGTTGCCAGATCTTGGGAAGGAGACGATGAATGTGTCGTCCGGAAACACCTGCAGGCTCCGTCCCACAACATCCAGGCCGAATACATACCGGACGCCAGCAGTCAACTCGCGAATCACAAGTAAGGTCCTCCCCACGTGCTCGTTCCCATCTCGGATCTCGTCCCCGCGAAAAACTTCGAAGGTCATATTATCCTAGCTTCCAGTCCACCTGCTGGAGCGTGCACGGGCTCAAAGGACCACGGATTGGTGTCCGTCTCCTCGCATAACTCAAGCCATAGTCCGGGCGGTCCAGGCAGGCGTTGCCCGCTTGAGAATGGCTCAACTGCTCTAGGCAACGCAGCTCCCGGCGGTCGTTATCGGCAAGTGATGGATGTTGGAGAGCCTTTAAAAGTGGGTACAGCAAGCTGCGACCCCTGGATGTACGGTTGCTAGATATATTATTGTGTGCGGTTGGGGGCGGTCCAGCTTCCGATCTTTGGAATCCAATGATTAGCCAGGATTGCGTGTCTCCGATTCCGGTCCTGCTTATGGTCCGAGAGTTAGGGCTTGGGGGCTCGGAACGACAGCTGGTGGAGACGGCTCTCTCCTTACGAGGCAGTCCTTTTGTGCCGCATGTCGGCTGCTTTCGTCCCAACGGCCTGCGAACTCAAGACCTACTCCAGGCAGGAATACCGATTCTGCAACTTCCCGTCCAGTCTTTTCGGTCCATGGCCGCCCTCCGGGCTGGTCGGCAACTCGCACGTTACATTCGGGAGCATGGCATTCAGATCGTCCACACCTTCGACGCGCCGCTCAACATTTTCGCCGCACCCGTGGTTCGCTGGGCTGGCCGAGCGGCCGTCATCACCAGTCAACGCGGTCATCGAGACTTAACCGGAAGGACCATGAAATGGCTCCTGCGCGCGACCGATAGAATGGCCGACGCTGTGGTCGTGAACTGTCAATCGATGCGGCAATATCTGTTGAGCGAAGAAGGCGTGACAGAGTCCAAAGTCCATCTCTGTTATAACGCCCTGGATACCGAGCGCTATCGGCGTCGAAAAACCAAGAGTCTTTTCCCTGGCCATTTGGTCATTGGCACGGTTTGCGCCCTCCGCCCGGAAAAGGGGGTGGACACGCTTTTGCGGGCATTCCGAGACTTGTGTGGGCTGGGCGCAAAGATGATGATTGTCGGCGGCGGCTCGGAAGAGACGAAACTGCTGGCGCTCGCCGCAAGGCTGGGGATCGAAGCCGACTGTCATTTCGAGCCGGTCGTCACGGACGTCATAGAATGGCTGAGCCAAATCGACATCTTCGTCCTTCCCTCGCGATCCGAGGCTCTCTCGAATTCCCTGATGGAAGCCATGGCATGCGGTTGCTGTCCGATCGCCTCGCGCGTCGGAGGCAACCCCGAGCTGATCGAACACGGGGAAAACGGGTTGCTTTTCGAAGTTGACAACGTGGCCGAGTTGGCAAATCACTTGCGAATTCTGCTAACCGACGGGTCGCGCCGGCAAACCTTCGCCGATCGTTCGTCGGCGAAGATGGCGCAGTTCACATATGCCAAGACCGTCGCCACTCTGCAATCGATCTACGAGTCCGTACTCAACCCCTGCACACCGCAAGCGCCGGCGCCTCTCGCGAGCCCATAACGGCTGAAAATCGCTGCCAGGTGCGCCGCGTTCTTATGGAGGTTGTATTTCTCGACCACTCGCTCGCGGGAGGACAAGGCCATTTGCCGCCGCATGCCGGGCTTGTCCATCATGTCGCCGATCGCCCCAGCGAGTTCCTCGACACTGGCCGGAGTGACCAAAAACCCTTCGATTCCATCGCGGATGAGTTCAGGAATGCCGGCGATGCGCGGCGCAACGCATGGCACCCCCAATGCCATGGCTTCCATAAAGACGACGGGAATGCCTTCGGCAAAGCTGGACAGCACGCAGAGATCGCTGTTGCGGTAGAGATCGTGTAAATCGGTCTGGGTTTTCCAACCCGCGAAAACGACCTTGTCCAAAATTCCAAGCCGCCCGGCTTGTTCCGCCAACCGGGAACGCTCCGGACCTTCGCCAACCAATGTCAAGTGAATGTTCCGCCCCGCGGCCACGAGAGCCGCCACCGCCTCGAGAAGAATGGGATACCCTTTGGCGGGGGCGAGCCGTCCCACGGCAATCAAGCGAAACGGAGTCGGGTCCTCTCGAAATGCGACCGGCGACCCTCCCGCGCAGTCAATGCCAAGCGGCGTTACTTCTATCTTGTGCCAGTCCGCCGGAGACGACGACAACATGATTTGGCTCTTCCCGAAATGGCTGATGGCGGAGACAAACAGCGCCGCCCTGACTTTTTCCTTCATTCCGAAGCCATCCGGGTTGATGAACTCTTCCGGACCGTGGAGTGTCATCGACAACTGAACCGGGAAGATCTGCGACAGAATCAGTCCAACCGTGGTCGAGAAAACGCAATGCACGTGCACGAACCCAGCCTTGCGCAGCCAATGCCCGGCGAGGATCGCCTCGCTAATATAGGCGCTTGCAAACAGGGATCGGTGACGAGCAACCCGGGCCAAACGCCACGCCGTCGCGAATCCGCGCATGTAGGGGACCGGTCGAGTGCAGAAGGTCGTTAGGTGTGCCCGCAAGAATTCCAAGGGGGAACTGCCGAGAACATACCAGGTGGAGTCTTGTTCCTCGGTTTCCGCGGCTGATATCGACGGTGGCCGCTCGCCGGGTCGGCGGATCGAAACGGTTTGAATCTCCCATCCCAGTGCCCGCAGCTCGCGCACTTCTCTCAATAAATAGGTGTGGCCGAGGGTCGGGTACTCGCTTAAAAGATAGGCAATTTTCATAGGGAAAGGGCCATCGGATGAAACAGGGACGCGCCGGTGCGGGGCGGATGCTTAATTTCTGTGTGCAATGGCGGCGTTTGATCCAACAGAGTAAAAGAAGATATCGTAAACCACGGACGTCGTGGCCCGGAGGTTGTCGCTGGCGGTGGCGTTGCCTGGTAATTGTTCCCACTCATTTTCAAGCTGGCGATTCCGCCGCTATCCGCCGCCCGATGCTTCGGCAGGTCGGCAATAAATCTCATATTCGCCGATGGCTGGGAGCGGATGGTATTCCATACGCTTCTGACGGATCCAAGCGGCAAGCTCGGGCTGCCCCTCGCTCCTGTCCTCAAGCAGCTTGTAAAATGGGCTAATCACGAAAACATCAGGTTGGTTGTGGGTATAGAATCCTAGTCGGAAGTCGTCAATCAACCGCCGCTCTCCATGCAGGCTCCAAAAGAAGGCCGACGATCCCATCACCAGCTGGCCAGGGCGCGAACAGCTCTTAATGGCCGCCACCGCTGGCAGGTAACGATTGCGATAGGTGTTCGTCCGGACCCGGTACAGCAAGCCAGAGATCTGCACTCCGACCAGCACAACGATGACCGTAATGACGGTGAGGCGCCAGAACCCCTTTTGGGACAAGCCATGATCAAGCACCAGTGCCAGCGTGATCGCCATCAGCGGAGTGATTTGGATCAAGTAGAAGAACTGTTTGTCTCCGGCTATGTAGGTAAGGGTGAAAAATGCCACGGCCGTGAGCAACAAAACGATTCGAATCGCCTGATTTTTGCGGAATGAGGATCGCGCCAGGGCGATAATGATCGCTGCCACATAGAGAAACAGCACAATCGCCTTCAGGTGGTGCACGGGAGCTATCCCGGGGCTCAGGCCGAAGGGTCCCAAGTAGCGGTTCTGAATCTCGGTAACAGTTGCTCGTAGAGGATTTGCCAGGGGATGCTCCCGATTCGGGTTTGAGCTCACAGCCTGTTGCACGTTTCCCCCGAACTGCTTCCAGAAGTTGTGCGGATCCTCCAAAACGTAAGCGCCCCACCCCACGGCGCCGATCAAGTAGGGTAACAAGGCGAGTGCTAGGATCCTCAGGCGCAGCCGACCGCGGTCGAGCCAAACAGTAATCAGCAGCAAGCCCAAAAACCAGAGGATGCCATTCGGATGGGTGAGGCCGCTGGCCACGACCAGAGACTGGGAAAGAAGGACTGCAAGCGCAAAATTGCGTTCCCGCAGCTGGAAATACACGCTGACCGCGGTAATCCCCAGCGCGAAACACATGGCGTCCATGCGGCCGTCGGAAACGCCGAGCAGGAAGAAATAGTCAACGGCAACCAGGCCGATCGCTGCAACACCGGCCCGCACGCTACCACTCAGCTTGACTACCAGCAGATAAATACTGACCAGAGACAACAAGCCCCAGATGGCTGAAGCGCCGCGTATAGTGAGGAGGCTGAACCCGAAGATCTTGACCGCTACGGCGTTGGCCACAAAGGATAGAGGCGGCACCCAATAGACGTGCCGCCGCATTCCCTCGTACCAGGTCCCGGTGTCCTCCATAACATCGGAGCTCAAAGAACCTTTGACTGCAAGATTATAGGTTCCAGTGGCGAACCACGATTCATCTTCGCTGGGCTCTCGCGTGGTCCCGCTCATCAGGGCCAGAATCAGATATAACGTCAGCAGAGCGGAGACGCCGAACGCCTGCCACTTGACCCTCGGTTGTCCAGGCATGTTAACTGGGTCCCATAGAAACTGCGCATCTCTGCAGTATTATTGCACGCCTGCCCCTCCGCCGTGGTTTGCGCCAGCCGCCGGGGTCGAGTGTTCACAACGCCTTGGAGGAGTTAACGAGGGTCCGCTGGTGCGTTCTTCCACCGATTTCCTCATATCTTCAACTTCAGGGGCACGAGGGCCTCCCGCTGGGTAAGTAAACTGTGCCAGCGGGTCTCGGAACTGCTATCCCTCCCTCCCCCAACTCACCACTCCAGCGCCACCCGCGGATGTCATCGTAGACTCAAGCTCGTATGCGACGCCAGGTAAGAATCGTGTTTGCTCCGTAGTTCCATACCCCACTCACCGCTGTGCCCAGTAATCCTGGCAGGTACCAGGGAATACCTTCGCCATGCCAGAACTCAGCGAAACTGACATTGGCAACCGCCCCCAGTGAACACGCCAAGTAGAAAGTAGATAGTCCCCTTACTAGTCGCCAACCGCGAAGCCTGCGGTCTCGAAAGGTGACAACATTATTCAATAAGAAATTGAATGTCATTGCCACCAACGTAGCACTGGCTTGCGAGATCACGAAAGGCGCTCGCCCCCAGTAATAGAGCAGTGTGAGACAGGCTAGGTGGACGATAAGGCCCAGAGCACCCACCAGGACAAAAACAATGAAGCGGACCGGAAGGACATTCCCGACCAGCTTATCAATCAGCAGAAAAAGATATTCGAGCTTTACATTGATATCGAGCTTGCTCTCACCTCGCTGACGATTGCGGAAGTGATAGGGCACTTCAGCGATGCGCACCGGTCGGGGGCTTGAGGCAAGCAGATCAACCAGAATCTTGAAGCCAGTGCCCGTCAGGCGGTGAACGATTTGCCGGAAATAGGCACGGTCGACGATGAAAAAACCACTCATCGCGTCCGATATTTCACAATGACACACCAAGCGGCTGATGCGAGCTCCAAGATTGCTGAGCCAGACCCGGTTCCGTGCAAACTGGCCCATGCTTCCACCCTCAAGGTTGCGGCTGGCAACCACCAGATCCAAGTGTTCAGACTCTATGCGGTTGAGCATTTCCGGCAATAGGCTCTCGTCATGCTGCAAGTCTGCATCCATTATGGCGATGAAGGGCGCCGGTGTTGCCAGCATGCCCTCCACGCAGGCCGACGAGAGGCCGCGCCTGCCCACTCGTTCGAGAACGCGAACCCGACGATTGAGTTTTCTTTCCAAGTCAAATCTCTATTAAATCTCTGGACGATGGAATAAATGATGCGATCGACACTCTCCCCCGGATGATGTTGACAATTGTGGCAGTAAGAAAGTAGAAATAGGTTCCGAAACCGGCTACATTAAATGAGCACTGACCATCCGCATAGGATCGATCCGAAAGCGGGAACGGGTAATTGGAAGTTTTTCACTTCTTCCTTACAGGACTCCATCTTTGAAGCTGCGACGCGCTGGAAGGAAATTTTGGCCGACGCCAACAAACCATGGCTCTGCTGGAATGTCAGCGGACGATGGTGCTACCTACAACAGAAGTTAGTGCAGGCGGTCGGCTGGACTCCCGTGGTAGGATTCGACCCGCGGAGCGGACCTCCACCACTGGCTGAGGGTTCCATCTTAATCGACTTCAACCAGACATTGAATTTGCCGGTGCTCTGGCCGCACGTCCCCCTCGAGTTCGCATTTCTGTTTGCTGACCGTCTCGCATTCTGGCACGCTGATCTGCTCTGCAGATTACCCGTGATGGCAGCTTTGGCAAAGCAATTTGACAGCCTCCAAGATGGACAGCTCGCGGCGGTTTTGGACCGGGGAGGATTGAGGAGCCGGCTGGCCTTTAAGGCCCATCGCTACTGGGAGGTATGCGGCTGTACCACGAAGAGCGCCAGTGAAAACCAGTTCTACAACGGAACTGGTTGGTGGCGGAACTTTCAGTTTCATCCAAAGTGTGTTCTGGAAGAGGAACGGAGGAAGCGTAAAGTCTACTCTTATGACAGCGGCGTCGGCATACTGTATTGGCAGAAAAAGTATAACGGTTATGTGGTACCTATCAGTGCAGACCTGATTAAAGAAGGTCACTGTAGCGAAATTGGCAACCCGAACTACAAACAAGCTTCTCATCATTATGAAGCTATCAGGAACCTGGGCGCTGAAATCGATCTCAATTACTCCATTCATGAAGTCGCAGCCAAACTTGACATTGCGCATCTGCTGACGGATCTTCCTTTGTCCTGACAGACTGATTTTTCCGATAACTGCTTCCAGATTGGCGTGTGGCAGCGTGGTCATCTTCGCCTCTTCGCCGGTGTGGTAGCGCAACCAACCGAGACTGCTCCGCCAGCGCATCCTTGCAGGGTGAGCAAGCGGGTCGCAGATGGTGCTGAAGCGAGCGCAGCCACCGTTCCTCTTCCGACTCCGTTTGAGGGCCGATATGCAGCACAGCACAATCTTCAGCCCAGTGGTTAGGGACCCGAAAGGAGAATAGTGCGGGATTGCCCCGGAAGTTCGAAGTCGGGATCGTCCGGGGGAATCTGACTGACCGCTGTTCATTTGACTCAGATAGCCTGCCTAGGTTTTTCAAAGACGAACTCGTTGCAACCAGAAGTCCCTCTGCAGGTTTTCAAACGAGTAAGAACAAAACCACGTTTTTGGTAAAAGTCAAAAATGAGTTCTGGCATTGCAACTTCGAAGGGATATCCGCCAACCCAATCGATCAGGTCTTGCCAGAAAGACATGCCGCGCTGGTTCTGGTGGTAGTCACGAATGACGGCGAATGGTTTTCCGCGAAGGAAGTCTTTCAGGAGCCGCCGCCAGAAAAGGACAACGAACGAAGGCCCAACGACCAGGAATCGCAAACCTTCCGGCAGTTTGTTGTAGAGCTTTTTCACCTTCGCCCAGCGTTTGCTCGCGCTGCCTTGATCGTTGTAGATTGCGATGAACAGCTTTCCGCCGCCCGCCACCGGAATCGCCGCATTGGCCAGCGCCGTCCACATGTCACCCGTATGATGCAAAACTCCCCATGAATAGACGACGTCAAAGTTGCCCAGCGATCGGAGATATTGAGCATCGAGTGCCGAGCCCGACTCGACCGTCCACTGGTCATCCTCAGGGAAATATCGCCGTTTCAACTCGCACGTGCACGCCACCGATTGTGAATCGTAATCGAAGGAATAGACACGAGCTCCGAGGCGTCGCGCCGCGAGACTGAAAAGACCGCTGCCCGATCCGATATCGAGAAAGCTTCTGCCTTCGAGGCTCGTCACTTCGAGCATGTCTTGCAGCGAGCGCGTAGCTGCGGCAATTCTCTCGTCATCGAGCGTTTTCAGGAACCACGCCCAGTTCCGGCCAAATTCGAAACGCTCCTTCGCTCGGATCTCTACAGCGTGCGAACTCATGCTTGAGCGCTCTCCCACATTCGTGCATTGTCCCGACTGGCGATGGGCGACAAACTCTCATTATCCCATGACAATTTCAGGCATTTTGCCACTCGAGAGGCGCTGGGCTTGGCCGACCATGGGAAGATCTTTCAGTTTCGGCCGTCCGGTCGTCTCGCGCTGCAGCCGCAATCTGCCCGTCTCTGCCGTTTCATCCTGTTTTGCCAGAAGCAAACTCCTGTGTCACACCGCGTGGGGGCTTCTGTGATTTTTCCTTCCTCTTGTTAATAGTACGGTTATACTAACGTGCAGGATCTGATTCCGCCGATATTCAGGGGTCCGTTAGCTTCGCCAGCAACCATACGGCTGCAGTTGGGAATAGATTCGTGTGGACTTGTGGCGTGTTTGGCGAATGCGGCAGGTAGACCAGGATCGAATTGCTTCCCTGACGTAGTCTAATGACTGTACTGCGCGCTGCTCTATGGTGCAACATGAGCCCTCTCAACATTTTGCGGGGATTTCTCGTTCTCGCCATGATTGTCCAAATGACACTGGCCAAAGCGCAAATGCCGGTTCCCGCGTTGCCCCAGGTTCAGATTGACACCACCTATCACGCTCCGACTGGCGGCAAGACGTGGCAGGCACACAACGCTGCTGAACTCAAGACTACGATTGAAGCCGCACGGCCAGGAGACGTCATAGTTCTCGATGCGAAGGTTACCTATGAGGGCAACTTCGTATTGCCGGTGAAGGCCGATCCTGAACACAAGTGGATCTATCTCGTCAGCTCCGAGCTCTCCCGCCTGCCCGATCCTGGAACCCGAGTTGCGCCCGCTAACGCCGTCAACATGCCCAAGATCGTCACCCCGAATGTGAACCCAGCTATCGCTGTTCCCCCGGGGGCCTCCAATTACCGTCTGGTCGGGCTGGAGATCACTTCGGCCTCAACCCAGGGCTGCAAGCCGCCGGGAAATTGCTTCTCCTATCAATTGGTCTATGTGGGGGGACTTCCCGGGCAACCGTTGCCCGATTCGATCACCGTAGATCGCTGTTACCTGCACGGCTCACCCACGCAGGACGTGCGCCAGGGGGTCATCGCGAACGGCAGCCGTATCGCGGTCATCGACAGCTACATCTCCGATATTCATCAGAGTGTCTTTGACTCGCAGGCTGTTCTGGCCTATTTCTCGCCAGGGCCGATCAAAATCGTCAACAACTTCCTGTCGGCCACGACGGAAAACATCTTGTTCGGCGGAGCGGGAGCCAAGAAAAATTCCTGGGTGCCATCCGACATCGAGATCAGGAACAACTGGCTATTCAAACCGTTGGAGTGGGCGGCTGTCGGCGTAACCATTCCGCCGCACAACCAGTGGGTGGAAAAGAACAGCCTGGAGTTTAAGAGTGCTCGCCGCGTTCTGGTAGATGGCAATATTATGGAGAACACCTGGGTCAGCGGCCAGACCGGCTTCGCCGTCCTATTCACCGTGCGCACGGGTCAGAGCGGCGACGTGGCGGTGGTCGATGACATCACCTTCACCAACAATGTCCTCAAGAATGTCACCTCCGGTTTTTCGACTCTCTATTACGACAACAGTTGCGGCCAACCTCCCTATACGGAATGCACGAGTCAGGGCGAAGCCAGGCGCATCCTGATCTATAACAACCTTGTCCTATTCCGCGATTCTCACCTTCCTGGCACACCCGCCAACTGGGGTGTCTTGCTGAACCCGGGCATGACCGATTTTGTGTTCCAGCACAACACCACGGTCCCTGCTCCCGGCGCCGACTGCTACCAATCGATCTTTTTCAATATGTACCAGAACATGAAGTGGCCTCCGGCAGAATCCGTAACCCACAACGTCTGGATTCTGGACAACGCGCTCTGCCGTCAGCCAACCGGTGGGTCGGGAGGACAGGGAACCACGGGAATGACTTACTACATGGGGGACCCTCCTCCGCTGGCTCCCCGCTATCGGGGCAATGTCATGTACGTATCTGGCAACAACAAAATGGAGACGTTCCCTCCCGGCAATTTATCGACCAAGACGCCGATCAAGTATACGGAGCTCAATGGTAAGTCTCTGCTAACCGTGCCCGAGGGGGCAAAAACGACTGACGGGAAAACCGCCGGTGTAGATGTCAACAAACTCAGCACCGCAGGGTTGGGATCTGCCGAAAAAACATCGGGGGAGATGGACGATCAAAAAGCAACGACGCTCAACCCCACGGAGTAATCGAACCGAGGCTTTGCGGAAGGCTGGCGGAAACCCGAACCGAGATAACGACCCTCGAGACCGAGGAACTCTGAGGCGATTCTGAGCTTCGGAGGCGCGGCTTTTAAGTATGAGCGAGCCAGCTTCTGTTTATTTTGTCCCCACCGACACGAAAACTCGAGGCAACAACATAAACTAAATAACTACGCCACACGAACACCAGCCAGATGGAAAACAAAATTGTCGAAGTCGAGGAAATCGCTGGTCGAGAGATGGCGTACGCAGTAATACCCGTAATCAAATGCCTTACCATCGATACAGCGAAACAGCGGCGGCGTTTCCTAGCTGCGCCTTTATCCGCAGCCGACCTTGACTAAAGGGCCGGCCGCGATTGAGGTGAACTTGCCAGAACGACGTGGCTGATCAGTGGTTTTGTCGCTCCGGAGTTACCACTGATGGAATCCGTCTACTTTACCGTCTCCTGTAGCGTGTTGTTGTTAATTCCCGGCACCTGATAACCGGTGGCCGCCGAAAACGGTGTCAACAGTTGATAATTTCCATTTGCAGGGTCGACATAAGTGAATGGAACCTTCGTAGAGTAGTTGTTATCGGGAAATGTCGCGATGACATCGTTGCTCGGCACGTACATGACGTTGCCAACAAAGCGCGGAGCCAATGGTGCGGGATCTCCCATGTAGTAGGTCAGCCCCTCGGTTCCTTGCGCTCCCCACCCACCGGTGGGCTGACGGCAGAGCGCGTTGCCCAGAATCCAAACGTTCTGGGTTATGGATTGGGTCGGAGGCCATGGCGTGCCTTGGTACACATTGAAAAAGATCGATTGATAACAGTTCGTGCCCGAAGCAGGGACCGTGGTGTTGTTCTCAAACACAAAATCGGT
>Ga0187783_10001762_pt1 | contig 16049 bp, 14 predicted proteins | sample 1015_SJ02_MP02_2_FD_132471 | JGI IMG/M metagenome (GOLD analysis project Ga0187783, IMG submission 132471) | Tropical peat soil microbial communities from peatlands in Department of Meta, Colombia - 1015_SJ02_MP02_20_MG | ecosystem: Environmental > Terrestrial > Soil > Wetlands > Peat | place... | reverse complement strand
GCCGCCAAGGTGTTCACCTCCCTCGGCGCCTCGGGCGTCAACGTGCGGGCGATCGCCCAGGGTGCCTCCGAACGCAACATATCCGCGGTGGTCGAGGGCCGCAGCGCCATGCGCGCGCTGCGCGCGGTGCACGCCGGGCTGTACCTCTCGCCGCACACCCTCTCGATCGGGGTGATCGGTCCCGGTACCGTCGGGCGGGTACTGCTCGATCAGCTGAGCGCACAGAGCGAGCAGCTGCGGCGGCAGTTCCGGCTCGACATGCGGGTGCGCGGCATCATGGGGTCGCAGCGCATGCTGCTCGCCGACTCGAGCATCGCCGCCTCCGACTGGCAGGCGCAGTACCAGGCGAGCAGCCGCGCCGCGGACCTGGCGCGTTTCGTCGAGCACGTGCGGCTCGACTACCTGCCGCACACCGTGCTGGTCGACTGCACCGCGAGCGCGGGCATCGCCGCGAGCTACGAGGAGTGGCTCGGCGCCGGCATGCACATCGTGACGCCCAACAAGAAGGCCAACAGCGGCGACTTCGCCTATTACGAGCGGCTCAAGCTCGCGCGGCGCAGCGGCGCCTCGCACTACCTCTACGAGGCGACGGTGGGCGCGGGGCTGCCGATCGTGCAGACGCTGCGCGATCTCATCCAGACGGGCGATGAGATCACGAGCATCGAGGGGATCTTCTCCGGCACGCTCGCCTACCTCTTCAATGTGTACGACGGCCGCCGCGGGTTCTCGCAGATTGTGCTCGAGGCGCGCCAGCGCGGCTTCACCGAGCCCGATCCGCGCGATGACCTCTCGGGCATGGACGTCGCGCGCAAGCTCATCATCCTCGGACGCGAGATGGGCCTGCCGCTCGAGCTCAAGGACGTGCGCCTCGAGAGCCTGGTGCCGGCCGAGCTCGCAACTGGCAGCATCGAGGAGTTCCTCGCACAGCTGCCACGCCACGACGAGGCCATCGCCGCGCGGCACGCCGCGGCGCGGTCGCGTGGCAAGGTGCTGCGCTACATCGGCAAGCTCACGGCAGCGGGCGAGGCGACCGTCGGCCTCGAGGAGCTCGATGCAGGGCACGCATTCGCCAACATTGCGCTCACCGACAACATCGTGCGCTTTGCCACGCGGCGCTACTGCAACAATCCGCTCATCGTGCAGGGCCCCGGCGCCGGCCCCGAGGTCACCGCCGGCGGAGTATTCGCCGATCTGCTGCGCCTCGCTGCGTATCTCGGGGCGCGGCTGTGAGCGCCGCGGCGCGCGAGCGGGCGACCGCCTTCGCCCCGGCCTCGGTCGGCAACGTGGCGATCGGCTTCGACATCCTCGGGTTTGCGGTCGATGCGCTCGGTGACCGCGTCACGGTGACGCGCAGCGACCGGCCGGGCGTTGCGATCGGCGCGGTGCGCGGCATCGCCGGAGATCTGCCACACGCGGCGCGTGAGAACACCGCCGGCCGCGCGCTCATTGCGCTCGAGGAGGCGGTGCACCCGGGCTTCGGCCTGCACGTCGAGATCGACAAGGGCATTCCGCTTGGCTCGGGGCTCGGTGGCTCGGCAGCTTCGGCGGTCGCAGCGGTGGTAGCCGCCAATGCGCTGCTGCCGCAACCCCTGAGCCGGCTCGAGCTGCTGCCCTTCGCCATGGCCGGGGAAGCGGTGGCGAGCGGCGCACGCCACGCGGACAACATCGCGCCCTCGCTGTACGGCGGACTCGTGCTCACCGTCGGTATCGATCACCCGCGCGTCAAGCAGATCCCGGTGCCGCGCGCTATCCGCGCCGTCATCGTGCGTCCGCACATGTTCCTCGCGACCGCCAAGGCGCGGGCGATCCTCAAGCTGAGCGTCGAGCTCTCGGACTTCGTCTGGCAGACCGCGAACCTCGCCGGCTTCATCTCCGGCTGCTATACCGACGATCTCGACATGATCCGCGCCTCCTTCAAGGACGTCGTGATCGAGCCCCAGCGCGAGGCACTGATCCCCGGTTTCCAGGAGGTGCGCCGCGGGGCGATGGAGGCGGGCGCGCTCGGCTGCTCGATCGCAGGGGCGGGACCCTCGATGTTCGCCTGGACACTTGCCGCCAGCGCCGAGGCGGTGCGCGCGGCGATGCAACGCGAGTTCGCACGGCAGTCCCTCGGCACCGATGAGTGGGTGGTCGAGGTGCGCTCGGCGGGCGCACGGCTCATCGAGTGAGCGGCCGGTGAGCGGCAGCTTTCTCTTCGGCAGCTCGCGCGATGAGGCGCCGGCGGTGCCCTTCAGCGCCGCGGTGCTGCACGGTCTCGCGCCCGATGGTGGCCTGTACGTGCCGCGCGAGTGGCCGCACCTCGAGCCGGAGGACTTCGCCGGCCTCGAGTCACTGCCGGAGCTCGCGACGCGCTGGCTGGCGCCGTTCCTCGCGGAGGATGCGCTGCGGCCGATGTTGCCGGCGATTGCGGCCGAGGCGCTCGACTTCCCCGCACCTCTCGTGCCGCTCGCCGCCGACGACTCGCTCTCGGTGCTCGAGTTGTTTCACGGCCCGACCGCGGCGTTCAAGGACTTCGGCGCGCGCTTTCTCGCCGCCTGCTTCGCACGACTGCGCGAGGCGGCAGCGCAGACGCTCACCATTCTGGTCGCAACTTCCGGCGACACCGGCGGAGCGGTCGCCGCCGCCTTCCATGGCCGCCCCGGTATCGAGGTGGCGGTGCTCTTCCCGCAAGGGCTGGTCTCGCCCACCCAGGAGCGGCAGCTCACCTGCTGGGGCGGCAACGTCAGATCACTGCGGGTTCGCGGTACCTTCGATGACTGTCAGCGCCTCGTAAAAGCGGCCTTCCTCGATCCGGCGTTCGCCGCACAGCGCGCGCTCTCCTCTGCCAACAGCATCAATCTCGGGCGGCTGCTGCCGCAGAGCATCTACTATGCGGCAGCAAGCCTCGCTATCTGGCGGCGCCACCGCGAGCGCGCCTCCTTCATCGTGCCGAGCGGCAATCTCGGCAACGTGCTCGCCTGCCTGTGGGCGCGCCGCGCAGGGCTGCCGATCGATGAAGTGGTGCTCGCGCACAACGCCAACCGCACGGTGCCGGACTTCCTCGCGAGCGGCGAGTGGCGGCCGCGGCCGAGCATCGCGACGCTCGCCTCGGCGATGGATGTCGGTGACCCGAGCAACATGGAGCGGCTGCGCGCGCTCTACCCGGACCTCGCCGCGCTGCGCGCGGCGGTGAGCGCCTGCTCGGTGACCGACGGGGAGATCCGCGCGCGCATTCGCGCCGGCTATCATGAATACGGGCAGATCTGGTGTCCGCACACTGCCACCGCGGCGGAAGTGTGGGAGCGGCTGCCGCTCGCGCGGCGGCACGGACGCCGCTGGGTGCTCGTGTCGACGGCGCACCCGGCGAAGTTCCGCGAGCTCGTCGAGCCGCTGATCGGTCGGGAGGTTCCGGTGCCGGGGACGTTGGCGCGCCTCTACGCGCGTCCGGTGCAGTGCGTCGACATCGACGCGACGCTCGGTGCGTTGCAGGAGGCGCTTGGGGGGGAGAGGCACACGTGGACGAGTTGAGCAGGGTTCCGCCCATCGCCTGGCTCCTGAGCGCGTGCGCGCTCGTGCTCGGGTTTGGCCTCGGGCTCACCTGGCGCTGGTACCGTCGCTACCGGGCGCGCCGCGCGCTGCGTGCGGCGGTGACCTCCGGCAGCTCGGAACATCTCGTCGATACGCTCGTGCCCGATGGCATGGGCGGCGCATTCCACGTCGATTATCTGCTGCTGACGCTGCGCGGCGTGGTGGTGATCGACCTGCGCGACGTGAAGGGCAACATCTTCGGTGGCGATCAGATGGCTGAGTGGACCGTCATGGATGGACCCCACCGCTTCACCTTCACCAACCCCCAGAGCGCGCTCTACGACCGCGTCGCCGCGGTGAAGGCGGTAGCCGGCGATGTGCCCGTCGAGGGTCGTATCGTGTTCACCCGCCGCGGCACCTTCCCGAAAGGATTGCCGAAATGGACGCTCATGCTCGATGCCCTGCGGAGCGAATTCCCCGCGGCCGATTTCGAGGCCCCGGCGGAGAGCGCCGCGCGCTACCGCGAGGGCTGGCGACGACTGCGCGATGTGGTCAGGCCGAGCAACATGGTCGACATGCGTTAGACCAACCCACAAAAACCACCCCAGGAAATTGCGCTTGCCGCGACTTGCGGGCGCTCACCGTGCAGCGAGATGCGCAATTTCCCGGGGACCCCGGTTAAGAAGAAGAGGAAGAGAGGGTGCGGGCGTGGTCGGCAAGCACGAGCGCTACGCAGGATGTGAGTTTCCTCGCGTACTCGATGTGCAGGAACTCGTTCGGGCCGTGCGCGTTGGACTGCGGGCCGAGAACCCCGGTGATGAAGAACTGGGTCTGCGGGAAGCGCTCCCCCAGCATACCCATGAAGGGAATCGTGCCACCGCAACCGATGTTGACGGCATCGCGGCCGTAGATGGCGCGTGAGGCGCGCCCGATGGACTCCTCGAGCCACGGCGCGAAAGCCGGCGCGTTCCAGCCCCCTGTGGCGGAGCCAGCCTCGAAGCTCACGCGCGCGCCGTAGGGCGGATCGCGCTCGAGCGCTTCACGCACGGCCTGTGCGGCACGCGCGGCATCGCAGGTCGGCGGCAGGCGCAGTGAGAGCTTCAGGGCGAGCTCTGGCAGCAGCACGTTGCCCGCCGAGCCGACCGGTGGCAGCCCCTCGGCACCGGTCACGGCGAGCGTGCCGCGCCAGGTGTTGTTGATGATGAGCTCGGTGGGGTCGTTCGAAACCGCCTGGACGCCCGGCACCCAGGGCAGCTTCCCGGCGACGCTGCTGCCGAGCACCTGCGCGGCGGCGCTCGCCTGCGAGCGGCGGTCGGGCGGTATGGTGACGTGCAGCTCATCGAGCAGCAGGTCACCGGTGATCGGGCTCTCGATTCGCGCAATCAGCTGCTCGAGAATGCGAAACGGCGTCGGCGCAATGCCGGTAGCCATCCCCGAGTGCACGCCCTCGGTGAGGACGCGGACCCGCAGGGTGCCGACCAGGTTTCCGCGCAGCGAGGTGGTGCACCACACCTGCTCGTAGTTGCCGCACTCGGCATCGAGGCACACGACGAGCGAGGGCTCGCCGAGTGCTGTACCGAGCGCGGCGAGGTGCGCCGGCAGATCGGTGCTGCCGCTTTCCTCGCACGCTTCGATCAGCACGACGCAGCGTGGCAGACGGACGCCCTGTTGCTTGAGCGCGGTGAGCGCCGTGAGTGAGCTGAAGACGGCGTAGCCGTCATCGGCCGCCCCGCGGCCGTAGAGTCGGCCGTCGCGGATGACGGGCTCCCAGGGGCCGAGTCCGGGCAGCCAGCCGGTGAACTCCGGTTGCTTGTCGAGATGCCCGTAGAGCAGCACGCTCCCCGGCAGCTCCCCCGGGACGTCGATCAACAGCAGCGGCGTGCGCTGCGGCAGCCGGCGGACCTCGACGCGCGCGCCGGGCAACGGCTGTGCGCGGCACCAGTCCGCCATGAGCTTCACGGCCGCTTCCATGTAACCGTGCTGCTCCCACTCCGGGTCGAAGTCGGGTGACTTGTTGGGGATGCGCACGTAGGCGATGAGGCGCCCGATGATCGAGTCGTCCCAGGTCGCGTCGATCGAGGTCTGCAGCCGTTTCAGGTCCATTTTGGGTTCCATTATTACTTGTATAACAATGTGTTATAAATCTATTTGCAGGTCGATTCTCACGAAGGCGGCAGCCGAAACAGAGCGCGCGCGGCGGCGGTGCTCGAGCGCGCGAGCGCGTCGAGGGATTCGCCGCGGGCGCGGGCCACCGCGCGGGCAACCTGCGGAAGATACGCCGGTTCGTTGCGTCGGGAGGTCGGGCGCGGCTTGAGGTCCCGGGGCAGGAGATAGGGGCCGTCCGTCTCGAGCAGCAGCCGCTCTGCGGGCACGCGCGGCATGAGCGCGGCGAGGTGCGTGCCGCGCCGCTCGTCGCAGATCCAGCCGGTGATGCCGATCGCGAGCCCGAGCTCGAGATAGCAATCGAGTTCCTCGGCATTGCCGGTGAAGCAGTGCGCGACTCCCCGCCACGCGGGCGCATGCTCGCGGAGGATCGCGACGAAGTCCGCGTGAGCATCGCGCTGGTGCAGGAATACGGGCTTGCCGAGCTCGAGAGCGAGCTCGAGCTGACGGTGGAACGCCTGCTGCTGCGCCGCGCGTGGGGAGAAATTGCGGAAATAGTCGAGTCCGCACTCCCCGACCGCGACCACCTCGCGCTCTCTTGCGAGCGCGCCGAGCTCCTCGAGGCGCTCGCGCGTGAGCTCGCCCGCATGGTGCGGATGAACTCCTGCGGTCGCGAAGAGTCTCCCCGGGTGCGCGCGGGCGAGCGCGATCGCCCGCGCGCTGCTCGTGGGCGAGGACCCGGTGACTACCATCTGTATGACACCAGCGTGACGCGCCCGCGCCAGCACCTCGTCGCGGTCGGCGTCGTAGCTGTCGTGGGCGAGATTGATCCCGATGTCGATGAGTGCCGGTGCGGTCGCGGAAGCGGTTGTCGGCGCGGTTGCTGTACTATCTTTTTGCATGTACGCGCACATTCTACTGAAGCGGGCCCACCCGCTGCGGGCGGCGGCTGCGGGCCCGCGCACGCCTGCGCGCCGTCGCCGCGCGCGCTGGGCGCACCGGGCGCTGTGCGCGGCAGCGCTCCTCGGCTGCGCCATATCGGCCTCGGCCGACAACGAGGCCTGGCGCGACCTCGAGAGCCGTATCCAGTACGGCTACTACACCGAGGACGCGCCCGCACTGCGCAAGCTGAGCGAGTCGGTGGCCGGTGGTGAAGGCCATGACAAGCTGCGCTCCTACTACGCGGCGCTCCTCGCCTGGCGCCTGGCGCTGCTTGCGGCTCAGGGGGGCGCCGCGGCGGCGAGCGGCTCCACCTCACAGCTTGCGCACCGCTGCGTGAGCGAGGCCGACGGCGCGCTCGCCGTGGAGGCGGATTTCGCCGATGCGTTGGCATTGCGCTCCGCCTGCCTCGCGACGCCACTCGAGACCGCGGGCGGCTACGCGCCGCTCGCCAGCTATCGTGCCCGCAAGGACCTCGACCGCGCGCTGCAGCTCGCCGGGCGCAACCCGCGCGTGCTGCTCGTCGATGCGATGAGCGATTACGAGCTCGCCCCGGCGCGCGGCGGCAACAAGGAGCGCGCGCTCACCAAGCTCCGCCAGACGGTTGCCGCGTTCGAGAGCGAGCGTGGCGGCATCGAGCACCTGCCGGGCTGGGGTGCGGCCGAAGCGTGGCTGCTGCTCGCGCGCGACCTGCTCGATCACAGTGATCCGGTGGGCGCGCGCGATGCGCTCGAGCACGCGCTGCTCATCGCCCCGGAGTACGCGCAGGCGCGGCGCCTGATGGCGAAGATCACCGCCGGCTGACACGGCCTGCCAGGCACGCGGCGGTGCGCGGCGCGCGGGCCTGGCGCGCGCGGCGCGCGGCACCTTACACAGGTCAGCACAGCTGCCGGCACTGTACGGCAGGCGCTGCGCGAGGCAATGGCGCCACCTGAGGCAATGGCGCCGCGTGAGGCATTGCGGGTCGGCAGATGTTATCGTTGCGCGCCTTTTGCATGCAGATCGCAACAGGTGACCTCGGAAGCCGACAAGAAAGCGCTGTTAGGACAGCTGCGCATCGACCGCACGACGCCGCCGGCGGAGGGCGCATCGCGGCGTGGCCTGTGGGTTGTCGTCGGCATCGCCGCGCTCGCCGTGCTGGGCGCGGCCGGCGCCTGGTTCGCGCTGTCGGCGCGCGCTGCGGTGGCGGTGCGCACCGTGCCGGCGCAGCCGCTCGGGGGTGGCGGAGCCCCTTCGGTGCTCGATGCCACCGGCTACGTCACCGCACGGCGCGAGGCGACCGTCTCGGCGCAGATCACGGGAACGGTGTCGGCAGTGCTCATCGAGGAAGGCGACCACGTCAAGGCGGGGCAGGTGCTCGGGCGGCTCGACGACACGGCGCAGCGCGCGACGCTCGCACAGGCACAGGCGCAGTTGCATTCGGCAGAGGCGCTGCTCGTGCAGTACGAGGCGCAGCTCGCGCAGAGCCGGCGCGACGTGCTGCGCGATGAGGATCTGGTGAAGCGCAAGCTGGTCTCGGAGCAGGCGGTCGAACAGGCGCGCACCCAGGTCGAAACCCAGAGCGCGCAGGTCGAGGCACAACACAAGCAGATCGAGGTCGCCGAGGCCAACGTGCGCTCGGCGCAGGTGCAGCTCGACTATTGCACGGTGCGCGCGCCGTTCGATGGCGTCGTGATCGCCAAGGCCGCGCAGGTCGGGGAGATCATCTCGCCGCTGTCCGCCGGCGGCGGCTTCACGCGCACCGGCATCGGCACGCTGGTGGACATGGATTCGCTCGAGATCGAAGTCGACGTCAACGAGGCCTACATCAATCGCGTGCAGCCGGGGCAGCGGGTGGAATCGGTGCTGAACGCTTACCCGGACTGGCGCATTCCCTCGCACGTCATCGCCATCATTCCAACCGCCGATCGTTCCAAGGCGACGGTCAAGGTGCGCATCGGTCTCGACGTCAAGGACCCGCGCATCGTGCCCGACATGGGCGTGCGCGTGTCGTTTCTCGAGGAGCACGACAGTGCCGCGGCGACGCCGCAGCGACCGCACGGCGTGCTGGTGCCGACCGCCGCACTGCGCAAGGACGGCGGCGATGACGTGGTGTTCGTCGCGCGCGAGCAGCGGGCGGAGCGCCGCGTAGTGACGCTCGGGGGCACGAGCGGCGATCTGCGGCAGGTACTGAGCGGCGTCTCTCCCGGTGAGTCGGTGATCGTCGATGCGCCGGCGGGACTCAAGGACGAGGCGCGGGTGAGGGAGGCGCGGCGCTGACGGCGCCGCCGCCCGCGGCGGTTCGAGGAGGCAGGCAAATGTCCGAGTCGATGGTCGAAGTGCGCAACGTCACCAAGGTCTACGAGCGCGGCAAACAGAAGGTGGAGGTGCTGCACAGGCTCAATCTCGAGATCCCCAAAGGCGATTTCGTCGCGTTGATGGGACCCTCGGGCTCGGGAAAGACCACACTGCTCAACCTCATCGGCGGACTCGATCAACCGACCGGGGGAGAGATCGTCGTCGGCGGTAGCCGCATCGACCAGCTCGGCAGCGGCGCGCTGGCGCACTGGCGGGCACACAACATCGGCTTCGTCTTCCAGTTCTATAACCTGATGCCGGTGCTGACGGCCGAGGCCAACGTCGAGCTGCCGCTGCTCCTCACCAGGCTCTCCGCGGCGCAGCGCCGCAAGAACGTCGCCGTGGCGCTCGAGGTCGTCGGCCTCGCCGACCGCGCCAAGCACAAACCGAAAGAGCTCTCGGGCGGGCAGGAGCAGCGCGTCGCGATCGCGCGCGCGCTCGTCTCCGACCCGCAGCTGCTGGTGTGTGACGAGCCGACCGGCGATCTCGATCGCAAGACGGCTGGAGAGATCCTCGGGCTGCTGCAGGTGCTGAACCGCGAGCACGCCAAGACCATCGTCATGGTGACGCACGATCCCAAGGCCGCGGAGTTCGCGCGCCGCACGCTGCATCTCGAGAAGGGGCAGCTGCTCGAGCAGGCGGCCTGAGCAGCCGCCGGAGCAATGCGCCGTGACCCGCGCCGGTTTCGTCATCGCCAATCTCTTCCGCAAGCGCACCCGCACCATCCTCACGCTGCTCTCGGTGATCATGGCGTTCCTGCTGTTCGGCCTGTTGCAGTCGGTGAACACCGTGTTCAACGCCGGCTCGGACTTCGTCGGCGCCGCGCGCCTCATCGTGCAGGCGCGCGTCTCCTTCACCCAGCCGTTGCCGATCAGCATGTTGCCGAAACTCGAGGCGGTCCCCGGGGTGTCGCGCGTCGCCTACCAGTCGTGGTTCGGCGGCGTGTGGCAGGAGAACACTCCGCTCATCATGTTCAGCCTCGATCCGCAGCGCTACCGCGACGTCTACCCGGAGTACGTCATGCCGGATGCGCAGTGGCAGGCGTTCGAGCGCACGCGCACCGCCATGATCGTCGGCAGGCAACTCGCGGATCAGTACGGCTGGAAGATCGGCCAGAAGGTGCCGATCAACTCCAACATCTATCCGCAGAAGAACGGCAGCAAGGCGTGGGCCTTCGACCTGGTCGGCATCTTCGACGGCAAGGACGAGGAGTGGAAGAAGCGCACCAACCTTGCCTTCATCCAGCAGGATTACTTCGACGAGGCCAACCAGTTCGGGCTCAAGGGCCGCATCAACTTCTTCATCCTCAAGCTCATCGACAGCAAGGACGCGGAGCGGATCAGCAGGACTGTGGATGCCATGTTCGAGAACTCGCCCGACGAGACCAAGACGATGACCGAGAAGGATTTCAACATCAGCTTCGTCAAGCAGATCGGCGACATCGGCCTGATCGTGCGCTGGATCCTGTTCGCGGTGTTCTTCACGCTGCTGCTGGTGGTCGGCAATACCATGGCGCAGAGCGTGCGCGAGCGGGTACCGGAGCTCGCGGTGCTGAAAACGCTCGGCTTCAGCGACGCAAGTGTGCTCGGCTTCGTGCTTGCCGAGGCGTTCACGCTGGTGCTCGTCGGCGGCCTGCTCGGCCTGCTGCTCGCCTCGATCGCCGGCGCGATGGTCGAGAGGGGCACCGGCGGGCAGTTTCAACTGTCGCTCGATCTGCGCGTCTGGCTCATCGGGATCGTCGCCATTGTGCTCATGAGCCTCGCCGTGGGGCTGCTGCCGGCGCTGCGGGCGCGGCGGCTGAAGATCGTCGACGCGCTCGCGGGGCGCTAGCGGCCCTCACCGGGACCCGGAGGACACAGCGTGCTTGCTCAGGCTCTCGCCATCACCGGTCTTGGCATCCGCAGCATCCCCGAGCGCTGGGCACCCTCGCTCGTCATCGTCGTGGGTCTCGCCGGGGTGGTGGCGGTGTTCACGGCGCTGCTCGCCATGGCCGCAGGCTTCGACAGCACGCTGAAGGCTACCGGCCGCAGCGACGCCGCGCTCATCCTCCGCGGCGGCTCGGATGCCGAGCTCAACTCCGCATTCGACCGTGACTCGACCGATCTCATCAAGGAGGAGCCGGGGATTGCCGCCGCGGCCGACGGCAAGCCGCTCGCCTCCGCCGAGCTGATGGTGATCGCGGAGCTGGTGCGCAAGGACGACGTGCGCAACGGCGCGAACATCACCTTGCGCGGCGTGGAGCCCGCCGGTTTTGCGCTGCGTCCGCAGCTGAAGATCGTGGCGGGGCGCAACTTCACGCCGGGCCTGCGCGAGCTGATCGTCGGCCAAGGGGTGCTCAAGCAGTTTCAGGGCGCGCAGATCGGCGACGTGGTGCGCATGCGCGGCTCGCAATGGCAGGTCGTCGGGGTGTTCGCCTCGGGTGATGCGCACGACAGCGAAATGTGGGCGGACATCAACGTCGCGCGCAGCACCTTCGGACGCACCGGCTCGAGCTCGGTGCTCGCGGCGCTCGATGGTCCCGGGGGACTCGAGCGGCTGAAGAGCGCCGTCGCCGCCGAGCCGCGCCTCACCCTCGATGTGCTGCGCGAGCAGGACTACTTCAGCGGCCAGACCAAGCAGTTCCGCCAGACTATCGGCTTTCTCGCCGGCATCGTGACCGCCATCATGGCGCTCGGCGCAGTGTTCGCCGCACTCAACAGCACCTACGCTGCCGTGGCGGCGCGTGGCAAGGAGATCGCCACGCTGCGGGCGATCGGCTTCGGTGGCTTTCCCGTCGTGGTGTCGGTGATGATCGAGGCGCTGCTGCTGTCGCTCGCCGGCGCGGTACTCGGGGCAATCACCGCGTACCTGCTCTTCAACAATCTCTCGGTATCGACACTCGGCCAGAACTTCACCCAGGTGGTGTTCGACTTCAAGGTGACCCCGCAGCTCGTGGCGCGTGGGCTGGTGATCGCGGTCGTCATCGGCATGGTCGGAGGGTTGCTCCCGGCGCTGCGCGCCGCGCGACTGCCGGTGACGACGATGCTGCGCGAGCAGTGACTCACAGCCGCCCGAGCGCGGCGCATAGCGCCGCCACGTCCTCTTCCGGCTGGTCCCAGGAGACCACGAACCGCGCCTCGCCGGTGCTCTCCGCACCCCAGTCGTAGAACTCGAAGCCGGCCGCGCGCAGCGCCTCGCGCCGCCCGGCGCCGAGGCCGAGGAAGATCTCGTTCGCCTCCACCGGGTGCACCAGCAGCTCGCCTGCGGCACGGCCGATGCTCTGCGCCAGGCGGTTGGTGCGCTCCGCATTGCGTCGCCACAGGCCGCTCTCCACGTAGGCGAGCAGCTGGGCCGCGACATAACGCGACTTCGACAGCAGGTGCCCGGCGCGCTTGCGCCGCAGCTCGAAGTCGCGCACCAGGGCGCGATCGAAAAACACCACCGCCTCGGCCGTGAGTGCGCCGTTCTTGGTCGCGCCGAAGGAGAGAACGTCGATGCCGGCCCGCCAGGTGATCTCGCCCGGATGACAGCCGAGGAAGGCGAGCGCATTGGCGAGCCGCGCACCGTCCAGGTGCACCTTGAGCCCGCGCTCGTGGGCCGTTGCAGCGAGCTGCGCGAGATCGGCGGCGCGATAGCTGGTGCCGAGCTCGGTCGCCTGGGTGAGTGACAGTGCGGCCGGCTGCAGCGTATGCACGTCCACGCGATGCGCGGCGAGTGCCGCGGCGAAGGTCGCGGGTGCGATCCGCCCGTGCTCACCGGGCAGCAGGGTGAGCTGCGCGCCGCCGGAGAAGAACCCGGGCGCGCCGCACTCATCGCAGGCAACGTGCGCTTCCTGATGCGCGAAGATCGCGCCATAGGGGGGAGTCACGGTGGCAAGCGCCAGCGCGTTGGCCGCGGTGCCTGTGGCGACGGCGAAGGCGCGCACTTCGGCGTCGAAGAACTCGCTGAGTGCCTGATCGAGGCGCGCGGTCCACTCGTCATCGCCGTAGGCGCGCGCCAGGCCGTGATTGGCCGCGTGAATGGCGGCGATTATCTCGGGGCAGGCAGTACCGGTGTTGTCGCTGAAGAATCGCAAGTGGGTCGGCTCCGGTGCTTGAAGGAGTGCAGCCTAATCGATACGCCAGCGGAACGACCAGGCGCCGAAGGCGAGAAAGGCGAGGGTGGTGAGGGCGAGAAACGCGAGATTGGGCGCGATCTGCGCCACGCCGGCGCCATCGAGCATCACGGCGCGCGCGGCGTCGAGGATGTGGGTCAGAGGAAAGATGTGTGCTACCCACTGCACCCAGCGCGGCGCGCCTTCGAGTGAGAACCAGATGCCCGAGAGCAGCATCATCGGCCAGGTGAGCAGATTGAGGATGCCACCGACCAGCTCCTCGCTCGAGAAGCGCGCGGCAATCGTGAGTCCGAGCGCGATCATGGAGAGCGCGCCGAGCACGGCGAGCAGCGCGAGCAGCAGCACGCTGCCGGCGCTGTGAAAGCGGATGAGGGCGCCGACGCCGACATAGAGCACGGCGGTGACGAATACAATCAGGCCGAGTCTGGAGAGCACCTGGGCGCTGAGAAACTCGAAGGCGGTGAGCGGCGTCGCATGCAGCCGCTTGAGGAAACCGCTCTTGCGATAGCGCAGCACCACGTAGCCGACGCCGAACAGGCAGCTGAACATCATGTTCATGCCGAGAATCCCGGGGAACAGCCAATCGACGTAGCGCAGTGCCGCACCGCTCACCGGGCGGCGCTGCGCGTCGGGCTCCGCCGCGAGCAGCAGCTTCTCGACGATGTAGCCCTTGGGCGAGTCGGTGTTCACCCAGTAGCCGGACGGGTGGCCCGGGTCGAGCAGCAGGTCGATCTGCTGGTGGGTGAGCTTGTGCAGGGCATCGGCCCGCTCGCGCATGCCGACGAACTCGATGTAACGCTCGGCGAGGAAGGGCTGGGCGGCGCGGTCCTCGAGCCCGCCGAGCACGCCGACCTTGAACAGCGGCCGCTCGGGACCGCCGAAGATCACACCCATGCCGATGATGAGCATCACCGGCAATAACAGTGTGAACGCCAGCGTACTGCGGTCGCGCAGGAACTCGAGGTTGCGCGCGTGCAGCACCGACAGCAGCCGGCGCATCACGGGCGCAGCTCTGTGCCCGTGAGCTCGAGAAACAGGTCCTCGAGGTTGGCGGGGCGGATGCGCAGGTTGGCGAGCGGCACCCGTGCCTCGAGCAGCAGACGCAGCGCCGCCTCGAGCTCGTGGGTGGTGATCTCCACCCGATCGCTCGTCTCGAGGAAGCGCAGCGGCAACTGCCGCGCGTGCGCTGGAAAGTCGGCACGCGGCAGCTCGAGCAGCACCTCGGCGAAGTGCTCGTGCAACAGGCGGCGCGGCGGGCCCTGCGCCACGATGCGACCACGGTCGAGGATGACGATCTCATCGCACAGCAGCTCCGCCTCCTCCATGTAGTGCGTCGTGAGGATGATGGTCTTGCGCTGTGCCTTGATCGACGCCACCAGCTCCCAGAAATTGCGCCGCGCCTGCGGGTCGAGCCCGGTGGTGGGCTCATCGAGGAACAGCACGCGCGGATCGTTCACCAGCGCAATCGCGAGCAACAGCCGCTGCTGCTGGCCGCCGGAGAGCTTGCGGCTGTCGCGGCCGGCGAGCTTCTCGAGCGCGCACAGCCGGATCACCTCCTCGACATCGAGCCCGCGGTGGTACAGGCCGCGAAACAGCGCGATGCATTGCCGCACCGTGAGAAAGTCCTGCAGCGCGGTCTTCTGGAAGAGAATCCCCGCCTCCTCGCGAAAGCGCGCGCCGAGCGGCTCGCCGCGATAGCGCACCTCTCCCGAAGTCGGCGGAAGAATCCCCTCCATGATCTCAACCGTCGTGGTCTTGCCCGCGCCGTTCGGGCCCAGCAGCCCGAAACACACCCCAGGCGGCACGCTGAACGACACCCCGGCCACTGCGGTTGTGGCGGGGTACTGCTTCACGAGTTCGTGGACTTCGATGATGGGTGTGGTCACGGTGCGGTTCGGGCTGAAGTGCTCGCCGGCGCCAGCACCGGGCCGCGCGGGAGTGTACCATCCCAGTGCATGACTACCCGGCAGTACGACAAATCCGAGCGCGTCGAGCTCGCCGACGAAGCGGTGCACTGGGACCTCGGCTCCTCGCTCTCCTACAGCGAGTACCTGCAGCTCGACAAGCTGCTCGCCGCGCAGCAGCCGCTCTCCAACCAACACAACGAGATGCTGTTCATCATTGTGCACCAGGTGTCGGAGCTGTGGATGCGGCTGATGCTGCACGAGCTCACCGCCGCGCTCGAGTGCATCCGCCGCGACGACCTCGACCCGGCGCTGAAGATGCTGGCGCGCATCTCGCGCACGCAGAATCAGCTCATCACGGTGTGGGAAGTGTTGTCGACCATGACGCCGTTCGAGTACACGGCGTTTCGCAACGCCCTCGGGCGCTCCTCCGGGTTCCAGTCGGTGCAGTACCGGCTGCTCGAGTTCCTGTTCGGCAACAAGAACGCCGACATGCTGGCGGTGCACAAGCGCGACGCGCGCGCCTACGAGCTGCTCGCGCGCGCGCTCGCCGAGCCGTCGCTGTACGATGAGGTGCTGCGTCTGCTCAGCCGCCGTGGCTACGGCATTCCCGAGAGCTACCTGTCACGCGATTTCAGCGAGCCCTACCAGGCGAGCAAGCAGGTGGCCGGCGCCTGGCTCGGCGTCTACCACAATGCCGACAAGGTGTGGGACCTGTATGAGCTCGCCGAACGGCTCGTCGATCTCGACCACAATTTCCAACTCTGGCGCTGCCACCACCTGAAAACCGTCGAGCGTATCATCGGCTACAAGCCTGGCACCGGCGGCACCGGCGGCGTCTCCTACCTCGCGAAGGCGCTCGAGCTGAAGTTCTTTCCGGAGCTGTGGCAGATCCGCACGTCGATGTAGGCGCGTCGGCCTCTTCGATGCAGCGCGCAGCGCCGCGCGCAACCGAGCGCCTAGCTAGCGCGCCCCCAGCGTCACCGGGCGCTCGACGTAGTAGTCGGGGAAGATCTGCTTGAGATGCCTGATCTTCGGCAGGTCGTTCACCACGATATAGGGATACTGCGGGTTCTTCAGATAGAAGTCCTGGTGATAGTCTTCGGCGCGATAGAAGCCCTTCAGCTCATCGACACGCGTGACGATCGGCTGGGGGAACGCCCGCG
>Ga0187783_10001761_pt1 | contig 16051 bp, 14 predicted proteins | sample 1015_SJ02_MP02_2_FD_132471 | JGI IMG/M metagenome (GOLD analysis project Ga0187783, IMG submission 132471) | Tropical peat soil microbial communities from peatlands in Department of Meta, Colombia - 1015_SJ02_MP02_20_MG | ecosystem: Environmental > Terrestrial > Soil > Wetlands > Peat | place... | reverse complement strand
CCCTTTCGGCAGGTGGTACACGTAGGCGTGCGGGCCGATCCGAGTGGGCCGGATATGCATCCAGGCGAAGTACCAGGTGGGACGGGGCGGCATGATCTTCATCTGCAGCTCGGCGTCTGCCATGTTCGACATGTCCGGTGACTTGCACGAGCGCGGGATGACGCTCAGCGACGTGGTCGGGGTGAAGTTGTAGCCAGGGAATTCGAGCCTGGCGGGCACTCCGTGTGACCGCAGCAGCGCCGCTAGCCCGGCCGGGTCGCGCAGCTCCCTGATGGTGACCACCAAGAGGCCGCTCGGACCGGGCTGCACAGTCCACGCGGCGAGCCGGGTACCGGTCCCGGTCTGGTACGTCGCGCCGGACACAACCGGCGGACGGGCGTCGACGGCCAGCGTCACCAGCGCTCCGGTCAGCGCTGCGGCGGCGAGGCCCCCGGCCAGCGCAAGCCGCGCCTTGCTGATGGTGCCTTTCCGCGCGGGCGCCCCTGTGATCCCCGCGCGGACCCTGGCCTCGGCGTGCGCTGGCCTGGCGTCTTCCGGAACGCCGTCCAGCATCTGCGTGAGCAGTTCCATCTCGTTCATAGCTCCACCCGTGTCTGCCGTAGTGATCCGCTGACCTGCCCGCTGGCGCCGTCGTCGGCCTCAGCCTCAAGCTGGCGCCGCAGCCGTGCCCGTGCCCGGCTCAGCCGCGAGCGCACGGTCCCGACCGGCACGCCCAGGGTCAGCGCGGCTTCGTCGTAGCTCAGCCCTGCCCAGGCAACGAGCAGCAGCGCATCGCGGTAAGCGGCCGGCAGCGCGGCGAGCGCTCCCGCCAGCCGCCGGTACTCGCAGGCCGCGCTGACCCGCGCGTCTACTGCATCGGTGAAGGACTCGGCGACCTGGTCGACGCCGGTGCGCTCGAGCGCCCGGTACTGCCTGATCTCGGCGCGCCGGTGCCGCGCGACGAGCCGGGTCGCGATGCCGTACAGCCACGGCCGGGCATCCGGGTAGCCGGCGTCGTAGCCGGCTCGCTGCCGGAAGGCGTGCAGGAACACCTCGGCGACGATGTCGTCGGCGATCTGCGGACCCAGCCGGCGTGCCACGTACCGGTACAGCCGCGGCGCATGCCGCTGGTAGAGCAGGGCGAACTGCTCGGGATCGTGCAGCGACCCGGCAATGACCGCCGAGTCGTCGCCGGCATGCGGCGCAGCCTCGTCGTCGAGGAAGCTGCCGTCGCGCTGCGGTGCCATGGGCCCGGCCTTCAAAAGTCAGTACAGGACACCCTGTTGTTGCCCGCGGGGCCGGATCGAGTTCCCGCTTGCCGCCTCAGCGACGGTAATTCTCGGCCACGGTGAAGGCCAGGTCCAGCGCCTGGCTGCGGTTGAGGCGCGGGTCGCAGGCGGTCTCGTAGCGCTGATGCAGGTCCGACGCGTTGACCTCGTGGCTGCCGCCGACGCACTCGGTGACGTTGTCGCCGGTGAACTCGATGTGGATGCCGCCGGGGTGCGTCCCGAGGCTGCGGTGCACCTCGAAGAACCCCTGCACCTCGTCCAGGATGTCGGCAAGCCGCCTGGTCTTGTGCCCGCTCGGGGCCTCGAAGGTGTTGCCGTGCATGGGGTCGCACACCCACGCCACCGGGACGTCCGCCTCCATGACCACCTTGATCAGCGGTGGCAGCAGGGTCCGGATCAGGCCGGCGCCGAGGCGGGTGATCAGGGTCAGGCGGCCTGGCTCGCCGTCCGGGCTCAGCCGCCGGATCAGCGCGCGCAGGCCGTCGGGTGTGGCGTCAGGGCCGATCTTCACCCCGATGGGGTTAGCGATGCCTGCCGCGAACTCGACGTGCGCGCCGTCCACCGCCCTGGTCCGGTCGCCAATCCACAACAAGTGCGCGGACAGGTCGTAGGTGTGGCCGGTGCCTGGATCCAGCCGGGTCAGCGCCCGCTCATAGGGCAGCAGCAGCGCCTCGTGGCTTGAGTAGAACTCGACGGTGCGCAGCTCGTCCGGGTCGGCGCCGCAGGCGCGCATGAATGCCAGCGCGCGGTCGATCTCCCCGGCGAGCCCCTCGTAGCGCTGGCCGGACGGGCTCCGCCTGACGAAGTCCTGGTTCCAGGCGTGCACCTGGTGCAGGTCGGCGTAGCCGCCGGTGGTGAAGGCGCGGCAGAGGTTCAGCGTGACGGCCGCGCTGTGGTAGGCCCGCAGCAGCCGGCCGGGATCCGGGGTGCGCGCGGCGGCGGTGAACTCGAAGCCGTTCACCGCGTCGCCGCGGTAGGCAGGCAGTTCGACGCCGTCGCGAACCTCGGTCGGCCGCGACCGGGGCTTGGCGTACTGGCCGGCCAGCCGGCCGATCTTGACGATCGGGACGCTTGCCCCGTAGGTGAGCACGACGGCCATCTGCAGGATCGTCTGGAGCTTGGCCCTGACCGCGTCGGCAGTCGCGCCAGCGAACGTCTCCGCGCAGTCGCCGCCCTGCAGCACGAACGCCTCGCCCCTGGTGACCGCCGCCAGCCGTGCGCGCAGCACGTCGCACTCGCCGGCGAACACCAGCGGCGGCAGCGCGGACAGTTCGGCCGTTACTTCCTCGAGCCGTGCCGCATCGAGCCAGTCCGGCTGCTGTCCTGGCAGTTGCGCTGGCTGGTCCGGCTGCCCGGCGGGCGCGGCGGGGATCATGGTCTCACGCTACTCACCAGGTGTGTGGGCTGCATGCACGGCAGGAGAGAATGGCTGGATGGAACCCGCCCCCCGGCGTCAGCTTCGCGATGTCATCCTGCTCGGCTCGACCGGGTCGATAGGCACTCAGGCTGCCGACATCGTCCGGCGCAACCCCGGCCGGTTCCGGCTCACCGGGCTGGCGGCCGGCGGCGCGAACGCGGGTCTGCTTGCCGACCAGGCCCTGGAGTTTGGCGTCGCGGTAGTGGCAGTGGCCAGCAAGGCGGCGGTCGGCGCGGTTACCGAAGCGCTCGCCGCCAAGGCCGCGGCGTCGCCGGACCAGCGCAGGCTGCCGGAGGTGCTGGCGGGCCAGGAGGGGATCGCCGAACTGGCCGCGCGCCAGTGCGACGTGGTGCTCAATGCGGTGACTGGTGCCGTGGGCCTCACCGCGACCCTTGCCGCGCTGGACGCGGGCCGGGTGCTGGCGCTGGCCAACAAGGAGTCGCTGATCATGGGCGGCACGCTGGTGTCCGCGCGGGCCGCGCCAGGCCAGATTGTGCCGGTCGACAGCGAGCATTCAGCTATCGCTCAGTGCCTTCGCGGCGGACGTTCAGGGGAGGTCCGCAAGCTGGTGATCACGGCGAGCGGCGGCCCGTTCCTGCACCGGAGCCCGGCGGAGCTCGACGGGGTGACGCCCGAGCAGGCCCTGGCACACCCAACCTGGAACATGGGGCCGGTGATCACCATTAACAGCGCCACGCTGGTCAACAAGGGCCTGGAGGTCATCGAGGCCCACCTGCTATTCGACGTCGGATTTGACCGCATTGAGGTGGTAGTGCACCGTCAGTCGGTGATCCACTCGATGGTGGAGTTCTTCGACGGCTCGACGATCGCCCAGGCCAGCCCGCCCAATATGCGTATCCCCATCTCGCTCGCGCTCGGCTGGCCGGACCGGGTCCCTGAGGCCGCCCCTGCAGTGGACTGGACCGCCGCGCATACCTGGACATTCGAGCCGCTAGACGAGGACGCGTTTCCCGCCGTGGCGCTGGCCAGGCAGGTCGGACTGGCCGGCGGGACCATGCCCGCCGTCTACAACGCCGCCAACGAGGAATGCGTGGAAGCTTTCATGTCGGGCAGGATCCCGTTCGCCGGAATCATGAATACGGTTGCCCAGGTAGTCTCGGAGCATCGAGACCCGGCTGGCGTGGCCGTGCAGCTAACGGACGTGCTCGCGGCCGACGCCTGGGCCCGGTGCCGGGCGCGCGAAATCGCCGGGATCCACGTGGCCGGGGAAGGGAAGGCCAGCTGATGGGCGAGGGAAATCGCTGGCTGGCGTTCCTGGCGCGGGTCAGGGTGCCGCTCCTGGTCATCGCCGTGGTGGCGGCGCTGGTCGTGCTGACCGGCGACCACTACGCCTTCCTGCTCGGCATCGCGATCTTCGTGCTGGCCTTGCTGATTTCGGTCATGCTCCACGAACTAGGCCATTTCCTGACCGCCAAGAAGTTCGGCATGCGGGTCACCCAGTTCTTCCTCGGCTTCGGCACGACCCTGTGGTCGTTCTTCCGCGGCGAGACGGAGTACGGCATCAAGGCGCTGTGGCTCGGCGGGTTCGTCAAGATCAGCGGCATGACGTCGATGGACGAGATCGACGTTGCCGACGAGCCACGGTCGTTCCGCAACCAGCCCGGCTGGCAGCGCATCATCGTGCTGTCGGCCGGGTCCTTCATGCACTTCGTCCTGGCCTTGTTCCTGCTCTTCGTGCTGGCGGTCGGCATCGGGATGGCCGCGGAAACCAACACGGTGAGCGCCGTCACCACCTGCGTCCCGCCGAGCGTCACCGCGCTGAACAGCGCGAACCCCTGCAGCGGCAGCCACCTGACCAAGTCTCCGGCGTCTACCTTCGGCGTCAGGACGGGCGACAAGATCATCTCGGTGGATGGCAAGCCGGTCGGCTCGTTCGCCCAGCTGCGCGCGCAGCTGGCGTCAACGAAGGCCGGCGTCCCGGTTCCGCTGGTAGTGGTGCGCGACGGCCATCAGGTGCACCTGACCGTCAGGCTGGCGTCGATCCCGCATTACTCGGTGCCCTACCTCGGGGTCGAGGCGGCCACCGTCTACCAGCGGGAGGGGATCATCAGCAGCGCCGGGTTCGCCTTCAGCCAGTTCGGCGACACGATAACGTCCTCGGTCTCGGCGATCGGCAAGCTGCCCGCCGCAATTCCCGACCTGTTCGCCAAGAACCGGGCCGCCACCCCCGCGGGGGACGTCAGCAGCGTGGTGGGGGTCGGCGACGTGACCGGCGACGTGGTCGCGGCCGCGATCCCCTGGCAGGCCAAGGCCACCCTGGTCCTGTACCTGATCGCGTCGCTTAATATCTTTGTAGGGCTATTCAACCTGCTCCCGCTGCTCCCGCTGGATGGCGGCCACCTCGCAGTGGTCATCTACGAGCGGATCCGCGCCTGGTTCGCCAGGCTGCTCGGCAGGCCAGATCCCGGCCTGGTCGATATCCAGAAGCTGGTGCCGGTCAGCCTGCTGGTCTTTGCCGTGCTGGTCGGCCTGGGCACGCTGCTGATCGCAGCCGACATTTTCAATCCGGTCCACATACAGGTATGAGGCAGATCGCGTCATGACAGTAGACCTAGGGCTCCCCGAGGTGCCGCCGGCGCCGCTGGCCAGCCGGAGGATCTCCCGGCAGATCATGGTCGGCCGAGATAAGCACGCGGTTCCCGTCGGTGGCGGCGCGCCGGTTTCGGTGCAGTCGATGACCACCACGCTGACCTCGGACGTCAACGCGACGCTGCAGCAGATCGCGGAGCTCACCGCGGCCGGCTGCCAGATCGTCCGCGTCGCGGTGCCCTCCCAGGACGACGCCGACGCGCTGCCTGCGATCGCAAGCAAGTCGCAGATCCCCGTTATCGCCGACATTCACTTCCAGCCGAAGTACGTCTTCGCCGCGATCGACGCCGGCTGCGCCGCGGTGCGGGTCAACCCTGGCAACATCAAGACCTTCGACGACAAGGTCGGCGAGATCGCCAGGGCCGCGTCGGCAGCCGGGATTCCGATCAGGATCGGCGTCAACGCCGGGTCGCTCGACAAGCGGCTGCTGGCCAAGTACGGCAAGGCCACGCCGGAGGCGCTGGTGGAGTCGGCGCTGTGGGAATGCTCACTGTTCGAGGAGCACGGCTTCCGCGACATCAAGATCTCGGTCAAGCACCACGACCCGGTTGTCATGATCAATGCCTACCGGCAGCTGGCAGAGCAGTGCGACTACCCGCTGCACCTGGGCGTCACCGAGGCGGGCCCCGCCTTCCAGGGCACGGTGAAGTCCGCGGTCGCGTTCGGCGCGCTGCTGGCCGAGGGCATCGGCGACACGATCAGGGTTTCCCTGTCCGCGCCTCCGGTCGAGGAGGTGAAGGTCGGCATCGCGATCCTGGAGTCGCTCGGACTGCGCCAGCGCGGCCTGGAGATCGTGTCCTGCCCGTCCTGCGGGCGCGCCCAGGTAGACGTCTACACCCTCGCCGACCAGGTGACCGCCGCGCTGGACGGGCTCGACGTGCCGCTGCGGGTGGCGGTCATGGGCTGCGTCGTGAACGGCCCGGGTGAGGCGCGCGAGGCCGATCTCGGAGTGGCCTCGGGCAACGGCAAGGGCCAGATCTTCGTCCGCGGCGAGGTCATCAAGACCGTGCCGGAATCGCAGATCGTCGAGACCCTGATCGAAGAGGCGATGAAGCTTGCCGAGGCGGGCGTGCCCGCCGAGGACTAGTCAGAGCATCGCAGTGCCGCCCATCCGGGTGCCGCCGATAGCAGTGCCCCCGATCAGGCAACACGGCATCGGGGCGCTTCCAGCCAGGGCGATCGCCGCCGCGGTCCTGGCTGCGGCGCTGCTGGCGTGCTGTCTTGCGGCCTGCACCGGCTCGGGCGGCGCGGGCAGCCGGCGATCGGCAGCGTCGGAGGGCCAGGGGGCTGCGGCGCTGCACTGGCACTCCTGCCCTGCCGCAGTCCAGGGACCGCCGGCCGGCCGGACGCTGCGCTGCGCGATGCTCGGCGTGCCGCTGGACTACCGGCGTCCGGACGGCCGCAAGATCAGCCTCGCGCTCTCGGAGATCCCGGCCACGGCCCCGGCGAGCCAGCAGCAGGGCGTGCTGCTGGTCAACCCGGGCGGACCCGGCGCCAGCGGGCTCAGCCTGGCCGCGCAGGTGGCCGGCGGCCTGAGCCCGTCCGTCTCCGCCGATTACGACATCGTCGGCTTTGACACCCGCGGGGTCGGGGCGTCCGTGCCCGCTCTGAGCTGTGACCCGTCGTTCTTCGCCAGGCCACGCCCCGAGTACGTGCCGGCCAGCGCCGCCGGCGAGCAGGCACTGATAGACCGCGCCAGGCAGTACGCCGCGGACTGCGAGCAGCGGTTCGGCTGGCTGCTGCCGTACATGACCACGCAGGACATGGCCAGGGACCTGGACTCGATCCGGGCCGCGCTCGGCCAGCAGCGGATCAGCTACCTCGGCTACTCCTACGGCACCTACCTCGGCCAGGTCTACGCCACGATGTTCCCCGACCGGGTTAAGCGGATGGTGCTCGACAGCGTCGTCGACCCGGACGGGGTCTGGTGGGAAGACAACGTCATGCAGGACTACGCGTTCCAGGGCCGGATGGACGCGTTCTTCGCCTGGACGGCGGCTAACGACGACGTCTTCCACCTCGGCGGTACATCCGCGCAGGTCCAGGCGTCGTTCGCGGAGGCCAGCGCCCGGCTAGAGGCGGATCCGATCGCCGGCCCGCAGGGGCCGGTGCTCGGGCCTGACGAGCTCAGCGACACCTTCCTGGTCGGCGCGTACAGCAACACGTTCTGGCCCGACCTGGCGACGTCGCTGGCGTACTACCTGCAGAGCGGGAACACCAGCGACCTGCTCGCGGTCTACCAGGCCGTCGGCGCGCAGGGCGAGAACGAGTTCGCCGTCTACAACGCCGTGGAGTGCAGCGATGCCGCCTGGCCGCGCAACTGGGCGTACTGGAACGCCGAGACCAGGATCATCGCCGCCAAGGCCCCGTACGAGACCTGGGCCAACGCGTGGTTCAACGCGGCCTGCGCGTTCTGGCCGGTCAAGGCGGCTACGCCGACGCGTATCGACGGAAACGGGCTGCCGCCCATCCTCATGCTGCAAGGCACGCTAGACGGGGCGACGCCTTACCAGGGGGCACTGGTAGCCAGGCGCCTGCTGCCCAGCGCGCGGATGGTGGTCGTGGTCGGCGGCGGCAACCACGGGCAGTCGCTGGGCTCGCCCCCCAATCCCTGCGTCATGGGGTACTTGAACCGCTATTTGGGAAACGGCACGCTCCCCGGTAGCTCCGCCCTCGTCAGTGCGACCTGTCCCGCGCTGCCCCCGCCTGCGGCATAGGTCCCGCACCTGCGGCCGTAGCGGCGGGCGCATTGCCGCTACGCTGGAGGTGTGCTGCGCACCAGGGCATGGCGGTCATCGTCGCTGCGCCTGCTCACAGATCATGATCGCGATGAGGTCCTCTCGCTTTGCGAGCGCGATCCCGTCGCGAACGTCTTCGTCAGCTCCCGCATCCGCATGGTCGGAATGGAGCCTGCCAGGCTTGGCGGCCAGGTCTGGGGATACACCGAGGGCGGGCAGCTGGCGTCGGCGTGCTATTCGGGCGCAAACCTGGTGCCGGTCGAGGCGGTCCCGGCCGCGATCTCGGCATTCGCGGCCAGGGCCAGGATGCAGGGCCGGCGGTGCTCCTCGATCGTGGGCCCGGCCGATGCGGTGAGTGAGCTGTGGGCCCTGCTCGAGCCGCACTGGGGGCCGCCCCGTGAGGTGCGGGCGGCGCAGCCGGTGCTGGCCATGGCGGGGCCGCCGCTGGCCGACCCTGACCCGCTGGTGCGGCAGGTCCGGTCGGAGGAACTGGACGTCATGATGCCAGCCTGCATCGCCATGTTCACCGAGGAAGTCGGGGTGTCCCCGATCGGGACCGACGGCGGCGTGGCCTACCGGAGCAGGGTGGCCGAGCTGATCAGGGCACGGCGGTCGTTCGCCAGGATCGAGAACGGCCGCGTGATCTTCAAGGCCGAAATCGGGGCGGTCACGCCGTCCGCGTGCCAGGTGCAGGGCGTCTGGGTGCCGCCCGAGGCCCGCGGGCGCGGTCATGCTGTGCACGGCATGGCCGCGGTCGTGCAGGCGGCGCTGCGGCTGGCACCGGTTGTCAGTCTGTACGTGAACGATTTCAATTTGCCGGCCCGCGCGGTATATCGTCGGGTGGGATTTACCGAATCCGGCACGTTCATGTCGGTACTCTTCTGATTTGGTCCCTGTGGCGGGCGCGGTGGCACGAGGACTGAGAGTGGCGCGTGCGGGTCTGCGGCGCACGTGGGTGCAGTCGCAGGGAGACGACGCACGTGGCTGAGAGGACGCAGTCGGCGGGCAGGCGTGCCGCAGCCGACTACCTGAGGCAATTACTGCTCAAGCCTGGCGTATACCGCCGGTCGTGGGAGCAGCACGTGGTCCGGGCCAGGTCCGGTGCGATCAATCAGCTGGCCGTGGCTGAAGTCCTCGCCAGGCACCTGTCGGCTAAGGCCGGCGCGGACGCCGGGCCGGTGCTGCCGTACCAGCTCAAGGACACGGTGTCGCGGGCCCTGTCCGGGCAGCTGCTGAGCCGGCCCGCGCTCGGCATGTTCATCGATGCCTTCGGATTCACCCCGGACGAGGCCGACCGGCTGTGGCGGCTGTGGAGCGGCGCCGCCACGATCCGGGTGCTCTCTGGGAGCCACGCGGTGCCGATGCAGGCCGAGCAGGAACTGCTGCAGGTGCTCGGCCCGCGCCGGCACCAGACCGTGACCCTGCACGATCACGTTTACCTGGGTACCGACGGCCGGATCGACAGGGTCAGGTCGCTGCGGGTCATCGAGGCGACAGAGGCGGGCGTCGATCGCATCCCGTTCCTGTACGACACCAGTTCGCTGACCCTAGACCTTGGTGAGGGCTGCGCCGGGATTGCCAGTGACCTGCGGCGGATCGGGCCTGACCTCTACGCCGCGGAGATCCTGCTGACCAGGAAGCTCGGCCTCGGGGAGACGCTGATGGTGGAGTACACCACCACCTTCGGCCCGGCCGGGGACCCGCAGGACAAGATCAACCGCGAGTACCGGCGCGCGGTCGTGGCCCAGCTGGAGAACCTGGACCTGCGGATCCAGTTCCACCCGGACAAGCTGCCATCGCAGCTGTGGTGGGCTACCTGGGAGGGCGTGGACGGGGCGGTGGTCGACCAGCAGCAGGTGCCGCTCGACAGTCAGTACGCGGCGCAGCATTATCTGCGGAGCGTGCAGCGCGCGGTGGTCGGCTTCTACTGGCGCTGGTAGCCGCCGGAAAACGAAATGCCCGGCGCGAGCGCCTAGTGCTAAGCTTCTTTGCCCTTCTGCCAGCCGCCTCGACACTCTGCAAGCCGCCGTCTCGCCTCCACGGGTGCGGCGTGCTGCCCCATGCCCTCGCCCCGCAACCCTGCCAACTGCCGAGGAGATGAGTCATGCCACCGGTAAGTTCCCGGCCCGCCGCCGCGGCCAGCACCAAGCATCCTCCTGATACCAGCGCCGCCGTGCTCGCTACCGAGCGCGAGCACCTGCGCCAGTCGCGCGAGTTCCTCGCGCTGATGCGGGCCGATGTCCTGTCGCTCAAGGCGATGGGCGGCGACCCGGTCTCCGAGGAGTACCTGAAGGCCGACCTGTACCGCCGGGCTGAAGCGCTCAAGGACCTGCCCGACACGCCGCTGTTCTTCGGCCGGCTCGATTACCTGCCGGGGGCCCTGGCCGGCCGCGACAGCGGCAATGAGCTGGCCGCGAGCGCCGCTGAGCACGGCGACGAGCCCGCTGGCGAGCACTTCCACGTCGGCAGGCGGCACGTGCACGACCCGCTGGGAACGCCGGTGGTGATCGACTGGCGCGCTCCGGTCTCCCGGCCGTTCTACCGCGCGAGCCAGGCCGAGCCGATGGGCCTGGACCGGCGCCGCCGGTTCGGCTTCGCCGGCGGTGAGCTGACCGCTTTCGAGGACGAGGACTTCGGCCAGCCCGGTCAGCAAGCCGGTGCGGGACCGGCTGCCAGCAAGATCATGATCGAGGAGATCGAGCGGCCGCGGTCGGGGCCGATGCGCGACATCGTGGCCACCATCCAGCCCGATCAGGACGACATCGTCCGGGCTGAAGTGGACCGCACCGTCTGCGTGCAGGGTGCCCCTGGTACCGGCAAGACGGCCGTCGGGCTGCACCGGGTGGCCTACCTGCTGTACGCGCACGCTCAGCGGCTCGGTCGCGGCGGTGTGCTGGTGGTCGGGCCGAACGCCGCCTTCCTCGCCTACATCCAGAATGTGCTGCCCGCGCTCGGCGAGCTTGATGTCACCCAGGTGTCGGTGGCCGACCTGCTGGCGACAGTGCCCGTGCGGGGTACCGACAGTGACAGCGCCGCCCGGCTCAAGGGCGATGCCCGGATGGCGGAGGTGCTGCGGCGCGCGCTGTGGGCGCAGCTCCGCGAGCCCGCCGAGCCGATCATGCTGGTCCGCGGGTCAAGGCGGTGGCGGATAGCGGCGTATGAGATAGCCGAGCTGACGCAGGAGCTCAGGGAGCGCGGCGTCAGGTACGGCACCGGCAGGCAGCTGCTTGCGCACCGGATCGCGCACGTCATCCTCACCAAGATGGAGGCGAGCGGGGAGATCTGCGATGACCGCACGCACGAGGCTGTCCGGCGCAGCAGGCCGGTGCAGGCCGCGGTCGACCAGACCTGGCCGAAGACGGACCCGGTCCGGCTGGTCTTCCGGCTGCTGTCGGATCCGCAGCTGCTGGCCGACGCGGCGCAGGGCCTGCTGACTGCGCAGGAGCAGGACGCGCTGCGCTGGCAGTCGGCGCCGCGGTCGCCCGGCTCGGCCAGGTGGAGCGCGGCCGACGCGGTGCTTATCGACGAGGCGGCCGATCTGGTCGAGCGGACGCCCAGCCTGGCTCACATCGTCGTCGACGAGGCGCAGGACCTTTCCCCGATGCAGTGCCGCGCGATCGGCCGCCGGTGCGCAACGGGATCGGCGACAGTGCTCGGCGATATCGCTCAGGGCACCACGCCCTGGGCCACCACCAGCTGGCAGCAGATGCTCGCCCACCTGGGCAAGGCCGACGCGGACCTGCGCGTGCTTGACACCGGGTACCGGGTGCCGCGCCAGATCCTCGACTTCGCCAGCCGGCTGCTTGCGCACATCGCGCCCGGCCTGTCGCCCGCCACCTCGGTGCGCCAGGACGCCGGCGCTCTGCTCATCCGGGAGCTTGGACCTGGCGAGCTCGGCCGGGAGCTGGCGGCCGTCTGCGCGGATGCGCTGGCCAGGCCAGGCTCCGCGGCGGTGATTGCCGCCGACGATCAGGTGCCGGCCATCGCGGCGGCACTGGCCGCGGCCGGGATCCCGCACGCCGTACTGGCCGGTGCTGCCACCAGCGAGCACATCACCCTGGTGCCGGTGACGCTGGCCAAGGGACTCGAGTTCGACCAGGTCATCGTCGTGGAGCCGGAGCTCATAGCGGCCGCGGAGAGCCGCGGCCTGCACCGCCTTTACGTGGCCCTCACCCGCGCGGTCTCCCGGCTCACCGTGCTGCATGCGCAGCCGCTGCCGGCCCCGCTCGCCGGGTAGCGGGCCCGCTGGCAGCGGTCACCCGCGCCCCAGGCCGGAGGAGGCAGCGGCCTACATTTCCTTCAGCGCCGAGGTGATCAGCGCGGCCGAGTCCTCGAATGACAGCGCGGTGGCGCGCAAATGGTTGAAGAAAACGTTGTAGCGGTCCACCTCGTCGACGTTCTCCACCCAGAGCGCACTTGTCAGGTCTTCCAGGTAGACCACGTCGGGGTCGACCCGCTCGCTGAAGACGAGGATGACGAATGGCCTGCCCATGGCCGGGTGCGCTCCGCCGCCGAACGGGATCACCTGCAGTGACACGTTCGGCAGGTCGGCAAGCTCGAGCAGGTTCTCCAGTTGCATGCGCATGACCTCGGGCCCGCCGACCTGGCGGCGCAGCGCGGCCTCGTCGAGCACTGCCCACACCTTGGGCGGGCTGGACCTGGCCAGCCGCTGCCGCTCCATTCGCAGGGCGACGTGGCGCTCCACATCCGAGCGCGGGCTGTTGACCATGCCGGCGGTGATGACCGCGCGTGCGTAGTCCTCGGTCTGCAGCAGTCCTGGGATCAGGCTGACCTCGTACATCCTGATCTCGACCGCGGCGCTTTCCAGGCCCAGGTAGGTGGCCAGGTGCGGCTGGACCGTGTCGCCGTAGGCGTGCCACCAGCCCTTCTGCCGGGAGTCCCTGGCCAGCTGGACAAGGCTGTCGCGCTGCTCGGGTGGCGCACCATAGATCTCGAGCATGTCGCGCACGTCGCGCGGCGACACCGAGACGCGGCCGGTTTCGACGCGGCTGATCTTGGACGCCGAGCACTCCAGTCGCTCGGCGACTTCCTCGCACGTCAGCTTCGCCGACTCGCGAAGTCGCCTGAGCTCAAGCGCAAGGCGGCGGCGCCGGACTGTCGGGCTCTGCGCACTTGACACGGTTCACCTCCCGCCCGTGGCCTGGCGGTACAGGCCAGTGTGGCGGGGCGGCTGGCTCTGCGTCCAGTAGCAGAACGAGATTCTGGCGAAAATGGCCTGCGAATTTCGCTGTGCATATTGCACTGCATGGCGCGGGGCGGGCACTCTTGAGTAATGTCATTACTCTATGCTGTGAGTCAGCTACCAGGGGTGACAAAATGACAATGGAGGCTCAGCAGGCCCAGGGTTCGGAGACCTGGCGTGTCAACCTGGCCAGGCTGGAGGGACTCGCTGACGTTCTGGCGCGGCACGGCCTGCGGACCAGGCTGATGACGCCGCCGGGACGCGTTCCCAGCCTGCACGTGGTGAATCCGTACGCGTCGGCTCTCGCCGAGGATGTCTATGCGGGCCGAGGCCAGGACGGACTGTGGTGGTTCTGGTGGTCGTGGGCCGAGCGGATCACCGTGGGGGAGGATCTGGAAGGTGCTGCCACGCTGATCGAGCACGTCTTATCCGCAGGAGGCTGAGCGGCTGCTGGCAGCTGACGCAGACCGCGACCGGCCCGCCCCGGCCGCGGCCGGCCAGCCGCCACCCGCTAGCCGCGCAGGCTGCCGGCGGGCAGGCCGGGGAAGGCCACCGTGCTGCCACGCCAGGCCGCGGCGCGCAGCGCGGCGGCCGTCACGCCGCTGGATCCGAGGGCGCGCAGCCCCGTGTTGCTGACCGCTACGAGCCGCATGTAGACCATCGCGATGTCGTCCTCCAGGATCACCGCCAGCGACCTGGCCTGCGCCGCGGTCTGGACCGTGACCGGCAGCTGATAGGCGACAGCTGCCGGCACCGGTGTCGCCCCGGCCGAGGTGATGATCGCGGCGAGGTTGTCCCTGGCCTGCTGATGCGCGATCCAGTCAGTCGTAGCGGCGGCCGCGGCGGCTCCCGACAGGTGCGAACCCACTACCCCGTACCCGTAGCAGGCAGCCTGCTCGGCCCCGAGTACCGCCTGCAGTGCGGCGACGTCCGCTGCGCTGATCCGGCTGGCGGCCGGCTGGCCGCCGCTCGCCGGCTGGCCGCTCACAACGTCCGCCGCAGCGCGTCCAGGACCGGCACGTGCGTCGCCTCGGAGGCCGAGATGCTGGCCATCAGCTGCGCGAGCGAGGCGGGCGCCGTCAGCAGTTGCGCGCTCAGCCGGCTGGCGGCCGACTGCTCGTCGGCCGCGAGCGCCGCGATCGCCGCGGCGAAGCCAGCCGGGCTGGTGAGCTGGCCGCCGAGTCCGGCGAGCACGGCGGCTGACGAGCCCGGTGCCGGACTGCCCTGCACGGGCTGGCCACCCGGCTCGACCAGCCGCGACCGGAGCTGCGCCAGGTGCTGCTCGTGCTCGGCCAGCAGGCCAGACAGGACCGCGGCAGCCGACTGCCCGGCACCGGCGGAGACCGCGTGCCCCGCCGCCGCGCGATACCGGTCGACCAGCAGCTGCTCGGCCGCGATCGCCGACCGCAGCCGCCTGATGTCGGGTGCCGGCGGCGGCGGAGTGCCGAGTGCCTGCACTCCGCGGCACGCGCTCAGCAGCAACGGCACGGCAGCCGCCGACGCGGCGAGTACCGCTCGCCGGGTAGGGCCGACAGCCACAGCCGCCTCCTGCCGTCTGCCTAGGGTGTCACTGGTCGCCGTCGCAGCGTCTCAGCATGTCACGAGCGCGCGGGCGGGCCGACCCGCGCTGGCGGTCAGGCGTGTCGAGACCTGGCAGCCAGCGGGTCGTCACGCCGCTTCCCGGCTAGGCTAGATCACGGCTCCGTACAACAGCACAGCTCGCGGGCGAGGAGGTCGTCATGCACGGTGGCTCCCGTCACGGTTCGCGTGGTCAGGCCCACTCCGGGCCTCGGGGCAAGGCCGCCCGGCCCGCCGACGCTCGGGGCGCCGGTTCCGCGGACGTGGGCGCGCGCGCTGCGGGGTCACGCGAGGCGCGGGCCCGCGCAGCCGCGAGCGCCCCGGCCGGGCTGCCGGACGCCGACCGGCTCACCCGGCTGCTTGAGCCGGTGATCAGGGCCATGGGCATGGACCTGGAGGGCGTCCGGGTCACCGCCGCCGGTCGGCGGCGCCTGCTGCGGGTCACGATCGATGCTGACGGCGGCGTCAGCCTGGACGCCATCGCCCTGGCCAGCCGCGAGCTCTCGGCCCGGCTGGACGGCTCGCCGGTGATGGGGGAGCTGCCCTACACCCTTGAGGTGTCGTCGCCCGGCGTCGACCGGCCGCTCACGCAGCCGCGGCACTGGCGCCGTGCTATCGGCCGCCTGGTCGTCGTGCCGCTGACCGGGCAGCAAGGCCACCATGCCGGGAACGGGCTCGCCCCGCTCACCGCCAGGGTCGCCGCCGCGAGCGAGCAGGGCGTGACCCTGGACTGTGACGGGGTGCTACGCGAGTACCGCTATGCCGAACTCGGGCCTGGGCGGGTGCAGGTCGAGTTCGGCGCACCGCAGGCCGGCGAGGACGAGGCGGGGGAGGAGCTCGCAGACGAGCTCGACGATCCCGACGCCGGCGAGGAGGACTAGGTGGACATTGACCTGAGCGTCCTGAAGAGCCTGGAAGCCGAGAAGGACATCTCGCTGGACCTGGCGATCAAGGCCATCGAGGACGCGCTCCTGGTGGCCTATCACAAGACCGAGGGCGCCGCGCCGAATGCCAGGGTCGAGGTGAACCGCACCACCGGGCACGTCACGGTCTGGGCAGTACGGCCAGCCACCGGCGAGCCAGGCGCAGCGGAGCCGGAGGCGGGCGAGCCGGTCGCGGGCGACCAGCCGGTCAGGGAGTACGACGACACGCCCGCTGGCTTCGGCCGGATTGCCGCCACCACTGCCAGGCAGGTCATCCTGCAGCGGCTGCGGGACGCCGAAGACGAGCTGACTTT
>Ga0187783_10001760_pt1 | contig 16052 bp, 12 predicted proteins | sample 1015_SJ02_MP02_2_FD_132471 | JGI IMG/M metagenome (GOLD analysis project Ga0187783, IMG submission 132471) | Tropical peat soil microbial communities from peatlands in Department of Meta, Colombia - 1015_SJ02_MP02_20_MG | ecosystem: Environmental > Terrestrial > Soil > Wetlands > Peat | place... | reverse complement strand
GGGTGGTTTTTGCCGCCCTCGATGCCAGTATTGCCGCCGAACTCGAGCCCCGGTTCGCCGAAGCCGGCTGCGCCGTGGTTACCAATTCGAGCGCCTTGCGCATGCAGCCCGACGTGCCGCTGGTCATCCCCGAGGTCAACGCCGACCATGTGAAGCTCCTCGAGTGTCAGTCTTGGCGAAGAAAGTCCGGAGGCTTTGTCGTGACGAATCCGAATTGTTCCGCCATCGGACTGGTCATGGCGCTGGCTCCGCTGGAACTGGCATTTGGCGTCGAAACCGTCTTCGCCGTCACTATGCAAGCGGTAAGCGGCGCGGGTTATCCCGGAGTAGCCTCCCTCGATATCCTGGGCAATGTGATTCCCTACATCGCCAAGGAAGAGGAAAAAATGGTCGAGGAAACCTGCAAGCTTCTGGGCCGCCTGGATGGTTCGAAGATCGTTCCCGCCAACCTCCGAATGAGCACCCATTGCAACCGGGTGGCCGTCGAAGATGGACATACCGAATCCGTCTCCGTGAAGCTGAGAAGAAAGGCGGCTGGCGAGGAGATCATCGCGGCCTGGAATAAGTTCCGAGGCCTGCCCCAGGAACTCCACCTCCCCAGCGCTCCCCAGCAGCCCGTCGAGTATCTGGGATCTTCCGATCGCCCCCAGCCCCGCTTCGACGTGGATCAGGGTGGCGGCATGACCGCCTCCGTCGGCCGGCTGCGTCCCTGCGGCGTGTTCGACTGGAAATTTACCGTGCTTTCCCATAACACCATTCGAGGTGCTGCCGGGGCTGCCTTGCTCAATGCCGAGTTCCTCAAGGTGAAAGGCTATTTGGATTGATTTCGGTCTCCTGATTCCGCGTAGCCATGGCCACGGGCGAGCTGTCGATGGTTTTCAGATCTTTCCCGATTGGCGCCCGGTTGTCGGTCCGGAGATACTAGCCTGGGAGGGCGCCCTGGTTGGAGGGATGTAGCAGGATCCTAGTGTGCGCTGCCACGGCACTGCTCTGGCCAGCGGTCTTAAAGTTCGAGCTCGCCATGCATCTAATGATCCTCGGTCGCGGCAAGACCGGAAAGCTGGTTGCCGAAGTGGCCGGCGCGCGCCGCCATCAGGTTCAGGTACTCGCCTCGAGCGAAAATCCGCGGGCTTCGGCTCTGACCCCCGATCAACTTCGCACCGTCGATATCGTCATCGACTTCACCACCCCACACGCCGTACTCGAAAATGTGGCGGCTTGCGTTCATGCCGGCAAGAGTATGGTGGTTGGCACCACGGGCTGGTACGACGAGCTTTCTCGGGTACAGCAGATGGTCGAGCAAGCCGGCACCGGGTTCCTGTATGCCGCCAACTTTTCGATCGGAGTTAACTTATTTTGTGAGCTCGCGCGGGCTGCCGCCCTCGCCCTTCGCCACGACTACCGCGGACAGATCTTCGAACGCCACCACGCAACGAAGCAGGATGCCCCATCGGGAACGGCTCTGACCCTGGCGCGAATTATCTCTGAGGCATCCGGCGCGCAGCTCGAGATCACCTCCTTTCGCGAAGGTGAGGTCGTCGGCATGCACGAATTGGTGTTCGATTCCCCGCTCGACACCATTTACCTCTGCCATGATGCCAAGTCGCGCCTGGGCTTCGCCGAAGGAGCCGTTCGCGCAGCGGAGTGGCTGGCCGGGAAGAAGGGCTTTTTCGATTTCCGCGAGATCTGGTCTCAGTTGTAGAGACCGGCCTCGAGGGATGCCACCCCATGCTCGTCCCAGCCGCACCCTGCCAGGGGTCGTCCCGCCCCATGGCAAAGCTTGCGATCCTTGTGGGGCGGGCCTTTTCACTCTAGGACCGAAGCTGACGAGAGCATATAATTCAAGGCCAGAGTCTTGGGGAGCCCAGGATGAAGTTCCCATGGTTGTGGGGTACGTTTCTTTTACTGGGGTCGGCGATTTCAGTCCTGGGGCAACTGCGTCCCGGCGGCGGCACGCGCACGGGAAACATCCCGGGAGTGGACGGACCCACCTCTCCTTCGCCCACGACCAGCTCGAGCGGTCCCGTCGCCGCGTTTATCTCCGGCAAGGTAGCTCTCGATGATGGCAACGAGCTGACCGATTCCGCGGCCATTGAGGTGACTTGCCGCAGCCAGCGTCACACCGAGGCTTACACCGATCGCCACGGTAATTTCAGCTTTCAGTTCGCCTCCAGTTCGGGCGAAGCCGGCAATGTGGGAGATGCCAGCGCTACCACGATGACCCGCACCGCCAGCAGCGAAGAACTGCGGGATTGGCGCGATTGCGAAATTCAAGCCGTACTCCCCGGATATCGATCGGAAGTGGTCGATCTTTCCAGCCGCCTGAGCACCCTAGAGAGTGTCGATTTGGGGCGAATTCTGTTGCATCGTTTGGAGCACGTCGAGGGGACCAGCATCAGCGTAACCAGCGCTCTCGCTCCTGCCTCGGCCAAGAAAGCCTTCGAGAAGGCCGGAGAAGAAGAGAAAAAGGGCAAGTCGAGCCAGGCCGAGCAATCCCTGGAAAAAGCGGTTCAGATTTATCCCAAGTTCGCCGTGGCTTGGAACGAACTCGGACGCCTCCAGTTAGGGAAGCATGATGCCGTGGCCGCGAAGCATTCGTTTGAGCAGGCGGTAGCGGCGGATCCCAAATATGTGAATCCCTATAACAGTTTGGCAGCATTGGCTTTTCAGGCGAGCGAGTGGCAACAAGTGGCGGACATCACGAATCAGCTGCTTTCGCTCAACCCGGTGAATTTCCCGCGCGCCTACTTTTACAACGGCGTCGCCGAGTATTGCCTAGGAGACACCGATGCCGCCGAGAAGATCACTCGTCAGGGAATGCGAGTCGATGACGCCCACGAAGTGCCTCAGCTGCAATACTTGCTGGGCATCATCCTGATCAAGAAACAGCAATACCAACAAGCCTCGGAACAGCTGGAGCAGTATCTGAACCGCGTCAAAGAACCCGCCGAGATCGAACAGGCCAAAAAGCAGCTGGCCGAAATTGAGCGCCTTTCCGCCACGCAAAACCCGGCTTCGGTCGAAGAGAAGAAATAGAAGAAATAACGGAGGTGTGGTGGGTCGGGAGTGAGCCACACTCACGACTCCTCTTGCCCTAGCCCGGTTCTGGCAATTGCCTTACCGGATCTTCCAGATTTCGCCTGCGACATAAAGGATCACCGCGATCGAGGCGGCTACACCAAACGGTATCTTTAGAGACTGCGGATTATCCAGAGACAGGTCGCGACCGGGAAGATGCAGGCTGGCGAGCGCGGCCAACATGCGACCGATGTTCGCCAAAGTCTGCCGTCCTCGCCGTTTCCACAGGACCAGGACGCCAGCCATGATTCCGGCAATCAGAACGGTGAGGAAGAGCACGGCCATCAACCGCTCGGGGCCGAGAAAAGCGCCGATCGCACCCACGAACTTCCAGTCGCCTGCTCCCAGGCTTCGGACCAGCACAAACGGCAGCAACAGCACTAGACCCAGACCTGACCCCAGTAACGACTCGCGTGTGCCGCGCCATCCGGCGGCGATCGAATTCAGCGCAATTCCGAGCAAGCAACCCGGCACGGTCAACCAATTGGGAATCCGCCGCCAGCGCAGATCGGTAAAACCTCCGGCAGCGGCCAGCAGGGTCAGAAGCATCCAGATGCCTTGGGAAAGAAAAGCGTGAGCCACCAGCAAGCCATAGGCCGAGCGAATCGACAGAAGCGAAACAAGCAGATAACACCCAGGGGCGTGGATGAGACAGTCGGTGATGCGCGGATTGTCACATTTTCCTCGACCTCAGTCAACACCGCCATGATCGAGGGAATCGAGGAAAGCTCTGCTTCCATTCCACCCCGTTGGCCTTCGGTTTCGCGTGGGCCAGTAGGAAATGGAAGCCGACCGTGCGTCCCACGGTTTGGGGCACAGTTGCATGCGACGATCCGTCGGGGTACGATTTCGACATCCTGCCTAGGTCAAGTGGATCGGGTTTCCCTATGTGCTGCCTATGAACATCCTCTTGCTCTCCATGCCAGATTATTTCGAGCACATGCCTCCGGTCGCGGTGCGCATGCCGAACGGAGCCCTGACTTCTCTTGCGGGTAATGTCGACTCCCATCACCGGGTCGCGGTCGCGGACCTGATTCTGGTTCATGGGCGGGTGCGGGAAACGGTGATTCGGTTGACACGCGAGTTGAACCCGCAGGTCGTGGGCCTGTCGGTCATGACCTTTCAACGCCGGACTGCGGCTCGCATTATCGAGCTGGTGCGTTTCCTCCAGCCGGGGGTGAAGATCGTTCTGGGGGGCTACGATCCCGGTCTCGAACCCGAGGCCTATCGGGGCATGGGCGTCGATTACATCGTGCGCGGTGAAGGTGAGGTTACGTTTCGCGAACTCTTGCGCGCGCTCGAGCGTGAACAAGGCGTAGAAAACATCTGTGGCCTCAGCTACCAGGAAGGTGGCCGTTGGATCGATAACCCCGCGCGAGCCGTGCATCACCTGGAAGACGGGGAAATCCAGCGGCCCAACCGCGCGGCTCGGGTGCTCGCAGGCTACACCTTGCTCGGCCGCCCGGTGGATGTGGTCGAGACCTCACGGGGTTGCACCTATGACTGCAGCTTCTGTTCGATCATCCAAGCGCGCGGTCGTAACTTTCACACCTACTCGATGGAACGAGTCCTCGAGGACATTCGCGATGCCCGCGACCACGGGGCGCGTACCATCTTCCTGGTAGATGACAATATCACCCTGAATGTGCGCCGCTTCGAACAGCTATGCCAAGCGATCATCGCGGCCGGGCTGAATCGGCTCGACTATTTTGTGCAAGCCATGACCTCGGCCATTGCCAGCCACGGAGAAACCTTGGCTCCCCTCATGCGTCGCGCCGGATTCCGCTATGTATTTCTCGGGATCGAGAACATCCTAGAGCGAGATCTCGAGTTCTTGCGCGCCAGCGCCAAGAACACAGCGCGGGAAAACGGGCGCAGTCAGGGCAATGCCACGATTCGAGCCATCGAGTATCTCCATCGAAACAAGATGTATGTGGTGGGAGGGCTCATCGTGGGCAACCCGGACGATACTTCGCAATCGATCCAGGCCAACCTGGCATTTGCCGAGCGCTATGTGGATTGGCCATATATCCAGCACCCCACCCCTTATCCCGGCACCCCGATGACAGACGAGTTTCGCCAACGTGGTTTTATCGCCAACGAACATGTCGAAGAGTACGATGGAACCACCGCGGTGGTGCGGAGTGAGCACCTAACCGCTGAAGAGATCGAATATCTGCGCTGGAAAGCGGAGCGCTGGATCAAGCTGCATCATATGCCCGCGGCCTTTCGCCATGACCCATGGTTCATTCTGCGTTACGCTCCCGAGATGTTCGCTCACACGTTTCGCGGCTGTACGCTTCGCGGCTTGCTGGGGCTCGAAGACGGCCGCAAGGATTTTGCCCGTTATAAGGAGATCCGACGGGAAGAGCGCGCCTACCTCTGATCGCTCCTCCCGGCGGAAGTCGCACGGCCATCCGAAAGAACGACTTTGCCCGTTTTGTCAATCCGGGAACCCCCCGATTCGCCGGCCGGAAAAAGCTGTAGAATGGGTTCGGAATTGGAGGTAGTATCGCGGACATGAGTAGCTCATTCCCCCTTCCCACCGCGTGCCCGGTCAGTCTCTCCCTGCGAATCGAATCGGCCAGCCATTGTGATGGTTCTTTGTGCCATCAACCCCTGTTCAATGAAGACGGAAGCCTGCATTACGTGCCTCCGCACAGCCACTTGGTCGAACGGCATGCCAATGGCTCTCGCTGTTACGCGGTCTTCTGTGACATCCCGGGGCTGCCCGAGCTCTAGGCGGAACTCTCTCCTAATTGTCTTGAGCGGCTTTCTGAGGGGCTGTTGCCGCTAGAACGACGCTGGTTGCCTGGTAGAGGTTCCTACTTCGAAGTGCGCTGCTGCTCAATTTCCTCCAGGCGTTTCTTAAGGTACTGCTGATATTCCTGCCGCAGTTTCGGATCGCGCGGCGAGTCATAAATCTCGCTCGACTTGTACTTGCCCTCCGCAAATTTCTTCTTCGTCCACTCATCGTGGATGTGGATCTCATCGGCGCGGTCGAGCACTTCCTTAACGAACTGTGGCGGCACAAAATACACTCCTTCGCGGTCTCCGACGACCAGATCCCCTGGCATGACGGTGACACCGCCGATGCGAATGGGAACATTAATTCCGGTCAACATCACGTTGCCAATCGGCGTCGGATCCACCGAGCGAAAGTAAGCCGGCATCTCGATCTCCGAGATTCCATCCAGGTCGCGCACGCTGCCGTCGACGACCAGTCCTCCACCGTGCGTGGCCACGTTTACGTAGTAGAAAAGGTTATCGCCCACGATCGTGCCGTCCACCTTCTTGCCGAACAGATCCACCACCAACACGTCTCCGGCCTCGAGCCTGTCGATCGCGGTTTGGTTGGTAAGCCGCGGGATTCCCTCAGCCTTGGCCCTGGCTTCGGCAACCTGGTTCAGGTCGGAGCGCAGCGGCATGAACTGGACGGTGAGGGCGCGTCCAACCATGGTTTTTCCAGGATGCAAGACTTGAAATCCATCGGCGTACTGGTTGTGATAGCCCTTATCTTCGAGGACTTCCCAGATCTCCTCCGCGGACAGATCGCGCGCCCGCTGCAAAAGTTCATCGGGCACTCGGGGCCGTCCGTCCCTCAGGCGGTCGAATGGATTCTGTGCGGTGTAGTCGATCAGTTCTTGTTTTGAAAAATTCAGGAGTTGCGCCTGCGCCAGCGCAGGCACGAGCAGCGTGCCTAAGGCAAGAATTACCCGGCTCATCCACCGGGCACCGCCGCCGAAAGAATTCGCAGTCATCGAGCCACCTCCGGATTCGTTTGTGCTCCAAGACAAAAGTCCGATCGAAGCTGAATCCTGGCGCGGAAAGCTTACCTTAAGTTCCTGGGTTTGTTGTAGCCGCGGATGCCTTTTGGCCACTTCCTGGACCAAGCATCGATTGATTCTGCGGAACTACGGGCCCTATCGTCATTCGTGCGAGTAGTTTCATAGGGTAAGAGCGAGATTTTACTTCGCGAAGCGGAGGGTGCTAACGTACCTCGGCAAGGCGCGACGGGGAATGCGCCGAGCTAGTTGCGACCGCGAAGGACAAAGCATGCGGGCTCGAGCAAACTGTGAGTACCCATCAAAACCTTCGCGCTCCTACCGGTGGCTGCTGGTTGCCCTGGTTGTCAGCCGGTTGAGTGTGGCCTTCGCGCAAAACACCGACGATACCTTGCGCAGCGGAATCACAGTCATTCGCGTGGATGGCGCCCATGTAATCCAGAAGTTTGATCCCGACCACGCGTTGGGTACTTCGATCGACATTCTCCGGCCGGGCGATGTCGACAAGGTGTACAGCGGACCGATTCTCAAGGAATCACTCTCGGCGGGATGGGGACCGATCACCTATCGCCAGAACACGGAACTGCAGGGTGCCGCTTGGCACTGGAACCCCAACGGTACCTGGAGCGACCCGGCGCACCAGAGCGGATACTTCACCGGTAGTACTCAACTGGGAGAGCCCATCCGCCATTCCTATGGTTACCCGCTCCCCCATCGCGGAAACACCCACGGAGACGGACACTTGCGGGGCAAGTACTCAAGGATCACGGATGGGGATGCGAACACGTATTGGAAGAGCAATCCCTACCTCAGCCACGAGTACACCGGAGAGGACGATGCCTTGCATCCCCAATGGGTGATCGTCGATCTCGGAGCGGTGGAGCGAATCGATACGCTGCGGATTCACTGGGCGAACCCGTATGCAACGATCTACGAAGTTCAGTATTGGAACAGCGAAAGGGAACCACTCAGCAGCCCGACCGACGGGACCTGGATCGCCTTCCCGCAAGGTATCGTGAGCCAAGGCAAAGGCGGAACCGAAATGCTGAAGCTCTCGAGAGAACTGGTGGCGGTGCGCTACCTGCGCATTTGGATGACCAAGTCCTCCCAGACCTCGGATGTCGAGGACGGGGATCGGCGGAGCTCAGCCGGCTACGCCATTCGCGAACTCGAGGTCGGAACCTGGAGCAGCGATGGCCAGTTCGTGGATCTCCTAAAGCATGTTCCCGATCAGAACCAGACCGTCGTTTTCACCTCTTCGGTTGATCCCTGGCACTCGGCCTCGGATTTGACGATCGACGCGGGAGACCAGACCGGTTTCGATCTGTTTTATACCAGCGGTATCACGAAACAGCTCCCGGCGATGATTCCGATTGCGATGTTATATGGAACGCCGGAAGATGCCGCCGCAGAGATTGCCTATGTCCACCAGCGGGGTTATCCCATTTCCTACGTCGAAATGGGAGAAGAGCCAGACGGCCAGAAGATGCTTCCCGAAGACTACGGTGCCCTCTATTTGCAGTTCGCGCAAGCCATCCACCGGGTTGATCCAAACTTGAAGCTCGGTGGACCGGTTTTTGAAGGCGTGAACCAAGACATCCAGGTCTGGCCCAATGCAAAGGGCCAGGTCTCGTGGCTGGGGCGTTTCCTTGATTATCTGAACGAACATGGTCGGATTTCCGATCTATCCTTTGTTTCGTTTGAACATTACCCTTTCGCTCCCTGCGAAGTTACTTGGTCCGATCTGTATCGGGAGCCGGAACTGACCCGCACCATTCTTGAGGTCTGGAGATCCGATGGAGTTCCCGCGAATCTTCCCTTGATGAATACGGAAAGCAATCTCTCCTGGGGACTGACCCAGCCGATGACCGACGTTTTTGCCGCGCTATGGCTGGCCGACAGCGTAGGCTCCTTTCTAACCTTCGGAGGTGACGCCTATTACCATTCGCCGATTCAGCCGGAAACACTGCGCCCGGGTTGCCGTGGCTGGAGCACGTACGGGAACTTTGTCGCCGATCAAAATCTTCAAATTCACGGCCATACCGCACAGTACTATGCCAGCCGTCTCATCAACCTGGAATGGGTCAACCACGGTCGAGGAGAGCATGGTCTCTACCGAGCCGCCGGCGATCTGACCGATGGAGCCGAGCGTGCGCTGATCACCGTCTACCCCGTATTGCGTCCCGACGGAGACTGGTCCTTGCTCGTCATTAACAAAGACCAGTCGAACTCGCACGCGGTCGAGGTTCAATTCGAAATGGAAGGCGGGAAGACCCAAACCTTTTCCGGACCGGTGACCATGATCACCTTCGGCAGCGATCAGTACGTCTGGCACTCGGATGGCGTCAACAGCCGTGCGGACCCGGAGAATCCTCCCGTGACCCGCACGCTTTCGGGAGGTCCGGGCGCAAGCTTCACTCTGCCGCGAGCCTCGGTCACGGTGTTACGAGGTAGAGCTGGCGATCGGTAGGCGCCCGCCGAGGTGGATCACGGCTTATTCTCGGGCGTCCGCCAGCCGCCAGCAACCGGCCCGAACCGAGAGGCACCGGATTCGAGGATCCTGGACAACATCATGTTCACCTGGTTCGCCGTGGCGCCTGGGCCCTGGCCACTACTCATGCCGCAGGGCCACCACCGGCTGCAGCTTCGCCGCCCTTATCGCCGGCACGATGCTTGCCAACACTGCCACGATCGCCAATCCCAAACCCGCGATCGCCAGAATTGCCGGGTCGTAGGGCTTTAACCCAAACAGCAGCGACGCGGCCCACCTTCCGACTGCCAGCGCCACCATCACTCCCACCGCGACTCCGACGCCCAACAGTTTTCCCGCTTCGGCCAGCACCATCGCCACCATTCGTCGCGGGGCCGCGCCCAATGCCATGCGAATCCCGATCTCGTTCGTCCTTCTCGCCACCATGTAGGCCATCACGCCATAGAGCCCGACGGTAGAGAGGACTGCCGCCAGCAAGCCGAAGCATCCGCTCAGCATCGCCAGCAAACGTTCCCTCAGCAATCCATTCTCGATTTGCTCAGTGAGGGAATAAAAATCGATCGCGATCTCGGGATTCACCTCGGCCGTGGCCTGTCGCAGCTCACCCACGATCGGCTCGAGCGACCCGCTCGAGCGGACGATGATTTCCCCGTACTGGTCCGGCTGGTCATCCTGCATCTGCGGGAAAAAGGCCACGGGATCGAAGCCCTTGCGCAAGTCGTCGTATTTCGCATTGCCCATCACCCCGACGATCTCGTACTCGGGCTGCGGCCGGCCCCGATATACATTGATCTTGAAGGGTTGTCCGACCGGATTCTCCGTTCCCAGGATCCGTCGTGCAAACTCCTGGTTCACGATCGCCACCTTAGGCGAGCTTGCCGTGTCGCGCTGGTTGAAATTGCGCCCGGCTACGAGCGGCGTCCCCATCGTTTGGAAGTACCCGGGCGAAATGTTGCCCATGTCGACCCAAACCTTGTTTACCTCGCCATTCACCACCACCTGGTCATTCCAGTAGTTTCCGCCCAAGGGTACTTCTTCGGTTTCCGCCGCCGATTCCACTCCCGGCAGCCCGCGCACGCGCTCCACGATGCTCTCTCGGAACTCGTTCCACTGCTCCTTGGGAAGATGGAGACGCGTGAAGTCGATGTCCATCACCAGCACGCCGTCGCGCTCGAATCCGACATCGAGGGTGAGGATCTTCCGCAAGCTTCCGCCAAACAACAGCGCACTGACCACGAGTACCAAAGACAGCGCGACCTGGGCCACGACCAGCGCTCGGCGCAGACTGAATCGCTCGCGCGGCGCTGTCAAACCACGCCCCGCCAGGCTCATGACCCGTGCGGGGGCGGCTCGGATTGCGGTGATCGCTGGCGCAAGCCCGACCAGCAGGCAGGTGGCAGCAGCCAGTGCGGCGGTAAATCCGAGGACTCGCCAGTCCATCACCAGGCCAACGAAGATGTGGCGCACATCACCTTCACCACTCAAATACCGCACCAAGCAGGAACTCAGCGTGCGGGCCAACACCATTCCCAGAGCCGTGCCGAGCAGGGCGATCAGCAGGCTCTCGGTGAGCAACTGACGCACGATGCGTCTTTGTGCCGCACCCAGGGCGATGCGGACCGCGATTTCTCTTTCCCGCGCGGTTGCTCGCGCCAGCATCAGGTTCGTCAGGTTCGCGCACGCGATCAGCAGCACTAGCCCGGTGATTGCCAGCAGCAACCACAGGGGCGACTCGTACTCCCGCCGCAGGTTCGACACTCCCGTACTGGCTGGAAACGCTCTCAGCCTCTTCTCGAGATACGCCTTTCGCGCCTCCGCCTGAAACACGGGCGGCAAGGTCTCCTGCATGATCCCCGGTGAGATGGTCTCCAGTTGCGCCGATGCTTTCTCGAAGGTCCATCCTGGTTTCAAGCGGCCCATGACCGCCAGCCACCAGGCATGTCGCACAGCGTAATTGCTGTCCTCCGCGGCAATCAGCGGCTCCGAGCAGATCAGCACCGCGACATCGAAACTGTGGCCGACATCCACCCCATGGAAACTGGCCGGCGTCACCCCGAGCACGGGAAACGCGTGCCCCTCGAGCGCGACAGTCTTTTGAATGGCACTGGCCTCCCCACCGAATTCCTTCTGCCAGAACCCGTAGCTGATCACCGCGCCCGACGTGCCGCAGCCCGCGTGATCCTCCGAGCCGTGAAATACCCGCCCGACGACCGGCTGGATTCCGAGCACCTCGAAGAATTCGCCGCTGACGTACAGACCCTGCGCGTAGCGCACCTGTCCGCCGGTCGCCAGGTTAAAGTCCTGGTTGCCGAATGCGAATACGCCGCTGAATCCCTGCTGCCGAGCGCGGATCTGCTCCCACATAGGGTTTGTCTCGTACGCATACCGTCCCATACGCCGGCCGGTCATCTGAAAGTTTGTCGACCGGATCAGTGCCAGATCCTGGGGTTGCCGCACCGGGAGCGTCCTCATCCTTACCGCATCGATCAGCTGGAAGATCGCCGTATTGGCCCCGATGCCCAACGCCAGCGATAGCACGCATACCCTGGTGAACCCGGGGTCGAATCGCAGCGTGCGTGCCGCGTAGCGCACGTCCTGCCACAGGTCCGACCAAAGATGGCCAGCCTCGCCCAAGCCCAGCGCCCCCGGGTCTCTGGAGCGCTCCCCGAGCTGGCGCAGTTCGCCTGCTAAATCACGCCCCTCGAGCTCCGCCACCACGGCGCGCTCTGCTTCCTCTTCCTTCGCACCCAGCGACAGCTGCGACTCGTAGCAGTCCCTCAGGTGCTGTGCGAGCTCGTCGACGATTTCCCATTCGCGCGTCGGTTCGAGTCCGCAGCCGCGCAGTCGCTCGCGCACCATCTGCTGAAAATCAGGCATGACTTACACCCGTGACCCGCTGCATGGCGGTTACAAAATCCGCCCAAGTCCGCCGCTGTTCCCTTAGCATTGCCTTGCCGGCTGGGGTCAGGCGGTAGTACCGCCGCCGGCGCTGTCCCATCTTTTCTACCCACTGGCCCTCAACCCAGCCGCGTTTCTCGAGCCGGTATAACAGCGGATAGAGCGACGCCACATTGAACTTCAGCACACCGGCGGAACGCTGCTCGATGAGCTGGCAGATCTCGTACCCATGCCGCGCTCGGCTTTCGAGCAACGATAGGATGAGCAATTCCGCGCTGCCTTTCTTCAGCTCCCGGTCGAAGATCGCGCGGGTCGTGTGCATATATGTTTATGACATATATGCCTGTGTCAATGGGTTGTCAAGCCACCCGACCTGCTGCGTATCCCCGTATCGGAGGGATATCGTCGCCGGCCATCGTGCCGAGGCAGCGGTTGTCGATTGCGGCTGAGTTGGTTGAGGGTCAGTCCGAACCCGACTTCGACGCGGCAGCTGCGCCCCGGTTGGATCAAAATTCCACACCGTATTAGAAACAACTGGACGGGTTAGCGGCTCTGGGACTTAGGGGCCGCTGCAGAGCGCGTCCCCTCGAGGTAGGGCACGTAACCTTTGGCCTTGGTGCGCAGTCGGTAGAGAGAGGTGGTCGCAGTAATGTACAGCGTGCCGTGATCTTGATCACCCCAGACGAGATTCGCCGGCTGCTCCGGCACGACGATGGTGCCGAGATGATGGCCCTCGCCATCCCACACCCAGATCCCCTTGGGGCCGGTGACATACAAGTTGCCCAGGGTGTCTACTTTCATGCCGTCCGGTACGCCCTCCCCTTTTCCGCCAGGCTCTTCGCCGAAGAGTCGGCCGTTCCCGAGGTTGCCATCCCCGGCCACGTCGTACACGCGAATATTTCTTTTTTCACTGTCGTCCACGTAAAAGCGCTTCCCGTCGGGCGAGAAAGCCAGCCCATTCGGTTGAGTCAAATCCTTGGTCAGGAGGCGAACATTGCCGGTGTCATCCAGGCGATAGACCCCTTGGAAGGGAATCTCCTGCTTTTCTCCGGCCACCAGGTCGAGCGTGGGGTCGGTAAAATAGAGAGCGCCATCGGGACCGACGATCACGTCGTTCGGGCTGTTGAACTTCTTGCCCTGGTAACGCTCCGCCAAGATTTTGTATTTCCCGTCGGAAGTCACTTCAATAATGGCACGCAGCACGCTGGCGCAGTCGATCAGCCGATGTCCGCGATCGTAGGTGTTCCCATCGGGATCCCCAAGGGAGATGAGTTCTTGCTTGTGGCCGTCGGCGTCGACACGAAAGATCTTGTTGAGAGTTTCGTCGCTCACGTAGAGAAAACCACGGTCGTCCCACACCGGGCCCTCGGTAAACCCAAAACCCGAGGCCACCACCGTGAGCTGGGCATCACGATCCATCACCTCCCAGAACTGAGGCGCCTCCGCGACCAGCTGAAACACACGTCGCGGCCGATCGGCCCTTGCCAACCCCAGCCAAAGAACGATGACCGCAACCGCCATGCCAGTCAGTTTGAGTCTCATCTCCGATTTCCTCTGCGCCTTGGTCTTCTTCCGGGCAATCACTAATCCTCACGTTCATGTTCCGACGATTCGTCCGACCTGCTGTCGCTCGCAGACTTGATCAAATAACCGATGATGTCATTCACGTCTTTGGAACTCAGCCGGGTGCCATAATCGGACGGCATGAGCGACTGCGGACTGTATTCGATCTCATTGACATCGGATTTTGCGAGAAAATAGAAGGTGCCTTCCAGACTTTGCAGCTGCAAGGAAAAGTTGTCCTCATTGCGGATCCTGCCGGAATAGCTGTGGCCGTCGCGGGTCTTGACCACGACGCTGCGTGCTTCGATACTCTGGTCGGGACGGGTAATGGCGCTCCGTATCTCGTCTTCTGCGTGGGTGCGCCCGTAATTGGAAAGGTCCGATGCCAGGAAGCCACCGTTACCTGCGACCATATGGCAGTCGGAGCAACCAGTCTTGACAAACAACAGCCTGCCGCGCTCGGGATCGCCCGGTAGTTTGGGCATCTTGCTGCTTCCCTGCAGCGTACGCAGATAGGCGACCACCGCCTTGATCTGAGAAGTACCCAGCGAGTGAAACGCCGGCATTCCCGTTCCGGGTACGCCCTCCTCGACAACCCGCATTAACTGAGCGTCGGATAGCCGTTGTACCTCCGTCCGCTGCGCAATATCGGGAGCTCGCTCACTGCCTCGGCCGTCCAGCCCATGACAGCTGGCGCAGGTAGTAGCAAAAAGCTTGGCACCGTCGCTATGCGCCGCCTTTGGACCCGCCGTCGTCCGTTGTGCCACAGACTGCGACCAAAGCGCGAGACTCGCTCCCCCAAACACGAGTACGGCGCGGCGTAAGCGACCTTGTACGTTCGGAATGGCGCCGCTCCTCTCTTACAGCTTGCCGGAAGCTGCCAAGTCTTTCGAGCCGGTGCGCAGTGGGCTTGCGACTTCGGGTTCGCGGTTCATGCCAACCTTCTGCAGGTCGACCGCCGGTCGAGTTTTCATTGAATAAAAGTGTCTATCAAATCGTGAAAAAAGGCGAACCCCGACACGTCGGTGTAACTCAAACGCAAGAGTTCTGTCAACCGTTCCTCGAATTTGTCTTGTCCGAGGCAGGTGAGCGAAGCACGCGGAGAGAGCGAGCCGGGCAGTTTTTCGGTGCGGTGCCAACGCCTGCGATTGACTCTTCCCTGACGTGACAAACCGTGCTAGAGTCCGCGCACGTGTCCAAAGGAGGACAGGAATGGACGAAACTAGGCGATTTCGAAAGTTGCGCGCCCGATCTTGGCCCCTGCTAGCCGGGTCTGTGTGCCTGTTGGCCGCGAGCGCAGTCTGGAGCGTCGATGGCCAATCCCTGTCCAGTGCCAGCGCGCCGGGCAGCGACAACTCTCTCATCACAGAGTTTCGCCGGGTCGAGGTCGCCTCACTCTCGGATGCCATGGAGCAGCTTTTGGGGAAGCGAATGTATATGAGTCACCGCATGCAGCCCATCTTCACCGCCAAGTTCGCCGGTTTCGCCCGCACCGTCCAGCTCAAGAAAGACGAGGGCAACAATGATCCGGCGGCGTTGAACGGAATGTTGGCGGCGATCGATGAGGGAAGCGCGGACTCGGTTTACGTGATGGTGCTTGAAGATGGCCAGGATATCGCCGGCATGGGCGGATTGATGGGGACTGCCATGGCGGCGCGTGGCTATGCCGGAGCCGTCATCGACGGCGGGGTGAGGGATGTGGCCTATTTGCGTAAGATCGCGTTTCCGGTGTTCGCCACCGGCATCGTGCCCTCGACTTCCGTACACCACTACCACTTCGCGGCGGCGCAAGTTCCCGTGTCCTGCGATGGCGTTACGGTCAACCCGGGCGACATCGTGGCCGCGGATAGTGATGGCGTGGTCGTGGTCCCCCAGCAGAGGGCGCAAGAGGTGTTAAAGCTCGCGCAACAGATGGATTTTAAAGAACATTCCATGTACCCGGAGATTGAAAAGCTGAAATCGATTCAAGCGGCGGTTGAGAAGTTCGGAAGGCTATGAGGCAGCGAAGGCGAGGGGTCGGTTGCAGAAAGCCGAATTTCATCAGATAATTTCGACTTTCATTTCTGTGCCCGGGAACCGCCATGTTACAAACCGCCAAGCGAAGCTACAACATCACCGCCTTGCAGCGTGGCCTGCGTCTTTTGCAGTTGTTCAGCGAGTCGTCGCGCGGACTGACGGCCAAGCGAGTGGCCACCCTGTCGAAGTTGCCGGTCAGCACGGTTCATCGTTTCTTGGTG
>Ga0187783_10001759_pt1 | contig 16052 bp, 15 predicted proteins | sample 1015_SJ02_MP02_2_FD_132471 | JGI IMG/M metagenome (GOLD analysis project Ga0187783, IMG submission 132471) | Tropical peat soil microbial communities from peatlands in Department of Meta, Colombia - 1015_SJ02_MP02_20_MG | ecosystem: Environmental > Terrestrial > Soil > Wetlands > Peat | place... | reverse complement strand
GACGAACTTCTCCGCGCCCAGGTCGGCGCCGAAGCCGGCTTCGGTCACGACGTAGTCGGCCAGCTTGAGCGCGGTGCGGGTCGCGATCGCGGAATTGCAGCCGTGCGCGATGTTGGCGAACGGGCCGCCGTGGATGAAGGCGGGGTTGTTGGCGAGGGTCTGCACCAGGTTCGGCGCGAGCGCCGTCTTCAGCAGCGCCGTCATCGCGCCGTGCGCGTTCAGCTCGCGCGCCAGGATCGGCCTGCCGTCGGCGCGGTAGCCGGCCACGATCCGCCCCAGGCGCTGCTTGAGATCCGCCAGGTCGGACGCCAGGCACAGGATCGCCATGACCTCGGAGGCCACCACGATGTCGAAGCCGTCCTGGCGCGGCACGCCGTTGGCGCTGCCGCCGAGCCCGATGACGATGCTGCGCAGCGCGCGGTCGTTGACGTCGACCACGCGCCGCCAGGTGACGCGGCGCACGTCGAAGCCGAGCTGGTTGCCCTGATAGATGTGGTTGTCGATGAGCGCCGCCAGCAGGTTGTTGGCGAGCGCGATGGCGGCAAAGTCGCCGGTGAAATGCAGGTTGATGTCCTCCATGGGAACCACCTGCGAATAGCCGCCGCCGGCCGCGCCGCCCTTGACACCGAACACCGGGCCGAGCGCCGGCTCGCGCAGGCACAGCATCGCGCGCTTGCCGAGCAGGTTGAGCGCATCGCCGAGTCCCACCGTGGTGGTGGTCTTGCCCTCGCCGGCGGGCGTCGGCGAGATCGCCGTGACCAGCACCAGCTTGCCGTCCGGGCGGCTCGCGAGCCCGCCGACGTAGTCGAGGGACACCTTCGCCTTGTAGCGCCCGTAGCACTCGAGGCTCTCCTCGGGGATGCCGAGCCGCTCGCGCGCCAGCGGCACGATGGGCAGCAGCCGGGCGCGCTGCGCGATCTCGATGTTGCTCGGAAAGGGCGTGGCGGGGGCGGCCGTGTCATCGGGCATGTGTGGCGCCGTTTGCTCGCTGCGGATCGGGGAGCGTGCATGCTACCAGAGGCCCCCGCGGCCGCGCCTGCGCTTGGCTACAATCGCTGCCGATGCTGTGGGTCAAAGCCCTGCACGTGGTGTTCGTAGTCACCTGGTTCGCGGGGTTGTTCTACCTGCCGCGCCTGTTCGTCTATCACGCCGCCACCGACGATGCCCCGGGACTGGCGCGCTTCGTGCTGATGGAGCGGCGGCTGTTCTTCATCATGACGCTCGGCGCGCTGGCGGCGGTGCTCGCCGGCCTCGCCATGCTGGTGGCCGCCCCCGGCTACCTCGCCATGGGGTGGCTGCGCGCCAAGCTCCTGCTGGTCGCCGTGCTGGTCGGCTACCACGGCTGGTGCTATCGGCTGATGCTCGAGCTGCGCGCGGGCGGCCGCCCGCACTCGCAGCGCTGGTACCGCCTGTTCAACGAGGTGCCCGGCCTGCTGCTGCTCGCGATCGTGATCCTGGCCGTGGTCAAGCCGTAGCGCGGCGGCGCGGCTACCAGATGCGCACCCGGTCCGCCGGGCTGATGTAGAGCCGGTCGCCGGGCTGCACGTTGAAGGCGGCGTACCAGGCGTCGATGTTCGGCAGCGGCCCGTTCACGCGGAACTGCGCCGGGCTGTGCACGTCCGACATCACCAGCTCGCGCAGCGCGCCGTCACGGTACTTCTCGCGCCATACCTGCGCATAGGCGAGGAAGAAGCGCTGATCGCCCGTGAGCCCGTCGATGACCGGTGGCGGCGCACCGCGCAGCGAGATGCGGTACGCCTCGTGCGCCATGTTGAGGCCGCCGAGATCGCCGATGTTCTCGCCAATGGTATTGGCGCCATTGACGTTCAGGCCCGGGAGCGCCTCGAAGGCGGAGAACTCCTTGATGAGGCGCGCCGTGCGCGCGCCGAACACCTGCGCGTCCTTGGCCGTCCACCAGTCCTGCATGGCGCCGTCGGGGCCGAACTTGCGCCCCTGGTCGTCGAACCCGTGGCCGATCTCGTGGCCGATCACTGCACCGATGGCGCCGTAGTTGACCGCGGCATCCGCATTGGGATCGAAGAACGGCGGCTGCAGGATGGCGGCCGGGAACACGATCTCGTTGTTGGACGGGTTGTAGTAAGCGTTGATCTCCTGCGGCGTCATCTGCCACTCGGCGCGGTCGACCGGCTGATCGAGCCGTGCCACCTGGTAGTCCCACTGCCATTGCGCGGCGCGGCGCACGTTGCCGAGCAGGTCGTCGCGATGGATCACCAGCGCGGAATAGTCCTTCCACTTGTCGGGATAGCCGATCTTCGGGGTGAAGGCGGCGAGCTTCTCGTGGGCGCGCGCCTTGGTCGCCGGGGTCATCCAGTCGAGCGCGTCGAGCCGCTCGCCGAGCGCGACCTCGAGGTCCGCGACCAGCCGCTGCATCTTCGCCTTGGACTCGGGCGGGAAGTACTCGGCCACGTACAGCTGCCCGACCGCCTCGCCGAGGGCGTCGTCGACCGCGTCCACGCCGCGCTTCCAGCGCTCGCGCTGCTGTGGCTGACCGCGCATGGTCTGGCCGTAGAACGCAAAGCGCGTCTCGTCGAAGCGCTTCGGCAGGTACGGGGCGTGGCTGCTGAGGTAATGGAAGGTGAGGAACGCCTGCAGGGTCGGCACGCTGGTGCGGCCGTAGAGCGCGGCGAGATCGCGGATCGCGCTCAACTCCCCGAGCACCAGCTGCTGGCGTGCGCCGAGCTGCTGCGCCTCGAGAAACACCTGCCAGGGGAAACCGGGCGCGAAGCCGAGCAGCTGTGCCTTGGTGCGCGGATTGTAGATGGCGTCGACCTCACGGCGCTTCTCGATCGGCCACTGCACGCGCGAGGCCGCGGTCTCGAACGCCATGATGTCGCGCGCCCGCGCCTGGGCATCCGCAACCCCGCCGAGCGTCAGCATCTGCGCGATGTAGTCGACGTAGCGGCTGCGCAGCTGCTTGAGCTGCGGGTCGTCCTTCAGGTAGTAGTCGCGGTCGGGCAGGCCGAGGGTCGATTCGCTGATGACCACGCTGTAGCGATCGGGATTCCTGAAGTCCGCCGGCAGCTGCACGTCGAACAGCGTGGCGAAGCCGACTTCGCCGAACAGGCGCGCGATGTCCTCGTGGCTGCGCGCCGCGGCGATGCGCTGCAGGTCGCCCTGGACGGGAGTGAGCCCGTTGGCCTCGATCGCCGCCTGATCCATGTAGGCCAGGTAGTAATCGCCGATCTGCTGCGCGGGCGTGCCGGCTGCCGCATGGCTCGCGGCCGCCGCCTCGATGATGCCGCGCACGCGCTCCTTGGAGAGCTCGTCCAGGCGGTCGAAGGGGCCGAAGCTGGCACGATCGGCGGGAATGCTGAACTGCTGGTACCAGCTGCCGTTCGCGTAGGCGAAGAAGTCATCGCCCGGCCGCACCCGCTGGTCGCCGGCGCTCAGGTCGAGTCCGAAATCGCCGATCGCGGCCCTGGCCGCGGGCGGCGGTGCCGGCGGGCGCACCGCGGCGGGGGCGGAGTCAACAGACACCTTAGTCTCCTCGCCCGGCCGGGCGGCGCAGGCAGCAAGTGCGGCGAGTGCAACCACCGCCGGCAGCAACGACCACGATCTCATAGAGTCTTGAGCCCTCCAAGAATTTCGCAGCCGCGCATCATACGGCAGCGCACGGGCCGGCGGGCGCACTGCGCACCCGCCCGCGCAGCTTGCCTTCACGGTCCCGGCCCGCCGGCTCGGCTCACCGCCCGCCGCGCTCGGCTGGTCGCGCCTCAGCCCTCGGCCGGCAGCTCGCGCACCAGCTCGCGCCACTCTGCGCGGCCCGGACGCGCGCGCTCGTCCACCTCCGTGCCGATGTAGAGAAAGCCGACGATGGCGTCCGCGGGCGCAAAGCCGAGTGCGCTCTTGACCGCCTCATCGTAGGCCGCGCCGCCGGTCTTCCACATGGCGTTGAAACCGAGCGCGTAGGCGGCGAGCATCATCGCCTGCGCGGCCGCGCCGGCCGACAACAGCTGCTCGACGACCGGGATCTTGACGGCGGCGTTGCAATGCGCCGCCAGTGCGATGATCAGCGGGGCGCGCAACGCCTTGGCGCGCTCGCGCTGCAGCGCCTCCTCCCCGGCCTGCGGCTGCGTGCGCTGCAGGTGCTCGGCGAGCAGCGCGCCGAAGCGCGCACGCGCTGCCCCCCGGATCACGAGGAAGCGCCAGGGGCGCAGCCGCCCGTGGTCGGGGGCGCGCACGGCGCTCGCGAGGATCAGTTCGAGCGCCGCCTCATCGGGCGGCGGATCGGTCAGCGCGCGCGCCGAGCGGCGCGTCAATAGCAGGTCTATGGCTTGCATGGGCACATTGTCGCAGACTCGCCGCATGCTGTCGGAGGCCTGCGAGCGCAACAAGGGGCCGATCCTCGCGGTGCTGCGCACCGAGTTCGCCGCCAGCGCGCGGGTGCTGGAGATAGGCAGCGGCAGCGGCCAGCATGCCCTACATTTCGCCGCCCACCTGCCGCAGCTCAGCTGGCAGCCGAGCGAGCTCGCCGCGAGCCTGGCGCCGCTCGCCGCGCGCGTGCGCGAGCACGGCTCGCCGAACCTGCGCGCGCCGCTCGCCCTCGACGTGCGCGACGACCCCTGGCAGGTTGCGCCCGTGGACGCGGTGTTCAGCGCCAACACGCTGCACATCATCTCCTGGGACGCGGTGCGCGCATTCTTCCGGGGCGTGGGCCAGGTGCTCGAGAGCTGCGGCGTGCTGTGCGTGTACGGACCGTTCCGCTTCGACGGCCGTCAAACCAGCGACAGCAACGCCGAGTTCGACCGCTGGCTCAGGGCGCGCGACCCGGCGAGCGGCATCCGCGACTACGAGGCACTGGCTGCGCTCGCGGCTGCGCACGGACTGCAGCCCGCCGCCGATCACGCCATGCCGGCCAACAACCGCACGCTCGTCTGGCGGCGCCGTGCAGGTTAGAGTGCCCGCATGACCGCCGAGGTGCTGCGCGAGATCCGCGACGCCATCCGCACCATCCCCGATTATCCCAAACCGGGCGTGATGTTCCGCGACATCACCACGCTGCTCGGCAACGCGCGCATGTTTCACGAGGTCGTCGAGCAGCTCGCCGCGCCCTGGCACGCGGCGCAGATCGAGCGCGTCGCCGGGATCGAAGCGCGCGGCTTCATCCTCGGCGGCGCACTGGCGCAGCGCCTGGCGGCGGGCTTCGTGCCGATCCGCAAGAAGGGCAAGCTGCCGCACACCACCGTACGCGTCGCCTACTCACTCGAGTACGGGCTCGATGAGATGGAGATGCACCGCGACGCGGTCGCCCGAGAGGAGCGCATCATTCTGGTCGATGACCTGATCGCCACCGGCGGCACCGCGGAAGCCGCGGTGACGCTGCTGCGCTCGCTCGGCGCGCGCATCCTGGCCGCCTGCTTCATCGTCGACCTGCCCGAGCTCGGCGGCTCGGAGCGGCTCGCTCGCCTCGGGGTGCCCGTGCGCACGCTTGTTGCCTTTCAGGGACACTGAGACCAAAGGCGACGGCTCGACGGCTCGCGCCCAAATTAGTTATGCATCAGCAGCTTGCGAGACCTTGAGCGCCAACATTACTTTACGGTCATACGGCGCTTGCGGGCCTCAATCCCGGTCATAATACGCGCGCCTTGGAGGTACGGGAGCCTGCCCGGCTGATGCGTAACGGTGAGGGCGCATGAGCCGGTCAGGCACCCGCCAGGGCATGCAGCGTCCTTTTCATTCTGGAGACCACATCGATGTTCAAGAAGCTCGTTCCGGTCGTTGCCCTGGCTCTGCTCGCGGGTCCGGTTTTTGCTGCTGACGCACCGTCCAGCAGCACCCCGTCCGCGGATCAGTCCAGCAGCTCCTCGACCAAGTCCGGTTCGCATCACAAGAAGCACAAGAAGTCCTCGCAGAAGTCCAGCCCCTCGACGAGCGACACGTCGAGCGCCCCTGCCAAGTAACCCTGGCCAGCGAGACTTGAGGTTACAGAAGCCCCGCCCGACCTCGGGCGGGGCTTTTTTGCGGCTCGCGACCGGCTGGGCCGGACTTGCGGCTTTGCGCAAACCGGTTCAGATTGGCGCCCATGGATGGGGAGCAACAGGCCGCAATACATCAGGCGCTGGTTTCCGTTCAACATGCTGTCACCAGCATGACCTTCCCGAGCTGCGATCAGGAAGACCTGATCGAAGCCATCGATGGCGTCGAACAGCAGCTGCACCACAGCCACCCCAACCTGGCGCTGATGTGCCGCCTGCTGAATTCCATCGCGAGAAGCCTGCGCGCGCAGCCGGAGGCGCGCGACTGTTGCCTCGCGATCGAGGACGCGATCGGCAAGGCCGGAATGCCCAGCACCTGGCAGTCGGGAATCTGACCGACCCGAGCTGACGCACCCGCGGGCGGCGCGTGGCCCGGCGGGTGATGCAGCGTTGCACCGGGCCGCAGGCGCGGTCTAAGTTGGCGCCATGTTAGCGCCGCTCGCGCAGGTCCTGATCCTCCTCGCAGCCTGCGTCTTCCTGGTATCGGTCGTGCGGCGCCTGGCGCTGCCGACGAGCGTCGCTTACCTGCTGGTTGGACTCGCGCTCGGGCCGCACGCCCTCGGCGTGGTGTCGGATTCGGGCACCACGCGGCTGCTGGCCGAGCTCGGCGTGGCGTTCCTGCTGTTCACGCTCGGGCTCGAGTTCTCGCTGCCGCGCATGCTCGCCATGCGGCGCGAGGTGTTCGGGCTGGGTGCGCTGCAGGTGCTCGCCACCGCCGCGGTGTTCGCGCTGCTCGGCCACCTGCTCGGCATCGACTGGCTGCCCGCCATCGTGCTCGGCGGCGCCATCGCCATGAGCTCGACGGCGCTGCTGCTGGCGCAGCTCACCGAGCGTGCCGAGCTCAACCGCACCCACGGCCGGCTCGCCTTCGCCATGCTGCTGTTCCAGGACCTGGCGTTCGTGCCGTTTCTCGCGCTCGGCGCAATGCTCGCCGCCGGCCGGCAGTACTTCCCGCTGAGCGAGAGCGTGCTGGCGCTGATCGGCGGGGTGCTCGCGGTCGCGGCGGTGCTGGCCGCCGGGCGCTGGCTGCTGCGCCCGCTGTTTCACGAGATCGCGCACAGCCGTCTGCGCGAGCTGTTCACGCTGGCGGTACTGCTGGTGGTGCTGTCCTCGGCGTGGGTCTCGCACCTGGCCGGGCTTTCGTTCGCGCTCGGTGCATTCCTCGCCGGCATGATGCTGGCCGAGACCGAGTACCGGCACGCCATCGAGACGGCCATCCGGCCGTTTCGCGACCTGCTGCTCGGGTTGTTCTTCATCTCGGTCGGCATGCTGCTCGACCTGCACCTGCTCGGGCGGCCGAGCGTGCTCGCCACGGCGCTCGTCATGCTGCTGACCCTGGTGGTGCTCAAGGCCGCGATCGCAGCACTGGTGACGCGGCCGTTCACCAACTCGCGCTTCAAGGCGCTGCGCACCGGCATCGTGATCGCGATCGGCGGGGAATTCGGCATCGCGCTGTGCACCATTCTGCTGCAGGCGGGGCTGGTGCCCGCCAGCCGCGGTCAGCCGCTGCTGGTCGCGATCGTGCTGTCGATGGTGCTCAGCCCGTTGATCCTCAACAACAACAAGCGCGTGGCGCGCTTCCTGCTGCGCGAGCGCGCACCGGCCATGACCGCCAGCGAGCGCGAGGAATCGGCCACCGAGGAGATCGCCCAGCGCGAGCACGTGATCCTCTGCGGCTTTGGCCGCGTCGGGCAGAACGTGGCGCGGGTGCTCGAGTCGCAGGGTTTCGAGTACATCGCACTCGATCTCGACCCGGCTCGCATCCGCGCGGCGCGCCAGGCCGGCGACCCGGTGATCTACGGCGACTCGGCGGACGAGGAGCTGCTGGCACGCGCCGGCATCGCCACCGCCAGCGCCGTGGTGATCAGCTTCTCGGACCCGGCCACCTCGATCGGCATCCTGCACAGCGTGCGCCGCCTGCGCCCGCAGCTGCCGGTGCTGGTGCGCACCCAGGATGACGCGCGCCTCAAGGAGCTGCAGGCGGCCGGCGCGACCGACGTCGTGCCGGAGACCTTCGAGGCGAGCCTGATGCTCGTGTCGCACGTGCTGATGCTGCTGCACGTGCCGGTGTCGCGCGTGGTGCGCACCTTGGGAGAGATCCGCAACAGCCGCTACGCGGTGCTGCGCAACATCGTGCGCCAGCCGGACACGCCGCACGTCGACGCGGGCGAGCCGCGCGAGGAGATCAAGTCCGTGGTGGTGCCGCCGGGCGCGTGGGCGGTCGGGCGCTCGCTCGGCGAGATCCGCGGCCGGGGCGTCGAGGCGGTATTCACCGGCGTGCGGCGCCAGGGCATCCTCGGGCGCCAGCCGGCCGCCGACACCGTGCTGCGCGAAGGCGACATCGTCGTCATCTACGGCCAGCCCGAGGAGCTCGAGCGGGCCGAAGCGGTGCTGCTGGCAGGCTGAGCGCGCCGCGTGCCGGCCCGGCCGGCTAGAATCTCCCGCCCCGCACCCGCCCAGGACATCCGCCATGCACAGGAGCCGTCTCGCCGGATTCATCATCGACTGCCGCACCGACGACCTCGAGGCCGCCACGCGCTTCTGGAGCGCCGCGCTCGGGCTGCCGGTGCGCAGCGCCGCCGCGCCCGAGCCGCTGTACCGCACGCTCGACACCGCCCCCGATGAGATACACCTCGAGGTGCAGCAGGTGAGCCACGACAGCCGCGTGCACCTCGACATCGAAGCCGACGACATCGAGGCGGAGGTGCGCCGCCTCGAGAAGCTCGGTGCGCGTCGCGTCGGCACGGTCAGGAGCTGGGTGGTCATGCAGGCGCCGACCGGGCAGCGCTTCTGCGTGGTGAGCGTGCAGCGTGCGGATTTCGCGCACCGGGCCAACCGCTGGAACGACTGAGGTGCAGCGCGCCGACATCCACTTCCCGCCCAAGCACGAGCCGCTGCGCGACGACGTGCACGCGCTCGGCGCGCTGGTGGGCGAGATCCTGCGCGAACAGGGCGGCCAGCAGCTGTTCGATCTGGTGGAGCTCGACCGCGTCGCCGCCATCCGCGCCCGCGCCGGCTCGGCGGCGGCGCGCGCCGAGCTCGCGGCCTGCGTGCGCGAGCGCCCGCCGGCGCTGGCGCGTGACCTGGTGCGCGCCTTCTCGACCTGGTTCCAGGCGGTGAACATCGCCGAGAAGGTGCACCGCATCCGCAGGCGGCGCGACTACTTCCTCAACGACAGTGAGCGGCCGCAGCCCGGCGGCGTCGAGGACGCGATCGCCGCGCTGCGCTCGGGCGGGGTGAGCGCGCAGCAGGCTCTCGAGCTCATCGGCAGCCTGCGCATCGAGCCGGTGTTCGCGCCGCACTCGACCGAGGCCAGCCGCCGCACGCTGTTGCGCAAGCAGCAGCGCATCGCGCAGCGGCTGCTCGAGCGGCTCGACCCGAGCCTCACGCCGCACGAGGCGCGCAGCATCTGGGACAGCATTCGCATGGAGCTCACCACCGCCTGGCAGACGGAGGAGCTGCCGCGCGAGCGGCTCACGGTGGCTGATGAGCGCGAGCAGATCCTGTTCCACCTGGTCGAGATCCTCTACCGCGTGGTGCCGGCCTTCTACGAGGAGATCGCGCAGGCGCTGGAGAAGGTGTACGGCATCAGCGCCGGCAGCGCGCGCGTGCCTGCGCTGCTGCATTTCGGCTCCTGGGCGGGCGGGGACATGGACGGCAACCCGGACGTGCACGCCAAGACCATCCGCGAGGCACTGGCGCGCCACCACCAGGTGATCGTCAACAGCTACTTCGGCGAATGCCAGGAGCTGGCGCAGCGGCTGTCGCAGAGTGCGAGCCGCGTGCCGGCCTCGGCGGAGCTCGGCAAGCGCCTCGAGGAGTACATGCGGCTGCTGCCGGGGGCGCGTGCCAGCACCCCGGCACGGCACGACCGCATGCCCTACCGGGTGTTCCTCGCGCAGATCGGCGAGCGGCTGCGCAGCCTGTACGAAGGCCGCGCCAGCGGTTACGAGAATGCCCGGCAGTTCCGCGACGACATCGCGCTGATCGCCGCGAGCCTCAAGGTCAACAAGGGCGTGAACGCCGGCTTGTTCCACGTCGAGCGCCTGCTGCGGCGGATCGACACCTTCGGCTTTCACCTGGCGACGCTCGATGTGCGCCAGCACGCCGGCGTGCTGCACGAGGTCATCGCCCAGGGTCTCGACGACGCCCGCTGGAGGAGCCGCGACAGCCGCGAGCGGCGCGACGTGCTGGCCGCGGCGCTCGACCGGGACCGCAGCCCGGTGGTCGAGCTCGACGCCCTCGGCCGGCGCACGCTCGCGGTGTTCGACGCCATGGTGCAGGGCCGTTACCGCTACGGCCCGGAGGCGATCGGCTACTTCATCGTGAGCGGCGCGAGCGGCGCCGATGACGTGCTGGCGGCGCTGCTGCTGGCGCGCTGGGCGTCCGCCTACGACAAGAGCAGCGGCGAGGTGGCGCTCGACATCGCGCCGCAGTTCGAGAGCACGGCCGCGCTCGAGCGCTGCGGCGACGTCATGCGCGCACTGCTGGCCGAGCCGCTGTATCGGCGCCACCTCGAGGCCCACGGGCGGCGCCAGTGCGTGGTCATCGGCTACTCCGACAGCAACAAGGAGAGCGGCCCGTGCGCCTCGCGCGTCGCGATCCACCAGGCGCAGCACGAGCTGGCCGCCGTGCTCGGCGCCGCCGGTGAGCGGCACGTGCTGTTCCACGCGCGCGGTGGCAGCCTGGCGCGCGGCGGCGGGCGGATCGAGTCGATCGTGCGCGCCGCGCCGGCCGGCGCCGTGGACGGCGTGCTGCGCATCCGCGAGCAGGGCGCCACAGTCAAGCAGGGCTACGGACTGCGGCCGATCGCCATGCGCACGCTCGAGCGCGCCTTCAACGCCCTGAGCCTCACGACCGCCGCCTGGCGGCGCGGCGAGCTGCCGCCGGACTCCCCCGAATTCCTGGAGATGGCGAGCGTGCTCGCCGCGGCCAGCCGCGACGCCTACCGGCGGCTCGTGTACGAGGAGCCCCAGTTCTACGAATTCTTCCAGGCGGTGACGCCGATCGACGTGATCGAGCGCATGCAGATCGGCGCGCGCTCCGTGCACCGCAGCGCCGGCGCCGCTCTCACCGGGCTGCTGCCGGTGCCGTGGGTGTTCGCCTGGTCGCAGACCCGCTACATGCTGCCGGGCTGGTACGGCGCCGGTACCGGCCTCGCCGCGCTGCTGGCGAAGTTCAGCCTGGCACGCGTGCGTGCCGCGAGCGCCGCCTGGTTCTTCCTGCGCAACCTGATCGAGGACGTCGAAACCATGCTGGCGCGCGCGGATCTCGAGATCGCACACTACTACGACGCGCTCGCGCCCGCGGAGCTCGGCGGCTACGCGGAGCAGATCCGCGCCGAATACCGCCTGGCGTGCGCACAGGTGCTCGCCATCCGCGACAGCGGCGCGCTGCTCGACTCTGATCCGACGCTGCAGCGCTCGATCCGGCTGCGCAACCCCTACGTCGACCCGATGAATCTCATGCAGGTGGACCTGCTGCAGCGCTGGCGCGCCGGCGGGCGCGTGGACCGCGACCTGTTCGAGGCGCTGCTCGCGAGCGTCGGCGGCATCGCCCAGGGTCTGCAGAGCACCGGCTGAGCGCCGCGCGCCGCCGCGACCCGACCATGAGCCAGCCCGGCGCGAACGCCCTCACCATCCGCCACGCCACGCCGGCCGACCTGGCGGAGGTGCTCGCCTTCATCCGCGAGCTGGCCGCCTACGAGCGCCTCGCCGAGCACGTGCAGGCGAGTGAAAGCGATCTGGCCGCGGCGCTGTTCGGCGCGCGCCCGTTCGCCGAAGTGGTGTTCGCCTGCCTCGATGGCGCGCCGGTCGGCTTCGCGCTCTTCTTCCACAACTTCTCGACCTTTCTCGGCAAGCCGGGGATCTATCTCGAGGACCTGTTCGTGCGCCCCGCGGCGCGCGGCCGCGGGGTCGGCCGCTGCCTGCTGTCGTGGCTCGCCCGCACGACCCTCGAGCGCGGCTGCGCGCGCCTCGACTGGGCCGTGCTCGACTGGAACGCCCCCGCGATCGGCTTCTACCGCAGTGTCGGCGCGGTGGCGCAGGACGAGTGGACCACCATGCGCGTCGCCGGCGCGGCCCTCGAGCGGCTGGCGCGCGGCTGAGGCCGCTCAGCGGGCCGCCAGGGTGAGCTCCTGCGGCGGGCGCTCGGGCGCGGCCCGCTCCGCGAGGTGTCGGAGCGGCGCGCCCAGTGCGGCCCGGGTCTGCACCTGCGGCACGTCCGGCCATTCGGTGCCGAACAGGCGGTCGAGCCACGGCGTCATCAGCCCGTAGTTCCTGACGTAGCGTGCGTGGTGCAGGGCGTGGTAGGTGGGCGAGTTGAGCACCCGGCCCATGAGGCGCGTGTAGTAACCCGCGCTGCGAAACTCGAAGTTGGCGTGGCCGAGCGTGTTGGCGAAGAAGTAGACCAGGTAATAGGCGAACACTCCCAGCAGCGACAGGCTGCAGCAGCGCGACACCAGCGCCAGGAAGCCGAGTATGCCGAACGAGAAGCACAGCTTCTCCAGGACCGAGAAGGACACCGAAGTCCACGGCTGCGTGACCCGCGAGCGGTGATGCTCCCGGTGGATGAAGTGCAGCGCCCGGGTATGCATCGCCACGTGCGAGGCGTAATGCCACACCTCCGTCCACATGAAGGTCAGCAGGAAGGTCGCGAGCGCAAGGCCTGCGCCCGCAGGCGCCGTGCGCAGCGCACCTGAGGCGATGAACGCCCAGAACAGCAGCGCGTGCAGCGCGGTGGTCAGCCAGGAGTTTCTCATCTCGCGTGCGCGCTGCCCGGGAGGCGCGCGCACGGCGATCACCGGCTTCACGGCCCGGTGGCGTGCGAACCACTCGACGCCCAGCACGAAAGGGTAGTTGCTGACGGCGAGGATGGCCGTGCATACCGGCAGCTCGAGGCTCATATGCGCTTCAGCTCCGTGCCGGACGCGCTGCGCAGCCGCAGCCACGCGCGCGCGCGCACAAGCGGGGCGCCGCACATCTGGCGTGCCAGGTCGCGCACGTACTTGGCGATGGCTGCGGCAGCGAAGTGCGCCACCATGCCGTAGCGATCGGCACAGTAGATCTCGCACGTGCCCGCGAAGCTGGCCGCTCCGTGATAGACGGTGTGCGGCAGACTGCTCTTCTGCTTGCGGGCCACCTTGTCGATGGTGGAGCCGGCGAAAATCAGGCGTTTGCCCGAGGCGAACGCATCGACCACCGAGTACACGTAGATGCGGTTGCGCTCGAGCTGCCGCAGCGTCCGGCTCATCCACATGCAGGTGATTTCGGCGCAGCCGGGCTCGACCAGGCAGCCGCGCCGCTCAAGTTCCGCGCGCGCCTGCGGCGGCAGCCAGGCGCAGTAGCGAAACGGGGCGCGCGCGTTCAGTACGTATCCGGCGAGCAGCTCCGCGCCGCGGAAGAAGCCGCGCACCTGCGCCCGCTCGAGGTAGTCGAGGCTGACGGCGCTGCCGCCGTGCAGCTCGAACATCCGCGCAAAGGAGGCCCGCTCCGCGGCGCTGCCCAGCAAGCGGCTGGTGAGCGCCGCTGGGCGGCGCGCGCGCGCCGCCTGCGCGGCGGCAGCGCTGCTTGCGGTCAGTGTTCGCGGTGTGCTTGCCGACACGGGGTTCTCGCTGCCTGGGTGCCGGCCCGCGCCGGCTTCAGTGGCCGCCACGATGGGACAGCGGCGCGCGGGCCGACAGTGCCGAAAGTCATGGCCGCGCCGGCGCGGCGGCCGCCCGCACACGCTGAGCGGGAGATCCTGGCAGGCCCTCAGGGCCGCCGGTGGATGCGGCCGTCCTTCATGACGAACACCACGTGCGCCACGGCGCCGATGTCGCGCGTCGGATCACCGCTGACCGCGACCAGGTCCGCGAGCATGCCGGCGCGCAGGCGCCCGAAGTCGGCTGCGTGGCGCAGGATCTGCGCATCGCTCGCGGTCGCGGCGGTGAGCGCCTCGACCGGCGTCATGCCATCGCGCACCATCCACGCCAGCTCGCGGTAGTTGCTGCCGTGTGCGAACACCCCGACATCGCTGCCGCAGCCGATCAGCACGCCCGCCTGCCTGGCGAGCGTGAAGGCGCGCTTGGCCTGCTCCATGCCGGCCGTGGGCGGCGACTTGCCGGGCACGTAGTGCTCGAAGTACTGAGCGTAGGCCTCCTGCGCGGTGAGCGTCGGCAGGTACGCGACCCGGTGCGCCGCCATGAGGCGGAAGATCTCGGCGGTCCCGTTGAAGCCGTGCTCGATCGTGTCCACCCCGGCAAGCACCGCGCGGCGCATGCCCTCGGCGGTCGTGGCGTGCGCGGCCACCGGCCGGCCGGATGAGTGCGCCGCCTCGACCGCCGCGGCGAGCTCTTCCTGACTGAAGGTCGGCTGCTCGGTGCCGTCGGGCCCCCAGCGGTAGTCGGCGTACAGCTTGATCCAGTCCGCGCCGCGTCCGGCCTGCTCGCGCACCGCGCGGACGACCTCGGCCGTGCCGCTCGCCTCCTGCGCGCCCTGCGGCGTGCAGCACACATCGGGGCGCAGTCCGCGCGGCGCCGGCCCGTAGCTCGCGGTCGCGACGATGGCGCGCGTGGCGATGAACAGCCGTGGGCCCTCGATCAGCCCGTCCGCGATCGCCTGCCGCAGCGACACGTCGGCGTACCCGGCACCCTCGGTGCCGAGGTCACGCAGCGTGGTGAATCCGGCCAGCAGCGTGGCGCGCGCCTGCTGCGCGGCGCGCAACGTGCGGTACGGCACCGGCTCCTTGAGCACCTGGTCGTTCCACAGCGTCTCGTTGTAGGGATGCAGGAACAGGTGCGAGTGGGCATCGATCAGTCCCGGCAGCAGCGTCGCGCCGGGCAGCTCGAGGGTGGTCGCATCCGCCGGCGCGTGCACCGCCGCCGCAGGTCCCACGGCCACGATGCGCGGCCCTGCGGTGAGCACGACCCAGCCCGCGTGCGGCGGCTCGCCCGCGCTCCACACCTGCGCCGGGCGCAGCAGCGTGGCGGCGGAGTCCGGCGCGGCGCCGCCGGCGGGCGCGGCGTCGATGAGGAGCAGGGCGAGCAGCAGGCCCGCGACGATGGCATTCATTGTTATATTCCCGGCCGCCGAGCCTACACCCCCACTGCGGCGGCGGCACCGCCGGCGCGCCGGCCGGCGCGCCTCACGAGCTCATCAGCACGGTCGTATCGTAGCTCTCGAACCCCTGGATGGCGCGGGCGTAGGCGTTGAACACCAACCGCTCGGCCACCTTGTCGGCACGCGGCGCGAGCAGCATGCGCAGCACCACGTCGTCGCTCGGGCGGGTGGCCTCTTCCGCCAGCAGCTGCTCGATCACCCGTGTCAGGCGGTGGTAGAGCTCGTTCACGAAGCGCAGATGCGCGCCATCGTGCACCTGCTCGCCGGCCCCGTAGGTGCCGCGGGCTTCCTCCGCGAGCTCGTGCAGAAAGAGGATCAGCAGCCGCGCCTTGTCGACCAGGCGCAGCTCCGAGTAGAACTCGATTTCGGAATTGAGGTTCATGCAGCACCCATAGCGTTGCCCGCGCTAGGCCGGGAAGAAGTCAATGGGCTTGGTGGTGGTGATGGTGTCGACATCCTTCGGATCGAAACGGAACAGGCGCACCAGCGCGATGATCTTGCGCTCGAGCTCCGGATCCTTCAGCTCGCTCGAGACCACGCGGCACATGGTGACCTCGCCGTTCGGTGCGATGGTGAACTCGAGCACCAGCTTGCCCTGCAGCTCGGCGTTGTCGCGCAGTGCGCGCGCATACAGACTGTAGATTCGCCCCTTGTTGCGGTCGAACACCAGCTCGATCTCCTCGCGCGAGCGTGCCGCCTTGCCGCCGCCACCGCTGGTGGCGGGCCCGCGGCTGTTGAGACCGGAGCGCACGATGCTGGAGGTCACCGCGGTGGTGTCGTGACCGGTGAGCGAGCCGGCGCCGCTGCCGAAGCCGCGGCTGGCGTTGGCGGAGGTGATGCCGCCGCTGCCGGCGCCGACTTTGGAAGTGATCAGCGAGCGCTCGGCGTGAGCGTCCGCGCCAACGGCGCCGGAGAGATTTTTGGTCTCGAGCGGCTTGAGGTCCATGATGTCGCGCAG
>Ga0187783_10001758_pt1 | contig 16057 bp, 14 predicted proteins | sample 1015_SJ02_MP02_2_FD_132471 | JGI IMG/M metagenome (GOLD analysis project Ga0187783, IMG submission 132471) | Tropical peat soil microbial communities from peatlands in Department of Meta, Colombia - 1015_SJ02_MP02_20_MG | ecosystem: Environmental > Terrestrial > Soil > Wetlands > Peat | place... | reverse complement strand
CGGAATCTCGAGCAGCATCGCGGTTTGCATCTGCCGCCGCGTCACGCGATTGCTGCGCATCGCCGGATACCAAAAACCGAGCAGAAAGTCGGCGTCACGGCCAGGCGCCGCCGCGGCAGCATCGTCGTTCATTTGCGCGGAATCGCTCATTTCGCGATGTATCGTAGTACACGCTCCATCGCACAGCAAACCCGCCACCGGACATCGGCGTTCCGCTGAACGGAACTTGTACCGCCGGGCTTTACGCCGGGCGTTTCTACTCCCTGGTCTCACACGCGAAACCGGGAGTTTGACAGCTTTTGACTTTGCGACTATTCTCAACTCAGGCAATACGCGATGTACGCTGCTTTCTATTAGCTCGCACCCGCCGCGCCGGAACTCCGGCGTCTGATTTTGCCGATCCCTATTTTCCCAATTTCATTTTTTGATTTTCTGCATTTCTGAGGTGTTGTCATGTCGGAAGGGAAGTTATTTCAAAAGCTGGACCAAATTGAAGCGAAGTATGAAGAGCTGACGCAGCAGCTCTCCTCGGCCGAAGTGCTCGCCGATTCTTCGCGCTACCAGAAGCTCGCCAAGACGCACGCCGAACTGGCGAGCGTGGTCGATAAATATCGCGAATGGAAGGAAATCGAAAAAAATCTGGCGGGGGCGCGGCAATTGTTGGTGGAAGCCGACGATCCGGAAATGAAGCAGATGGCGCACGATGAAGTGCGTTCGCTCGAAGAAAAGTTGCAGACGGCCGAACGCGAGTTGAAACTGCTTCTGCTGCCAAAGGATCCCAACGACGAGAAAAACGTTCTCGTCGAGATTCGCGCGGGCACAGGCGGCGACGAGGCCTCACTCTTCGCGGGCGAGCTTTTTCGCATGTACTCGCGCTACGCCGAATCGCAGGGATGGCGCGTGGAAGTGCTTGAAAGTTCGCCGTCGTCCGTCGGTGGAATGAAAGAAGTCATCGCGGCGATTCAAGGCAAGAAAGTGTATTCGAAACTGAAATACGAAAGTGGCGTTCACCGCGTGCAACGCGTTCCGGCTACCGAACAGCAGGGGCGCATCCATACTTCGGCCGCAACGGTAGCCGTGCTTCCCGAGGCCGATGAGATCGACATCAAGATCGAACCGAAAGATCTGCGTATTGATACGTTCTGCTCGTCGGGTCCCGGCGGCCAGTCTGTGAATACGACGTATTCCGCGGTGCGCATCACGCACATTCCCTCCGGCCTCGTCGTGTCGCAACAGGACGAAAAATCGCAAATCAAGAATCGCGCCAAGGCCATGCGCGTTCTCCGCGCGCGCCTCTATGAAATGGAGCAAGAGAAGCAACACGCGCAGATCGCAGCCGAGCGGCGCGGGCAGATCAAGACGGGCGACCGCTCGGAGAAAATCCGCACCTATAATTTCCCGCAAAATCGCGTCAGCGATCACCGCATCGGCCTGACGCTCCATCAGCTCACCGACGTGATGGACGGCAAGCTCGGCCCGATTGTGGACGGGCTCGTCACGCATTTCGAATCCGAGCGGCTGAAGCAGGAACTGGATGAGTCCTAAGTTTTGGTGAACGCAGAGATTTCCATTTCGATGGCCGCGGAAACGAACGTTCAAAACGCGCTGCGCGATGCAATGGCGCAACTGAAGGCGGCGAATGTGCCTTCGTATGCGCTCGCGGCGGAATTGCTGTTGATGCACACGCTGGGACGAGACCGCGCCTGGCTCTACGCACACCCGGAATTCCAGTTCGATGCAGCCGCGACGAAAACTTACTCCGGCCTCCTTTCGCAGCGCGCCACCGGAATCCCGACGCAATACCTCACCGGCAAGCAGGAATTTTGGGGGTTGGAGTTCGAAGTCACACCTGCTGTTCTAATTCCGCGGCCAGAAACGGAACATTTGATCGAAGTCGCCCTCGATCGGATCGGGAATGAACGAAAGAATGGCGCGCTGCGCATCACGGACGTTGGCACGGGCTCGGGCTGCATTGCCATCGCCCTGGCCAGTGAATTCCAGCGCGCGGAAATTTTCGCGACAGATATTTCTTCGGAGGCGCTCGATGTCGCGCGTCGCAACGCCGCACGCCACGGATTTTCCACACGCATTCATTTCGCGGAGGCGAATCTTCTTGATGCATTCGCAGACGAGCCGCAACGATTTGACCTAATCGTCAGCAATCCGCCCTACATCAGCAGCGCGGATGCTTCCATGCTGCAAGTCGAGGTTCGCGCGCACGAGCCGCCGGTGGCGCTTATAGCCGGCGAAGATGGTCTCGAGATCTACAAACGGCTGATTCGCCAAGCTCCTGCACACTTGCGTCCCGGCGGCGTTCTTATTCTCGAACTTGGCTACAACTCACTCGCGCCCGTCCGCAGATTCCTCGAATCCGGCAACTGGGCAGACATTCGCGTCGCCAACGACCTCGCGCATATTCCTCGCGTAATCTCTGGGGTCCATTCGTAGCTCCAGGATCCTGTCGGCGAATTTTCGTTGTGGTGCCGTTTCGCGCGGGCTGGACGTAAAACTTCGGGTGTATATTTCTTTTCGAACGGTCATGCCGAAGATCGCACGATTCCGCGCCAAGCACGACTCGCCCGAAGCGAATTCACGTGCGGATGTGCTTGCGTCCAGAGCCGCTTCGGCGAGTTCCGCCACGCCGATTCTTCACATCGACATGGACGCGTTCTTCGTTTCCGTCGAGCTTCTCACGCGCCCAGAACTGCGTGGCAAGCCCGTAGTGGTCGGCGGGCAGAAGGACCAGCGCGGCGTGGTCACCTCCGCGAGCTACGAGGCCCGGCGCTACGGGATTCACTCGGCGATGCCGCTTCGCTGGGCGGGCCGCCTGTGCCCGCACGCCATTTTTCTCGACAACAGCCCGGGCCTGTACGGCGAATGGAGCGATCACGTCGCCGCAATCCTCGTGAAGTATTCGCCGATTGTTGAAATGGCCTCGGTGGACGAGGCTTATCTCGATTTCACGGGCACCGAGCGGCTGCACGGCGCCCCGCTCGTTGCCGCCGATCTTCTCCTGCGTGACATTCGGCGTTCGACCGGCTTGCCATGTTCCGCCGGACTTGCGTCCACGCGTCTTGTCGCGAAAGTTGCGTCCGAGCAGGCCAAGCCGCAGGGCCTCGTCTGGGTTCCTGCCGGAATTGAAGCTGCGTTTCTCGCGCCGCTCGACGTACGAAAAATTCCCGGCATCGGCAAGGTGACGGAGAGCGCGCTCGATGCCCTCGAAATTCGAACGGTCGGCCAACTCGCCGAAATTCCGCGCGAAAAACTCGAAGACTCGTTTGGACGCTGGGGCACGGCACTGCACCGCAAATCACTCGGCCAGGATTCTTACGAATTTTTCGTGGACGCCGAGCCAAAATCCATCTCGCACAATCAGACATTCGGCGAGGACACGGACGATCGCGCCGTGCTCGAAGCGACGCTCAGCTATCTCGCACAAAAGGCGTCGAAGCGCTTGCGCGATTCAGGGCTGTACGCCCGGACGATCAGTCTCACGATCCGCCATGCTAACTTCCGGACGGTCACGCGCAGCAGGACGCTGACCGAACCAACAGACCTCGATCGCGTAATCCTCGCGACAGTGAAATCCCTCTTCGAGAACAACTGGGATGGCGACGCGATGTTGCGCTTGATCGGCGTGTCGCTCGAATCGCTTTCGGGCGACCCGCGGCAGCTCGGCCTGCTTGACGCCGCGCAGAAATCCAAGCTCGAACGCCTGGCGCGCACCGCCGATCGTTTACGCGACCGCTTCGGATTCGACAAGCTGCAGCTCGGCGGTTCGCTCAACAAACCGAACCGCGATTAATCCGCAAACCGCGCAGCGAGACACTCCGGGAGCGAAACGATGAATCGGGAGACTCTCCTTGACAACTTAGGAGAGGGGGTGTTATCCTCCTAAATAATTTAGGAGGCTCCGCGATGAGCCAGGCTCAAATCCTTCCCGGCACTCTCGATCTTCTGATCCTGAAGGCCGTGTCGCTCGGGCCCCTGCATGGCTACGGCGTCCTTCTGCGCATCGAGCAAATTTCTCAGGGCGCGCTGCTCGTGGAGCAGGGTGCTCTCTATCCGGCGCTGTTCCGCCTCGTCCGGCAGGGGCTTCTCAAGGCGAACTGGGGCACATCCGAGAACAATCGCCGCGCCAAGTTTTACGAACTGACGGCTGCCGGCCGCAAGCGATTGCAAGAAGAAGCCGACGGATGGAACCGTCTGGTCACGGCGATCGCCGCAGCCCTAAGCGCGAATCCGGAAAAGGCCTAAAGCCTCCTGCGACGCCGCGCGGCGAATGATTTGCGGCCTGCACCGCGACGCGACTTGCGCGGCTGCATTCTCTCTCGTTCGATGGCATCATCGCGCCGACGCTCGCTTTCCCGCGGAATCGCCGCCATAATCAACGGATGGCGCCGGGCGAATTGGCCGACAAGATCAGCCGTACTCTCAGTGCGGGGGGCCATCAGGCCTACCTCGTCGGCGGATGTGTGCGCGATCTCGAGCTTGGCCGCGAGCCCGAAGACTACGACGTCGCGACCGACGCGCGCCCCGAGCGCGTGCAGGAACTCTTTCCGGAAAGCCTCGCAATCGGCGCTCAATTCGGCGTAATTCTGGTCGTCGGCGATGGAGCGGAAGTCGAGGTCGCGACGTTTCGGTCGGACGTCAGCTACTCCGACGGGCGCCATCCCGACAGCGTCGTCTATTCATCCAGCGCGCGGGAAGACGTTTCGCGCCGCGATTTCACGATTAACGGTCTTCTGCTCGATCCGGTGACTCGCGAAGTGCTGGACTACGTCGGCGGGCGCGTTGACCTTCGCGCAGGAATCATCCGCGCGATCGGCGATCCGGAAACGCGTTTCCGCGAGGACAAGCTGCGCATGGTTCGCGCCGTTCGCTTCGCAGCGCGCTTCGGCTTCGAGATCGAGCCGAAAACGTTCGCCGCCATTTCCAAGCTCGCGCATGAAATCCACGTCGTGTCGGCGGAGCGGCAGCGCGACGAATTGACCAAAATCCTCACCGAAGGCGCGGCGCGCCGCGGCTTCGAGTTGCTCGATCAAACGGGCCTGCTTCAGGAAATGCTGCCTGAAATCTCGCGCATGAAGGGCGTCGAGCAGCCGCCGCAATTTCATCCCGAAGGCGACGTGTGGATTCACACGCTTCTGATACTTGGAATGCTCCCCGCGGGAGTTTCGCCGACGCTTGCTTGGGGAGCGCTGTTGCACGACGTTGGCAAGCCCCCGACTTTTACGCCGCCGTCAGGCCCGGACGGCCGGATTCGTTTCGATCACCACGTCGAAGTCGGTACGACGATCGCCGGGGTGATTGCGCGCAGGCTTCGCTTTACGAACGAGGAAACCGAACAGGTCGCGGCGCTAGTGGCAAATCATCTGCGCTTCAAGGACGTGCCACAAATGCGCTCTTCAACGCTAAAGCGCTTTGTGCGCCTGCCTAATTTCGAAGAGCATCTCGAGCTTCACCGCATGGACTGCCTATCGAGCCACCGAAATCTAGAAAACTACGAATTCGTACGGCGGTTCCTTTCAGAAACCCCTCCCGATGAGGTCCGGCCGGCGCGGCTTGTCACCGGCGACGACCTCAAGGCCATGGGCCTTAATCCGGGCCCTGCGTTCAAGGAAATCCTCCGCAACGTCGAAGACGCCCAATTAGAGGGCCGAGTCCGCAACCGCGAGGATGCGCTGGAACTGATTCGCGCGGAGTTTCTGAAGGGATAACCGTCCGAAGGGTCAGGTAAGCCCCTTGAAATGAATAGGCATCCACATCGCACGAAACATAGCATAGATTTAAGCTACGCTTTATCAGTAGTTTACGCTATTGACTTCTATAGTTTAGTGCCTTAGACTAAGCATTGCTTATAGCGCCTAGTGAATGCATGTAATCTATTTCACCTCTCTCGCATCTAATCTTTTGCAAGCCGATATGTGTTAGTAGTTAAGTAAGGGGGACACAGTGACATCCAAAACAGCGGTGATTGATCCGCAAGATCTTCCGATCCTGCCGGTCCGGGATACGGTGCTCTTCCCCGGGGCCCTGATGCCCTTGACCGTAGGGCGGGAAAGCTCCCTTGCCTTGCTCGACTCGCTCGAAGGCACGGACAAGGTTTTGGGCGTCGTCGCGCAACTCGATCCTCGAATCGAGGATCCCGCCGGCAGCGATCTGCATGGGATGGGCACAGCCGCGCGCGTCCACAAAATGGTGAAGATGCCGAACGGAAACGTGGTTGCCTTCCTCGAAGGAATGCACCGCATCCGCGTCATCGAGATTCTCGGCATCAAGCCGTTCTTGCGTGCGAAGGTCGAGCAACAGCCCGATCTCGACACTCAACTTGATTCCGAATTGACCGCGCTGGTTCGCAACGCGCAGGAGCTTTTTCGCGACGTAGTGGCGCGCTCGCCGCAACTCTCCGACGATTTGCAGAACGTCGTGACCACGATTGATTCGCCGGGGCGACTGGCCGACTTCATCGCCGGCACGCTGCCCTCACTTTCGACGATGCTGCGGCAGGAACTGCTCGAAACATCGAGCGTGCGCAGCCGCCTCGAAATTCTCGTTCGCGAGCTCGCCAAGGAGCGCGAAGTTCTGGATCTCCGCAATAAGATCCAGGAGCAGGTACAAGAGCAGGTCAATCAAGGCCAGCGCGAGTTCCTGCTTCGCGAGCAGATGAAGGCGATTCAGAAGGAACTCGGCGATAACGACGACTCCGAAATGGAAGTCGACGAACTTCGCAAGAAGGTCGAAGCTTCCGGCATGTCCGCCGAAGCCAAGAAGGAATGCGAGCGCGAACTGAAGCGCCTCGCCAAGATGACTCCGGCGTCAGCCGAATACATGGTCGCCCGGACCTATCTCGAGTGGATGACTTCGCTGCCCTGGGGCAAGACTTCCGGTAGCGAGGACATTGATATTCCGAAGGCCGAGGCGATTCTCAATGAAGATCACTACGATCTCGAAAAAGTGAAGCAGCGGATTCTGGATTACCTCGCGGTGAAGAAGCTTCAGCCGGGAATGAAAGGGCCGATTCTTTGCTTCGTTGGGCCTCCGGGCGTCGGTAAGACGTCGCTCGGTAAATCCATTGCGCGCTCGATGGGACGTAAATTCGTCCGCGTCTCGCTCGGTGGCATGCACGATGAAGCCGAAATCCGCGGCCATCGCCGGACGTACATCGGCGCTTTGCCCGGACAGGTGATTCAGAACATTCGCCGCGCCGAGACAATGGATCCCGTTCTCATGCTCGACGAAGTGGACAAGCTTGGCCGGGATTTCCGCGGCGATCCGGCGGCGGCGCTGATGGAAGTGCTCGATCCGGAGCAGAATGCCACGTTCCGCGATCACTATCTCGACGTTCCGTTTGATCTCTCGAAGGTGATTTTCATCGCCACCGCCAACTGGCTCGATCCCATTCCCGAGCCTTTGCGCGACCGCATGGAAATCATCGAGCTCCCCGGCTACACCGAGGAGGAGAAGATTCACATTGCCAAGCGCTTCCTGATTCCGCGCCAGACGAACGAACACGGGCTAAAGCTCGGCGAACAGGTCGAGTTCTCCGACGAAGCCTTGCGCGAAATCATCCACAGCTACACGCGCGAAGCGGGCGTCCGCAATCTCGAACGCGAAATTGCCAACCTCATTCGCAAGCAGGCGCGGCGCATCGCCGAAGGCAGGACCGAGAAACAAATCATCACGCCGGAAGTTGTGCACGAAACGCTCGGCATTCCGAAGTTCCGCCTCGAAAAGGAAGTTGAGGAACGCGTGCAGAAGCCTGGCGTGTCTGTCGGATTGGTCTGGACGCCCGTCGGTGGAGACATCGTCTTCATCGAAGCCACGACCATGCGCGGCGGCAAGCAGTTCACGATGACCGGCCATCTCGGCGAGGTGATGCAGGAGTCCATGCGCGCCGCGTTGAGCTGGGTCCGCGCGCACGCGGAAGAATATGGAATTGACCCCGACTTCTTCCGCAAGCAGGATTTGCACATTCACGTTCCATCGGGCGCGATTCCGAAAGATGGTCCGTCGGCGGGCGTGGCGATGGTCACCGCTCTCGTCAGTTTGCTGAGTGGCCAGCCTGTTCGGCCGCGGGTGGCGATGACGGGAGAAATCTCGCTGACCGGCGTGGTACTGCCGATCGGCGGCGTGAAGGAAAAGGTGCTCGGCGCCAAGCGCGCGGGCATCCGCGAAGTGATTCTGCCGTCGGAGAACGAGCCGAACGTGAAGGAGGATTTGCAGCCAGAAATGATCGAGGGGCTGAAGATCCACTTCGTGCGCACGATCGAACAGGCTCTCGATATCGCGATTGGCAAAATCGAGAAGCCGATTCGACCCGTGAGTGGCGGCGGACGCCGCAGCGTCGATCGCCCCGCGACGACACCGGTCCACTGATAAGCCGACGTCTCGGAGTTCTCGAGCGGCCGGAAACAGTACAACTGATTAGCGAAAAAGGCCCGACATCCCGTCGGGCCTCTCGCTTTTCAGCCCAACCAAGTTGACGATTGTCGCCGCTCTTTCTCCGCTCAATCGAGCAATCGGAACAATCCGCCGGAAAATTCTTGCGCCGTTGGTGCGAATCGCGTACAGCTAAGGTTTCCTCGATGCGATTTACCCCGAGACAAATAGTCATCCGCGCACAGGAGACCGCGTACCAACTGCTCGCAACGCTCGACCACGAAGCGTTGGTCGCGAGATTCTTGCAGACCTACGCTAAAGAGCACAACCGCGCGGGGGTGATGCAACCGCCGCTCTATCGCGACCTGATGTCATCGGTCCGGCGGGAGGCGCTGCTCGTGATGGTCACCCACGTAGACGAATTGCTGCCGCGGCGGCTCGGTCTCGGCGCTCCAGCGAAAACGTCGGGTAAGAGAAAAGCGCGCAAGGGCGCAGGGAAACGAGGCGCTCGGGGGTCGCGCGGGACCGCCAACCGGCCTGGCCCAGCCGCGATAACGGGGCGGGAACTTTCCGCGCACGCGGCCGCACTCAATTTGTTTCGCGAGGAATTTTTTCTCGCGCTGGGCCGCGCTCTTCGATGGACCCAAGACGAGTTTGGCGAATTCGCGCGCGATTACGACGTCTACGAAGCGATCGCAGCGCGCGCGGGAACGGAGCGGTCAACCGGCGGCGCGAGAAATTATTCCACAGGGCCGTTTGTGGACCGGTGCGGGCTGCTGCTCGATCCTTCCATGCTCGAGCAGGCCCGCCGCGCCGCCGGGCGCTTTCAGTTGCAGCTTCACAGCGCGACCGACGCGGTGCTAAGAAAAGTGCTTTCCACGCGTCGGGAAAATTGAATCCGCCACAACTACGCCGGGGCTCTTGCCTTCGTGGTTACAGGCAAGGCGTCCTGAAACCCCCAAATAGTTTCAATTTGATATTCTGCAACTAGAATGCGGGAAATTTTTTACTTTCTCGTTTGCCAGCAAATTCTGCAGGGCATTTATTCGCTTTGGCGCGGAATATCGTGGCTAGGAATGGTGCGACGGCGCCTCGCGACCCACGCTGGATTCTATCACCCGAAAGTTGCCGTGATTTGCCCTTGCAAAGGCGCCGAACCGGGCCTCGACGCGACTTTGATGTGCCTGACGCATTTCGACTATCCAAATTACGAGATATTTTTCGCTGTCGCGTCAAATCTCGATCCGGCCATGAAAGCGATCGAGCGCGTGCGCGCTTCGTCGCAAAGAAAAATCAACATTGTGATCGCAGGCTCGCCGCGAGACTGCGGTGAGAAGGTGAACAATCTATCGAAAGTCGTCGACCAGCTCGACGAGTCGTTCGAAGTGATTGTCTTCACCGATTCGGATACGCTGCCGAGCCGCGGCTGGCTCAGCAAAATGATTTCACCACTTGGCGATCCGCGTGTCGGCGCCGCGACGACGTATCGCTGGCTCGTTCCGACGCGTGCGCCGAAGAAAAGCGCGTTCGCCAGCGCGCTGGGCTCTGTCTGGAATGCATCCATCGCGACGATGCTCGGCGAGCACGCTCAGAATTTTTGCTGGGGCGGTGGAACGGCGATACGGAGGATGACATTTTTTGAGATCGGCGCGGACCATTTCTGGCGCGGCGCCGTCTCGGACGACCTCGCCCTCACCAACGCGCTGCGGAATTCGGGGATGCCGATCGTTTTCGTGCCGGAATGCATCGTCCCGACGCCGTATGCGGCTACGTTCAGCGAGCTTGTCGAGTTCACGAACCGCCAGATCATCTTGACGCGCGTTTATTCACCCAAAATGTGGACGAATGGAGCGATCGCTCATCTCTCCTTTGTCATCAGCTTCACAGCGGCGCTGGCGATCACGGTCTTCGTTTTTGCCGACGGCGATCCGTGGATTTCTCTTGCGGTGTTCACGTTTCTGATCCCGCTGCTTGCGGCGATGAAGGGCGCGCTGCGGACGGTTGCAATCGATGAGCTCCTGCCGGAGTGGAGAGCCAACATGCGCGAGTGGAGCTGGATTTGGACGGTCCTCGCGCCCGTTGTTCCGTTTCTCTTCGCGTGGAATTTCTGCGTTTCGCTCGCGACGCGCCAGATTCGTTGGCGCGGCACGCGCTATCGCCTCATCTCGATGAACCAGACGGAAATTCTGCGGCCCTGACAACGCAATTCGCGCGAAAATGTCAGCGAATTCCAATCGCGGCCATCAGCCGACCGGTGGTCTTTTCCCGGCGATAACTGAAAAAGAGATCAGTGCGGCATGAAGTGCAGAATCCACTTGATGAAATATTGCGCGCGAGCAGGCCTGCACTCTCGAGAATCGCGCGGTTCGCGGCGTGCAGGTCGAGAAAAGCCCGCGCTTCCGGCGCCGGATGTCCGGGCGGCCTCATCGAAAGCCACGGGAGCGGGTTTGGGTCTTCGCCGGAGGCAATCGCGTCGAAAGGCCCCTCGAACCAATTGCGGGCGTGATCGAACTGGCCCGCGAATTCCTTCACAACGTCCGCGCCAACTTCGTAGCAGCAACGGCCAATCCCCGGGCCAAGTGCAGCGATGATACCGGTGGGCTTCGAACCAAACACCATGCGCATGCGTCCGACGGTTTTTTCGGCGATGCGCTTCGCGGTGCCGCGCCAACCCGCGTGGATCGCCGCGACAACCCGGTTTCGCGGATCGGCCAGAAGTATGGGAATGCAATCGGCCGTCTGCACGGCGAGCAAAAGCTTTGGAGTTTGAGTAATGAGCGCATCTCCGCGAAGCGGCTCGCGTGGCGCGGAATTCACAGTGTGAATCACGTCGGAATGAAATTGGCGCAGGGGCACCAACATCATGCTGGACGCGCCGAGGGCCCGCATGTAACGGCGGCGGTTTTCTTCGACGCTGGCGCGGTCATCCCATTCGGAAAAACCGAGATTCAGAACGCCAGCCGTGTTTTTTCGCGTGTCTGTTGAAGTCAAGATTGAACTTTCACCGCCGTCGCGCGTGCTGAATCCATGCGTAAGCCATTTCTGCGCCGCCAGTGGCTTGGATTGCAGGATCGAAACGTGCAAAGACTTCGAGAACTTCCAGTCCCGGCCGGAATTTTCTTCGCGCCGCGAGACCGTGCGCTTGCTCCGATTTGTCTGCGTCCGCGAAGGAGTGCTTGTCCGTCCCATGAGTTCACGCGCGCGCGGGCGTCAGGGGCCCCGCATGCCCAATTTCAATTATAGGTATAATTTCACTCCTCCGCAGTCACCACTATCGGCGGATGAAAGAGGAAGCGTGATCGTCGGAATGGGCGTGGACATCGCCGAGATTGATCGCATCGAAGCAGCCATTCAGCGGAATGGCCGGCGATTCATCGAGCGTCTCTTCACGCCGCAGGAAATCGAGTATTGCGAGCGGCATAAGAATCCGTTTGAGCGATACGCCGCGCGATTTGCCGTGAAAGAAGCGGCGATGAAAGCGCTGGGGACGGGATGGCGGCGGGGGGTTCGCTGGGTGGATATCGAGGTGATGAATCTGCCAGGCGGTAGGCCGACCGTTCGGCTCAACGGCGTCGCAGGAGAATTTGCCGCGCGAATCGGCGTGAAGCACATTTCGATTTCGATCACGCACAGCGGAAACTTCGCGCTCGCGCAAGTCATATTCGAGGATTGAGTCAAGCGACGCGGCAGCGTCCCGGCGCTCAACCGACAGAAGAGAGATTCTTCGCTACACGCGGAGTGACAAGCTGTGAAATCAGGATCGGGTGGCGGCAGCGAGAGAGCCGTCGGGCGGGACGCGGACGTCGAGCCAGATGTTCGCGGGCCAATCGCCCGCGACACGCAGCTTCAGGTAATTCCCGGTCAGCGCTTCAGTCCAAGCCTCACCGCGGTGCATCAGCGTCAACGCTCGCAAATTCTTTCCGGCATTCGCCGCGCGGAATCGCGCTGATTTTCGCTGGCCGAGGTCGCGAAGAATGCGCGCCCGCTCCCGAATGACCGGTGGCGGAACTTGGTCTTCGAGATGAACGGCAGCCGTCCCAGGCCGAACCGAAAACGAGAATACGTGAAGGTAGCTGAACGGCAACCGCTCGACGAAGTCTAACGTCGCGCGGAAATCTCGCTCGGTTTCACCGGGGAAGCCGGCAATCAGGTCTGCGCCAATCGCGGCGTCCGGCAGCAATTCACGAATGATTTCGACGCGGCGTTCATAGTGCGCGGCGCGATACCACCGGTGCATCGCCTTGAGCACCGGATCCGAGGCCGACTGCAACGGCATGTGAAAATGCCGGGCGATACGCTGCTCGCCTGCGATCATCTCGACGAAATCCTGCGTCACGTCCATCGGCTCGATTGAGCTGAGCCTCAACTGCTCGAGCGAGGTCTCCCCCATCACTCGCCGAATCAGCTTGTCGAGCGGCACGCGGGGCGTCAAATCGCGGCCATAGCTGCCGAGGTTAATTCCACTCAACACGATTTCGCGCGCGCCGGCCGAAACCAGGCTGCCAATTTCCGCGATCACCCGGCCGGGCGCCAAGCTCCGGCTGTTTCCTCGAACGAAAGGAATCACGCAGTACGAGCATCGGTTATTGCAGCCGTCCTGAATCTTCAGCGTCGGACGCGTGCGGCCGGACTCGACGCCGTCGAGCGGCTCGAGGACGACTCCGGTTACCTGGAAAATGTCGCTGGTCAGAATTTTGGCGGGACCGCGCGCAAGTGAAAGTTCCGGATCAGCCAGGACGCTCGCAGGTACGAAGCCGGCTGCACCCGGGGACCGCTGCGCGACCGCACGAAGCACTAAATCCGCGATTGCTGGCTGGTGAGAATTACCGACGACCCATTCAACTCCGTCGAGACGCGCAAGCTCTTCGGGAGCACGCTGAGCGTAACAACCGGTTACGAGAATTCGCGCGTTGCGATTCGCCGCGTGAATGTGGCGGATCGCCTCGCGCGCTTGAGCATCCGCCGCACCCGTCACGGTGCAAGTGTTCAAGACGACGAGTTCAGCGCTGCCGTGATCGCCCACGCGCTCAAGGCCGCGGTCCAGCAACTGCCGCTCGATCGCGGCAGCATCCGCGTGCGTCGCGCGGCAACCGAAATTTTCAATCGAGAAAGTCGGCAAAGGAAATCGGCGGAAATGCAAGCGCCGCGGAGAGATTATAGCCTGCAATGCGAGGCTGGAAATTGGAAAACGGGAAATGGAGCGGGGCTCGTTTCAAAGCTGAGTTTTGAAATTTCAAACTTGAGATCTGAAATACCAGCGTCGAAGTGCAGAGCATCCTTCAGACACGCGAAAAAGCGGGAAACCGAAATAGCAGCCATTCGAAGTGATGAACGGGCACCAGGAAAAACAAGAAGCCGGCTGGACATTTGACGTTCAGCCGGCCAGTAATCGCGAAACTTGAGAGACGAGAGAACCCGGTTTACGAATTGCCCTGCGGCTGCTCCATCTTCTTCTGCTTGATGGCCTTCACCTTGTCCACTAGCTCGTCGGCCATTTTTTCATCGGCGTCATGAGCCTGAGCGGTCATTTCTGTGTCCGCCTTCTGGCGATAGAGGAGATTTAAATACGCCATGGCGTCGTCATAGTCTGGCCGCAGCTCGATCGCTTTCTTGAGGTCGCCGATACCCTCGTCGATCGTCGCGCCGAACTTGGCCTGGAAATCCGTGGCGAGTGCCGTTGGCATCGGATCGCTGTCCTTGACCGGCTTCTTCCCCTTGGCGTTGTACTCGGCACGCATGTCCTTGTTGCCGCGGTACGCGAGCGACCAATCAATGACGCCGATCCAGTAGTACGGCTCGGGATCGTCCGGCTTCAACTGGATGTGCTTTTCGTGGTAAGTCTTCGAATCCTCGAACTTCTTGGAGTCGAACGGCGTTCCGCCCATGTTGTAGAGAATTGCTCCAATGCCGTCGATAGCCGAGAGATTGTTCGGGTCCACGTCGAGAACTTCCTTATACTCGTTGATCGCCTGCTGGCCCATGCGGACATTTTCGTCGGACGGAGCGCCGGGAATGTATTGCGACGAGTAAGCGGTGGCGAGATAAAGGCGGGCGTTCAAGAGGCTCGGATCGAGATCCTTGGATTGCTTGAAGTCTTCGATGGCCAAGTCGAACTGGCCGGCCTTATATGCCTGGACACCCTTATTGAGCAGATCGCGGGCCTTGAGCTTGCTGCAGCCCGTCGTCGCGACGAGAGCGGCCAGAAGCAGTACAAGCGAGTAACGACTGCGGGGCTTGCGCTCCATTCCCATTTCTCCTTGAGATTTCTCGGCCGGCGACTCGATGCGCTTGCCATCCCCCGGCGTGTCCCGGTGTGAAGAACCGAGTGCGATTACTGACCCGCTTCGACCTTCGCGGTAATTAGGCCCACCTTGTCAACGCCGTTGGACCGCATGATGTCGATCGCGCGAGCCACCTCAGCGAAGTCCACGTTGTCATCGCCCTTGACGAAAGCCACCTTCTCGGCGCGCTGCTTGAAAATATCGTCAATGCGGGGACCGAGCTGATCCCAAGTGGTCTCGTCCTGGTTAATCAGCACTTTCCCGTTCGATGTCACCTGCACGACGATGGTCTTCGCGAGGAGAGCAGGATCCTCTTTTTGATTCGGAGGCGCGGGCTGAGGAACGAGCGCGTCGAGGCCCTTCGGCACCGTCGGCGTGATAACCATGAAAATGATGATCAGCACCAGCAAGATGTCGATGAGCGGCACGACGTTCATGTCGGCCACTACACCTTTCGAACCACCAACTGCCATACCCATGGAGAAGCTCCTTTACTGCAATTTCTTTACTGGCCCGTCGGCGGTGGCGGCGGAGCCTTGCGGCCGGTGTCGATCTTTTCCGTCAGAAGTCCGAGGTTGTCCACGCCGGCGGAGCGAACCTCGTCCACAGCCTTGACCACCTCGCCGTATTTCGCGCGCGCATCGCTCTTGATGAATACGGTCTTGTCGAGGCGATTCGCGACGAGGTCTTTCACTTTGTTGGTGATGTCGTCGAGGCCGATCTGACTCGTTCCGAGGAAATAACGGCCGTCACGAGTGACGGCGATGAGGATGGCGTCGTCTTTATCGGCATCCCTCATGTCCTCAGGGTTCGTCACCCTGGCCATATCCACGGAGACGCCCTTCTGCAACATGGGCGTAACCACCATGAAGATGATCAAGAGAACCAGCATAATGTCGGCCATCGGGATGACGTTCGGCGCCGCCATCACCGGTGGTGCTTTTGGCTTGTAAGCCATGATTTACTTCTTTCCGCCCCGGCGCGTGATGAAGTAGTTGATCAACTCCATCGAGGAATTGTCCATCTCGACGTCGAAGGCTTCCACCTTGTTCGTAAAATAATTGAAGGTCCAGACCGCGGGCACGGCCACGAGAAGACCGAGAGCGGTGGTGACGAGGGCTTCAGAAATACCGCCGGCCACAGCCGAAAGACCGGTCGCTTTGCTGCTCGCGATGCCCTTGAAAGCGTTGATGATGCCGACGACGGTGCCGAAGAGGCCGACGAAGGGAGCAGTCGAGCCGATTGTCGCGAGGCCGGAGAGGCCGCGCTTCATTTCCGCGTGGACGATGGCGACGGAACGTTCGAGGCCGCGCCGCGCCGCTTCGATCACTTCCTCATCGTTGACTTGCGCCGACGCCGCCTGGAACTCCGACAAGCCCGTGGCAACAACCTTT
>Ga0187783_10001757_pt1 | contig 16060 bp, 13 predicted proteins | sample 1015_SJ02_MP02_2_FD_132471 | JGI IMG/M metagenome (GOLD analysis project Ga0187783, IMG submission 132471) | Tropical peat soil microbial communities from peatlands in Department of Meta, Colombia - 1015_SJ02_MP02_20_MG | ecosystem: Environmental > Terrestrial > Soil > Wetlands > Peat | place... | reverse complement strand
GGTCGATGACTGGCGCCTCGCGGACTTCGGACAAACGCGCGTCGAGGCGCCGGCACATTGTCGGCGCCCCATTGTCTGGTGCGCGGTTAGTTATAGTTCTTCTTGCACTCCGGCACTTCACGACCCGGTAGGCCGATCTTGTCGAAGACCTCTTTGGAAAAGCCAAGCCGCTGCTGCACGTTCGGAATGACCTTCACCACTTTGCTGACCAGTTCACCTTTGTCGTCTTTGACGACCTCGGTGACAAAATTGGTGCCGATCGCCTGACGATTCTCGTCGAGGGTGATCTTTCCGTTCGGGGCGTCGAGCACTGTGTTCTTCAGCGCCTCGCGGAACTTCTTGTTGCCGTCGCTGAGATCACCGTTGACCTGGTCAAGTGCCTTGAACACGGCGTCGGCCGAATTGTAGTAGTTGATCGCCAGCAACGACGGACTACCGAAACGCTTTTCGGGCGGCCAGGCGTCCTGGTAGGCCTTCACGAAGGCCTGCCACTTCGGATTCGGATCAGTGTCAGCCATACCGCTGGCCGCAACGGTACCGACCAGCGCCTCCTTCGCCTTGCCCTTAGACGACAGCACGGTCTGGTCGACCATGATCGAGCCGCCGATAAGGTGGGCGTTACCGCCGGCCTGCTGGTATTGATTGAGGAAGTTGACGGCGTCAGCGCCGCCGAGTCCGAGATAGATGGCATCGACATCATCGGGCAGCGCCGCAATCACCGAAGCAAAATCCTTGGTGCCGAGCGGCACCCAGAACCGCTTGGTGATCTGACCGCCGAGTTGGCAGTATTCGAGCGCCAGACCGAAGACCTGCGTGTAGGTAAATGCATAGTCCTCGGCGACCGTTGCGATCTTCTTGAAGTGCTTGACGTTGTAGATGTAGTCACCCAGTCCGGCGTGCCACTGGGCACCGTCCATGTTGAAGCGGAAGAAAGTCGGTGACGGATCGACATAGGTCGTCTCCAGCGCACCGGACGCAGCGTTGATGACCGTGATCTGCGGTTGGGTCTTCGAATAATCCCGCAGTGCGATGCCTTCGGCGCCCGAGAGCGGGGAGATCAGGACATCAACCTTGTCCTGTTCGACCAGCTTCTTGGCGGCGCGGACGGCCGAATCCGGGCTGGCGTCCGTCGACCCGACGATTGTCTCGAGTTCCTTGCCGCCCGCCTTGTTGTTGTGTGCCTTCACTGCGAGCTCGTAGCCGCGCATGCCGTCCTCGCCGAGCACGGTGTAGGTGCCTTCGAGTGTCGCCGTCACGCCAATTTTAAGTTTATCGGCGGCGTGGGCCGATCCGGCGCCGGCAAGCGCGCCGAATGTGGCAGCGACCACAATTCCAATGCCTTTGCGCATGAGTTTCCTCCTCTATCCGAGCGCCGTAAGCCGGGGTCGTTTCGCAAGCCGAATGGGTTCTTCTGCGTCTGTTCGAGGGGACGTGACCATCGCCCCCTGTTGGCCAGCTTGAAAATCGTAGCAGCGCCTCGCCCGACGCGACAAGCCCGCCTTCCTCCGTGGCCGGGCCAGCCGCCGTGTCTGCTAGTCTGATTCTTCGTTCCCGCGCCCGGCTCGGCATCCCGCGTGGGCTGCGTTGGCGACCGGCACCCACTTGTCAACAACGTCTCGCAGGCGTTTAATTGGCAAACAAAAACAATGACGTGCACATGGGAGGAGGTTGATGAGCACTCCCTTGGCAGTCTGCCATGGGGCGTTCGGCCGCGTAACCGTGTACCGGCTCGACCGACCGATGCGTACCCACGCCCATCGCGAAGGCCATTTGACCTATCTGCTCAACGGCCCACCCGCGATCATTACGATCTGCGACGTCCCGCACCTCGTCGATCAGACCGCGGGAGTGGCGATCAATCCTTGGCAGCCACATTCGTTCCGACCCTGCTCTGTCGGACAGCCTGCCGTCTTTCTCGTCGCCTACATCTGTGAGGAGTGGCTTGACCGCGATCAGCAGGGTCGTGGCAGTCTTCGGTTCGGCGCCAACCGGATCGAAGTCGGAACGACGATCCGCTCGATTGCCGTGAGCCTTGCTCACGCCCTGGTGACGAATTCGGGCTATCGCATCGTCAATCGCTATTTGAATCAGCTATTTGACGCGAGTTTCGATGCCTCCTGGGGCAAAGGCAGCCGGCCAGCGCAGCCATCCCCTTCGCGAGCACCGATCGACTTTCGCGTTCGAAAGTCATTGCGCCTTTTGGACGAGGGCCTCGCCCAGGGCATCCAACTTGACGCCGTTGCGCGCGACGCCGGCCTCTCACGACCCCATTTCTTCAAGCTGTTCCGCGAGAATACCGGGCTGACCCCGGGGCTTTATGCGAACACCATGCGGGTCGAACGCGCGCTCAATCGGTTGATGGATTCGCACGCGTCGATCACCGACATCGGCTTTGAACTTGGTTTTTCCTCACAAAGCCATTTCACTCATTTCTTTTCCTCGCATGTGGGGGTCGCCCCCATGCTCTACCGGGCCATCGCGCGGGTTGTGAGCGAATAAACAAGACGCAAAAAATCAGACTGTCGATCATGTTTCGGCGCGGTTGTTCGGGTAGCCTTCGGAAAACTCCGGAGGGCGTCTGGTGGCCACGGCCTTTGACGGTGAACGCGCGGTTCGCGGCGGTTCGCGCGGCGACGTGCTCGTCCGTTGGATCGGCGGCCATCCGGCGGCCGCGCTGATCACCGGCCTCGCCGTTGTTGGTGTGCTCTGGCTCATACTCGCTCCGTGGCCGGCTGGATTCGAAGATCTGTTTGGCAGAAAGCGCTTGTTGATCACCGCGCTCTTCAACGGCATCACGCTCGGCGGACTGTATTTTCTGGTCGCCTCGGGTTTCACGCTTATTTTCGGCTTGATGCGCAACGTCAACCTGGCGCATGGCTCGCTCTACCTGTTTGGCGGCTACATGGGTTACGAGACCGTCGACTGGACCGGTTCGTGGCTGTTGAGCTACGTCGTTGCGTTCATCTGTTGTGCCATCATCGGCGCCGCCATGCAGGTTCTTATCTTCCGCAGAATGGAGGGACAGGACCTGCGTCAGACACTGACTACGCTTGGCCTCTCCATTGTCTTTGCCGACCTGATGGTCTGGGTCTGGGGTGGAAATGCGTTCCAGATCACGACGCCGGACTATTTGATGGGCCCGACTCCAGTCCCGATTGTCGTTGCCGTCAAATCGAGTGGAGAGGCTGTGTTCCTTGCGTATCCGCGCGTGAGGTTGGCGATCTTCGCGGCGGCCGTCCTCATTGGCATTGGGATGTGGCTTGTTCTTAATCGAACTCGGATCGGGGTGATGATCCGTGCGGGGGTTGATGACCGCGACATGCTATCGGTTCTCGGATACCCGGTTCAGCTGGTGTTCGTCCTGGTATTTGCCTTCGGCGCCGGGCTTGCCGGGATGGCGGGCATTGTCGGCGGGACCTTTCAATCGATTTCACTGGGTGAGGACTCGCATTTCCTGTTGGCGTCGCTGCAGGTGGTCATCGTCGGCGGCATGGGGTCGATACCGGGCGCGGCGCTCGGCGCGCTCATCATCGGGCTTTCAGAACAAATCGGCCTTGTCTATTTCCAGAACTACGCGACCGTCTTGACCTTTCTGATCATGGTCATCGTGCTTGCCCTGCGTCCGCAGGGACTGCTGGGGAAGCGCTGAATGACGCTCGCGCAGACCACCGCGACCGGCCCGATCGACGAGCGTGGGATGCCAGGCCGCCACTTGCCGCCACGCTGGATCGCACAACATTCGTCGATTCTCCTGCTCGGCCTTGTACTGCTGCTTCTACCGGCCGTTGCCGGCAATTTCGTGCTCGATCAGATCGTTGGCTGGACCTTGATCCTGGGCATGATCGCACTGTCGTTGATGTTCCTGGCAGGCTATGGCGGCATGGTCAGCCTGGTGCAGATGACGGTAGCGGGCGTCGCCGGATACATGGTTGCGGTACTCGGCGCGAGTTCGCTACCAACAATCAGCCTGTTCTGGCCCTGGTGGGTGGCAACGCCATTGGCGATCGGGATCGCCGTCGTGTTCGGCACCTTTGCGGGTGCGCTTTCGGCCCGAACCGAGGGCATTTACACCATCATGATTACGTTGGCGATCGCCGCTGCGTTTTTCTATCTGACGCTGCAGAACTGGTCGATCTTCAACGGGTTCAATGGCTTTACATCTATACCGGCGCCGATCGTCTTTGGCATCAACTGGAAGGCCCCGATCCCACTTTATTACCTGATCCTGTTCTGTGCCGCGCTCAGTTACGCGGCGGTCGTGTATGTCTCGCGGGCGCCATTCGGCCTCGCCCTGCAAGGTGTGCGCGACGATCCGCGTCGCATGGAAGCCATCGGCTACAACATCACCGCCCATCGCATTGCCGCTTATGCGTTTGCGGCGCTCATTGCCGCCGTCGGCGGGGTTCTGTTGGTGTGGCTCAACAACCAGATTTCCCCTGGCACGGCCGGTATCGAGGCGACAATCGATCTGCTGGTTATTGCGGTTGTTGGTGGTCTCGGCCACCCGATCGGTGCGTTTGTTGGCGCGTTCATTTATGTGATTCTGCGGACCTTCGCCCTGGACGCACTTGTTGCGGTCGGCCTGGATGGGCGCCGCTTCCAGACCATCATTGGGCTCGGCTTTCTTGTGATCGTCCTGTTTTCGCCCGACGGCGTGGTTGGCCTTTGGCGGCGCTGGACGGCGCGCATTTCCTCTGCTGACGGAGGAAGCCACCGTTGAGCACGATCGCCGAGCGGATAACAGCGGCCGGTACCGGCAACGCGATCGAGTTGCGGGGCGTGAGCCGCTATTTCGGGGCGCTCGCGGCTCTGACCGACATTACGCTCAGCGTCCGGCCCGGAGAACGTCGCGCCATACTTGGATCGAATGGCGCCGGCAAGACGACGCTGCTGAATTGCGTGACCGGCGACTTTCCCCCGAGCTCGGGGACCGTGCGTTTCTTCGGTGAGGACGTCACGACGCTGCCGCCACACGAGCGCATTCGTCGCGGGCTGCGCCGCACCTACCAGATCTCTTTGTTGTTTCAGCGCCTTTCAGTGCGAGACAACGTTTATCTGGCGTGTCGCGGCGTCTCGCGCGGGCGGTTCTCCTTCGTCCGCACCCACGCGGGTGACGCGATCGCGCAGTCGGTCAGTGACCTCGTTGCGCTCGTCCATCTCGAATCGGTCGCCGACCGTTTGGTCGGAGAGCTTGCGCACGGCCAACAGCGTCAGTTGGAAATCGCACTGGCGCTTGCAGGCGCTCCGCGATTCATCTTGTTCGATGAACCGGCGGCCGGCCTCTCACCACACGAACGCGCCGATCTGGTCGCCATTCTCACCGCCCTACCTGCCCACATCGGCTACATCATCATCGAGCACGACATGGATGTCGCACTGCGTGTCGTTGAGAGCGTCACGATGATGCACAACAGCCGCATCTTCAAGGAAGGCGCACCGCGCGAGATTGAGGCGGATCCCGAGGTGCAGCGATTGTATCTGGGTGGCGGCCATGCCTGAGCCTCGCACCCCAAATCTTCTGGAGATCAAGGGACTCAATGTCTTCTATGGCCGCAGCCATGCGCTTCAGGGGGTAGACTTGAAGCTCGAGCAGGGCGTGCTTTCCCTGGTCGGACGCAACGGCATGGGCAAAACGACGCTGTGCAACGCCATCGTCGGTCTGATCCCGGCCGCGAGCGGCTCGATTCGCTTCTTGGGCGAGGAACTCGTTGGCCGTAGCCCGGCTGAGATCGCGCGATTTGGTCTCGGGTATGTGCCGCAGGGCCGCCGGCTATGGCCGTCGCTGACGGTAGAAGAGCATCTTCGGCTCTCAGCCCGCAGGGGCCGGTCAGGATGGACGATCTCGCGCATCTACGACACGTTCCCGCGGCTCGCGGAGCGGCGCACCCATCGCGGCGACCAACTCTCCGGCGGCGAGCAACAGATGCTCGCCATTTCGCGCGCACTGCTGCTCAATCCGCGTCTACTCATCATGGATGAGCCGACTGAAGGCCTCGCTCCGGTGATCGTCGAGCAGGTCGAGGAGATCCTCGTCGGCCTGGGCGAACAAGGTGACATCGGTGTCCTCGTTGTCGAACAGAACATCGGCGTAGCAACCGCGATCGCTGAGCATGTTGCGATCATGATCAACGGCCGGATCAACCGGATCATGGAAGCGTCGCGTCTTGAAGCGGACCGCGAACTCCAGCAGAGGTTGCTCGGTGTAGGCCAGCAGGGCGAGACCCAGGCCGTCGAGGAACTGGCGCGAGCGCCTGGTGCGGATGACGGACGCCGGTCCGCGAGGACGCGTGGCCCGGTCCGCGTCTATCTCTCAAACCCGATGCTGCCGACACGCTGGTCGCAACCGGTCCCCGTCGCCCAGATCGAGAGTGGTGCGCGCACGCGCACGGCTCCTCCCGAACCGGCCGTGGCGGCCACGGCGCCAGCGGTTGCGCTGCGGCCGATTCCTCGTAGCGGCGGGGCGCCGGTGATCGTTGCCGGAACGCTCGATACCAAGGGACCGGAACTGCGCTTCATCCGCGACCAGATCGCTGCCGCGGGGGTGCGCGTCATTCTGGTTGATCTGTCGACCTCCGGCGAACCATCGCCCGCCGACGTACCGCCCCACCATGTCGCGACGTATTTCCGGGGCGGCCCGAATGCCGTTTTTACCAGTGACCGCGGCGCCGCGATTACGGCGATGGCCCAGGCGTTTGAAGAATGGATCCGTCGCCAGCAGCCGGTCGGCGGGCTCATTTCGGCAGGTGGTTCGGGAGGCAGTTCGCTGGTCGCGCCGGCCATGCGGGCGTTGCCGATCGGTGTGCCGAAGGTCCTCATCTCGTCAGTGGCATCGGGCAACGTCGCGCCCTACGTCGGTCCGTCCGACATCATGATGCTTTATTCGGTCACGGACGTTGCCGGGCTCAACGCGATAACGCGCCAGGTCCTCGCCAACGGGGCTGCGGCCATCGTCGGCATGGTGAAGGCGCGCGCCGCGAGCGCCGACCGCAATCGGCAGCCCGCACGACGCGGTGACGACAAGCCGGCGATTGGCCTCACCATGTTTGGGGTCACGACGGCCTGCGTCGACGCAGTGGTCGGGGCGCTCGGCGAGGACTTCGAGTGTCTGGTCTTTCACGCAACGGGCGTGGGCGGGCAATCGATGGAGAAGCTCGTTGATTCCGGCGCCGTCATGGGCGTGATCGACATTACAACAACGGAAGTCTGCGACCTTCTGTGCGGCGGAATTCTACCAGCGACCGAAGACCGGTTTGGAGCGATCGAGCGCACCAAGATACCCTATATCGGCTCGTGCGGAGCGCTGGACATGGTCAACTTCGGTCCGATGGACAGCGTTCCCGAGCACTATCGCGGCCGCACTCTGCATGTCCACAATCCGACCGTGACGCTGATGCGCACGACTCCGGAAGAGAACAGGCGGATCGGGCGCTGGATTGGCAAGCGTCTCAATCTGATGGACGGTCCCGTGCGCTTTTTCCTGCCTGAAGGTGGGGTCTCGGCGCTCGACGCCCCTGGCCGGCCGTTTTCAGATCCGCAGGCCGATGAAGAGCTTTTCCGATCGCTCGAGGAGACCGTGCGGCAGACCGCTTTGCGCCGCCTGATCCGGGTTCGAGCGCACATCAATGATCCGCGGTTTTCCGACCAAATCGTTGCAGAATTCCGCCAGATGGTGGGCGGCCGGTTCACCCGCCGGCGGGCCAAGGGTTAGCCGAATGCCACGTGTTGCGCGCTCAGACATCCTCTCGCGTTTCCGCACGATGCAGGCGCGCGGCGCGCCAATCATCGGCGCCGGCGCCGGAACCGGGATCTCGGCTAAGGGCGAGGAGGCCGGCGGCGCCGATCTGATCGTGATCTACAATTCAGGGCGCTACCGCATGGCTGGCCGCGGGTCACTCGCCGGCATGATGCCCTATGGTGACGCCAACGCGGTCGTACTCGAAATGGCTCGCGAGGTGCTGCCCGTCGTCAGCCGCACGCCGGTTCTCGCAGGAGTGTGCGGCACTGATCCATTCCGCCAGATGGATGTCTTTTTGGATGAAATCGCCCGCCTCGGTTTCAGTGGCGTTCAGAATTTTCCGACCGTCGGGTTGATCGACGGCCGCTTTCGCGCCGGGCTCGAGGAGACCGGCATGGGCTATGCCTGTGAGGTCGAGATGATCGCCAAGGCGCATGAACGTGACCTTCTCACCACGCCCTACGTGTTCGACCCATCGCAAGCGGTCGCCATGGCGCGCGCCGGTGCTGACATCCTGGTCTGCCACTTCGGTCTCACGGTCGGCGGCACCATCGGAGCGGCGACTTCGACAAGGCTTGCGGATTGTCCGGCGCTGACCGACGCGATGGCGCAGGCGGCGCTCGCTGTCAGACCTGACATCTTGATCCTCGCCCATGGCGGACCGATCGCCGAGCCGGCCGATGCCGAATTGGTCTTCGCCCGGGCCCGCCATTGCCACGGCTTCTACGGAGCATCCTCGATGGAGCGCCTGCCGGTCGAACGTGCGCTGCTCGATCAGGTTGCAAACTTCAAAGCGATCAAAAAGGAGAATGTGCCTGCGTCGGACGAATCGTCGGCAGGCGGGAGGGCATGAGATGTCTGTCGCCATACTCGGTAACTTGATCATCTGGCTCATTATTGCGGTCATCGTCATCGCGATAATCGTCTATCTGGTCAATTGGCTCTACCATCGTTCCTCGAAGGAACTCTCCTTCGTGCGCACCGGCCTGTTTGGCGAAAAAGTGGTCATCAACAGCGGAGCTTTCGTTCTCCCGTTCATTCACGAGGTGACCCCGGTCAACATGAACGTCCTGCGCATGCGGGTCGTTCGCAACCGGGATGACGCGCTCATTACCAAGGACCGGATGCGCGTCGATATCGATTCGGAGTTCTATGTTCGGGTGCCGCCGACCCGGGACGCCGTGACGATCGCAGCCGCCACACTGGGCCGGCGTACAACCAACGTTGCCGAGCTCGACGCGCTGCTTTCCGGCAAGTTTGTCTCTGCGCTGCGTTCAGTTGCCTCCGAAATGTCGATGGTCGAGATGCACGAGCGGCGCGGAGAATACGTGACGCGGGTCAAGGCCGCGGCGCTGGAAGGGCTGATGCAGAATGGCCTCGAACTCGAATCAGTGGCGATCACCGATCTCGACCAGACCGATCTCGAATTCTTCAACCCATCGAACCGGTTCGATGCCGAAGGTTTGACCAAGCTGATCGAGGACATCGAGGCGCGGCGCAAGCTGCGCAATGACATCGAGCAGGAATCGATGATCCTGATCCGCAACCGCAATCTGGAAGCGGAAAAGCAGGCCCTCGAGATCGATCGCGAGAGCGAAACCGCGCGCCTCAATCAGGAGCGCGATATCGAAGTCAGACGCGCAGTACAGCGCGCCGAGCTCGCCCGTGAACGGTCGCTACGCGATACCGAGGCCGAGCAGGCCCAGATTGCTTCGCGCGAGGAGATCGAAAAGACGCGCATCGCCCAGACGCGCGCCGTCGCCGAGGCCCGGATCGCTTCGGAACGCGAGATTCGCGAGCGCGAGATTGAACGCGCCCGCCAGATTGACGAAGCGGAGATTGTCGCGCGTGAACGGGTCGAGCTTGCGCGCATTGCCCAGGAGCGTGTGGTCACGCAGGCACGGATCGCTCGCGAAGAGGACGACCAGCGCCGGGAGATCGAACGTGGTCGTAACGTCGAGCAGACCGAAATCCTGGCGCGCGAACAGACCGAAAAGGCGCGCATCGCCCAAGAGCTCGCGGTCACGACCGCGCGAATCGCCAAGGACGAGGAGAACCGACGCCTTGAGATCGAACGCACGCACAATCTGGAGCAGACCGAGATCGTGGCGCGCCAGACAACCGAGCGCGCCCGCATCGCACAGGAGCGCGTCGTCACCGACGAGCGGATTGCGCTTGAAGAAGACATCCGGCGTCGTGAGATCACACGCAACCGTGCGGTCGACGAGGAGGAGATCGCCGCCGCCAAGGCGACCGAAGCCGCCCGCATCGCCCGCGAAAAGGCGCTGGCCGCCGAGCGCATTGCCTCGGAGCTCGCCACCAGGACACTGGAAATTGAACGCACCGCGACGCTCGAGCGAACCGACATTGCCGCCAGGGAGGTGACAGCCGCGGCACGCATCCAGCAGGAGGAGCGCATCCGCGCGCTCGAAATCGCCCGCACGCGATCGATCGACGAAGCGGAGATCGCCGCGCGCGAGGCCGTCGAGGCGTCGCGCATCGCCCAGGAAAAGAAGATTGCCGTCGAGCGCATCATTTCCGAGCAGGAGACGCGCAGCCGCGACATTGCCCGCGAAGAGGCTCTCGAGGATGCCGAGATCAGGCGGCGCCAGGCGGTCGAGACCACGCGTATCTCATCGGAACTGTCGCTGGAGCGCGAGCGGATTGCGTCGTCAAAGATCCGAGAAACCCTCGATATCGAGCATCGCAAGATTTTAGAGATCGCCGAACAGGATCGGTCGATCGAAGTCGCGGCCAAGCTCGTAGAGCGGGCGGACGCCGATCGTCAGGTCAAGGAAGCCAATATCATCACGACGCAACACGTCGAGCGTGCCGACGTGGTGCGCGAACAGACGATCGACATCGCGCGGCTCGAACGCCGGCGGGCGGTGGAACAGTTCGAGGTCGCGCGGGTGCAGGCCCTCCAGGAAGCCGAGATCGCTTCGCGCGAGGAGGTCGAGCGGGCGCGCATTGCCTCCGAGCGGGGGCTCGACGAGGCGCGTATCATCCGCGAGCGCGAGCTGCGTCAGCTCGAAATCGGCCGCGAAACCACGGTCGAGACCGCCCGCATGGACGGTGCGATTGAAATTCATCGCAAGTCGCTGGAACAATCGGCGGCACAAGCCGAGGCCGAGACGGCGCGGGCGCTCGCGGTTGAAGCCGAGGAGCGCGTCAAGACAGTCCGCGAGGGCGAGATAGCGCGCCGCCGCCGCGCGATCGAAGTCTTGATTGCCGAAAAGGAGGCCGAGGAAGTGCGGATCGCTGCCGCCGCTGCGCAGGTGCGCTCCGCAGTCGAAGTCGAAGCGCAGCGGCTGCGTAACGAGGCGGAGAACGTGCTGACTGATGCCGCCCGCGCATCGATCTTCCGCCGCGGGCTGCTCGAACGCGTCGAAGGCATCGTGCGCGAGAGTGTCAAGCCCATGGAGAAGATCGAGGGAATCCGCATCCTTCAGGTCGACGGCCTCAACGGCGGCGGCCGTGGCGGCGGTGAGCGCAGCGCTACCGACGAGGTAATCGATTCGGCGCTCCGCTATCGCGTACAGGCTCCGATGATCGACCAGATACTGGCGGAGATCGGCATCGAGGGCGGCAGTTTGTCGCGACTGCCGGGCCTCATCCGCGAGGCGCGCGACATGCAGGCCATCAGCAAGGAGGCAAAGCCGAAGCAGCCGCCCGAAGGTGGCGGATCGTCCGGCGGCTGACGGCGGCCGGCGCTCAGCAGGAGGGAATTCCAACGTGCCCCGTGTCTATGTCTCAAGCGTGATCAACGGCCGCTCCGACCGCGTGTGGGCGCGGGTACGTGACTTCAATGGCCTGCCCTCGTGGCATCCGGGGATTGCCGAAAGCCGCATCGAGAACGGCGAACCGGCCGACAAGGTCGGCTGCGTACGGGACTTCCGCCTGCGCAACGGCGATCGCATTCGGGAAAAGCTGCTCGGTCTCTCGGACTTCGACTTGTTCTGCACCTATTCGATCCTGGATTCGCCGATGGGGGTGGAGAATTACGTGGCGACCCTTCGCTTGACCCCGATCACGGATGGCGATCGCACGTTTGTCGAATGGACCGCGGAATTCGATTGCCCGCCGGAGCGTGAGGCCGAGCTCGTCTCGTCGATCGGGGGCGGCGTTTTTCAGGGTGGGTTCGATGCCCTCAAACGTCAGTTCGGAGGAGAAAACAGATGATCCGGGTCGTCCGCTCGACGATCATCGACACGCCGAGCGACCGCGTCTGGGCCTTGTTGCGCGACTTCAACGGCCACGATCGCTGGCATCCGGCGGTCGCCAAAAGCGCCATCGAACGCGGCCAAAGCGCAGACAAGCTCGGCTGTGTGCGGCGTTTCTTCCTGCGCGACGGCTCGGAGCTGCGCGAGCGCCTGCTGACGCTCTCCGATCTCGAACAGAGCTTCTCCTACTGTCTGCTTGAGACGCCAATTCCGCTGTTCAACTATGTCGCGCACCTGCGCCTGGCGCCGGTCACGGACGGCGAGCGGACTTTCTGGGAGTGGCGCTGCTCGTTCTCAACGCGCAAGGGCGAGGAGGCAGCGATGACCCGCATGGTCAGCGAGGAGATCTATGACGCGGGCTTCATTGCGGTGCGAGCGCACCTTACCGCCTCCTCAGGAGCGGGGGGCCACGCGTGACCGTCGTCGTGAAATCGTTCGGCCGCCTGGCGGATGCCGCCCGTGCGCTCTCGACCGAACGCGGAGCTCGCTTTCTCGCCGGTGGCACACTCGTCATGCGCGCCGTCAACGAAGCCGATCCGGCGATTGAGACCGTCCTGCGCACGACGGATCCGAGCTTCCTCCACATCGCGGCCTCATCGGCACGCATTGAGCTTGCCGCTGGTGTGACCATGGCCGCGGTGCTTGCCGAGCGCGAACTTGGGTTCCTTCACGCCGTTGCGCGCGCGGTCGGCGGCCCTGCCGTGCGGGAGGCGGCGACGGTCGGGGGCAACCTGTTCGCGCCAAGTCCCTACGGCGATTTTGCAACGGCGCTGCTCGCGCTCGACGCATCGGTGACGTTCGCTGGCGGCTTCGGCCAGCGGGAACAGGGGCTTGACGAGTTTCTGACCCGTCGTGATCGGGTCACGACACTGGTATCAAGCGTCGCGTTCAAACGCCCGACGCCCGACGCGTTGCGGTTTTCGAAGGTCACGCGTGTTCACCCCAAAGGCGTGTCGGTCCTCTCGATTGCGGCCCAATTGCCGCTCGCGGGCGGGCGCATCGCCGGCGCGAGGATTGCCTATGGCGGCATGGCCCGGACACCCGTGCGAGCCAAGGCGGTTGAGCGGGCACTGGAGGGCCGCTCCCTCGACCCGACCGGCATCGCGTCGGCGCTTGCGGTCGCTGCTGACGGGACCTCGCCGACCGACGACGCCATTGCCAGCGCCTGGTGGCGGCGCGAGATCCTTCCGGTCTATCTGCGCCGACTGTTGCTCGGCACAGGACCAACGTGAGCCGCCAATGAAGACGCCGATCCAGTTTCGTCTCAATGGTGAAGACGTGGCGAGCTTTTCCGACAGCGGGGCCAATCTGCTCGACGTGCTGCGTGAATCGATCGGCGACCTGTCGGTCAAGGGCGGCTGCTGGCAGGGCACCTGCGGCACCTGCACGGTGGTGGTTGACGGTGCACCGCGCCTTTCCTGCGTGACGCTCGCGGAAAGCTGCGCCGGCAAATCTATCGAGACGACGGCCGGGCTTCGTCGCGGTCCCGATCTTCACCCCCTGCAAACAGCCTTTATGGAGCACTTTGCGGCCCAATGCGGTTATTGCACGCCGGGGATGCTGATGGCCGCCAAGGCGCTGCTCGATCGCAATCCAAACCCCACGCGCGAGGACGTCGTCGACGCCATTTGCGGCAACATCTGCCGTTGCACCGGCTACGAGCCGATCATCGCGGCTGTTCTCGATGCCGCCCGCAGCGGCGGTCGTCGCCGCGCCTGAAGGACATGAGCCATGCTCGAACTGCGCAAGGATATTTTCGCTGACGAACGCGACGATAACCTGCATGAAGTCGGCAAGCCGACCCAGCGCCAGGACATGGTCGGGCACGTCACCGGAACGTCAGCCTATTATGACGATCATCGCTTCGCCAACCTGCTGCATCTGAAGGTATTGCGCAGCCCGCATGCCCACGCGCGGATTCGCTTGATCGACGACGCGGCCGCGGCGCGCGCCGCGGGCGTCAAACGGATCATTCGCGGGGCCGACGTGCCGGTCAACCTCAACACGTTGCTGAGCCTCATCCAATTCGGCAAGGATGACGAGCCCTCGCTCGCCACCGACACTGTTCGCTATAAGGGCGAGCCGATCCTCGGGGTCGTGGCGACCAGTGAGCGCGCGGCACTCGAAGCGCTCGCTCTGGTGCGCGTCTCCTACGATCCGCTGCCGGCGATCTTCGATGTCGAGGAAGCGCTCAAGCCTGGAGCGGTCTCGGTCAATCCGACCTACCCGAAGAATACTTTCGAATATTACGGCAAATACGACCACCAGAAGCTGCGCTTCGGCGATGTCGAGCGGGGCTTGGCGCAAGCCGATGTGGTGCTTGAAGATCGCTATCAGATGTCACCCATCGAGCACGCGCCGACCGAGACCAACGGCTCGATCGCCGTGCCTGACACGAACGGCAGGGTTGTCGTTTATACCTCGACCCAAGCGCTGTTCTTTTCTCTGGACACCGCCGCCAAGATCAACGCTGTCTCATCGAACCAATTACATTTCATCGGCGGCACCGTCGGCGGCGGCTTTGGCGGCAAGGTCGACACCCTGACCGAGCCGCTCGCAATCCTGGCTGCACGTCTGACCGGTGCGCCGGTGCGCTACCGGCTGAGCCGCCACGAGGAAATGCAGTTCGGGTCACCGCGCGGCGGCGAGCGCATCTTCATCAAGGACGGCGTCATGCGGGACGGACGGATCGTCGCCCGCCAGGTGCGGGCCTATTTCGACAGCGGGGCCTACACCCGGCTTTCGAGCTATGCGGCCGTGAAATGCGCGGCCCACATTCCGGGGCCTTATAGCATCCCCAACGTGCACGCCGACGTGTTCTGCGTCTTCACCAACCGCACGCCGGCAACGGCGATGCGCGGCTTTGGCGTCACGGCTCTGGACTTTGCACTGGAATGCCAAATGGACAAGGACGCTGTCGCAATCGGGATGGATCCGCTCGAGTTCCGCATGCTCAACGCCTACCGCGACGGCGACATGAAAGCGCATCGGCGCGAAGCCAAGAATTGCGCCCTGATCGAATGCGCGCAGGTCGCTGCCGAAAAGGCCAACTGGCCGCTGCGTGACGAATTTCGCAGGATGTCGTCACGCCATGGCGCAGTTTTGGAACGCACCGGCGGCGCGGACCGAACGCGCGCACCAGCCCATGCTGTGCCCGCGCGCACACCGCAGCGCGTCACCTACGATCGGCTCCCCGACACTGCGCCAAAGCCTGACACCCCGCAGCCGCCCCCGGCGGCGCCGCCGGTCGGATCGACGCACGGTGCGCGACGATTTTCGTCCGTGTTCGGCACAAGGAGGCGCTGACCATGGCCAGGCATCGCGGACGCGGAGTTGCGACCGTCAACTATCCGATCGGGATGAACCTCGGCGGTGATCCAAGTCAGGCCCTCGTCCATGCCAACCCCACCGGAAAATTTACGGTCGCTCTGTCGTCGATCGACCTAGGACAGGGAATGAAGTCGGTCACGCGGCAGATCTGCGCGGAGACGTTGGGCGTGCCGGTCGAGGATGTCTATGTCGACACCGCCGATTCTGACACAGGTCCGCATTGCATGGGCTCGTTTGCCTCGCGCGGGACACACCGGGTCGGAAATGCGGTGATGGTGGCAGCGCGTGAGGCCCGCGCGATCATGATGGAAGCCGCCGCGGAGGAGCTTGAAGTCGATTCGAATGATCTTGAGACCGACGGACGTGGCGTCATCAGGGTCAAGGGCGCGCCACACAAATCGATCTCCGTGCGTGATGTTGCGATCGCCGCACAGTTCCGCCAGGGCAAGACCATTGCGGGCCGCGGCATTTTTCTCATTCCATTGTCCGACGTTGATCCGGAAACCGGCGAGATGTCGCCGGCGACCTGCTACGCCCACGCCTGTCTCATTGCCGAAGTCGAAGTCGACGATGAGACCGGCGAGGTAACCGTGCTCAAGATGACGAGCGCCTATGAGCTGGGCCGCGCCATCAACCCCAAGCTAGTCGAGCAGCAGCTGGTCGGCGGCTCCTGGATGGGCATGAGCCATGCGCTCTATGAGACCCCGGAGCCTTACTATCCTGACACGCGCGAGGGACCGCGCGATTTCAACGAATACCTGATGCCCGGCCC
>Ga0187783_10001756_pt1 | contig 16060 bp, 23 predicted proteins | sample 1015_SJ02_MP02_2_FD_132471 | JGI IMG/M metagenome (GOLD analysis project Ga0187783, IMG submission 132471) | Tropical peat soil microbial communities from peatlands in Department of Meta, Colombia - 1015_SJ02_MP02_20_MG | ecosystem: Environmental > Terrestrial > Soil > Wetlands > Peat | place... | reverse complement strand
TTCACCTCTTCAAGGGAGGCCGTGACGAGGACTATGTGAGTGGGTTTTAAGGCGCGCAGAACGTCTAGTGGCATCCCGGGCCAAAATCCTTCCCTTGTCACGATGAACAGATGAGTGTCAACAATTACAAACTTGTTTTCGATCAGCGATATTCTTTCCGCGGCATAGATTTGAAGCGACCTCTGCAATTCTACGGGCAGTTTTCTCATCTCATCTCTAGATTTGACGTTATGCCTGATGGTGGCTTCCTCCATCATAGTTGAACCGTAGTTCACTAGTTCCGGCGATGCATTTCGCTCCTTCAGTAGCTCGACTATCTTTTTCACTACTGTTGTTTTTCCAACGCCAGGAATTCCAACAATGATTACGCGACGAAGCGTATCCGGGCCGAGCTCAGTAGTTCCTGAGCTTACATTCAGCCTTTTTGATTGCAAGATTCCGGTTTTGGCACTAGCTTGGACGAGACCATTAGGTGCGGCCAAGCAGAGCACCAAGCCGCGGCATCATCGATTCGAGTTGCTCCTTTACCAGCATCTGGTAATACTGGATGATGATGTCCACCATAAGCAATAATCCAACACCCGTTCCGTAGACGCCCAGAATATTCGATAAGGAAGCTAGCAGCCCGATGAATATTCCGCCGATTATCGTAATCACAGGGATGTACTTTTGAAGTATCGCTTCGACCGAAGTTCCACTGCGCCTAAAGCCCGGTACCATGACATCCGCCCCAATGAGGTTCTTTGCCGCGGCCTTTGGTGACAGACCTCCTATCTCAACCCAGATCCTCGCAAACATCACGGAGAATGCGACGGCGAAAGCTACGTATGTCAGCGCCCTAATGTAATCAGGATGCGGCACGAATATTGAATTTGGCGAAGTCATGTAATATATCAGATTTCCCGGTAGCGGCTGGTATGTAAGAGGAGATGCACCCGGGTTTTGTGCAATCTGAGTCTGATTAAACCGGGCGAACCAGTTGAAGTAGGTGTTTGTATTGTTTGGGTCATATGCCTTCCACAGATAAGAGGCAAAGAACTGAATGTTTGAAGTCAGTGCAGAAAAAAGGATGACCGGTATGTTCGATACATAAAGAAGCTTAATTGGATAGACCCCAGCAAAACCTCTGTATTTGGTTGAGGTAATCGGGATTTCAATTCTCATTCCCTCAACGTAAACGATGACAAGGATTGCTGATGCCGTCAGAATTCCTCCGAAGATCGAAGGAAACTGCGGCGCATCAACTCTGAAAAACATCGAAGCGAGATTTCCATTGAGTAGGGCCGATATCGAAGCGGGGACAACCCCGTAGTACTGGTAAACCCCCTGGCTGACCGATACAGTAATCGGACTGAAAATGTCCCACATTGCTCTCTGTGCCACTCCTGCTAGAATGAAGAGGCTGACGCCACTCCCAATTCCCCAACCCTTCTGGATCAGCTCATCCAACAGCATCACAATCACGGAAGCCGCGAAAAGCTCGAAGAATATCGCAATAGCGGCCGCAGGGGCTATCGAGCCGAATAACCCACCGATGAGATACGCAGAAGCCTCTACCACAATGACAATCATCGTAAGGAGTTTCGTAGCTGAAGTGAAGATAGCTCTGTCGTCGGGATTCTGAAAGTCGACCTTTATGATCTCGGAGCCCGCCAGTAGCTGCAAAATCAGTCCTGCTGTAACGATCGGGCCGATTCCAAGCGTCATCAGCGTCCCCTGCTGGGAGGCAAAGATAATGCTAGAGTAAGAGTTCGGGTTGGAGGCCCCGATCGGTACGCCGGTTAGCGGGGTCACCGCCATAACCATGTACACGATTAGGGCAATAGCTGTCCACATCAGCTTCTCATTGAGAGAAGGCTTCCTCACGGGTTTGCGAATTTCAGGAAGTACTGTGGCAGCACCCTTCACGAAATCTTTGACTGCTCCCAACTTTTCCTACCCTAACTTTTTTTCGCTAATTACTGACCCGAATATCTCTAGTATGAAAACTGACAGTTTTATGATTTCTGAACGGTCTTTTTAGAGGTCTCGTTCCTCTTCTGCTCTTTCTTCGGTTCTATAGGTTTAGGTTTCTTCTCTTCTTCCTCGCGCTTCTCAATGACCTCAATTGTTCCCCCGGCGGCTTTGATCTTCTCAACTGCAGATTCGGATGCACGAAGAGTCCTCACTTTGAGAGCTGAGTGAAGCGAACCCTGCCCGAGAAGCTTGTCGTAGCCCATAGAGACAAGGTCTATCTCGCCCCCTTGACTCTGAAGCGTCTCAAGCTGGTAGAGATTTATCCAGCGATCGGTCTCAACTTGATTTGGAGGGTGCCACTTGTTTGATCCAAAGTGATCTGGAGCATACTTTACGGTGTAACTCCACTTGTGCTTGTGCAGTCCAGCCATCCCCGAACCACCTTTCGCTCCGGTTCGTCTGTGCTGGGCGATCTGGCCCCAACCGTGAGTCCTAGATCCTCTTAGTCTCCGAACCTTTCTCAGCCGCGATGCCATTTTCCTATTCCATCACAATCCCTTGAAGATCCTAAATCATTTTTTCGACCAAGCTGGGAAGATCTTCGTTCGGTCCCAGAATACCGCCATCCCTGTGCTGCCTGCGAATAGATCGCTTGAATCCTCCTTTGGGAGAACTCAGTCGAAAGAAAGGCCTCATCTGCTCAATAGAGTTTAGCTTAATCTTACCATCCGCTAGTTGGGTAGCAATGTCGTGGAATGACCCATGTTCTTTCGAAATCAAAGCCTCGTCGACTCTTGTGCCCGACGATCTCTCAGACCTTGCCTTGAGCAAACTCTCGGCAGTAGCAGCACTCAGCTTGCACCAAGCCAAATGCTCCTTGGCTACATTCAGCATTCCTCTGTGGACATCGTCGTCAGGTACTATGGTCGCATTGAATCTTCTTGCGACCCTTAGCTGCTCCAAAGTTGTTCTTACTGGAGCTCTAGTATTTACGAGACCCCGTAGATTCACAACCAACAGGCTTCCAGCAGCTCCTGGTTTATCGCCTCGTCGTACGGACATGTTCCCCCACCACTCTTCCAAAAAATCGAGATATCCTATTTCTATTTGATAACGCTAATCCCGTGTATTTTTTTCAGTGCATCATAGACGGCATTCGCGATAGACGACATAGTATTCGTGGATCCGTAAGTCCTTGTCCAGGCGTCTTTCACCCCTGCGAGGCCGAGAAGATTTCTGACAGTTTCACCGGCAACAAGTCCGAGCCCTCTTGGAGCTGGAATGATCTCTACGCGGACACTCCCCCCTTTTCCTGTAATCCTAAATGGAACAGAGTGCGGCCTCCCATCTCGACATTCCCAGCTTCCGCATCCTAATTTCACTGGTATTATATTGAGATAGGCGTCGGTCGTAGCCTTATCAATGGCACTGCGCATCTGGACAGCTTTGCCTCTGCCCACTCCAAACCAGCCCGCCTCGTTACCGACGGCAACGACCGCCGCAAACTTCGTGATTTCGCCGGCGTCGGTTTGTTTCTGAACGATGCCAACACTAACAACGTTTGACTTTATGTCGGGAAGAAGTTTCTTTACGATCCCTGCTTCTTTGACGCGCTGACCGCTTTCGAAGATCTCCTCGAGCGAGTTAATCTTTCCACTTGCAACGAGCTCTCCAAGACGCGTCTTGGGAACCCAAGGTGCCTGTTCTCTTTCGCGCCTTCTTTCCTCTCTTTGCGGTGGAGGCCTGGGCACCGAGGGGCTTTCCACCTGGGGAGGTGAAGGTGTAGTTACTGAATTCTGAGACAACTGTGATAATAACACCGAACTAGAAATTAACTTTGACTATCTGCGTCGATTTTCGCCTTTAGGCTCTCCAGCTGGGATGGATACTCAGAAGGGCTCGTTCCAGAGGACAAGACCCTGGAAAAAACCCGATCGTGTTTTGATTTGTCTTCCTTTTCCAGCTTTTGCGAATAATTCGCAATGTGTTTTCCTGAAATTCTATCTTCGTCTGGAAGACTTTCCTCATCTACCTTAACCTTGAGTCCTGCATCTCGAGCTCCGCTGATCAGAGAAGCGATTCTCGATCCATGAATAAATCTCCCCACGCCGGAGTACATAACCACTTCATCAAGATTTTTTGCAGCAGCCAAGTGCCCTAAATAATAGCCTGTCAGGTAAGCTCCAGGCAGGTTTTTCGTCGAGCCCTTCCATCCAAACTTCTTTGCCAAGTCCCGAGACGAAGCAGATGCCAATGTAGTGTCACCTTGGGGAGAAGGTTTCAAAACTTGAGAATAGATGTACTTCCCGGAAACATGAACGCAGACAAAGGGAGTCCTGCCCAAGATTAGTCCCTTCCTTTTTCTGTAGTCGGTCTTCCCCTCCCTTCTCCGGCGAAAGATGTGAACGTAACTACTGGATGGCATTCCTTTCTGTACCTATCTCCTTTCTACTTTAGAAAGCTCTTCATCGAGTCGTTTCCTTGTTCTAATCTGAGCGCCCTTTACTTGTAGATACAGTGATTTGAAATCCTGGTTTGTAATTTCTCCTCTGTCCCTCTTGGTCTTGAGAATTCGTCTCAGCATCCTTACCCTCGCTACCCACAGACTTTTCTTTCCGACCCTAGCGCCCTTTGCCCCCTTCTTCGAGCCCTGACCTAGTCCTCTAGCTTTTCGCTTTTTGCTTCGGACACGAAATCTTCCCCTTGAATTACCCTTCTTCGGGATCACCCAGATTACTCCCGCCGAAAGCCAGCCTCTGATACTCTCCCGAGTGATCGAGTCCTGCAGTTGTTCGGTGAGGTCAGGATCGAGTCTGACTCGGGACTTTCCAACTCCCAGAAGCTCTGAGGCCATTCGCTTCTTGCTGGTGAGATCTGCCATTATCGCTTCTACCTACTTTTTCTTCTTGCTCTTGTTTCCGTCTTTCTTCTTATTGTCGTCGGACGAACCTTCTTCCTCACCTTCCTTCGTCTTTGCGGCCGAAAGAAGGTTTCTGCCGTTCAACACTCTGATTCCCAATTCTCTCGCTCGGGTAGCAAGCTCGATTCGCTTTCTTCTTCCTACTCCACCTGCTAGTCGCGCAGCGTCGACATCTGGGGAAAGTGCTTCTAGCTCCTTCATGTTATGGACGAGGACATCTCTGTACCCCGAGGGATGAAGATGTCTGACTTCCTTGGGCACTCGATAACCGATCTTTACGAGGTGAGGCCACCCTTTAACCGAAAGTCTTTGATGATTATCCACACCCTTGGGTTTTCTCCAAGGATCGTCAAGCCTCACAAACCTCCATGACTCAAAACGCCTAAAATAAGGCGTCCTCGACTTGATCCTGTTTCTGACTTCAAGAAGTTTTTCCATGTCCTTCCTTGATTGAGGCCTCGATGCAGCAGTTCTACTTTCTGATTCGCTCATACACATACACTCCGTCCAAGAACACTCGCTGGTCTTTCCTCTTCACCTTCGTCGCCTGCTCCAAATTAGCAGCTGTCTGCCCGACATCCTGAATAGAAACTCCATTTAACACGACATCCTCGCCTTGAACCTCGGCTTTGGTGTCTCCGATTATATCTGCTACTCTTGGAGACCTCTCCCCATAAAAATTCTCCACGAGGATCTTCTTTCCTTGAACTTTTACAGTGACCGGAAAGTGAGCATAGATTACTTTTAGTTTGTACTCATAGCCCTTCGTCACGCCGTGCACTGCGTTGTTTATAAGAGATTTTGCTGTGTTTATCACCGATCTATTTTTTCGCCTCGCACCATGAGTCAGAAGCTTAACGGATTTTCCTCTAATTGCCAAGTCGACCGGAATTTTTGAAAAATCCTGCGAGACATTTCCTAGGGGGCCTGTAACCGTCACCTTCCCCTCCTTGTAATTGGCGCTCACCCCATCAGGAAGTTCGACCTCACTATCGAGATCCTGCGATTTCTTAGAGACGAGTTTTTCATGAGTGGACTCAGTAGACATAACCGATTAGTCTCCCTCCAAGACCCTTTTCTTGGGCTTCATTGTGCGACATCACACCGTGCGGTGTGGAAACGATAAGAATGCCGACTCCCACCGCCGGAAGAAATTGTCTCTCCCAACGCGTATAACCAGTTCTAGGAACACTGTAACGAGGCGCGATTGATCCGCACCTGTTGATTCTGCCAAGAAGCTGGATCTTGAACTTTCCAGCAATACCATCGTCAATTAGCTCGAATTCGCCGATGTACTTGTTCTTCGACATTGATCTGAGTACAGCGGTCGCGAGCTTGGAGGCAGGGATAACTAAACACTCCTTCTTGTTTCGGATCTCATTGTTGTAAATTGTGGCAAAAAGATTTGATATGACATTGTTCGCTGGCAAATTTTTATCTCTCCTCTAAACTATTCGAATTTCTTGAATCCCAACTTTGGGGCGACTTCCCTAAAGCACTGCCGGCACAGCATCAAGTCATACTTCTGAATAAGCGCGCCGTACTGACCACATCTTCTGCAGTACCTGGCCCCCTTTCCGAATTTTCTGGGTTTTCCGTGTCGTTCCTTCGGCAATCAGACAACCTCTACTCCAAAGTTTCGCTTAAAAAATTCCTCAGCCTCCTCTCGCCCAACACGATGATTCTTCCCAACTTTGCCGGGAGATCTATTACGTCTCGCTACCCTGTAGCCGGCCCGCTCGAGTACTGCCGAAACGTTCATCCCAAAAATTCCAATATCAGGGCTGTATCTTACGCCTGGGATCTCGATGTGTTCCTTTATCCCAAAAGAGCAGTTTCCAAAATCGTCGAAGGCCGACGAAGGAATCCGGTTCTCCCTTCCTTGAAGAAGCAGTTTGAGAACTTCCGGAGCTCTATTGCCACGTATCGTCACCATCATGCCAATCGGTTCCCCCTTGTGTACTCCAAAATCCCTAATCGATTTTTTCGCCTTTCTTGAGCTAGCCTTCTGATGCACCAGATCCTCGATGACTCGCCTTGCCCGTTCTATAGCCTCACCCGATCTCCCGACACCAATATTGATCACGACCTTTCCGATTCTGACATCTCGAGGTCCTGAGTTCTGGGCCTTTTGCTCTTGAACTGTTGTTGTACTCAATGAATATACCTGTCCTGATTATCTCTCACTAGCCGGCTGTTTTCGTCAGCGTTATCTCCGGCACCTGCTTTCCGAGTGGCAAAAGAACGCTAGTCGGCAGCTCAGATGCAGTGCCATCCGCAAACCTGATTGTTGCAATCGAACCTCTAGAATACGTGCCTGGCTTCAGGTCTTCCACGGTCGTGATCTCTCCAGATTTGTCGCCATGTATTAGAAGTGCCAAACTTTCCTTCGCCAGGCGAAAACTGGCCTGATATTCTTGAGATGGGACCTTTATGATGCAGGAATCACCCGGCTTCACGTCGACTTCAGCCTCAGGAAATATCACGCGTCCGTCATGAAGACCGCAGCTTGTTTTTGAACCCTTCACAGTCCTCTTCGATTTTACGTGACACAGCTTCAACTCTGTCTCTTTCTCGCTAATCGGGACCGGCACCAGCCGTCCATTGTGCGGGACAATTCTATACAACTGTCCCACCTGGGGCAGGTCGATGACGTCCATTAATCCTATTGGAAACGACTCGGATTTCACGATCCTTCCGTCAACCTTTACTTTTCCCTCGTTCAGAACAGCGAGTGCCTCACGTCTAGTCTTTGCAAGTCCCAAGATATCCCTCAAAACGACGAGCAACGGATAACTGTCGCCCTTTGGATGTGGTCCGGAAGACGTCCGCACTACAAAACGCTTGTCCTTCCTAGAAATCTGCCAGAACTCAGGACTCGCAGACCTCTTTGCCTTTAGACTACCACTCTTTTTTGCCATTTTTATCTAACGCCCTAATAGCGAAGGTCAAGTGGTCCCTTCCATCTTCTGTCTTCGAAACTTGTCATCCAAATTGAGGCTGTTAACGATCAAGTTTGACGTGTGAATTTTAAGCGGCGTTGTCCCTCCGGCTATTTTTTCGCGGGTAACCCCTTCGACCGTGACTCTTCCCTCCTGAGGAAAGACTTTCTGAATCTTGCCCTCAACTCCTGTGTATTCACCTCTCACTAGTTTCACACTATCCCCTGGCCTCACGCGAACAGAATTTGTCCCGTACTTTGTCTTGAGATCCGCGGATAGCGTGGCTCTCGCGAGCCTTAATCCCCTGTCTCTAACTGACTGACTAGCGAAATTCTTTCTCATTTTCTCAGGTTTGGACGAGCTCCTGGCAGATTTCAAACTACATATTCTCTCCATTCTAAACTATCATAGTAGCCAAATTTGCGATCCTAGGCCATCTCTCAGCGGCTTCCGCTGCGACCGGTCCCTTTATGTCGGTTCCCTTTAGATCACCTTCCGGTGTTATGATTACCGCAGCGTTGTCTTCGAACATTATTCTCTGTCCACTGATCCGTTTCACCGGATACTTCTGTCTGATAATTACAGCTCCAAACGTCTGTTTTCTGAGTTCTGGAGGGCCTCGTTTTACAACGACCGTGATGTGATCTCCCACTGATGCAGCTGGCACTCGTTTTAATCTTCCATGGTAGCGAGTTACGTTCACAACACGAAGGGTTTTAGCTCCCGTATTGTCCGCACATGTAATGATCGCATTCACCGGGACCGCCCTAGTTATGTACAGTTTGAATTCGGAGACCCCCTTTGCAGAAACGGCTCTCGATTTAGTAGACAATTTTCTCCGACACCTCTTTCGGGTTTACTTTACACCAGGTCCGGCTACGGGAGCGGTCGTCCTCGTTCTGTCAACCACGACGAAAGAAACAGTCTTGGATATTGGTCTACACTCTGCGACAGTAGCAGTGTCTCCCAGCTTGAGGTCAATGCAGGGGGACAGATGAGCATGCAGTTTGTGACGCTTTTTCAGATATCTCAGATACTTCTTATTGAACTGAGTTGACTCACGCTGAACTACCGCGAGATTCTTCGCTGATACGCTGACAACTTTACCGGTTAGGAGTTTGCCCCTCACTCTAAGAGAACCGTGAAAAGGACAATTTGGATCCTCGCACTGCCGCGTAGGCGGTTTGATGTCCAAACCAATACTTTTAGCTTGTGACATGGTAATCTAACCCTTTATCCTCTCAGCGGGTGTTCCTATCAAACTTGAACCCTCAATGTTAGGTCGATCCATTTTTCCGCCCGAAATGCTCAGAGTCACAATTGACTTTGGGATTTTGACCTCCCGCTCTGCTTGTGTCAAAACTACCAGCATATTTTTAGTCTCATCCATGACCAAGCCCTTGAGATTGAGCATAGACCTGTCATGGGAAGCGATTACTTCGATTTCCGCACCTATCAACATTCCTGAATACATTTAGCTCTCTTTTTCCTCCGCGGCAGTTTGATTGTCGGCCTGCGTTTCTTCGGTTTTCTGGGGCTTTCTGATTTGCTTCCCTGCGGTTACGGAAGACTTCTTGGAATTTGTAGTTGTTAAGACCCGGGCAATATTCCTACGCACAGTTTTGATCTCCCCAAGCTCTTTCTTCAAAGTTCCTCTGGCAGCGCTGGATCTGAGCCGAGACAGTTCAGATCTTAGATCGTTTAATCGTTTTACGAGGTCCTGATCTGAAAGACCAGATAATTCTTCAGTTTTGAGTCGTTTCAATTTCTTTCTTTGACTCCTTTTTGCTCGTCGAACTTCGTCGAGAGGACCTAGGGGCCTGAGCTTCCTTCGGACGCTGCTGCTCCTGTTGTTGGGGAACCTGTTGCTGATCCATCTGACCCGCTTCCTCACCTCCAGATTCGGTGGAGGGTGACGAAGGCTCAATCAACTCTACGTCTGGAGCAATCGAGTTTTTTATCGCAATACTTACCTTTACACCATATAGACCCATTTTCAGAAGAACATCCGTTGTCGCTCGTCTGACGATCCTGTCTGCGCTTTCACCGCTCTTCGGAACGACTCCCGATACATATTTTTCAAAATGAGCTCTTTCACTCCTGAGTTTGCCCGCGATGGAAATCTCAACCCCCATCGCACCTGCATTCATCATCGAGTTCATTGCCCAAAGAGCCGCCCGCCTAAATGCAGTTCCACGAACGACTGTTTGCGCGATTCTGGAACACATTATTCGAGGGTTAAGTTCAGGAACCTCTTCCTCTACTACCGAAATCTGTGGATTCGGGAGACCAAATTTCTTTTCTAACTTGTCCGTGAGGTCACGGATTCCCATCCCCCTGCGCCCTATAACGAGGCCAGGACGTTGGACAAAAAGGGTGATTCTGGTTCCAACAGGAGATGTGGTAATGTCGACACCACCATAACCTGCTTCCGTCAAAGATTTTTCGAGAAACTCGTCAATTTCGGCATTTCGTTCAAACTTGTTTAGAACTTTTTTGGTTGTTGTGATTGTGGTGGTGGCCAAAGTAGTCTACGCCTCAGTTGCCACAAGTTCAATATGAACTAAGGTGTTGAACGACGGTGAGGATCTACCTTGTGCTCGAGGCGTGTACCCCTTGATTACGCGACCCCTCAAAGCGGAGGCATGAATAATCTTCATCCTGTCCAGGTCTCTACCCTTGAACTCTGAGTTTGCTTCAAGATTGTTTAATACTTCCAGAACCTTTGAAGCCGCTTTAACTGGATATCCCCCGGCGTGAAAACCGTTGATCTCGGAACGATGTGCGCCGCCTCTCTTGAAGCGTCTGAACGGAATAGCTGCTTTCTTTTCCTGAACGGCTGCTAGATACTCTTTGGCGTCCTGCAGAAACATACCTTTAATCGATTTACAAACTTCCCTAGCAGTTTTGGGAGAAACGTCTACCTCTCTTCCCGAAGCCCTAATGTGGAGAAGAGGATCATAGTTCTGAAACGAGTATCTGAAGAGAGGCAATTATCGATTAACACTTGCTGTAGAAAGGGGACTTTTTCCTCAACGAGATAAATACCTTGCTGTAAAGCATCGTGATGCAAATCCCCGTGAACTAAATCTTGAGATGAAATTTTTACAGTGATTCTACTTTAGAGGTACGTATAGACTCGATCTGGAAGCTCCGATACCTGGAGTTCCGTGTACTACTTTCTTGTTTGTAATAACGAATTCTCCGATATATCGTCCAACCATCTCGGGCTTGATCTCGAGCGGGACGAACTCGCGCCCGGAGTGCACCTGAATGTTGAGACCGACCATCGACGGCAAGATCACCATGTCACGCGCGTGCGTCTTAATTGGACTCTTGAGTTTACCCTCCTTGGAAAGCATTGTCTCTTCGATCAGTTTCTTCTTTTCGTCGGAGATCCCTCGATTCAAAGATCTTCTCTGTCTTGATGGAAGAAGACCGAGAAAAGATTCGAAGGACATTCCTTGAAGCTGGTCTAGTGAATATCCTCGGTACTTGAACTCTCTTGGCATTTTTCCTACTCCAGTTTATCCTCTGCCCTAACTATTCTCTTCCGTCCCGTCTTCCTCGGTGCAATGTTTCCAACCTTCCTCCCTGGAGGGGCATTACGTGAAGTTGAAGTGGACTTACCAGGATGTTGATGCCTTCCCCCTCCGAAGGGATGGTAAACTACAGCCATCGCGATTCCTCGCATCCGAGGATACATCTTACCCTTTGATTTCATGAGGTGGTATCTCGCACCCGCTCTGAGGAACGGTTTTTCGACCCTCCCGCCTCCGCTCACAACACCGATTGAAGCACGACATTTGGGAGACAGATAAGCAGTACGACCAGAGGGCATCCGTATGGTCGACCCCTGAGGAGTATTCGCAAAAAGGATAGCTGATTCACCGGCTTGTCTCACCAGACGCCCACCGTCGCCTAAATATCGCTCGATGTTACAAATTGCGGTCCCTTCTGGAATATTGGAAAGCGGAAGAATATTGCCAGCACTAACCGTTGCTTGAGGACCGATCTGAATTTGTGAGCCAACTGTGGTCCCGGTGACCGCCGGAATGTAGAACCTCTTACCCGAAAAATCGAGCTCCGCGAGAGGGTACGCGCGCCCTCTCTCATGCACGATGTCGATCACTTTCATTTGCGTCGTCTGACCTTCGGGAATGAATGGGTATCTTACTTTCGCAAATTTCCCAATCTGAGGTGCCCTGTACTGGAGTCCTCCCTTGCCGCGGTGACGCTGAAGAATCCTCTTGCCCAATTAAGATCTACACGAGTCCGAGCTTTGAAGCTAAATCAGTAGCCGAGCTTTCAGGAGCGAGCCTCACGAATGCTTTCTTGCCGATGATAGTTATCACTGTATTGACGCTCGCCACTCTCACTTGATACAAGGTTTCTATTGCACTCTTGATTTTTTTCTTCGAGGCCTTTAAATCTACTAGAAAGCAGAGCTTGTTCTGCTTTTCGATCTGGTCAAAGGTCTTTTCTGTCACATACGGCCTTATTACAACTTTTAGGGCGTCTTCCGGATTCAATCAGACTCCCCCGGCTTTCAGAACATTCTTTGAGATTCCAGTCAGCGAATCCTTACTCCAAACCGTAAGTCGCCCGGGGATCGAACCAGGCGCGAGATCTAGAATTGAAAGACTTGAACTCGCTGCTACGCTGAGGCCCTCGAATGATTTTGAGGCACTCCTGAGCTTTGAGGGGTTCGAAACTACGATCAGAGGTCCGGCGCCCGGTCTTAAACGCTTAGAAACTGAGCTCGAGATTTTCTTTGTTCTGTTTCTAGCCCTGACGAGATCTCTGTCTACACCTAGAGCTATGAGTAACTTTTTCAGATCGCGGGCTTTGGAAACGCTCTCGAGATCGTTCGACACGACGATTGGGAGTTTAGACGAGAATTTATGACCCCGTTTCTGAACTAGAGAGGCATCAGCAGTGGCAGCGATCGCCGAGGCAGTTGCGAGATACCTTTCTTTCGCATTTATCTCCTTGCGGATCACCTTTTCTGACCGTGGCGGATGAGGCAACCGTCCGTGAACCGTGCTTGCTACCGCACCTGCCATTCCAGACTTTGAATATCTCTCACCTTTGACCCGAGGAATTCTCGCTATCCCTCTACCTGTTGGTGGATGACCAGACTCGGCCGTCGTTCTTTCGCCGGCCAGTGGATCTCTTCCCTGTGGTTGTTTGCCGTGGGAGGCAAGAGAGACGTACACGCGATTGATTACATCATCCCTCAGCGGAGTTCCGAAAACACTAGGAAGATCCAATGATTCCGTTTCCTTACCGTCCAAATCCAGAATCTTTGCTTGCACTACGAAATATCACGCAACAGTTATTTTGCCGGGACCGGAGCGGCAATTAGCGGCATCGCCCTTCCCGCTATGTTGATTTCCACAATTTTCGGCACCTGAACCTTCTGCTTTCGAGGATAAAGAGGAAGCCTCATGTCAACTAACCTCTTTATCGGCCCAGGAACCGATCCCTTCACTATAACGTAATCACCGCGGATATCTCCAAAGTGAGGAAAACCCCCACTCGGGGTAATCGGATTCTGTTGGGCGCTCGAAACTGCTAGAATTCTTTTATTTTTGTCGATGCGCTGGTGAAAACCCATCTGTCCAGCTCTTGGAACCGTATACATTACGGTAGCAGGATGCCAGGGACTGATTACACCCACCTCCCTGACTGTCTTCCTTGATTTGTGCTGTTTTCGCTTAACCCCAAATCTTGTGATAACACCTTCAAACCCCTTGCCTTTAGTTACGGCAATCGTGTCAATGAAAGAACCGGGACGAAAGTAATCCGAAGCCTTTACAACATTCCCGACAACTCCTTTTAGATATTCGAATTGTGCTTTAGGGCTCCCGCCGACGATGCCGACCTCTTGAATCTGGGGATTCCCGTTGGAAAGTCCGGTCTCGCTCGGGTTGACGCCGACTATTGCCGTGAAACTTTCGATCTGCCCTAGTAAGCTCTCGACCTTCTTTAGAGAAGCATCAAACAATTCTGCATTCTTTGAATTTCTAATTAACGAAATTCGTCCTTGAATCTCTTCCGGGAGGTTATTTGCAAACACATCAACCAGAGCAAAGTCAATTCCGTTTTTGCGCCCGTATCCTCTAAACCCATAAACAGTCACCGACGGCGCTGAAAGAACTGTAGCGGGATTGAACATCGGTTTTCCAAAGTTGGGCGTCTTTTCTCTATCATCTAGCGTAACGACTTGGATCATCCCAACCTTGAAGAGCGGATAGCCTCCAAGAGTTGGCTTGTCTATACCCCTGCTCGTCCAATTACGGACGCGTGGAACGAGCACCTGATGGCGAGCTCTAGGAGAAAAAGCGAGAGAGCCTCGCCTAGGAGTGCTGTGCTTACGATGACCCATCTCAAAAACGCCGTACCGAATGAAACCGACAAAAACAGTTTTTAAACGTTTAGAGAGGAAGAACACTCTTTTCTGAACTATGAGAACTCACAATTGACGCGCAATATTCAAAATTGTGAGCGTTCCAAGGATCGCTTCTTCGAGCCTAACTGTCTGAACATTCTGGCACGGAAATGTGTTGACGTACAGGGAAGGAAAATTGCTGACTCTCTCGTTCTCTTTTTTGAGTATAGCATCGATTCCCATCTCTGGTGAACCAAAACACACAAGGATCCTTTGAGAGGACGAACATTTTTCGCAAAACTCTTTCCACATTTTTTCCACCTCAACTCCGAGTCGAGACGTGAGTACCGTGAGCTCAAAATTCGCGCTCGTAAAAAACCGAGCAAGTGAAGGGGCGCGCCGAACCTCAAATCCCCAATATTCGTCAACAGGTTTATCCGCGATCCGGACAATGAGGGGATCCGCAGATGTCACCCTCAGTGTTAGTCGCTGGCCGTCCTGAACCCTTCCCTCGACCAAAGCAAGAGTCTTGGCGCCAATATCGGCCATCAGTTCTCCGTTTTGGATAACTACGACTCCTTCGCGAACCTCGTTTGGTTCCACCGCATATTCCCGGTTATGCGACGGTATCCGCAATGGAGGAAGCAGTCCGGCGTACTCCAGTTCTTTTCTCCTGCCGAATATTCGCTTTCGCAAGTACTGAGGTGTCTCGAGGTACTCGAAAATCGCCCTTGCAGTTCGATAGTCGTCTTCTGCATTTCTTGAGAGGTCCCTGTAAATATAGACCCTCTCAACCCCAAATATGGCGACAGAACGCGCAATCTCGCCGACCTTTATGGTCTTTTCTCGAAGAGTCTCATCTTCCAGGAACATGGAATCTGGGATCGCGATGGAAATCAAATCTTTGAGCTCTTCCCTTTAGATTAACCCGCAAAGAGATCCTGATCGAGATTATCTTATTTCAAGAACGCGCTCTTTCCAGAGACCATGATGCCCGTACATCATTTGCCCTACAAGTTCTGAACAGCCAGTCGAGTTCGCCATTTGGATGGTTGACAAGTACGTCGACTGACATGGAAGTATTGAGTGTCAAAGGCCTCGTCAATTTCGTCCTAGAACGAAGCTTCTGTTTGTTTTTGTCTATTAAACGGATTTACTGGACTTCCTAACACAAGAGATAATTTTATCGGATTCCTCGCTACAAGCCCTGAACAGAAGTATTTTTTTCTAGGAAGGCCGCTTTGGGTGTCAGTTACAAGGCGTCGGGCTTGTGAAGTACGTCCGAGAGAGAGACGAGAGCGGAGAAGAAAGTTTACAAAAATTCCATCGAGAAGCGGAAAGGGTCGACAAGCGAGACCGGGTCATACTGAAGAATGAAGAAGAGAGATCGGTCTTCGAGGAGGTTTTTGATCGCAGGACTCTTATGATTCTGTACGATCTTGCAAACGCCGAGGCCTTCTCGTATCTGAATGGTGTTATCAGCTCCGGAAAGGAAGCGCGAGTGTACTGGGGAGTCAAGGCAGATGGCACGGATGTTGCAGTAAAGATATACCTTGTAGCATCGTCTGATTACAAGAAGAGACTAATTTACGTCGAAGGAGATCCACGGTTCAAAAAAATTCGCAGGGACAGCAGAGGCATTGCAGAGCTTTGGGCGAGGAAAGAGTACATCAATCTGAAGCAGGCTTTTGACGCTGGAGTCTCAGCTCCGAAACCGTACATCTTCAAGGGCAATGTCGTTGTCATGGAATTCATTGGAAAAAATGGGGTACCCGCACCTCGACTGATCGATTCAACCGCAACAAAGACTGATTATCAAACCATCCTGAAGTCGATGCGATTGATCTA
>Ga0187783_10001755_pt1 | contig 16061 bp, 10 predicted proteins | sample 1015_SJ02_MP02_2_FD_132471 | JGI IMG/M metagenome (GOLD analysis project Ga0187783, IMG submission 132471) | Tropical peat soil microbial communities from peatlands in Department of Meta, Colombia - 1015_SJ02_MP02_20_MG | ecosystem: Environmental > Terrestrial > Soil > Wetlands > Peat | place... | reverse complement strand
GCCGTGTTCTCGTCTTCACCATCGCCATTGCTGCCCTCTGCGGCCTCCTGTTTGGAATCTTGCCTGCGCTGCGGTCGACGCGCGTCGATCCACTGTCCGCAATGAAAGAGGGCCAGACGCAAGCCACGGGCGGCCGCTCGCAAGCGGCCTCCGCGCGCTGGATTGTTGCCGCGCAACTCGCTCTGTCTCTGATTTTGCTGATCGGCACCGGCCTCTTCATCCGCACATTCGCTAACTTAATGACGCTGAATGCGGGCTTTGACCGCAACAACGTTCTGTTGGTCGAGACGAATGTCCACAAAGCAGGGCTGCCCGAGCCCATGCTCGCGCCGCTTTACGGCCAAATGCTAGCGAAATTGCAGGCGCTTCCCGGAGTCGTGTCCGCCAGTCAGTGCTGGATGGAGCCGCTATCGGGCGGGGAATGGAACCAGGACGTGACCGTGCCGGGCTATCAGCCACCGAGCGGCGTCGAGCCGCTTGTTTATTTGAACTGGGTCACGCCCGATTTCTTTTTGACCATGCGGACCCCTGTTCTCGCAGGTCGCACCTTTCGACAGCACGATTCTGCCTCGGCCACGTCTGTCATCGTCATCAACCAATTGCTGGCCGAGACGTACTTCCCGGGCCAAAATCCGATCGGCAAACACCTCCTGTTTCAGGGGGCGATGTTCCGTGGCACACCGCTTGAAATCGTCGGCGTCGTGCAAAACGCGAAGTACGACTCGCTGGACCAGGACTTTGTAGCCACAGCATATATTCCCCTCGCGCAGGCCGGTATGGTTCGCGAGGAGACCACATTCGAGCTTCGCACCGCAACGAAGCCCAACGCGGTCATTCCCGCCGTGCGCGAGGCCATGGCCAGCGTGAACAAATCTGCGTCCCTGCGATTCACGACGCTAAAGCAGCAAGCGGACGATTCCGTGCTGCAGGAGCATTTGATGGCCGTCCTTTCCGGCTTCTTCGGTGGCCTCGCCCTCTTGCTCACTGCCATCGGACTCTACGGCGTCATGGCCTACGTAGTCACCCAGCGGACTCACGAAATCGGCATTCGCATGGCCCTCGGGGCGCAGCAAACTTCGATCCTTCGCCTCGTCATGCGTGACGCAGCGATTGTCCTCATGGTAGGGGTCTCGACTGGCCTCCTCGGCTCCATCTGGACCACGCGGCTCGTTCGCCAGCTTCTCTTCGGCCTCACGCCTAACGATCCATCGACGCTTGCACTCGCTGTCGCCGCCCTGGTCGCCGTCGCTTTTGTCGCCACTTACATTCCGGCCCGCCGCGCCATGAAGGTCGATCCCTTGGTGGCGCTGAGGTACGAGTAGGCGCCCGACCCCGCAGTATCATAAGCGGCCTCCCTGCCAGAGGCGAATGTTTGAGGACGAATCCCTCATAACCCAGGGAGAGGGTTCGATTTCGATGTGTTCCACCGCTTCACTCGATTCTGGCAATTCGAAGTCCAAAGGTGTCGGAGCGGAGCATCGGCACGTCTATGTCCCGCGAGGCGGAGCGCAGCCAGGCAGGGATCGCGTTCCACGCGCCACCTCGCATGACGCTCCCAGACGTCGCCATCTGGTGAAAAAAGTTGCAAAATGCGCTCCCGGGCGCGAACTTTTCTTTGCGATTTCCCGACGTACTAGGTGAAGGACATCAATGGCTGATGATCGCGAGCTTTCCGAGCGGGTCTGCCAGCGAGACACTCGCGCGTTTGAAGCCTTCTATCGCGAAAATGCGGCGCATCTCCAGGGATTTCTGGTGCAGCTCCTCGGAACTGCGCAAGCGGTGGAGGACGTAATGCAGGAGACGTTCCTGCAACTCTGGAAACGAATGAATGGATTTCACCCGGATGGTTCTCTGCGAGCGTACTTGTTCGGAATTGCCAGGAAGCAAGCGGCAGAATGGTGGCGGCAACGTGACCCGAGTCGCGAACCCAGCCGAGAGGATGCCGAGCAAGCGAAGGCGGAGGCGTCCTCCCTCGTCGGAGATGCCTTTGCGAGGCTGGATGCAGACCAGCGCTCCCTGCTGTGGTTGCGCGAGGTGGAAGGCCAATCCTATGCGGAGCTAGGGCAAATCCTGGGGATTCCGGTGGGGACGGTAAGGTCGCGCCTGTCTGCCGCCCGTCAGGAGTTGCGACAGATCTGGCGGGGCGACCGGGTCATCAAGAAGGAGAGCGCATGACGTGTCAGGATGCGGTCGATTTCGTATCGGCCTTGTGCGATGGCCAAAGAATTCCGCGCGAAGCGGCGGAACACATTGGACAGTGTGATGACTGCCGTGCGCGGCTACAGGATTACGCGATCCTCGGTGCTGAGTTGCGGCGCACCGCGAGCCTGCATTTGCCCGAGAACACCCCGACAATTGAAGTGCTGCTGTCGACTGCGGAAAAGGGAGGAATGCAACGAGCCAACAAGGAAAGTCGACTCGCCGGTTGGTGGAGGAAGGGAAGGGAAGCCATGAGAATACCCCGTTTTGCTTTTGCCATGCTCATATTGATCATCATCGGACTCAGTTCGGGTCTGGTTGTTGTCAAAGCGCGTTCAACGGCTCAGGGCCCCGTCTTGCTGGTCACTCTGAGATTGCCGAGCTTAAAGTCGCCTTGGCAATGCGCGTTGTCCACGACTAGCGATCCCAGCAGGAATTGGTGCAGTGGCTTGATGGCGCTCAAAGATGGCGGATCGCTGCAATTTGGCACGCACGTTCTAGCCAGCCAGGGGGACCAAATCGTCCTGGAAATACGTAGCCACTTCTATCCCCCTCCCGCGAGCGGAATCACTGTCGCCTTTGATGATTTTGAGAAACTGCCAGTCGAGCAATACAGGCTGGATCCGGGGCAAACACTCCGGATCAACATTCCAGGACTCGGAGAGGCTGAACTGACTGGCGAACTGCTTGACCACATGCCCGCCTTCCCTTTCTCGCCTGCCGAAACTCTCGATCCAGCTCAGGACGAGCTTCGACTCGTATCTCCGGTCCTCTTGCGCGGTCGCCAAGCCATCATTGACATGGGCGGTACCGCGAAGGGCACCGCGAAGGATGGCGCGGTTTGGGTCTATCAGCGTGGTGTTGGACGCTTGATCGTATCGGCGCAGAACTTCGAGGGCGCTGTGAAAGGCGAGAACAACGAGAGCCGCATCGATTTCGAAATCAATGGGAGCCAGTATCACCTGCTGTCAGGCGCACCTATAACGAGAGCACAGTATGTCTACGTCGAGCTCGATCCGAGTTACCGACCCGCCTCTGAACCCGCCGGCGTGTTTGGCTGGACACCGCTAAAGGTGCTTGGCAAAGAGGAAAGTCCAGATTAGTGACCTTGCCGGACAGATGCCACTTCCGGGCGAGAAACGCTCGAGCCTCATCGACAAGATCGAACTCACCTGGCCGAGCGGCATCCGGCAGGTGCTTGAGAACGTGAAAGCGGATCAAATCCTCACCGTCAGCGATGGCCGCGAATAAGCGGCCGGCGGCCAGGCTTTCGGATTCCCTCGCGATTGCCGGCAACCACGGCAGAATCTCCGGTTACGTTCAGGACGCATCTGGCGTCGAGCCTTCGATTTGAGATAGATTGTGATTTGGAGGGTAATCAGGATGAGCATCCTTACCACGATCAGACGCGAGGAACGGAAACTCGAGAAGCAGCTGAGGAAGGTAGAAAAGCAGTTGGGAGGTCTCCGAAGCGCGGCCGAGGCGCTAACTAACTCGGCGGGTAAGCGCGCAGCTCGCACCAGGAAACGAGTGCTATCAGCTGCGGCACGGGCGAAGATCTCAGCAGCTGCCAAGAGGCGGTGGGCTAAGGTCAGAGCGGGAGCCAAGAAGGCAGTGAGCTAAACAGGATGTTGCAGCCCCACGTGCCGCCCGCTGGCTGACCTGAGTCCGTCAGAGTTTGTCGCGAAACTTCAAACCAAGCGGTTCGACGGGAATGACCTTGAAGCCGATGCCTTCGATGGCCCGGCGCTGGTCGCTTGCGTCCCGTTCGAGCGTCGTCGTGTCCATTTGGAGATCGTCGACGAGACGCGTAGCAGCCTCTGCCCTGTTGGCGATATGAACGCCCCGCCCCACCTCCCGGTAAACGGCGAGAGCGTGGGCGAACCGCGCCAGGCGCATCGCGGATCCGTATGCGGCGGGCGCGCCCACCCCCATCATGCCCACGGATACCCCGATCCGAGCGATCTCAAATCCTAGCTTGAACTTTTCGCCCGTCGTCATCCCTTCCTTTCCGAGCTTGGCCTGCTCGTAGCCGAGGTATCGCACAAAAAGCCGTGTGTACTCGTTCCCAAAGGTTCGGGAAGCGCCCCCTTCGAATGGGGTTTCGGCGAGCATGTTGAGAGGTGCGATATATAAACGGTCACTTTGACGCTTTAAGACGACGAAGTTCTTGTCCGTTTCAATGCCCTTGAGCTCCGCGGCTCCAATCGTGACGGCTTCGGCCTGGGTATCCGGGGGTTCGTCTACCGAAATCACTAAGTTCCCGAGCTGGTCCTCTCCCGCTGGTTTGCTCGGTGGCACGGAGATCTGTTTCTTTGTGTTCCAGGCGGAGAGATAGACCAGCCGCACGGCGGCCGTGCCGACTTCGACTTTCGTGGCGCGAATGACCTTGCTGTCCCGGGAGGAATAGACCTGCGCATAGAACGAGACGGGGAAGCCTTGACTAGCCACCGCGTCGTAATCGCGATACGCATCGGGCCAGTTGTTGCCCTGGAGATTGATGAGCGCGAGCAACTCGTTGGCCTCGGCGCCCAGCGGGAAGAGGGTCGTCGCAGATTCTAGGTTCTCTCGCGCGTGATTGAGCTCGCGCTCAACATACGGCCCAGAGAGCTTCTCCGTGGCTCTGGTCGTCTCTTTGTATTGTTTCGAGGCCCATCGCCACTCGCGGTAGGTTAGTTTCGTCCGGTGCTTTGTGCCCAGGCTATTGAGTCCGAGGGATGGCAGCAGCAGGTCGCTCAGAATGTCCTCGGCCTCGGCAACGTTCGCGTCATAAACGGCGCGACGGCCATCGAGACTGGTGAGATGCGGATCCGCGTCGCTTCTTCGGGCTGGGTCCAGTTCTGCGAAACGCGAAAAGCTCTCCCGGGCTTTCTGAACATCTCCGTAAGCCTCGTAGAGGGTTCCCAGTTGCCACTGCGTTTCTGAGTAATCGGGCAGCGCCTTTGCCGCCGTCCTATATTCATCGATGGCGCGATCGTAGCGACGATAGTCTAGGTAGCGGGCTGCGGTTGCGTAGTGTTGTCGGACCGCTTGCCCCGCATCTCCCGGAAGACTTGCCAGGGAGTAGAGGTCTTCGGCGAAACGAGCGGCGTCGGCGCGGTCGAGCGCGTCGGGAGCCAGTTTCGCGTAGTTGGCCAGCAGGCTGGCTGCGTCTTGCGGGCGCGCATCCTCGGCCGCGCATTTTGCCGAATTGAAGACGATCGCGGGGTCGGCGGCAAGCGCGCCCTCGAGCGCTCTTGTTTGATCGCACAAGCTGCCGGCTGCCGGCGCGGGCGTATTGCCGGGATCACGATCTTCCTCGAGGTAGGTCTTGTTGAAGGTCGAAGCGGCCGGATTTTCTTTAGCGTCCGCCGCGTCGCCCGGCGTGTGCGTTCCTATCAAAACTGCGGAGAGCAACTCGAGAAGCCGCGTGCGCTCCTTTTCGCCCGACACTGCGTTCGCCGCCAGATCCAGATGTTGCGCCGCATTACCGCGATCACCAAGCTTCAAGTAGCCCAAAGATAGATCGAAGTGCAGCGCGGCATCGGAAGGTTCGATGTCGAGACCTTGTCTGAGCAGCTGATTGCTGTTCGAGAATTGGCCGGCGTCGTAGGACCGGCGCGCTCCGCTGAGGAAGGTTCCCACGCGCTGTTTTTGCTGTTCGTCGATCTGCGCGATGGCACTGAGAGTGTCCGCGCTCGACAATATCCCTTCCGCGTCTACGTACTTGTCTCTAGCCTCGGTGAGCTTGCCCTGTTGTTCGAGGGCCTTGCCCTCGCCAACAAGTTGCTTGATCTCCCTCGCAAGCTCCTTCTTGTCTGTCTTCGTCCGAAGCTCGTTCGGCTCGGCTGCTGGAAGTTGGGCTTGCGCCAGTAGCTGCCGTGCGTCCAGGGCTAGAAAGGCGGCCAGAACAGCCACAAGCAGGGAAACCGAGACGGCCAAAGAGGGTTTCATGACTCTCCATCCTTCAGAAATCAGTTCACGTCACGGGCCAAGGGGATGCGCCTCGAAGAATTGCCAAATCAGTTCGTTCGCGTCGATGTCCCGACTCGTCTTGCCGATCCACCCCGAGAACACCGCTCGCGACGAGGCCGAAGGCGACAAGACTGGCTGTGAAGCAGAGCGACACTCGCATTTTCGAATCCTCCGCCCGCTACTGCACGGCAAAGGCAAGCCCTTGACCTGTTGGTCCAACCAAGACGAGTTCGGTCGGGCTAATCACGTAGAAGATGAATCCAGGAAACTGTCCCTGATAGGTACCGCCGTCCGGGATGAAGTTATAGGGCTCGGGTGTTCCGTTCCCTACCGTGACCGTTGGCGGCGAGGCCGAATTGTTGAAGGTGAGTTCTGTGACGGGCAGCGAGGTAGCGGTACCGGGAGGAAGGAATTGTGAGCCGCATGCGTAAGGTCCCTCGAGGGTCCCGGTCGTGATGTTTAGGCCGGACTTTGTCGTTACGCCGGTTGACGCCGTGGCCGCCCCAAATTCGAAATTAGGGGACAGTTCGAGGAAGTAAGCCGCGAGTCCCCCGTCCAAATAGAAGACAAGTTGATGTTGCGTGCTGTTGTTGTCCGTGAACTCGAAAGTGCCGCGCCCGGTCGAGGAGACGTTAAATGTGGCCGGCGCGTTCACCAGCTGCTGGGCGCTCGAACTGGCTGCGGTTAGGATTCCCGAGAAACCGGCGGTGCCGCTGCCCCCGAAGCCAACCGCTCCCGCCGCAGCGGTGGCGGCTGCGCCCTGCCCTCCCTCCAGCCAAAGAATAGAGTTCGCTATAGAGATGTTGGTGAAGTTTCCTCCCTGGGCTTGGGGCAGACAGATGGTCCCCGGCTGTCCGCTAATGATCCCGCCCAGAACGGGGGAGGGAGATCCGGCAGATGTGGGACTCGATTCCAACAGAAAGGCCACATGGGAACTGACAACATAGACCGTCAGATTGAGCGTGGCTCCGCCCGAGAACGTGAATGGAGCCGTTGTGCTCGAACGGCCGTTGCCGTCGGGTGCGGAAAAGCTCACGTTTCCTCCCGTCGGGCTCGCGGCCGCAGAGTTCGTGCTGTTGTCGTCCAAGTCGGCCTGAAGAAAGGTGACGCCAAAATCGGAGTTCGAGCACAACGCGCCCGCGATGGCATACTGATTGCCGCCCGAATCGCTGCCCGCGAGGCCAAAGCCATAGCTTCCGAAAAAGCTTTGGAATGTGCCGGGAGTCTGCAATTCGATCCTGCCGTAGGCCTCGGTGCCGGTCGCGTCGGACTCACTGAGCCATCCGAAATCGTCGTCCGGTCCCATGGCGACGTTGATGGTTCGCTGGGTGCCGTTTGCTGTGAAGGTCAAAGTTCCCGTGTTCGGAGACGAGCCATTCGTGCAACTCCCCGCTCCACCGGTTATCGCCTGATCCTCGGACAAGCTCGAGGGATCCTTGAAATCTGCAACGCCCGATAAAGATCCGTCCGTGGCCACCGTAAGGCTGCCAGCCATGGCCACCGCTCCGCTCGAATCCGTTCCGGTGAGAAGAAACGCGTATTGCCCGGTGAGAGCACACGCCGTGGCAGGCGTTGAATCGACGTTGATCGTATAACTCGCACTCTTCATGGTATTGCTCGCGTCAGTAACCGAAACACCGATCGTGAGGCTCGATTGCGTGGCCGTTGGCGTCCCGGAGATCACAACTGAGCTGGCCGAAGTGGTGGCCGAAATGCTATCCGCGGGGAGACCGCTAACGCTGAACGTATACGGCGGAACCCCTCCCGTTGCAAAAACGGCCTTGCTATAGGAAACATTTACGGTGCCGTCAGGAAGCGAGGCCGGGTTCAGCGAGAGGGGAGGCGGCGGAACAGGTGAAATCGTGAAGTGGACATTGTTCGACGCCTTGTCCTGTACGTTCTGCACCTCGACCAGGCAGGAGCAGGTTGCTTGCATATATGAATTGGGGATCGTCACAGTCAGGGTGGTTGACGATGCCGATGACGGTGTAAGGGGATTGTATTGTCCGAAATAAATCACGTCTCCGGGCCCGAGATTCGTCCCTGTGATCGTGAGCGTGACCGGACCCGTATTGATGACGGCGGTTGCGGGCGAAAGACTGGTGATTTGGGGCGCGACGCTGCCGCCTCCTCCTCCCCCGCCTCCGCCACCACCGTGCCCCTTGCCAGGAAAGCAACCCGAAATCGTCCCCAGCGTAACGGCAAGAGGGATCAAGAAAGGGAAGCGCCTTCTCCTCCAAACGCCTGGCCCAGGCGAAGTTCCTTTTAGCGAGACCAGCGATATCCTTCCCATGGTTCCCTCCACGTCTCACGCCGCGATTCCGCGGGATGCTTCTAGGAGCCCCATACCGCGCGTAAGCCCGAAATGGGAGTACGAGTACGCCTATGGACACACGTCTACGCTCCAATAAGGCGCACTCCAGCGCGCTCGCGAAAACGTGGTATGCTCGGTTCCCGCGGGAACCCTTTCCCGGGGTTTTGCGTTCGCTCAGCAGCATCATTCTGAGAACGCGAAAATGTCCTTAAGAAACCCTTAAGAAGTTCCAAAGTCTTGCGGGTTCGAGCATGAGTCGATCCGAAAAAGTGATTTACGAATTTGGCCCCTTTCGGATTGATCCCGTTCAACATCTTCTGTTTCGAAATGGCTCGGTCATTTCGCTTCCCCCTAAGACGGTCGAGACCTTGGTAGTCCTTGTCGAAAACCATGGCCGTCTGGTCGAAAAAGAGAGGTTGATGGAGGCTGTCTGGCCGGACACCTTTGTTGAGGAGGCCAATCTGACCGTACACATCTCGGCGCTCAGAAGACTCTTCCGTGATGAGGTCAATGGGGAGCCCTACATTGAAACAGTCCCGAGGCGTGGCTATCGCTTTGTGGCGCCCGTCGAGGAGCGGTTCGGGGCGGAGAGCGAGCCGGCGGCTGCGCCCGTTCCTTCGCTGCCGCCTTCAGTTCCGGAACGGCGCATCTCGGCGCATAAGCTGCTCGTCGGAGCGCTTTGTGCACTTGCCCTGCTGTCCCTTGGTTGGTTCTTCATCCGAAAGCGAGGCGAGCCGACCCCTGGTTTCCGCAAGATCCACTCTGTTGCCGTCCTGCCCTTGCAGAACCTCTCCGGCGATCCCGGCCAGGATTATTTGGCCGACGGCCTCACCGAAGCCCTGCTTACCGACCTTGCACAAATTCACTCGCTGCGGGTGATTTCGCGCACCTCGGTCATGACCTACAAGGGCACAAAGAAAAAGCTGCCGGACATAGCGCGTGAGTTGGACGTAGATGCGGTGGTTGAGGGTTCGCTCGCACGGTCGGGAGACCGCGTCCAGGTGTTTGCCCAACTGGTTGATGCCCACAAGGACGCTCACCTGTGGGCGCAGACCTATCAGGCGAGCCTGCGCGATCTGCTAAGTCTTGAGAACCGCGTCGCGCAAGCGATTGTTCAAGAGGTTGGCGCCGTACTCACCCCCGACGAAAAGCTCCGCTTAACGACCGTTCGTCTGGTGAGCCCGGAGTCCCACGACGCTTATATGCAAGGCCGCTACCTGTGGAACAAGCGCACCCCGGAGACGTTGCGCAAAAGCATGGACCTGTTTGAATCGGCAATCCGCTTGGATCCGAGCTCGGCAGAGGCCTATTCGGCAATGGCTACCGCTTATGTTTCCATGCTGGGCAGCGATCAGTTTCCCCCTCGAGAGACGGAGGCAAAGGCCAGGGTCTCTGCCGAAAAAGCTCTCGCTCTCGATGACACCATCGCTGAGCCACACGCGGTCTTCGCCATATTGAAAGCTGTCCAGGAGTATGACTGGAAAACCTCGGACGCGGAGTTCGAGCGCGCAGAGGAGCTTGATCCGAGCTATGTTGTGGCTCACCACTGGCATGCCTTTATGCTTGCTTCCCGCGGCCTCAATGAGGAGGCCTACGCCGAAATCCAGAAAGCCCACGAACTGGACCCGCGCAATCCCGGTGAAACCACCGCGATTGCCTTCGTCCTTTATTGGGCGCGCAAATATGACGCATGCATCAACGCCGCCAACCAGGCGCTCGAGCTTGCCTCCGAGTATTATTTCGCCCTGGAAGCGCGTGGCGAATGTCAGGAACAGCTCAAACGATATGACGCGGCCCTGGCCGACTACGAGCACGCACTGCGTGTTTCCCCGCGCAACAACGGCGGAGTCGGCCGGCTAGGGCACCTCTACGGCGTATTGGGGCAAAAAAGCAAGGCGCGCGGAGAGCTGGCCGATATCGCGGCCGGGGCCGCCAAGTCTTCCTACGTCCCCGTCTGGCAGGAAGCGCTGATCTGTATAGGCCTCGGAGAGCAGCAGCGCGCACTTGACCTACTTGAACAGGACCAGGAGCTGCGTACTACGGGCTCCCTGATGCTGAGGGACGACGCTATCTTTGACGGCCTGCGTTCGGAAACCCGATTTGTAACCTTGGTCAAGCGTGCGCACCTGGACGAGTAAGCGGCGACGTGTGGGCCTCGACCGCGCGATGCGCCATCTCATAAATCCCTCAGCAGGATCAAACAGCGGCCTGACTCGAGCATTCCAGGACATTTTTCAGCCTACCGTTCGGAACGCCATTCGTCAAAGACGGCAATCCCTGCCCATCTGGTTACGAACCGTTGCCGACAATTCCGGGAATAACCCCAAAGTGACGCAGCCGATTCGGTTAAGAGGAGTCACTACTCTTCTCTGAGCAAACCTGCCGGGTGGATCCGTAAGGCGCGGTGCGCGGGAAGGCTGATCGCCACCAAGCCGAGAACGATCATTGTAGTCATGACTCCCGCGAATACCAACGGATCACGCGAGGTAGCTTGGTACACGATCTGGGCAAGCAGCTGGCTCGCAATTATGCCTAAGATTAATCCTGTGACTGAGCCGAAGAACAACAAGACCAATGGGCGTCTTAACGCCGCGCCCATGACCCGAACTGGCTGCGCCCCCAGTGCCATGCGGATGCCCAGTTCCTTGATGCGCTTCGAAACGGAATACGTCGCCATACCGAAAACGCCAGTGACGGCAAGCATCGCGGCCAGTCCGCCCATGACTCCAAGCGCGACGGTGGCTACTCTCGCGGGGAACAGGACGAGGGCGAGGGCGTCCGGCCAGCTATGGATGGTGAAAGGCAAATTGGGATCGATCCTGGCGAGGACGCGGCTGAGCGCGGGCACCATTTCTGCGGCTGGCGATTGCGACCGAACGATGAGGCTTGTGTCGCTCGGTGCAGATTGCGTGAACGGGAAGAAGATCGCCGGTTGTGTGGCTTCCGTCAGAGAATCGTACTTTCCGTTCTCAACGACGCCAACGATCTCATAGGGGAGCCGGTCGCCCATCAGGAAATGCAGCCTGACGGCGGACAGTGTGGGGAACATGCCCTTCGCGAAGGCCTCGTTTACCAGCGCGACCCTTGGGGAGTGGGCATCGTCGTGCCAGGTGAAGTCGCGGCCCATCAGCAAGTGAGTCCCCGCGGCTTCGAGGTAGCCGGGAGAAATCGAGAAGAACTTGGCCTCGAACGCGCTATTGGTTGACCGAAAATCCGTAGTGCCCGGGCGATAGACTGGCCCGCTACTACCCCCTCCGCCCAGTGGCGCTTCATCGATGAGTCCAACCGCCGTTACGCCGGGAATGCGGGACGTTTCCTCCAACATACGCTTGCGCACCCGCAACGAGGCGTCGTCCGAGTACCCGGCCATTTGGAGATCGGTGTCAGCCAGAGTCGCCCCCACCGGCTGAAATCCCAAGGGAGCATGCCAAGAGCGCAGCATCCCTCGAAGTGCCACGAGAGAGGCCGTGACGAGCAAAGTACACAGAGCAATCTGGATCCCTAGCAGTAGATCGCGCAGCGAGAATGGGCGAAACACAGCCATGCTGCTCCCCCCTTTCATGACTTGAATCGGGCTGGTTCGCCAGAGTTGCCGCATCGGAAGCAAACCGAAAAGCAGGCCACTCGCCAGGGACAGCAACGCGGCCACACCGTACACGCGGATATCCGGAGTCACCGTGACATGAATCGGAAATTCGGCGAACGGCTGCCAGCGCGTCAGGGCATTCAGCAAAATGGCGGCCAAGAAAGTTCCCATCAAGCCGCCTATAATCGACACGGCAACAGCTTCCCCGAGCACCTGGCGCAACACATGCCATCGGCTTGAGCCGATGGCCAGACGGATCGCCAATTCGCGGCTGCGGTCTGCCGTGCGGGCAGCGAAAATGCTCGCCAGGTTCGCGCATGCCGCGATGAGCACGAGAAGCGCGAGCAGCATTACGCCTGACAGAAAGGCTCGCGCCGGATCTCCGAGCATCTCTCCCATCAGGCCGGGCTTGACCAGCCGCGCGCCCATTCCCTCGTCCGGGTCCGGAAACTCTTTCGCCAATCGACCGGCAACGGCGTTCAAATTCACTTCGGCTTGTTGCGGCGTAACGCCAGATTTCAGCTTCCCCAAAATCCACATCCCATGGTTAAAGCGTTTGCTGAGAAAATCGTATCCCTCGACTTGTTGCTCGTTGACGATCGGCAGCCAGAAGTCCGGCCATATAAACAGGTCGGTCCCGTGGAAGGAGCTCGGAGCAACCCCGATGATGGTGAAGGGGTGTTTATTGACCTCGATGGTTGTGCCAACGATTGCTCGATTCGCATTGAAGCGGGAGCGCCAGAAATTATCGCTCAACACGATGTAGGGAGCCGAGTTCGGCCCCCGCTCGTCACTAGCGTGAAAAAACCGGCCCAATTGCGGCTGGGCACCCAGCATGTCGAAATAATTGCAAGAGACTTCGTAAAGCCAGCTTTTGTTGGCCGAGGTTCCCGTACTCAGCCCTGCGCTGTACAGGCGGTAAGCAGCCATATCGCTGAACGTGCTGTTCAGCCTGCGATAGTCCGCGTAGTCCGGGTAGGACTGGTTTTCGTATCCGTGCGGTCTTTGTACCACGTTGTAAAGCCCGGCGGCCTGGGGCACGTCCACCAGCCTCAGAATCACGGCGTTGAGAACGCCGAAAACGACGACATTCGCGCCGACTCCCAAAGCCAAGGTAAGCACGGCGGTGACCGTGAACCCAGGCGCCCTGCGCAGTTGCCGCATCGTGTAGCGCAAATCGCGCGCCACGGCATCCAGGATCACCTCTGCATCCATACTGGCGACACGTTCCCTAACCAGCGCGCGATTCCCGAAACGAAGAAGCGCCTCGCGGCGAGCCTCGTCGGGCGGCATGCCGGCGGCAATGTTGTCCGCCGTCCGCATTTCGATATGCGATCTGAGCTCAGCGTCGATTTCCTGGTCTAATTTCGAACGATGGAATGCATTCGCAATTCGGCGAACGATTGACATGGCTTCCCTCACGCATAGCGCAAGATCGCGCGAATTCCTCTGACCAGCTGGTCAAAGCTCTTTACGGCTCTGTCCAGCTCTCGCTGGCCCGCGGTCGTCAAGCGATAAAATTTGGCCCTGCGATTCGTCTCCGTCATCTTCCACTCCGAGCGGATCCATCCGCTCTGCTCCATGCGGTGCAAGGCGGGATAGAGTGAGCCTTCTTCGACAGACAACAAGTCATCAGACGCCCTCTGGATGTGCAGCACAATTCCGTAGCCGTGCAGTTCGCCCATCTGTGACAAGGTCTTTAGAACGAGGAGGTCGAGGCTCCCCTGTAGATCATTTCTGGCCATGCGCCCATACCCCTAGACAACTAGGATGGACAAACGGTAGCCCTAGAAGTCGAGGTATGTCAAGGGGATTTATCGCAGCGCGCTAGAATCGGAGAGCGGGCCCGCCTAGGCCATGAGGAAGGGAGACTCGATTGTCGGACAAGGTAGAACTAGTTAAGCGAATCTACGATCGCTTCAACGCTCGCGACATGGACACGGTGCTCGCAGCCCTGCACGAAGATGTCATTTGGGCCAACGGGATGGAAGGGGGCTACGTACACGGGCGCGAAGGAGTACGCAGTTACTGGACGCGTCAGTGGGCAAGGGTCGATCCCTGCGTCGAGCCCGTTAGGTTTGCGGAAGGCCCCGGGGCGGAAGTGATCGTCGAAGTGCATCAGGTGGTGCGCGATCTCAAAGGGAATCTCCTCGCCGATAAGATGGTCGGACACATCTTCCAGGTCGAACAGGGACTGGTCAGGCGGTTTGATATCCGGGAGACATAGGAATGCAATTCCGCTGCGTCGAGTCGCGCCGCGGGATGATGCACAAACTCGAGCGAACGGGGGTCACGTGTTGTTTGCCGACCATTCATGCTCTGTGACAGAATGCGCCGCGGGCGCTTGCCTACGCGGATGTCTACCAATCAAAAGGTCTTCGATGCTCTGATTGTCGGCTCGGGCGCCAGTGGCGGCTGGGTGGCCAAGCAACTCACCGAGCAGGGGATGGACGTGCTTATGCTGGAGGCGGGACCGCCGCGCCTACCCACGCGCGACTTCACCGAGCATGTCCGGCCGTATCAGGTCAAGTATCGCGGCTTCGGAAACCGCCAGGCGCTACTCGAGCGGCAGCCCATCCAGCGCCTCTGCTACGCGTGCGACGAATTCAGCCATCAGTTTTTTGTCGATGACCGCGAAAATCCTTACACCTTTCCTCTCGACAAACCGTTCCTGTGGGTGCGTGGCCGCCAAGTGGGCGGCAAAACATTCTGCTGGGCGCGCGAAAGCTATCGTTACAGCGACTACGAGTTCAAAGCCGCAAGCCGCGACGGCTACGGGGGAGACTGGCCACTCGGCTACAAGGATCTTGCCCCGTATTACGACCTGGTTGAATCCTTTATCGGCGTGAGCGGCTCGCGCGAGGGCCTCGAGCAGATGCCCGATGGTAAATTTCTGCCGCCCATGAACCTCTCCTGCGGAGGCAAGCTGGCGCGCGAGGTGATCGCCAACAGGTTCGGCTGGGCTGTGATACCTGACCGCGTGGCAAACCTGACGGTCGTCCATCGAGGTCGCCCTGCGTGCCACTACTGCGACGAGTGTCAGCGCGGCTGCCACACGGCGTCTTACTTCAACAGTCCTTGCGTGACGCTGCCCGCGGCCGCGCATACCGGGCGCTTAACGCTGGTGAGCGACGCGGTGGTGAGTCACGTTCTTCTAAGTGCGCAGGGTCAAGCGGAAGGCGTCTACTACCTCGATCGCACCACGCGTGCGCCGCGTGAGGCGCGCGCCAAAGTTGTGGTGCTGGCGGCGAGCGCGCTCGAGTCCACGCGCATCCTGCTCAATTCGTCTTCGTCAAGCTTCCCTGCAGGGCTTGGCAATTCCTCCGGCCAGCTCGGCCACTACTTGATGGATCACTTCACCTTGGAAGGCGCGGGCGGATTTCTCCCGCAGTTCAAGTCCTCCCATCGCGAACCACGCGGCACGCCCTGCGGCTTCCTCATTCCCAAGTACGTCAATACGGGAAAAAATCGGAATCACAACTTTCTGCGTGGGTATCGCTTTGACGGCGACGGCAGCCAGGAAGTCTACGAGCATGCTTTCGGACTGGCGGGTTTCGGTTCCGGTTGGCGGCGCAAAGTGCGCGCGGAGATTCCCTATTATTTTGCGATAACGGCGCAAGGCGAGTGCCTGCCGCGCTACGACAACTACGTAACGCTCGATGCGGAAAAGAAAGACGCCTGGGGGATTCCTGCGCTGCGCATCGTGGCCAGTTACGGCGAGAACGAACACTTGATGGCCAAGGCGATGCGAAACGACGTGATGGAGATCCTCGACGCCATGAAACTCGACAGCCCTGAGGCGCCCGCCGAATCGCTGAGCGTTTTCGGCAAGAACATCCACGAGTGCGGTACGGCACGCATGGGCCATGATCCTAAGACGAGTGTCGTCAACAGCTTCGGTCAGCTCCACGACATGAAAAACGTTTTCGTCACCGACGGCGCGGTGTTCGTGACGCAAGGCTGCTATGAACCGACGCTCACCATCATGGCGATTTCCGCGCGCGCAGG